>Ga0207891_1000018_pt1 | contig 342713 bp, 308 predicted proteins | sample LinPmetageLP50_FD_184061 | JGI IMG/M metagenome (GOLD analysis project Ga0207891, IMG submission 184061) | Marine viral communities from the Pacific Ocean - LP-50 (SPAdes) | ecosystem: Environmental > Aquatic > Marine > Oceanic | place: Pacific Ocean | collected 2011-08-27
GGCAATGCACACTGGCACCCATTGATTCGTGCCCGGGCTATTGAAAACCAGATATGGGTGGTCGCACCGGCACAGGGCGGTCAGCACAGCTCGCGGCGGACCACCTGGGGACACAGCCTTATCTGTGACCCATGGGGTAAAGTGGTTGCTGAGATCGACGAAGGCCCCGGTGTTGTTACTGCAGAGCTGAGTCTGGAGCTTATGGAGCAAACCCGTTCCCGGATGCCGGTATGGGAGCATCGACGGCTGTAGGCCTGAGTTTTACGCCTCGGCTTCGTCAACGCACTCCCGCAGATAACGGAACAGTTTTCGGGTTTGCCCGGTGTTGTTCTGTTTTTCTACATCCCGGCGCGCGTTGCGGACCAGGTTGCGCAAGTGTTGTATATCCGCGCCAGGGCAGTAATTGAAGAATTCACCGGCCACCGAATCCCCTTCGGCAATCATACGGTCGCGCCAGCGTTCGGCCAGGTGGTGACGGCGAGTATGCTCCTCGCTTCCTGAATCAAAAGCATCGATAGCTCGTTGCACTGCTTCCGGGTCGTCTTCCTGCCGGATGATCTTGCCGATGTACTGCAAGTGGCGCCGTTTGGCTTCGTTTTGGCGAATCCTGCGGGACTCCTCAATGGCGCTTCTCAGAGTATCACTGATGGTCAGCGTATCAAGCTGATCGTTGCTCAGCTCCGTCATTCGCTTGCCAATGTTCTGGAGCGCGTGCATATCCCGCTTGAGCTGGGATTTGCTGGGGCCGGAATATTGCGGGGCCTCATCTTGGTTGTCTTGGTCGTTGTCGATCATTGTTCCTTCCAGGTTTATCGGATCAGGCGTAGAAAAGGGTGGCAAGGCCCAGAAAAGACGTAAAGCCGACCACATCTGTGACGGTTGTCAGTATAACGCTGCCTGCCAGTGCCGGGTCTATATTGCGGGATTTCAGGAACAGCGGCAGTACTGTGCCCACCAGCGCGGCGGCGACCAGGTTGATAACCAGCGCGGCAGCAATGATTACACCGATCATTATGTCCTGAAACCAGGCCATGGCGGCTATTGCGACCAACGCTGCCCAGAGCAGGCCGTTCAGAATACCGGAAAGAAACTCCCGGTTCAGCAGCCAGCCCACGTTGGCGCCGCTGATCTGCCCCACGGCCATACCCCTGATTACCAGGGTCAAGGTCTGGCTGCCCGCGATGCCTCCCATGCTGGCAACAATGGGCATCAGTATCGCAAGGGCCACGACCTTGTCGATGGTGTCTTCGAACAGACCGATCACGCCAGACGCAATAAAGGCGGTGAGCAGATTAATGCCAAGCCACACAGCCCGGCGCCTGGTGGTTTTCCAGACCGGTGCAAAGGTATCCTCGTCGTCATCAAGGCCGGCCATGCTCATCAGTGAGTGGTCCGCGTCCTCGCGGATAACATCCACCACGTCATCGATGGTAATCCGGCCCAGCAGGCGCCCCTGGTCGTCCACCACGGGTGCAGAGATCAGATCGTAGCGCTCGAACAGGTTGGCTACTTTGGTGTCGGAGAGGGTAACGGGTATTGGTTCTATATCGGTATCCATGACCTCCCGCACGGTTGCGGTCTGGTTGGATACCAGCATTGTCGTAATGGGCAACATGCCGATAAATTCGTCGCGGCGGTTTACAACAATCAGGCTGTCGGTCATCGGCGGCAGAGCCCTGTGCCGGCGAAGGTATCGCAACACAACATCAATGCTGAGGTCCGGTCGCACGGTAATGGTGTCCGTGTTCATAAGGCCGCCAGCGGTGTCTTCCGGGTAGGAAAGCACCTCTTCGACCCGTTGCCGGTCCTGTTCGTCCATGGTGTCCAGAACTTCCTGGATCACCGTATCCGGTAACTGTTGCAGAAGGTCGGCGAGATCGTCGGACTCAAAGTCCTCGATGATGTCGGCCAGTTCCTGTGCGTTCAGCCGGCTCAGGTATTCGGCACGAATGTCCTCATTGAGGTACTGGAGAACGTCGCCTTCCAGTTGTTTGTCGACCAGATTCCAGAGCAGGGCACGCTGGCGGGGTGGCGAAGATTCGAGCAGATGAGCGATATCACTGGGGCTCAGGCCGCCGTTGAGAATTCGTGCGACCTGTTTCAGGGCGCCACTGTCCAGCGCTTCGCTCAGTGAGCGTAAACGCTGGCGGGCCTGGCTTTTCTCCGGAATCTCGGACATGAATCACCTGCAGTCAGAAAACGCCTGCATTATAGCGGAGTTAGGCGGTGCACGTGAGAAAGAGTTGCAGGGGTGTGCTGTAAAAAATGGCGGCTTATTCGCCTTCTCCGAAATAGTCGTTGATCAGCGTGACCAAGGCATCAATAGCTTCCTGCTCACCCTGGCCATCCGCCACAAGCTCCACTTCTGTGCCTTTACTGGCTGCGAGCATCATCACCTGCATGATGTTTTTTGCATCCACCTCACGACCCTTGCCGCAGACCCTCACGGAGCAAGGGAACGCCGATGCGGTGGCAACCAGTTTGGCTGTGGCCCGGGCATGCAGGCCAAGTTTATTGATAATAACAATCGGCTGGCGTATCACGCTGTATCAGGCCTCATTCCGGGCCTGCAAATGCGGCAACTCGGCATGACGTACCTGGGCATTGCTGCTGTGCTCCCGGAAATGCCGCCCCAGTTGCTCGCAGATATAAACCGAGCGGTGCTGGCCTCCCGTGCATCCAATGGAAATGGTCATGTAGCTGCGATTGCTGTCTGCAAAAGAGGGAATCCAGTTTTCCAGGAACGCAATAAGGTCGTTTACCATTTTCTGGCTTGCAGGCTCTTTTTCAAGAAACTCGATAACCGGCTGGTCAAGGCCGGTAAACTTGCGCAGGCTGGTGTCCCAGTAGGGGTTGGGCAGGCAGCGAACATCAAACACGTAATCGGAATCCAGTGGTACGCCGTGTTTGAAACCGAAAGACTGGAACAGCAGGGCCAGTTCTTGATCCTTCCGGCCGGCTACACGCTGTTTCACCATATCCCGGAGTTCGTACATCGACAGCCCTTTGGTGTTGATGTAGAGGTCCGAGAGCTTGGAAAGGGGCTCGAGCAGGCTCTTTTCACTATTGATGGCCTCTCTGAGAGAGGTTTTGTCGTCGCTCAGCGGATGCTTGCGCCGGGTGGCGTGGAAACGCTGCAGTAAGGACTGCTCATCGGCATCCAGAAAGATGATCTCTACCTGAATCTCGTCCCTGCGAAGCCTGCGGTAGATCTCCTCAAAATTGGCCAGCTCCCCGGACAGGTTGCGGGCATCAATGCTGACCGCCATTTTGTCGAGCCGCCCCGGTGCGCTCTGGTTGGCAGCTTCCCGGGTGAGCGGAAACAGAAGCCCGATTGGCAGGTTATCAATACAGTAGTATCCGAGGTCTTCCAGTACGTGAAGAGCGGTACTTTTGCCGGAGCCGGACCGGCCACTGACGATGATCAGCTTCATGATGAAACAGCCTGTTACCAGAGTGGATATCAGCCGCTTACGGCGGTCATGCGTTGGTAAAGCGTATCCGCATCTTCGCACTGCCTGATGTGGTCGCAGAAGGTGCGGTCATTAAATTTTTCGGCGAGCTGGCTGAGTAATTCAAGGTGCTCGCTGGTGGCTTCTTTGGGCACAACAAGTGCAAACACAAGATCCACCGGCTGGTTATCAATGGCGTCAAACTCGACCGCTTCTTCCAGAGTCATCAGAACGCCAATCACGTGTTCCAGCCCTTCCAGGCGACAGTGAGGGATGGCGATCCCCTGGCCAATTCCCGTGCTGCCCAGCCGCTCGCGAGCGATCAGGTTATTGAAGATCTGGCTTTCGCTGAGTGAATCATTGTGCTGACGGATCTGCTCGGCAATGAACTCCAAAGCCCGCTTTTTACTCGATGCGGGTACCTTACACAGGGTCAGTTCCGGTGCAAGAATGTTGTCTATCGTCAGGGATGTGTCGCTCATGAATCGACCGCGCTTCCGTTAAAAAAAGCTGCGACACGTTGTCCGCGCCGCAGCCTGATTAGATGACATGCCTGAAAACTACCGCCTAGCGGGCGGTGTTCCCCTGCATCCTGTCCAGACTCTTCTCTTTGTGCTTGAGGATCTGTCGGTCAAGCTTGTCGACGAGGCCGTCGATCGCTGCGTACATGTCCTCGTTTTCCGCCTTTGCGTGAATCTCACCACCCACCACGTGGAGCGTAGCATCCGCGATCTGACGAACCTTATCCACTTCCAGGGTTACCTGGCAGTTGCTGATGTGGTCGAAGTGCCGCTCCAGTCGTTCAAATTTCTCGGATACATAATCCTTCAGGGCGGGAGTCAGTTCTACGTGATGGCCTGAAATGTTGAGTTGCATAGACGTCTCCTGTTGTCATCCGTTCCAGCTCCGGGGAGCCGGCCTGAGTGCGGGCGCTTGTGGCTGCGCCTGCGAAATTCTTGTGAACCGTTAAACCGTGCCGATTTAAACCAGGCGTTTACGTTCGTTTGAGGGCGGAATGTGCATCGCCTCGCGGTACTTGGCAACCGTGCGCCGCGCCACGTTAATTCCTTGTTCGCCCAGCATGGCCGCAATCTTGCTGTCACTCAACGGCTTTTTCGGTGTTTCGGCCGCAATCAGCTTTTTGATCATTGCGCGGATCGCCGTGGAAGAACATTCGCCGCCCTCGTCGGTACTGACGTGGCTGGAGAAAAAGTACTTCAGCTCAAAAATGCCCCGGGGTGTGTGCATGTACTTCTGCGTGGTTACGCGGGAAATGGTGGATTCATGCATTTCCACAACTTGGGCAATATCCGAGAGAATAAGCGGTTTCATTGCTTCTTCCCCGTAATCGAGAAAACCCTGCTGATATTCAACGATACGAGTGGCAACCTTCAGCAGTGTTTCGTTCCGGCTTTGCAGGCTCTTTATAAACCACTTCGCTTCCTGGAGCTGGTCGCGGAGGTACGTGTTATCAGCACTGCTATCGGCACGCTTTATCAATGAAGCATAGCTGGCATTCACGCGTATGCGCGGAGCAATTTCCGGATTCAGTTCCACGCGCCAGCGGCCGTTGTGTTTGCGCACGATGACATCGGGAATGACGTAATCGGGTTCCGTGCGATCGATGATGTCACCAGGCCGTGGGTTGAGGCTGGTGATCAGCGCCAGAACGTCGCGCAGTTGGTCCTCTTTAAGGCGGCTGCGACGAAGCAGCTGGGCATAATCGCGATTGCCCAGCAGGTTTATGTAATGGGTGATAACCAGGCGCGCCTGAGCCAGCCATGGCGTCTCCGGGGGCATCTGGTTTAGCTGGATCAACAGGCAATCCTGGAGGTCCCGGGCGAAAACACCCGGCGGATCGAAGTATTGTAGCCGGCGTAAAACGGCTTCTACCTCATCCATCTCAAGGGGGTCGTCATCGGTCTCGTCGGTCAGGCCTGCGTATATCTCGTCAAGAGAGCTGGTGAGGTACCCGCGCTCGTCTACGGCATCCATCAATGCGTGGGCAATGGCCTGGTCCCGCTCACTCAGAGGTGTGAGATTAAGCTGCCACTCAAGATGATCCCTGAGAGTTTCGGCCGGTGAATTCCGGGTTTCGAAATCGTGATCGTTTTCGTCGTCATTCCGCGCGGCCGGAGCAGGGGCGGACTGGTAAACGTCTTCCCAGGCTGTATCAACGGGAAGATCATCGGGAAGCGTATCCGGGATTTCGTTTTCAGACTGCCAGTCCGGGCCGGTTTCACTCTCATCCCAGTCGGTGCTGGCAGCGTCAGCAGTCGTATCAGTCGTGTTATCGCCAGAGGTATCAGCGGTGCTGTCGTCGGGGGCGCTGTCCTGACTCTGGTCATCATCGTCTGACGTTTCCAGCAGGGGATTGGATTCCAGTGCTTGCTGGATTTCCTGCTGAAGGTCGAGGGTTGATAACTGCAGAAGCCTGATCGCCTGTTGCAGCTGGGGCGTCATTGTCAGGCTCTGACCCAGCTTTAATTGTAATGAGGCTTTCATAACCATCGCTCAGGATCCGTCACTCATACCCGTTCTGAATTTCTTGCGCCAGCTAAAAAATCTTTGTATGGCGGCTACTTGCCGCCACTCAAGAACGCCCTAGCAAGTTCTTTGCCGAGTTTACTTGCTCCGGGTCAGCAAAACAATCTAACGGGGTTACCCCGGTGTTGAAAACAGGGTTTACAGACGAAATTCGTTGCCAAGGTAGACTTCTTTGACCTGTTGGTTGGCCAGAATGGATTCCGAGTTTCCGGAGGCGATAATGTGTCCACCGGATACGATGTACGCGTTCTCGCAGATATCCAGCGTTTCGCGCACGTTGTGATCGGTGATCAGAACACCGATACCCTTGTCGCGGAGATGGCGGATAATCTGTTTGATATCACTGACGGAGATAGGATCTACACCGGCAAACGGCTCGTCCAGCAGAATGAAGGCAGGCTCCATTGCCAGAGCGCGGGCAATTTCAACCCGACGGCGTTCGCCCCCGGAAAGCGCCATGCCCAGACTGTCGCGGATATGGGTAATGTGGAACTCTTCCAGCAATTGCTCGAGCTTGCTCAGACGCTCAGCACGGCTGAGTTTCTTGCGGGTTTCCAGAATCGCCATGATGTTGTCCCGCACCGAGAGCTTGCGGAATACCGAGGCTTCCTGCGGCAGGTAGCCAATGCCTTTGCGGGCGCGCCCGTGCATGGGTAATGGCGTAATGTCCTGGCTGTCGATGGTTATGCGGCCGTTGTCGGCGTTAACCAGCCCCACGATCATGTAGAAACAAGTGGTTTTGCCGGCACCATTTGGCCCGAGCAGGCCGACGATTTCACCGCTGCGAATTTCCAGCGAGACATCGATGACCACTTTTTTCTGCTTGTAGTTTTTTGCCAGGTTACTTGCTCTGAGAACTGCCATCGGATCCCTGTCTACGGTAATCTGCTGTTAATTGTCGGAGCCACTGCTGGTTGGCTGGATAACCATCTCAACTCGCCCCGGGCCAGAGCCGGTATCCTTGCTTCCCTCGGCCGTGACGACACGTTGCTCGGTATCATAATGAATGATGTCACCGCGGAACACGTTGCCATTTTGCTCAATCTCCGCCTCTCGCTCAAAGGTGAGCTGCTTGTCTGAGGCCGACCAGGTGATGTTCAGGGCTTTGGCATCGGTTTCACCTTCGCCGCTGGTAACGGGCTGCTGGTAGCGGGCGGGTGAACCATTGGCTTCAATGCGGTTGAGACCGTCGGCGCTGCGGTACAGCACGACCCGTTCCGCCGTCAGACGGGTTTTACCCTGAATCAGTTCAACCGCTCCGGTGTACGTCGCAATGCCCTTGCCATCGTCCAGGCGGGCGCTGTCGGCACTAACGGTGATCGGTTTATCGGAATCAAGGTCAAAGGCCATCACCGGGGCAGCAAGGCCTGCTGCCAGAATGGTGGCCAGAAGCCTGAGCGTGGGTTTATTTAACGGTTTCATAGCGTCCTTCCACCTGGGAGTTGAGTTCCAGAATGCGTTCATTGATCCACGCTTTCATACCCTTTGCCCGGGTAGTACCAACGCTGTCGACAATGACCACAGGATCATCGGTATAGACGATGCCCTGATCATTATCCAGAGTCAGGCTTTCAGTATTCAGCGTTGCTGTCCGGTCACCAATGGTCCGCACTACACGAACGTTGCCGGTAAGGTCCAGCAGGTCCTGGTTTCGAAGCAGGCTGCCATTATCGGCGTCGAGAATCCAGGGCTCGGGATCGGTTGCGCTGAACAGCTCTGCGTTGGGCGACTCCATGGTCGCCAGATTTTCGTCTTCAAACTGTTCGATGCGAGGGCTTGTAAAAACGATCTTGCGCTGGCCTGTTTCATCGTAAGAGGTATATTTGCCGTTGACTACAAAACCATCGGGTTCTGCATTACCCCGCAATTGCCTTGCGTCGCTATAACTGGTCATTGGCGGCTCGTCACTTTGCCACAGCAGGAAAACCGCAGCCGCAATCGTGGTCGCAAGCGCCAACATGCGAAGCCGGGGCCTGTTTGCCATGGCCAGTGCGGAAAGCAGGCTGGTTTTTTTGCTCTGTGCCATGGTTATGATTCCAGGTAAGGCATCAGGGTTGCGTTCAGGTGATTTCCCGCTGTCAGCAGCAAATCACAAAGCTCGCGTACAGCTCCGTTGCCACCGCTAACAAGGGTGCAGTAATCCGCGTGCTCCCGCACCAGCCAGTATCCGTTCGGCACCGTAACTCCGAGGCCTGCGTAGCGAATGGCGGGCAGGTCCGGCAAGTCGTCGCCCATATAGGCGATAGCTTCCGGAAGAATGTCCAGTTTGTCTACCAGCTCCTGCAAAGCCACTTTCTTGTCTTCCCGCCCTTGCATCAGATGGGGAATCCCAAGGTCTCCCATGCGTTTTTCAGTCAGTGGTGAGCTACGGCCGGTGATCACGGCTACCGTAATTCCTGCGGCCATAATCTGCTTCAGGCCCAGCCCGTCCAGAATATTGAAGCCTTTCAGTTCGTCGCCTTTGGCGCTGAAGTAGATCTTGCCATCGCTCATGATGCCATCAACATCCAGGGCAACAAGCTTGATGCGCGCAGCTTTAGCCAGCAGGGCTTCTGGCCAGGCTTCCTGAAGTGGGCTTTTCAGTTCTCCCATCATGTTGCCTCTCAAATGACGCCAGCGCGGAGCAGGTCGTGCATGTTGATGGCGCCCACGAGAGCGCCGTTCTCGTCGGTAACCGGGAGTGCGCTGATCTTGAGGCCTTCCATAACGTTGAGCGCTTCCGCAGCCAGCTGATCCGACTGAATGGTTCGTCCATTGCGTGTCATCACATCCCGCATCGGGGTGGTGTGCACATCAATGGACTTGTCCAGGGTGCGGCGCAGGTCGCCGTCTGTGAAAATGCCAGTCATCGCGCCGGAAGCGTTCACGACGGTAGTCATGCCCAGCCCTTTGCGGGATATCTCGAGCAAAGCACCGCTCAGAGTGGTGCCTTCATCTACCATGGGTATGCGGTCGCCGGTATGCATGATGTCGGATACGCGCAACAGGAGTTTACGGCCCAGGCTGCCGCCGGGATGCGAAAACGCAAAATCCTCTGCGCTGAAGCCTCGGGCTTCCAGCAAGGCAACCGCCAAGGCGTCGCCCATCACCAGCGTTGCGGTTGTGCTGGAAGTTGGCGCCAGGCCGAGTGGGCAAGCCTCCGTTTCAACGCTGACATCCAGGTTCGCAACCGCTTCTTTCGCCAGTGTGGAAGTCGGATTGCCGGTCATGCTGATCAACGGCGCACCCATGCGTTTGATAAGTGGCAAAATGGTAACCACTTCGCTGGTGTTACCGCTGTTCGAAATGGCAATAACCACATCCTGGCTGGTAATCATGCCCATGTCGCCGTGGCTGGCTTCCCCGGGATGAACAAAAAACGAAGGTGTTCCGGTGCTGGCCAGAGTAGCGGCAATTTTGTGGCCAATGTGACCGGATTTACCCATGCCGGTCACTACAACCCGGCCTTTACATGCCATGATGACGTCACATGCACGTATAAAGTGATCATCGATGCGGTTTTCCAGGGCGCTTATTGCATCGCGTTCAATGCGAATGGCCTGGAGTGCGGGGTTCCGGAAATCGTATGCTTTTTGCTCAGTCATCGGGCAAAGGGCCTGCTTTCTCGTTAAGGTACGGGATTGCGATAAAGTTGGCGAAGTATAACATTTCCCGTGGCTAGCGCCGCCTGGTTACGGCAAGTTCATTGGAACGATCAGCGAAATCGATCATTGCTATCAATTCATTTTGGACACCACTGATTGAGCTTGAGGGCTCCTTGGCATAATGTAGCCGCTCTTTGAAAGCTAAGTGCTGTGCCTTGAAGAGCTGAACGTAACGGGCCGAAAGCTAAAGGCGATGGGCTGAAAGGTAAGGAATATGGGTTTGAGCTCGTACATTTCATTGAAGGATGTTGTATTTTCCCGCTCTGGTCGCCGTATTTTTGACGGTGTTTCCGTAGAGATTCCCCGTGGCAAAATTACGGCCATTATGGGCCCCAGCGGCAGCGGGAAAACCACCTTGCTGCGGTTGATCGGCGGCCAGCTTCGGCAGGACTCCGGCAGCATCATGGTCGATGGCCACTCGATTTCTGAGCTTCGCCGCAAGGAGCTTTACAAGTTCCGGGAAAAAATGGGCATGTTGTTTCAGAGCGGTGCATTGTTTACCGATTTAAGCGTATACGAGAACGTGGCTTTCCCGATGCGCGTGCACACCAAACTGCCGGAGGACATGATTCACGACATCGTGTTGATGAAGCTGGAGGCGGTTGGCTTGCGCGGCGCCCGTAAACTCATGCCGTCGGAACTTTCCGGCGGTATGAACAGGCGTGTGGCCCTGGCTCGCAGTATCGCTCTGGACCCGGAGCTGATTATGTACGATGAGCCTTTTGCCGGGCAGGACCCGATTGGCATGGGCGTGCTGGTGAAGCTGATTCGCGATCTTAACAGTTCCATGGGGCTCACCAGCGTTCTGGTATCCCACGACGTTAAAGAATCCCTGAGCATCTGCCACTACGCCTGCATCATCGCGGATGGAAAAGTGATTGGAGCAGGCACTCCCGCCGAGTTGCAGGATCACCCGTCGGAGCAGGTGCAGCAGTTTTTGAATGGGCATCCGGATGGCCCGGTGCCGTTCCATTACCCATCCTCGGCGGCTTCTGAGGACTTCGGTCTTTCTGGAGGTGTTTCTTGATCGACAGAATCGCTTCCTTCGGGCGCAGCGGGGCAGATCTCATTATTTCCCTCGGGCGCGCCGGGCGTTTTCTCGCTGGGGTGCTGTCAGGCGTTCCGCGCCCGGCAACCGGTTTTCCGCTTTTGATGAAACAGCTGTACTCGGTTGGTGTACTGTCGCTGGCGATCATAGTGGTTTCTGGTCTGTTTATCGGCATGGTGCTGGGCCTTCAGGGCTATACCATTCTTAGCGATTTTGGCTCCGAAGCGGCCATCGGGCAGATGATTGCGCTCACCCTGGTGCGTGAGCTTGGGCCTGTGGTGACTGCATTGCTGTTTGCCGGGCGCGCAGGTTCTGCGTTGACCGCTGAAATCGGCCTGATGAAAGCGACTGAGCAGCTCTCCAGCATGGAAATGATGGGCGTGGACCCCCTGCGCCGGGTTATTGCTCCCAGACTCTGGGCGGGCTTTATAGCCATGCCAGTGCTGGCCATCATTTTTTCGATGGTGGGTATCTGGGGCGGTATGCTGGTAGGCGTGGAGTGGCTCGGAGTATTTGAAGGTTCCTACTGGGGCAATATGCAGGCTTCTGTGGACTTCTGGGACGACGTAGTAAACGGCGTGATCAAAAGTGTGGTCTTCGGTTTTGTCTGCGCGTGGATTGCGGTTTACCAGGGCTACGATTGCGTGCCCACATCAGCGGGAATCAGTTCGGCCACTACGAAAACCGTGGTGTACTCCTCGCTGGCGGTGCTGGGGCTGGATTTTGTGCTGACTGCCGTAATGTTCGGCAACTTCTGATTAACGATTGACGAGATAACACCGGGAGCCGGTAATGACACAAAGAACAACGGACATCACAGTTGGCCTGTTTATGCTTGCCGGATTGGCTGCACTGCTTTTTCTGGCACTTCAGGTAAGCGGGCTGTCCCCCAAATCGGCCCAAAGCACCTACACCATTTATGCGGATTTTAACGACACGGGTGGCATTACGCCCCGGGGCAGGGTTTCCATGGCGGGCGTAACGGTGGGCAGCATCGACTCCATCACCCTCAACAAGGAAACCTTCCAGGCGCGGGTAGCCATGTCCATTCATGGTGATGTGGATAATATTCCGGCCGATAGCGCTGCAGTAATACGTACATCCGGTCTGCTGGGTGAGCAGTACATTGATATATCGATCGGCGGCGAAATGGACTCTCTCAAGCCGGGCGATACATTTTATTCCACCCAGTCCGCTATGAACATTGAGCGGTTGATCAGCAATTTTGCGTCTGGCAAGTAAGCCGGCTTTGCGACAGAACAGGAGAAACCACATGATTGCTTTAACACAGCGATTTTTTCTCGCACTGACACTGATGGCATTATGCGTGGCATCGGTTCAGGCGGGCCCGGAAGAAGATTTGCAGCAGTATGTGGATGAAAACACCCAGCGCCTGGTAGACCAACTCAATGCCGAGCGCGGGCTCTACGAGCGTGACCCGGAAGCCTTCTACCAGAACATGGATGACGCGCTGGACGGCTTTGTGGATTTTCGGCGGATTGCCGCCCGGGTAATGGGCCGCTATGCGCGCCAGACAACCCCTGAGCAGCGCGACGAGTTTGTCGTCAAATTCAAGCGCAGTTTGTTTGACAGTTACGCCCAGGCGTTGGTGAGCGCTGAAGATTTCAAAATCAAGGTTAACGACGCCACCATCAACCCGCAGGACGATAATCGCGCCTCTGTGGCCATGGAAGTGATTACCGCCTCCGGCAATCGTCACTCAGTCACTTATTCCATGTACCGAAAGGAAGGCAGTGACTGGATGATGGAGAACGTGATTGTAGAAGGGGTCAACATCGGCCTTTCTTTCCGGGACCGTTTTACCCAGGAAATGGAAGCCAACCGAGGGCAGGTTCAGGTAGTGATTGACGGATGGAGCGATGCAGTGAAATCCCTCAACCTGGAAGAAGAAGTGGGCAAGTCATGAACGCGGAAGCGCAGCTTCCGACGGCTCAGTTAAAGGAGGGCGTGCTCTCGGTCTCCGGCGCCATTGACGCCCATACCGTGATACCGCTGCGTGCAGAGGGCGAGCAGCTGATCAAAACAGCCAGCGAGAAAGTGAAAAGCCTGGTGGTTGATCTTGCAGGCTTGTCCACCACCCACAGTGCAGCTCTCTCCATGCTTCTGTGCTGGAGTCGGTTGGCCGGAAAACAAGGTGTTTCGCTGTCTTTCAGGGATGCGCCGGACCGCCTCATTTCTCTTGCCGCTTTGAGCAACCTCGAGGATTGGTTACAATCCCGCCCCTGATTTCAAAAACACCCGAGGATTTACTATGGACGCCACCGAAGTCACCGAGCTGGTCAAAAAAGCACTGCCCGATTGTGAGGTGCAGGTACAGATCGACGGTAACCATTATATGGTAGTGGTCATAGGTGAAGTTTTTGAAGGTCTGTCGAGCATCAAGCGGCAGCAACTGATCAACAAGGCGCTATTCCAGCAAATCATGGATGGCACTATTCATGCCCTTCACCCGAAGCCTTTTACACCGGCTGAATGGGCCGCGCGCCAAGCATAAACTGCTCGCACACGACAGGATTACCATTGTGGATAAACTTTTGATCCGGGGCCGTAAGCCCTTGGACGGCGAAATCCGGATTTCCGGTGCAAAAAACGCTGCCCTTCCTATTCTTGCGGCAACGCTGCTGGCCGATGAACCGGTTACCGTAGGCAATCTGCCGCATCTGCACGATGTTACCACCATGATCGAGCTGCTTGGCCGCATGGGTGTGGAACTGATGATTGATGAAAAAATGAGCGTGGAGATTCACGCCAACACCATCAAGCATTTCCACGCGCCATACGAGCTGGTCAAAACCATGCGCGCCTCCATTCTGGTGCTTGGCCCTCTGGTTGCACACTTTGGCGAAGCAGAAGTATCTCTGCCCGGTGGCTGTGCCATTGGTAGTCGGCCGGTAAATCTGCATATTCAAGGCCTTGAGCAGATGGGCGCGGATATCAAGGTGGAAAACGGTTATATCCGAGCGAAAACCAACGGGCGCTTAAGAGGCGCGCACATCTTTATGGATGTGGTAACGGTAACCGGCACTGAAAACCTGTTGATGGCTGCAACGCTGGCGGATGGCAAAACCATCCTCGAAAATGCTGCCCGCGAGCCGGAAGTGGTGGATCTCGCCGAGTGCCTGATTGCCATGGGGGCCAAGATCACCGGGCATGGCACCTCAACCATTGAAATTGAAGGTGTTGAGCGCCTGCATGGTTGCCACTACAACGTGTTGCCGGACCGTATCGAAACCGGCACGTATCTGGTGGCAGCAGCCGCGACCGGCGGTCGTGTAAAACTGAAAGATACCCGCGCGGATCTTCTCGACGCCGTGCTGCTCAAGCTGGAAGAGGCTGGCGCCCATATCACCTCTGGTCCTGACTGGATCGAGCTGGATATGAAAGGTCAGCGCCCGAAAGCGGTCAATATTCGTACAGCGCCTTACCCTGCTTTCCCGACCGATATGCAAGCCCAGTTTGCCGCCATGAATGCTGTGGCAGAAGGTACTGGCACGATCATTGAGACCGTGTTCGAGAATCGCTTCATGCACCTGCAGGAACTGACTCGCATGGGTGCCGATATCACCCTGGAAGGCAATGCCGCGATTATCAAAGGCGTTGACCATCTGACCGGCGCACCGGTGATGGCAACCGACTTGCGCGCATCCGCGAGCCTGGTGATTGCAGGTTTGATGGCAGAGGGCGATACCATTATCGATCGTATCTACCACATCGATCGTGGCTACGAGTGTATTGAAGAGAAACTGCAGCTGCTTGGTGGAAGTATTCGCCGCCTGCCAGCGTGACCGACACAAACGGGAAACCGGAAGGACGCATGACAGATTCCATCACCATCGCTTTGTCGAAGGGGCGAATCCTGGAAGAAACCCTGCCACTGCTGGCAGAAGCCGGGATTGAGCTGGTCGACGATATCAAAAAATCCCGCAAGCTGGTGTTTCCCACCACAGATCCGAACGTTCGCGTGCTCATTCTCCGCGCGACCGACGTGCCGACCTACGTGCAGTATGGCGGTGCCGACTTGGGCGTTACGGGTAAGGATGTGCTGATGGAGCATGGCGGGGAAGGCTTATACGAGCCTCTGGATCTGAACATCGCTCGCTGCCGTCTGATGACCGCCGGCCCTAAAGGTGAGGCGCCGCCGGTAGGGCGCATCCGTGTAGCAACCAAGTTCGTGAACATGGCTCGCCGGTATTACGCAGCGAAGGGTCGGCAGGCCGATATCATCAAGCTTTACGGCGCAATGGAGTTGGCGCCGATTCTTGGTTTGGCCGACGAGATTGTCGATATTGTGGATACTGGTAATACGCTGAAGGCCAACGGCCTGGAAGCGCGGGAGTTGATCGACCATATCAGCACCAGATTGGTGGTGAATCGTGCCTCTATGAAGATGAAACACGAGCAGATTAACCCCATTATTGAGAAGATGGCGGCTGCTGTGGATAGGCGCCGCTAGAAATATAATCTTGTGCGCTGAAGCAGTCTGGTAAGGCTTTTAGCGATAGTTCTGGAGTGCGAAGCAATTGGGGCAGGCTTTCCAAAACACGCTGTGAATACGTCCGTGTACGCTTGGCTACGCCATCCATGGCTTCGCACAGTTTTGGAAAGCCTGCCCCAATCGCTTCCCCGGACTATGGGTGTTCGAAAGCTCTTCCTGAACACTTCTAGCCGGGCCTGAGAATGGCTAAGTAGACCGCCTGAATAGTGAACCTATATCCAAAGCAGGATTTGAGAAATGACCGTTAGCATCAAACGATTGAATGCTTCCCAAAGTGACTTTGACAGTGAGCTGGCCACGCTGCTGGCTTGGGACGACAGTGTTGATCATCAGGTGAACGAGTCGGTGCGTCATATTCTGCATGAGGTGAAAACCCGCGGTGATCAGGCGGTTCTGGAGTTCACGGAAAAGTTTGATCGGCTGAAGGTTGGCGGTGTCGCGGAATTGGAAATGAGCCAGATTCGCTTACAGCAAGCTCTGAAAGCCATCCCGGAAGACCAGCGCGTGGCGTTGGAACAGGCTGCGGATCGGGTGCGGGATTACCACGAGCGCCAGAACCAGAAATCCTGGCAGTATCAGGACGAAGACGGCACTGTGCTGGGCCAGAAGGTAACGCCGCTGGATCGCGCCGGCCTTTATGTGCCTGGCGGCAAGGCGGCCTATCCATCGTCGGTCCTGATGAACGCGATTCCTGCGAAAGTAGCCGGTGTGAGAGAAGTTATTATGGTGGTTCCCACTCCGGATGGCGTGGTGAACGATTTGGTACTGGCCGCAGCAGCCATCGCGGGTGTTGATCGTGTATTCACTGTGGGTGGCGCACAGGCCGTTGGTGCTCTGGCCTACGGCACAGAAACCATTCCAGCTGTAGACAAAATCGTCGGTCCCGGCAACATCTTCGTCGCCACCGCCAAGCGAGAAGTCTTTGGCACCGTCGGTATCGACATGATCGCCGGCCCCTCGGAAATACTCGTGATCTGCGACGGCAAAACCAACCCGGACTGGATCGTCATGGACCTGTTCTCCCAGGCCGAACACGACGAACAGGCCCAGTCCATTTTGGTCAGTCCGGACGCAGACTTCCTTGATGCGGTTGAAGCCAGCATCAACAAACTGCTGCCCACCATGGAACGCGCCGACATCATACGCACCTCCATGACCGATCGCGCAGCCCTGATTCACGTTGCCGACCTCAGCGAAGCCGCCAGAGTTTCCAACCGTATAGCTCCGGAACACCTGGAGTTATCCGTGGAGGATCCGGAATCCCTGCTGGAAGAAATCCGCCACGCAGGCGCCATCTTCATGGGCCGCTATACCGCCGAAGCTTTGGGCGACTACTGCGCAGGCCCCAACCACGTACTGCCCACCAGCGGAACAGCCCGATTCTCATCGCCATTGGGTGTGTACGATTTCCAGAAGCGTTCCTCCATTATCGGTTTCAGCGCCAAAGGCGCAGATCGGATGGGGCGGGTTGCTTCGGTTCTGGCAAGAGGTGAGGGCCTGACAGCTCACGCACGTTCAGCCGAATACAGGATTAAAACCGATGAGTAAATTCTGGAGTCCTTTGGTCAGCAGCCTGGTTCCCTACGTGCCAGGCGAACAACCCAAAATGGCTAATTTGGTAAAGCTGAACACCAACGAAAATCCGTTTGGCCCTTCACCAAAAGTCATCGAAGCCATACAGGCCGAACTCAATGACAGCCTGCGCCTTTACCCGGATCCGGAAGGCGAAAGCCTGCGTCAGACCATTGCTGGCTATCACAGCGTAACGCCCGAACAAGTATTCCTGGGCAATGGCTCCGATGAAGTCCTGGCTCACATTTTTTACGCCCTGTTCCAGCACGGCCAGCCGGTTTTGTTCCCGGATGTGACCTACAGTTTCTACCCGGTGTACTGTGGCCTCTACAACATCGAAGGTAAAAAAATACTTCTGAACGATAGCTTCGAAATCAATCCCGAAGACTACAAACAACCTAATGGCGGAATCATCTTTCCCAATCCCAACGCACCAACGGGGCGTTATCTTGATTTGGAGCACGTAGAAACCATCCTTCAGGCCAATCCCGAGCGTGTTGTGGTGGTTGATGAAGCCTATATCGACTTTGGCGGCGATACCGCCATCACGCTTGTCGACAAATATCCAAACCTGCTGGTCAGCCAGACACTCTCCAAAGCCCGTTCATTGGCGGGCCTACGCGTCGGCTTCGCCATCGGACACCCGGATTTGGTCGAAGCTTTGAACCGCGTTAAAAACAGCTTTAACAGCTATCCTTTGGACAGGCTGGCTTTGGCTGGCGCGAAAGCCGCGTACGAAGACGAAGCCTGGTTCCAGAAGTCCTGCAAAGGTGTGATTTCTGAGCGGGAACGCGTTACTAAGGCTTTGGAAGGTCTGAACTTTGAAGTCCTACCTTCGAAAGCCAACTTTGTTTTTACCCGTCACAGAGAGAAATCTGGCGAAAGCCTGTCGAAGGCTCTGAGAGAGCAAGGCATTATTGTCCGTCACTTCAACAAGCCCCGGATCAGTGATTTCTTGAGGATTACCGTTGGTACTCCCGAGCAGAATGACGCTTTGATTACTGGCCTTGAATCTCTGTAAACGACTGAAGTCCGATCGAGGCTGGCAGGCAGAGAGGGTGTCCCGGGAATGTCGGAGGCCATGGATGGCCGGAGTCAAGCGCACATGGATGTGCTCGTAGCGGTTCCCGGGACACCCTCTCTGCCTGCCAGCCGGCAACTCCAGTGTTTAGGTTAAAAGAGGATGAAACATGGCAACCCGTGACACTATTCTCGCGAAACTCAATGAATGGCTCCAGCCCGAGAACTTTCAAGACTACTGTCCAAACGGCCTGCAAGTTGAAGGCAAAAGCGACGTAAGCACCATTGTCACCGGCGTAACCGCCTCCCGCGCATTAATCGAAGCCGCCATCGCCGCAAACGCAGATATGCTAATCGTTCACCACGGCTACTTCTGGAAAGGCGAAGACCAACGCATTCAAGGCATGAAGCGTGAACGCCTCAAGCGCCTGCTGGATAACGACATCAACCTCGTTGCTTACCACCTGCCACTGGATGACCATCCGGAATACGGCAACAACCGGCAACTTGCCGATATCCTCGATATCAGGAACCCGCGTCCATTAAACGGACTGGTCTGGGAAGGTGAACTTCAGGAAGCAATATCTCCCGAAAAATTCGGGCTGCACATCGCCAGAGCACTCCACCGGGAACCATTGAGAGTCGGCGACGGAAAAGCAGAAATCAAACGGGTAGGGTGGTGCACCGGTGCAGCGCAAGGGTTCATCAATACAGCCATTGACGCCGGCCTCGATGCCTACATCAGCGGCGAAATCTCCGAACCGACAACCCACACCGCCAGAGAGTGTGGCGTCCATTATTACGCCGCCGGGCACCACGCGACCGAGCGCTACGGTGTAAAAGCGCTCGGTGCAGCGTTAGAAACGGAATTTGGTATCAGTCATCGGTTTATCGATTGCGATAATCCGGTCTGATCAAACCTGCGGTGCTTTCTCGCCCTTCTTTAAACCGAAGTCTTCAGAAAGCGTACCCGAAGTCTTGGGGGCATAATCCCGGGGTGGCTCAGCGCCATCCTCGCTGACCTCCTCCAGGCGCTTGCGGGATGTTTGCTCAGCAAGTTCGGCCATCCATTCCTCATCGTTACACAGGCGATTCGCACCGCGAGCCATATGCTGGTTCACATCGCGGTACGCGTCATTGAACTGGCGCAACAAATGGGCTGACTCCATAAAATGCTCGTTCACCTGGGCCTGATAACGGGTGTACTCGTTGCGCAGTTCTTCTGCCTGTTGCTCCGCACGGCGCTGCCGGAGCGTGGATCCTTGCCCCGAGCGGCCAACAATCGCTCCGATGACAATGCCAACAATCAATGCGGCAATCGCTGCCAGAATCAGGTTTGTCATATGCTGTGTCGTCCTGTTGCCTAAAAAATGAACCAAACTATGTGAGTCAGTATAACGCTCGCAGCCTCATCAGCCCATGCTTGAGTGCTGCGCCAATCGTCGTATTGCCCAGCAACTGTTCAGCATGGCGAAAAAACCGGAAATACGCGATAATTCGCCGCCCAAAATCAACGATCAGACCCCGGGATTTCCTGATGACAGCTTCTATGCCTTCTGAAACGCCTGCGCACCAGACGCCATGGCAGCGCTACCAAACGGATCTTGAGCGCTCGGACTTTCTCAAGGATGCCGCTCAGGCTGATGCTGTGCAACGCCTTCAGACACTTTACGACAAACTGGTGGAAGCGGAAAGCGAACGCGGCAAAGCAATGACCAAATTGCGGCGCAAGTTAAAAAAGGGCAGGGAAGAGCCAGTCAAAGGCCTTTATTTCTGGGGTGGTGTTGGCCGTGGCAAAACCTATCTTATGGACACGTTCTTCGAGTCCTTGCCGTTCAAACGCAAGATGCGCGTGCACTTTCATCGTTTTATGCAACGGGTTCATCAGGAGCTGAAAAACGTCAAAGGCGAAAAGAATCCGCTGGATCTTGTAGCTAAAAAGTTTGCCGATGAAACCCGTGTGATCTGCTTCGACGAATTTTTTGTGTCCGATATTGGCGACGCCATGATTCTCGCAACTCTTATGGGTGGCCTGTTCAAGCGGGGCGTTACTTTGGTGTGCACTTCCAATATTGTGCCCGACGGCCTCTACAAAGATGGTCTGCAGCGGGCGCGCTTCTTGCCGGCCATCGCGCTCGTAAAGAAATACACCGATGTGGTGAACGTCGATGGCGGCGTTGATTACCGCCTGCGGACTCTGGAGCAGGCGGAGCTCTACCACTCGCCCCTGGACCAAGAGGCCGATGCCAGCCTGCGCAGAAGTTTTGATGCCTTGGCGGTTGAGGCGGGTAAACACAGCAAATCCATGGAAATCAACGGTCGCAAGATTCCCGCGCAGGCCCATGCCGATGATGTGGTCTGGTTTGATTTCAAAGACGTGTGCGATGGTCCCCGCAGCCAGAACGACTACATTGAGTTGGCTCGCCAGTTCCACGCGATCATCGTCAGTAATGTCCCCGTTCTGGGGGGAGAAAAAGACGATCAGTCGCGCCGGTTCGTAAACATGATTGACGAGTTCTATGACCGCAATGTGAAAGTTATTATCTCTGCGGCGGCTCCGATAACAGACCTATACTCCGGCGGGCGTTTGAGCTTTGAATTCGAGCGCACCGAATCGCGCCTTCTGGAAATGCAGTCACAGGAATATCTGGAGGCTCCGCACAAGCCATAGCAAGAGCAAAAAACGATCAAAAGCAAAGTGGTTGCATCCGGAATTGTTGTCTATAGTGAACGCAGTACAAAGAAGCCCGGCGCCGATCGGGGTGGTGAGCGGGTAGTGAGAGCAAAATCATACTTTTGACTGATCAAAGCACTGGACAGCGTTAGCTATAGTGCCTATATCACGAGCACTGTGCATGAAGCCTCCTATACATCGTGAACACCAATAATCAGAGCAGCAACTCAGAACAACAACGGAGTAGCCTTCCAATGACAAGAAAAATTCACCAGTGGCAGCGTTGGACAAAATTACCGCTCGCCATAGCAGTGTCGGCCGGTATGTCCGGTCAGGCATCTGCTTATTCTTTTTATCTCGGGGATGTAGAGACTCAGTTCAATACCACGCTCTCTGCTGGTGTGGGCTGGAGGGTTTCAGAGCGTGACAAACGCCTGATTGCGCAGGGTAACCTCGGGCCGCAGTTTGCCAACACCACAACAGGTGCGTCGACGAACAACTACGACGATGGCAACCTGAACTTCGACAAAGGTGATACCTACTCCAAAATTGTTAAAGGCAACAGCGAGCTGTTCCTGAACTACGATGTCAACAGCGATACCCTTACCCGTGTCGGTGCGCTGGTTCGAGGTCGCTACTGGTATGATTTTGAACTCAAAGACGAGAACCGCGCTGTCGATTACGTGGGGCAGCAACGAGAACTGAACAGCGAGGCGAAAGCCAATGCGTCGGGTGGTGAAATCCTTGATGCTTACGTGTTCACTGACTGGTATCTTGGCAATGTTCCCCTGAGCATTCGCTACGGCAAGCAGGTCGTGAGCTGGGGTGAGAGCACCTTCATTCAGGGTGGCATCAACACGATCAACCCCATCGACGTACCAGCATTCCGCGCGCCGGGATCCGAGCTTAAAGACGCTCTGTTACCTGTCGAAATGCTCTACATGTCAGCCGGTGTCACGGAAAACGTATCGATTGAGGCATTTGTGCAAACAGACTGGGCACCCGTTCGCCCGGATGACTGCGGCACTTTCTTCTCCACCAACGATTTCGCCTCCGACGGCTGCGGTCCTGTATTGCTTGCGGGCCAGTTGCCTGACTCCCAGGCTCAGGCCCAAGGTTTCGTAGCGCCTCGCCTTGGAGACGTTGAAGCAGATTCGAAAGATCAGTTCGGGGTTGCAATGCGCTGGTATGTTCCTGCGCTGAACGATTCCGAGCTTGGCTTTTATTACATCAAGTATAATAGCCGCTTGCCGTATGTGAGCGGCACCATCAAGGATGGCAGCAGCCCGTTCCCTTCGTACTTCATTGAATACCCTGAAAATATCAACCTGTATGGTATCAGCATCAACACCAACACTCCGGGTGGCTGGTCTTTGGGTGCAGAATACTCCTATCGTGACAACGTACCGCTGCAATGGAACGCTTTTGAGCTGATCTTCGGTGGTTTGCAGAAACGTGGTCCTAATGGAGAAGTACTAAGCAAACTCGAACAGCAGCGCCAGGAAGAGCTTGGAACTATAGTGCCGGGTTCGAAGGTGTCCGGTAATGACCGGTTTGGCGTGTCTCAAGCCCAATTCACGCTTCTCAAGTTCTTCGATCAGGTAATGGGTGCAAGCCGCCTGACCTTTATCACGGAGTTTGGTGCAACCTACGTTCACGACCTGCCTAGCCTTGATGAAGCCCGTTACGGCCGCTCTGGCACTTTTGGTATTGGCACTCTACCTCTTGCGACAGGGGACCTTTGCAAAGGCGAGGGAGGTGCGGCTGAGAACATCAACACTAGCTACTGCACCAACGAAGGCTTCACCACAGACTTCTCCTGGGGTTATCGAGCTCGTATGGTGTGGAGCTACCCGAACGCCATCGCGGGTATAAACCTGTCGCCACAGTTGGCATGGAGCCATGACGTAGAAGGTTACAGTCCACAGCCTGGTGGCAATTTCAACGAGGGTAGCAAGGCTATCGGTCTATCCCTTGAGGCGGTTTATCAGAACAAGATTACAGGCAACATCGGCTACACGAACTTTTTCGGCGGCAAGCCGTATAACGAGTTGACGGATCGTGATTTCGTGAGCGCCAGCGTTTCCTACTCATTCTGAATCGTCAAGAATTCGTTTAACGAGGTAATTTAAATGAAACTAAACAAGAAATTACTGGCCACGGGCGTTTTGGCTGCGAGTCTTGTCGCAGGCCAGGCCTGGGGGGCAGTTTCTTCCGAAGAAGCAGCCAAACTCGGTGATTCCCTGACACCGATGGGCGCGGAAAAAGCTGGTAATGGTGGCGCTATCCCTGCCTGGACAGGAGGTCTTACAACACCCCCCGCCGGCTACAAGGGCGACGGCATCTATGTGAATCCGTTCCCGGATGAGGCGCCTCAGTTCACCATTGATCAGAGCAACGTAGCGGAGTACGCAGATAAGCTGTCTCCCGGTCAGGTCGCAATGATCAAGCAATACCCTGATTTTGTACTGCCTGTTTACGAAACCCATCGTACAGCAGCCTATCCTAAAGACATCATGGATGAGACGGTCAAGAACGCGACCAGCGCGGAAATGATCAAGGATGGTAATGGTCTGGGTAATTATCAGAACGCAACGCCGTTCCCGATCCCTCAGAACGGGCTTGAAGCATACTGGAACCACATCACGCGCTATCGCGGTGGCTCTGTACAGCGTAACGTCGGGCAGGCTACGCCTACTGCCAATGGCGCCTACTCCATCGTAAAGTTTCAGGATGAGTTGACCTGGAGAAGTTACCTCTCGGATTACAAACCGGGTGAAGACGCCAACGTGCTGTTCTATTTCAAGCAGGCCATTACCGCTCCGGCGCGCCTGGCCGGTAACGTGCTGCTGGTTCATGAGACCATCGACCAGGTTGCAGAGCCACGTCGCGCGTGGGTATACAACGCGGGCCAGCGTCGGGTTCGTCGTGCGCCTCAGGTTGCCTACGATGGACCGGGTACTGCGTCTGACGGCATGCGTACATCAGATAACTTCGATATGTTCAACGGCGCGCCAGATCGCTATAATTGGGAGCTGGTAGGCAAGAAGGAAATGTACATTCCGTACAACTCCTACAAGTTGGTTGATCGCAATCTAAGCTATGATCAGATCATCAAGCCAGGCCATATCAATCAGAACCTGACTCGTTATGAGCTTCACCGTGTGTGGCACGTGCGTGCGACTCTGAAAGATGGCGCGCGTCATATCTATGCCAAGCGTGACCTCTTCATTGATGAAGACACCTGGCAGGCTGCGGTTATCGATCATTACGATGGCCGCGGAGAGCTCTGGCGTGTGGCGGAAGCTCACTCCATGCAGTTCTACGATCAGATCGTTCCCTGGTATGCAATTGAAACCCTGTACGACCTCCTGTCCGGCCGCTACTTGGTTAATGGCCTGACAAACGAGGAAACTGATCCGTATCAGTTTGGTGTTGAACGCCAGTCCAGAGATTACACTCCGGCTGCTCTACGTAGAGCCGGCACCCGCTAACCGGGTATGTAGATCAACAGAAACGGCGGGCCTCGGCCCGCCGTTTCTGTTTTTGTGATAAAAAACTGCCGTCAAAAAAACACCTTTCACGTCAAAACTTTGCAGCCAGCCCCTCAATTGGTTTAACCTCACTATCATACTAAAGGCGTACCGGGGCAGTGTGTGAAATCATTCCATGATGGCTATGCAGCCAATGACGAATTCCAGTCAGCAAACAGCGGACTTCAGCGTGGCGAACTGGTAAGAGATTTGCTGAAGCAAAGATTACAGGCACCGATCGTTCCAGCTGATTCTTTGGCGCGCCATCACCTCAATGTTTTGATTGCCGGTGCATTAATGCCGCGCGGTGTGATTTTTGTGGAAGCCCCCTGCGGGTATGGGAAATCCCACACCTTGGCCATGGGAATCCAGGCTGCCGGGATCAACGATGAAAATGTCCGTTGGCTGCCCCTGAACTCACAGGATAACGCGCCTACCCGTTTTCTTAATCTGTTGTCCGTAGCGCTGGATATTCCCGAATCCTCTGAAAGCAGCCTGCAAGGCGGCGCTACCTTTCCAGATGCTCTTGCGATAATGCTCATGGGCCTGAGAAAAGCGCAGGCGCCACAGCCTTCCATTCTGGTTCTGGACGGCCTTCATCACATCACGAACCCGGCCGTCGTTGCCTTGCTTCAGCAGTTGGTAGCCGATATACCGCCTCATTTTTCTGTCGTGATGCTTTCCCGGCAGGCGTTGCCTTATGAAACTCACGCTTTGGAGTTGGAAAACCGGTTTACCCGCATAGGTACCGAAAAGCTGGAGTTCAGCCGAAGCGAAACCTTTGAGTTTTTCCGGGATGTTCTGGGTGATCAACAGCTAACCAGTGTGGCAATTGATCATTTGTACGATCTTACCGAGGGTTGGCCCACGCCACTTGCGCTTTATCGCCGGGATATCCGTCAAAGCTCGGAGAGACACGCTGTTTCAGATACACCCAGTGTTGAGCGATTCTTAAAGGAATCCGTATTGGGCAGCCTGACACCTGGGCAGGTCCGCTCCCTCAGAGCCATATCAGAGCTCGGGCTGTGCTCCGACGAGCTGCTCCTCGCATTTGAATCCCTGATTCCAGACGGTGTGTTGCTACCATCCGAGGCATTTGAACGCGGGCTGCCCGTAAAGATCATGCCGGGTTGGGGGCGCTGGTACCGGCTCAACCCGCTGTTGATGGAGTGGCTCAGAACACCTGTAATGGCGGACTATTCTGACAGGATGGCGGCAGCGAGCCGATGGTTTGGCAGCCGCAACCAATTTCCCGAAGCTCTGAAGTACTCATTGTTGGCAGGGGATGCGGAAGAAGTTATCCGCATTGCATCTGAGGGTTCCGAGGCGCTGTTGCTGGGGCAGGATACGGCATCGTTGCTGCGTTTGCGCAAAAGCCTTCCGGCACCGTTGCTTGAACGCAGCCCCAGGCTAAGAATAGTCTACAGTTGGGTGCACGCCATTGGCGGCCAGTTCCAGCAGGCGCGGGCCCTGATTGATGGCATGGACGATGAAACCCGACAAGAGCATGAAACCAGGATCTGCGCGCTCAGAGCGTTTATTCTGCGCGGCGAAGGGCAGGTGGCGCCGGCTCTGGAAATGGCTGAACGTGCGCTTTCAGGGCGTGAGCTTTCAACCCAGGGCCAGCTGGTCACTCAGATGGTGCGTGCCAGTGCTTTGTGCGCATCCGGGCGTTTCACAGAAGCCCGGGAAGCCAATCGTGCAGCTTCCCGCTTGGCCAGGGAGGCAGGAGATTCAGGCTCGGAAGCCTTGGCGGTATACGCGCACGCCCGGATTGAATTGGGCAAAGGCGCGCTTCGGCATGCTGAGCAGTTGCTGCGGACCGGCCTCGATACCGTTGTACAGGAGCTCGCCCGGCCCGCCAGAATCGGGGAAACGCGGCTCCAGTTGAATCTGGTGCTCGTACTCTGGCATCAGGGGCGCGACGCGGAGGCCGATAGGCTGCTGGTTACCTGTGGTCGCCATGCGGAGCAGACCCGGGATCTCGGATTACTGCTGGCGATGGCGATACGGGTGTTAATGTGTCGCTCTCAGGGCCGTCTGGAGGATGCGTTTGTGTGGATCGGACGGGCTGAACGCACCATGCACACCTGGCAAGTGGATGGATCCCTCTATGTTCCGGTGCTTGAAGCCCTGAAAGCCAGTTGCTGGTTGGCTCAGAATCAGCTTGAAAGTGTCGCTCAGGCACTTGCGAGGCTGGAGCCTTACCGGGAAGCCAAATGCGTCCCGGAGCTCTTCCCGATGATGCCCGGGCTGTTGGACTGCCTTCAGGTACGCCTGGATCTCGCTCGCGGCGAAACCGTAAGGGCCCGTGAAACGCTCTTGAACATACGTAAACGCTATGATGAGGCGATTCCCTGGGGCGTAGACATACACATGCGGCTGTTGGATGCTCTGCTCGTCAGCGAAGATAAGGGCGTTACCGCCGCTCAGAAAATCCTTGTAGGTGTGGTATTCGAAGCGGAAAAGGAACACTTCATAAGCCCGTTCGCAGAGCTTAATCTTGAGCTCAAAGAGCTGATGGAGAAGACCTACAGCCAGCTGCCTGACACCCCTTTCAGGGATGCCTTGGGCCGGCTGTTTGGCATGGCGGGAAAAACCTTGCCTGCGTTGCTGGCCGAACCCATCAGTGATCGGGAGCAGGGTGTGCTCGAGCTGATTGCCAGTGGTTTATCGAATCAGGAAATCGCCGACAAGCTGCACATTTCGCTGCACACGGTAAAGACTCACGCCCGGCGTATAAACGCCAAGCTGGACGTGCGCTCCCGCACCCAGGCGACTGTTCGTGCCCGGGAACTGGGGCTGCTGTAAAGCCCAGGAGGCGCCGTGATGAACCGGATCAAGCCTGGGCCCGGTTCTCGTTTTTGATGGCTTCTATGCGGGCGTCTTTCTCGGCCCATAATCCACTGACCCAGCGCTGAAATTCCACCCGCGTTTCGCGCCCGTTCTCATAATCCATTCCAAGAAACTGCTTTGGAATTTCCCGCACCCGGATGTCGATCACAATGGTGCGGATACGCCCGCTCAGATAATCCCAGATGCCTATGCTACGTTGCTCCCCGGGGTAAACAATCGTCACATCCAGCATGGTATTCAGCATGTCGCCCATGGCACCCAGAACAAACGCCGTACCGCCCGTTCTTGGTTTGAGGAGGTGTTTGTAAGGTGAGTTCTGGCTTTTGTGTTTGGCGGGAGTAAAGCGTGTTCCTTCCATGAAATTGAAGATGGTCACCGGTGTATAACGGAACTTCTCGCACGCAGCCTGGGTAGCGGCAATGTCTTTGCCTTTCAGTTCCGGTTTCCGGGCAATCTGTTCTTTGGTGTGGCGGTGCATAAATGGAAAGTCCAGCGCCCACCAGGCAACCCCCAGAAAGGGGACCCATATCAGTTGTTTTTTCAGAAAGAACTTGAGCAGGGGAATCCGGCTGTTGAGCACGTACTGTATGGCCGGAATATCAGCCCAGCTCTGATGGTTGCAGGTAACAAAATACCAATGCTCGCGGCTGAGGTGTTCCGCACCCCGCACATCCCACTCAACCTTGTGCAGAACATCCATCACCAGATTGTTGACCCCGATCCACAACCGGGCAATGTTATTCAGCACAACGGTGCAACCCTTGCGAATAGTAACCACGGGTAGCACAAGTTTGAGTAGCGCGAACAACATCAGAAACGGGAAAAGTACGAGGGTGTTGACGAGTACAGACAGGGCCGCCAGGGTTCCCTTCAGCGGCGCAGGCAGAAAATAAAGCATGCGGGAATGTCTCAGGTTATCAGAGGTTAATCGGAGATCAGCCCTCGGCGGAAATGCGGGTTCTCTCACCCACGTTCTTGCCGGCAATATGACCCGGGAGCAGGGCTTCCTCGGCACTTGCCGATGCCAGATCCTTCAGGTGCGATGGGCTGCGATCGCTTAGAATTTTCCTGAATTCGGTATCGTAGAATTCCAGATTGTTATAGCGGATCATTGAACGAATTTCATCAACATATTCTTTGCCGCGCTCGGAATAGCTGACCAATCCGCGGGCAAGGGCAAGCCCGGAAAGCGGATCGCCGGACTCCCTGTCATCAAGGCGAGTGTTGCGCAGGCCCTGATAACTCGCATGCCGGTTCAGATTCTGGATATAGGCCCTTACGGAGTGGTAGGGCGAAGGGAAGGAAGCCACTTCATGGCTGGCACCTTCTACACGGCTAAGGGGAACCAGTCCGCAGCCCTTGGAGAAGCACCACTGGCCAAACAGGTTATTGCCTCGAAGCGCAAAGCGCGACGTACCCCAGGCCGACTCATTGGCCGCCTGCGCCAGAATCAGGGACGGCGGGATAACGTCCAGGCGTTTTCCCAGCAGGGTAAATTGCTCGGGGCTACCAGGCTCTTCCTCCACCCGTAAGCGCTTGGATTGAGCGGCGAGCCAAATGTGCTCCTTTTTTGACAGCGTGGTTTTGCTGGCAAGGCTGTCAAGATAGTCCCGCTCAATGAGAATACGGGAATTGGCAAGCACGATGCGTGGGTACAGAAACGAAAAGAACGCGGCCTTCTTCTCCGTGGTGTCCTGATAGCCGGAGAAGTTCGGCAGGTCTTCGCGAGCCCACGCGGGCAGTGGGGGTAGTGAGCTCAAGGCGGGCTCCGAACCGTTATTACTGTCACTGGCTGAGCGTTCCGGTGGAACGTAAAGGCCGCCCCCGATGGCAAAAGCGAACAAGGGAACAACCAGCATTAGCGAACGCATTGCAGCGGACATAAAACCTCTCGTTACAACCTGTCTGTGTGCCCGGCAAGCCTGAAGGTTCGGCCGATTTGGGCGATCATGTTGGTAATTATAACAGGTTGTACGAGCAGGGTTACCTGAGGGTTCACGGCAGCTGAGTTGCGATCAAAATGCCGAGCCGCTCCTCGCTGTTAACACGATCCCGGTACGTGAGAAAAAACTGGCTCTGATCGGCCGTCACGAAGCCTTCCAGCAATATGTCTCCGGCGCTTAAGCGAACCTTGCCGGCGCCTTGGTCGATGTACGCCAGGTTGGCAGCCAGTTGACCCGAAGCTGGCGGGGAGACGCTTTCATCATTCACAGAATGGAGCACTTCCAGGGTATCGCTATCGAGATTTGCGGTGCTGCCTGAAAGCTCCAGTACGCCGTTGTCGAGGTGAACGAGCTGATTGAAGCCGTCTTCCATGGCCAGAACAAAACCCTGGACTCTGTAGCGTCCGGAACTCGGTGCCGCAGAGTTGGTTGTTTCTGCAGCAACAAGCAGGCCGTCACCTATCACACCACCAGGAGATGCGGCGTCAGCCAGGGTAAAGGCCAGCAACGAGCCATTTGGCACACTGGCACCCACACCCAGATCTGGCTGGCCAAATGGTCCTGCCGGGTTGTTAACGTCGAGATTAAGCCGGCCGATATTCTGGCTGCCACTGCTCAGAAGGGCGGAACGTGGGGTTATGATCCAGCTATCTGTGTGAGTGCCTGTATCGTTCACCGAGACGGCGCCAGAGCTGTCGCGGCTGAGTGTGGTAAATGCCTGGGTTTGACTGATAGAGCTGCTGGCGGAAGCCGCGCTGACCTGCCATAGGCCAGATCCTGCCTCCACCTGCATCGGAGTCGCTGATTGTGAAAACCGGGCTGCAAGGTAAACAGTGTTGTACTCACGGCCGTTCAGGACTCCCGCATCAAAGCCTTCTTCCCGCAACAGGTTAAGCTCCAGCGCCGAGAGATAATGAGCTTCCAGTCCGTTTTTGCGCTTGAGTTTGCCGGCCTCCGACTCCAGGGCAATGGCTTTGCCCGCACTGAAATAGCCTGCCAGAGCGCGATCCGGTCCGAGGTTGGCACCGCCGGCCCCACCGGTATAGGCATCCAGAAAGTAGGGGTTACGAGTCCAGCCAATTGTTCTGGCACTGTTCCGGTCTGTAATGCTTTGGTAAAGCGCACGGCCTGCCAGCAGGCGAGTGTCATCCTCCAATGTGGCAGCACCGGGCGACGACGAATGCGTGTTGAGGGTCCAGGTTTCCGCACCCCGCGTATAGAATTCATTCCCCCGCTTGTGCACAAGGGTTTTCCGGTCGTACGGAATCTGCGTGGCAAGAGAGGTTACCTTGATGTTGAAAATATCAAAGCTCGCCAGGGTCAGCCCCGGATATCGATACGCAGGTTCATCACCGGTGCCGGTTTGCTCCTCCCGCCCGAGGCGTACACCCCACTGGCCAGATCCGGTAAAACTGCTCTCGAGAAACGTCTGCCCCAGCTCGATCCCCATAAAAACCGAGTTGTAGTCCGCTGAGCTGGCGGCTATTTTTCCGGAGGACTGGTCATCCAGCAACGCGTAGTCGGCCATGGAGGCGACATAGCTGGCAAAGTCCGCACGCAGGGACAGCAGGTCAAGCGCGCCGGCAATACTGGCGCCGGCAGGAATATCAATCTCGAAATCGTGCACCTGGTCAACCAGGGTGGGCCAGACATATTTATTGAGGCACAGGGCGTTATTGGTCTCCTCCACACAATCAAGGACTCTCTGGTACTCGCCGGGGGTGTATCGGGGAATGGTGTTGCGCACCAGATATTCGGAGAACGGATTGATCTTCACATCCCGGTCGGCGTCGGCCGCCAGAGCCCGCAGGGTTGTATTGCCATACTGAGCTTCGATGATCACGTCTGGCGCCTGAGGCTGACCATTCTGGAAGCGGATTATTGTAAATCCGTTGTTGTCCTGGCGTGTGGTGTAGGACAAAGCGCCAAGGTTCTGAAGGTTTCGGTTGGTTCGGTACACGCTGATGGTGTCTGGCTGAACAATGCGAAGGTTGCGCCGTGTTGACTCGCCGTCTGGCGCGAGATTGCCAGGTACCTCGAGAGTGATTCGGACTTCGTTGGCATTGAGCCCGCTGCTGTTGCCGGAATCGCCGGTGCTGCCTGTGCTGAAATCATCCACCGGGTTGTTGGTGCCGCCAAAGCTGTTGGGTTGGTTGCGGACGTCGTCAATGGCGTCTTCGCCGCCTCCGCAAGCGGTGGTTAGTGAAATAATACAAAGGATAAGTAACCCGGGATTCAGTCGCATATTTGGCAGTCCGTGCTAAAAAACGGTAGCCAGTCTAGCAGTGCAGGTTTCGGGAAAGCGTGAGGGAGGACACGAAACGGGCGCCCGGAGAGGGCGCCCGTACCAGATAGGCAAGCGGGTTTAGAAGAAAATCTTCATGCCAGCCATAACGCCTTCATCCAGGTTGATGTCGCCCCGGTAGGGCGCGTCCAGCTCGGTGTTCAGGTACCGGTAACCGGCAAACAGTTCAGCGTTGCGGATCACCCGGTAGCTGCCGCGCAGTTCAACACTGGTCATCTCTTCCGAGTCACCAAACGAGAGGATTCGTGGTGCATAGTGCAAGCCGCCAGTGAAGGAAAGGCCCGGAACGTTAGGAATATTCACAGTCGCAAAGCCACCAAGGCCCACTGCGCCGCCATCCAGGCGGTCGTCGTCCCAGCCTATTGCGCGCATACCGATACCGGCGGTTGTGGGCAGGTTGCCCAGCGCGGTGCGGCCTTGGGCGTGGAAATCCACGTTGCCAATATGGCGGCTACCTTCATGGTAGGTATAACCGGCGCCGAGCTGAAGGTCGTTGTTGTTGCCGAAAAAGTTCACTTGGCCCTTTACGGAATCATTGGTCAGGCTCAGGTCCAGGTCGCTGGCAAATACAGGCGCAGCAGCCAGAGAAAGAGCCAACACGGAAATACGGGATACTTTCATTCTTTTACCTTCTTGATTGCGTGCAGGTATTGATTGTGGGCGAATGGTAACGGGCTACCCGGGGTACCACAACTTACAAGCATGTAAGCCCTTGGACAGAATTATTCAAATGGGCCTACAGACTCAATGGCGCGTTGTTTCGCCGCCCTGGTCCAGATCGTCCGGAGACGCGTTCTCCGCTGGAACCTTGTATTCCTCATTGGCCCAGGCACCAAGGTCAATCAGCTTGCAGCGTTCTGAACAGAATGGTCTTGAGGGATTGGACTCCGTCCATTCCACGGATTTTTTGCAGGTGGGGCATTCTACGTTCATGTGGACCTTTCAAATCGTTAATCGTATGTGCGGTTGCCGCATAGAGCTTGGCGGCGTTATACAGGGGCTTTTGCAGGAGCGCCATGGGCGTATTGTTCCAGTACTGCCCGTAGCATTTCAATATTGACAGGCTTGGCGACAAATGAATCCATCCCGGCCCGACGGCAGCGCTCTTCATCCTCTTCCATAGCGCTGGCGGTGAGAGCGACGACTGGAACCCGTGGCCGCTTACGGGTTGCTTCCCAAGCGCGCAGGCGCCGGGTGGCCTCAAAGCCGTCCATTCTGGGCATCATGCAGTCCATAAATATCAAATCAAAAGGATGCCATTGCCACAAGCTGGATGCCGCCTCACCATCATTTGCCGTCATCACATCACACCCCAGTTTCTCCAGCAGCCTTCGGGTCAACGTCCGGTTTACCGGGTTATCTTCGACCAATAGCACTTTCATACGGCGGGAGGTGAGCTCACGGCGCTTTTCAGTATCATCGCTGGCTTGCAGGGAGAACCGGGTAAGGAAGCACCGATCTTCCTTTGTGGCGTCTTCGAACAGTTGGTTCAGAATGGGGCTCAGGCAAGATTCCCGCAGGGACTTGCTGAGAAAGGCATCCGCCCCGGCCTGGCGGAAATGCTCTGCATCGCCACGCTGTGGGTTGGATGAGAGAATCAACAGACGCATATCCGCCCATAACGGGTTGCTGCGCACCTGGCGGCATAGCAGATCGCTGTCCATATCCGGCAAAAAGCCGTCGAGGATAATCGCGTCAAATGGCTCCTGGCCGTCAAACGCCAGGCGTAACGATGTCAGGGCCTCTCCGGCGGATTTGACAGCCTCGATGTGGACATCATGGCGCGACAGCATTTCCAGCGTAATTTTGCGGGACAGCTCGTAGGAATCGGCTACCAGCACGCGCTTGCCCTTCAACATGCGCGTATCCGGGCGCATGCGCGATCCACTCTCCGGCGCTGCGGGCAGCGTCAGTTCAATCCAGAACGTAGAGCCTTCGCCGGGCCGGCTTTCCAGATCCAGAGAGCCTTGCATCAGATTGACCAGCTGGCGGCAGATGGTCAGCCCCAGCCCGGCACCGGGCAGCTGGCGCTGGAATCTCTGGCCCAGCTGCACATAAGGCTCGTAAACCAGTGGAACGTCTTCCGGGTTTATGCCAATGCCTGTGTCTTCAACCGCCAGGCGCAAACGAACCTTCTCATCCCGACGTCCTAACACCTCAATACTGATCAACACATGTCCGGAATCTGTAAATTTGATCGCGTTGGAAACGAGATTCAGCAACACCTGACGAATCCGCACCGGGTCACCCCGAAGGGCCCAAGGCAGCTCCTCGTCAATGCGTAACTCCAGTGCCAGCCCTTTTTCCCGTGCACGGTCGCCCAGCATGTGTACCAGATCGTTCAGGGTTTCCCGCAGATCGAAAGGAATGTCCTCAAGCACAAGCTTTTCAGCTTCCATGCTGGAAATGTCCAGCAGGTCGTTGATGATGGCAGAAAGGCTTTCGGAGGCGCTGAGCAGGGTGTGCACGTACTCGCTCTGTTCCTGGTCAAGCGGCGTGTCAGTCAGCAGGTTGGCGTAGCCGAGAACAGACTGCAGGGGCGTACGCAGCTCATGGCTTACATTGGCGAGAAACTGGTTTTTAGCGCGGTTGGCTCGTATCGCCTCATCCCGCTCACCCTGGGATTGTAGGGTGGTCTGCCGGAGTGACCGGGTGTCTTCCAGAATCTGAAGCCGCATCTTGTTAAGCGCCTGCTCAAGCTCTGAAAGCTCATCAGAGTGTTTGGGAGGCCTGCGCTTCAACTTGAGAGGATCCACCAGCGCATCCAGGTTCAGCCGCGCAGCGTAATCAGCCATGGATTCCATATGGCGAGAGAGGGTGAAGCGCACGATGACCACAAGCCCCAGCGTGCCCAGCATCACAACAATTGACTGAAACAGCAGGTTAATCAGTGCACCGTTGCGCAGCTCCGAATAAACCTGCTCAACCGATGAGGTGATCGTAAGCGTGCCCATGTCTTCCGGACCACGGAAAGTAGAGCGATTGAATATCAACGGGAAGGTTTGTGAAATAACACGGCCTTCCGGGTAGCCGCCGGTGCTGAATTCCTCACCGGTGGAGGTCACAACTCTGGCGTAGTGAATGGCCTCTACCGCTCGCATGTCATCCAGGCTGTTGGCCACCTCGCTGAAATTCATCAGCCAGATGTTGTTGCTCATACTGCCGGAGACTAGCCCTGCGGCTCGTTGCTGGGTTTCCTGAAGATCAGATTTCCGGCGCTCAAACTCACCGATCATTTGCACGCCGGTGGCAACCAGAGAAATAACCAGGCTGAATAGCAGCACATACACAAGCAGCCGCATTGCCAGCGGCCGGATACCCATGCGCGTGAAAAACCGATTTGAGAGCAATGCACAAATTCCCTGTGTCGACTACTAAATCACCAACGGAAGTCTAACAGACCGTCAGCACTTCGACACGTTTCTGTGAATGATCATTCATAAACCGGAATCGCACATTCAGGTCATAAAGGTGCGCTCCGTAAATACGCTCCTCATCACGGCCCCTGCGAAAGGAAGGGCGAGGGTCGTAACTCACAATATCCATTATGAGAAGCTTCAGGTCCGGGTACTGCTCTGGTGGCAGGTTGGCAAGCTGCGTCTCGGCTTCTGGCAGGAAAGCGACTTCCAGGCGCTCGGTAGGCGCCGATTCAGCCCAGCCCAGCCCTGCATCCGGTACCGAATCGGCAAACGGCAGATAAGGTTTGATATCCAGAATCGGCGTGCCCTCAATCAAATCGTGATCGCTTATCTGCAGAGCCAGTTGGCCGTCTTTGCGCACAAGGCCGTTGTTACGGACTACGGATAGCCCGAGGCTGTTGGGCCGGAACGGTGAACGGCTGGCGAACACGCCCATTTTCTGGTTTCCACCCAGGCGAGGGGGCCGAACGACTGGTCGCCACTCCGCTCGCACGGCCTCATGAAACTGGAAAATCAGCCAGAGATGGCTGGCGGTTTCCAGACCACGGAAGGCATCTTCCCGGTCATAGGGTGGCTGGATAATCAGGTCGGCTCTGGCGTAGCGAGTGAGGCCTGGTTGGCGCGGGACTCCAAATTTGTCTTTGAAGCATGAACGAGTAATAGCGATGGGTGTAAGCGCCAAGGCGTCTGATGCAGGAATAGAATGGTGTCTGGGCATGGGTCCTGGTTCGAACTCCGTGGTTGAGGCCTGCAAGCGGGGCCTTCCGGGAACCGCTACAAGCACATCCATGTGCGCTTGACTCCGGCCATCCATGGCCTCCGACATTCCCGGAAGGCCCCGCTTGCAGGCCTCCTCAGATTTGGGAGTTAGAAGTCGGGGTTAATGCTACCGGAAAAAAACATCTCTACGCGAAAAAGAACGGAGCCTTGGTCTTTGAAACTCTTCTCTCTCGGGAAGGTAAGCGCAGGTATCAGCTCAGCGAACAGCCAGTCGCTGTGGAGTCTATAGCGCCAGGTAAGGTCAACAAACGCCGAGGTTGTCCGCCAGCTTGGTTTGCTCTCGCCGAGAACGCCCACGCGCGGATTGAGTGTTGAGCGATTGTTCAGGCGCTTATAGGTACTGAAAATCTGCGAAGCAACAAATTCGCTGTCGCTATGCACCCATTCAAGCTCAGAAGAAGTCCAGAAACGCCAGCCGTTGCCGACGTCCCGGTCGGCGCTGAACCAGGTGCGGGTACCCCAGCCATCCTGGTGATAGTAGTAAAAACGTTGCTGTGCTCGAAAGGCCCAGTCTTCGTTTGCTTTCCAGTATTTTTCCGCCGTTGCCCGCCAGAAGGCATCCGGCGGAAAGTGCAAGCGGGCGCCTATGTCGTTAGACAGGTTAATGGCGTCTCCGATTTGCGAGAGATACCGCAAAGCGCCTGTAGCCGTGCCTGTCGTGCGGTCTGGCTCCGTCAATTGTCGATCGCGCTGGCGTTCTTCGAGGGGAATAAGCTCGTCGCTTTCGCTTTCGATAACCAGGCGCAGTTTGCGCTTTGTGGTTGGTATATCCAGTCGGAACTTGATCTCTGGCTCGAATTGGGCCGGGGCGCCGTATTCGGATTCGGTGGCAAAGCCGAGGCGCAGGTAGCTCTCGTTATTCGGGAGGCTATGGCTCTCACCGGAGAGCGTCCGGTCGGCCCAATTCCCAAGAGATTGGACTTTTGGGCCCTGAAGACGCTCCTGGCGCAGGATAAAGTTGCTGAAACCCATCCAGTAGGAATCCCTCGGCTCTGCCCAGTACTCATCCGGATCAAACGTGTAAAACGACAGTGGCAGTTTCGCAGGCGCCAGGGAGTCGGTTATAGAGTGGTCCTGAACCTTGAATACCGGCTCAATGCCGTAACTGCTTGTGCTGATAAAAAGGAGCAAGGCTGTAACTGTTAGAGCGAAAGGCGAACCCTGCCTCAAACGGAGCTGATCAGCCAAAGTCCACCATGAACCTTTCATGCAATGCGCGAACCTCGGCTGCAACGTTTTCTTTGGGCTGGTTGTTGTCAATTACGGCATCTGCCTTGCTGATGCGCTGCTCGCGGGGCATTTGAGCGGCAATAATCCGCTCAACCTGCTCCCGGGCGTTGGTATCACGGGCCATGGTGCGCTCAATCTGCACATCCACCGGAACATCCACCACCAGCACTTTTTCAACCAGTTTGTGCTGGTCCGTCTCCAGTAGCAGCGGAGACACCAACAGAACATAAGGCAAAGTATAATCGGTGGGCTGTAGTCGGCGAATCAGCTCTTCACGGATGATCGGGTGCAACAGACTTTCAAGCCACACACGCTGATCTGGCTGCTCAAACACAATCTGCCGAAGGCGTACTCTATCGAGTGCTCCGTCATCCGTGAGAATGTCCTGCCCGAAGTGATTGGCAATGGCGTTCAGCGCAGGCATGCCCGGCTCAACCACCTCGCGGGCCACATCGTCCGCATCCACCCAGTGCACGCCCAAAGCGCCAAACTGACACGCGACTGTGGATTTGCCAGACCCGATACCGCCTGTAAGCCCGATAATGCTCATCTGATGCTTCAAATCCCTAACAGCCCATACCAGAATTCCTGAATCTCAACGCCAAACCACAAACACAACAACCCTGCAGCGGCAAGGTAGGGGCCAAACGGAATGGGCACTTCACGGCCATGCTTCTTGAAGACCATCAGGCTGATACCCACCACGGCACCCACAACAGACGATAACAGAATCACAGCCGGCAACAATTCCCAGCCCAGCCAGGCACCCAGAGCCGCCAGCAGCTTGAAATCGCCGTGCCCCATGCCTTCTTTGCCAGTTGCCAGTTTGAACACCCAGTAAACAGACCAGAGGGAAAGGTAACCAAAAACCGCACCCAGGAAAGCGCTGTTGAAGTCGCCCAGATACCCGAAGTAGCTCAACATCAATCCGAGCCACATCAAGGGCAGGGTGATGCTGTCTGGGAGAAGCTGGGTATCGAAATCGATCACGGTCAGAGCGACCAGTGCCCAAACCAGCAGCAGCGCCAGCAATGTCGACTCGGAAGGCCCCCCAACCATTAAAGTGATCACGGAAAACAGAGCCGTTACCGCCTCTATAACTGGATAGCGAATCGAAATGTGTGCTTTGCAACCACCACACTTCCCGCCAAGAAACAGATAGCTGATAACCGGAATGTTCTCCCAGGCCCGGATTCTATGGCCGCAGGAAGGGCAGGTGGATGCCGGCTTCGAAAGCGTTATACGTTCTTCCTGCTTGTGCTGTGCTTCCGGAATTTCAAGAAATGTCTCGCACTGGCATCGCCAGTCCTGATGCATCATTTTTGGCAGGCGAAGAATGACTACGTTCAGGAAGCTACCGATGCATAAAGAGACGAATATTACTGTTGGGTATAGGAGCCAGGGGGTTGAAAGGAAAACGTTTAATGTGGACATTCAAAAGCTCTGAGTGATTCTTTATTTCTCTGCCCTCCCTCTCCTCCAGCGGGAGAGGGGCGATGTATCGGAGAAAGGGTTAACCAACAACCTGCCCCATCTGGAAGATCGGCAGGTACATAGCAATAATCAATCCACCCACAAGCACACCCAGAACGGACATAATCATCGGCTCCATCAGAGCAGTCAGATTGTCCACCATATCATCCACCACACCCTCATAATGCTCAGCCACCTTTTCAAGCATCTCGTCCAGGTTACCGGACTCCTCACCAATAGCCGTTAACTGTACCGCCATCACTGGAAAGATATCCTGCTGTCGCATGGAAGCTTGCAGCTGGGTACCGCTGGAAACATCGTTTTTGATGCGTTGAATGGCATCTCGGTAAACCGCGTTGCCTGTGGCGCCTGCAACTGAATCCAGAGCATCTACCAACGGAACACCCGCAGCAAAGGTCGTGGAAAGAACTCTCCCGAATTTGGCAACAGCCGACTTATCGAGAATTTCGCCAACGACGGGTAGTTTGAGGATATATTTGTCCACAAAATCCGAGAATTTTTGTGAGCGACGGTTGACTTCTTTGAACAAAAAGATCGTGCCCACTATTCCCAATAGCACCACAAACCACCAGGATTGCATCCATTCCGAAAGCTGCACAACCATTTGGGTAAAAACTGGTAGCTCTGCCCCAAAGCCTTGGAAGAGTGCTTCAAATTGAGGGACTACCTTTACCAAGAGAATGGCGGTAACAACGATCGCCACGACAACCACTGCAATGGGGTAGGTCATTGCCTTTTTGACTTTTTTCTTCAGTAGCTCTGTTTTCTCAAGGTAAGTCGCAATTCGATCCAGCATCTTCTCCAGCGCACCGGCCTTTTCGCCGGAATCTACCAAGTTGCAGTAAAGGTCATCAAAGTGTTTTGGGTGCTTGCGAAGAGCGCCAGCAAAGCTAGTACCCGATGCAATGTCGTTTCTGATGGACATCACCAGTTCTTGCAAGCCTTTGTTCTCAAGCCCATCGGTGACAATGTCAAAGCTCTGGACCAGGGGCACACCGGCTTTCATCATCGTTGCCAGTTGCCGGGTAAGCATGGCGATATCAAAAGGTGTGATCTTCTTGCTGCCGCCGAATAAAGGCTTAGGCTTCTTCTTGACCTTATCTGGAATGATGCCCTGCTTTCGGAGCTGAGCCTTGACCAGGGCCAAATTGGAGCCCGTGAGCTCGCCTTTGGACTTGTTGCCTTTCCGGTCTTTGCCTTCCCAGATGTACGATTCCAGCTTTTGCGCTTTCTCTGCCATGCTTAATCCTTCGTCACGCGGTTGGCTTCCTCAAGGCTGGTTACGCCCTCAATCACTTTCATGAGTGCTGACTGGCGTAAATTCCGGAAGCCTTCGGCCTGAGCCTGCTGTGCAATTTTAATGGAGCTGGCTTCTTCCATAATCATGCTGGCCAGCTTCTCGGTAACCTTGACCACCTCGTAAATACCGACGCGGCCTTTATATCCACCATTGCATTTATCACAGCCCTTGGGGTGGTACAACTTGAACCCTGTATCAATTTGTTCCTGTGTGAACCCCTCGGTCAAAAGTATGTCCTTTGGCACGTCACCGGGCTGTTTGCACGCACTGCACAAGCGTCGACCGAGACGCTGCGCAATAATCAGACTTACTGACGTGGCAATGTTAAACGCAGGCACGCCCATGTTCATCATTCGGGTGAGCGTTTCTGCGGCGCTGTTGGTGTGGAGAGTAGATAGAACCAGGTGGCCGGTCTGTGCTGCTTTGATAGCAATATTGGCTGTTTCAAGATCCCGGATCTCACCCACCATGATCACGTCCGGATCCTGCCGCAGGAACGCACGAAGTGCTTCAGCGAAGCCCAGTCCAACCCGGTTGTTTACGTTGACCTGGTTAATGCCTTCGAGGTTGATCTCGGCCGGATCCTCCGCAGTAGAAATATTGATGTCTGCAGTGTTGAGGATGTTCAGGCCTGTGTACAAAGATACGGTTTTACCCGAGCCCGTAGGGCCGGTCACCAGAACCATGCCCTGTGGTTGGGCAAGCGCATCCATGTACAGCGCCTTTTGATCTTCCTCGTAGCCTAGCGCGTCAATACCTAGCTTAGCTTGGCTGGGATCCAGGATACGGAGAACGATTTTCTCACCCCAGAGCGTCGGCAAGGTGTTTACCCGGAAGTCGATGGCCTTGGTCTTGGACAACTTCATCTTGATTCGGCCATCCTGGGGGACCCGACGCTCAGATATATCCAGTTGCGCCATGATTTTTATACGCGCCGAAATCTTGGGTGCCAGTTTGATGGAGGGGCGTGACATCTCCTTCAAAATGCCGTCAGTCCTGTATCGAACCCTGTAAGTTTTTTCGTAGGGCTCGAAGTGAACATCTGAGGCGCCACCGCGAATGGCGTCCAGAAGCATTTTGTTAACATATTTTACGATGGGCGCATCGTCGACATCACTGGCAGAAACGGCCCCATCATCTTCCGGCTCACCACCCTCGGTCTCCACACCCTCCAGATCGGCATCATCCAGATCACCCATACTGGTGTCATGAGACTCCAGATATTTGTCAATAGCTTCACGGAGCTTTGCATCATCGACCAGAACGGGGTCAGTGCTCAGGCCCGTGTTGAACTTGATCTCGTCCAGTGCCTGAATATTCGTAGGGTCGGACACTGCAATGAAGAGACGATTGCCTCGTTTATATAGAGGAAGGGCGTTGTGCTTTCGAACCAGCTTCTCGTCAACCACCTTGTCCGGCATCATTTCCGGGAGAAATGCGGAGAGATCCAGAACAGACACCCCAAACTCCATCGCCGCCGAGAAGGCCAGCTTGGAACTGTCTGCGAGTTTGTTCTGGGTGAGATAGGTTATCAGTGGTATCCGGTTCTGAGACGCCTGCAGAAAGGCATCTTTGGCGACAGTTTCCTCAAGAAGCCCGTCATCTACAAAGCGCCGAGCCAGACCGGTAAGCGTGATGTTACTTTGGTTAGTAGCCATAAACTGAGTAAAGAATGCCGCCTAAGTGACTGAAAAAAGGTTTTTGCCGATTATTGAGGAGAGTTTAGATGGCTGGCATGGGTTTGAAAAGGTGTGCGGTTAATTTGCGAGCTTCAGTTCAGTCTGGTCCGGCGCATAGTTGCAAAAACGAGATATGGATGGGTGACAAATTTTGTCATCGAATGACAGATAATGGCGCTGGGTTTCTTGAGGTGACATGACGCGTTAGGCGCTGCGGTGTTCCTTAGTCTCCCGGTTGGCCGTGCCTTACTATTATTTTTGCTAGTTGGCATGAGGAATGCTTTGAATAATTTAGGCTCAAAAAAACCGGTTGCGGGGCAAGGCTCCACCGGCCCCGGGCCAATTCGAGTTGATTAACGACAATCATAGAGGTCGAATATGAAGAACATGAAAATCAATCACGCCCAAAAGGGTTTTACCCTGATCGAACTGATGATCGTTGTCGCGATTATCGGTATCTTGGCTGCAGTCGCAATTCCTGCCTATCAGGATTACATTGCACGATCCCAGGTAACTGAGGCTGTCAATTTGACCGCTGGTCTGAAAGCGCCTGGAGCAGAATACTTCCAAAGCACTGGCGCAGTTCCGTCACTCTCTGACTTGGGTGCTACAGCGTCAGGTCGCTACGTGAATTCGATGACTATAGGCACAGCTGCTACAAACACTTGGTACATTCAAGCGACTATGAAAACAAATGGCGTGAACACCAACATCTCTGGTGGTACGTTCGCAATTTCTACTTCTGACGGTGGTTCTACGTGGGAGTGTGGTGAGTCTGGTGGTGAGGCTGCCAATCAAACTGACATCGGTGTAGCGTACTTGCCTTCTTCTTGTAAGTAAGACAAAGCTTGATGATAGGTTTGCCCGGTGGTGACGCCGGGCATTTTATTTATGAAAAATAAACAAACAGTATATTTTTTTTACACACTTTCTTTTCTGCTCCTGACTTCTATTATTTATCTAATTTATTCTCCAGGCTTGAGTGGCGCTTTTCTACTCGATGATCTTGGCAACCTTAGGGGGATGGCTGAGCTTGAGGGTGGAACCTTAAGAGATTGGGTGGCGTTTATCTTTGGGGGAATTGGCTCTCTCGGCCGTCCTTTCTCTCTGCTAATGTTTGCTCTTCAATACCAGTCCTGGCCGGATATCGTCTCTCTAAAATTGTTTAACTATACCCTTCATATAGTTAATTTTGCACTTGTCCTTTTGTTGCTAGTTACCACTGTTAGACGTGTTAAGCCTAATTGGGCGCGTAATAATAAAATCTTATTGGTTATACTTGGGATTGGACTGTCATTTTTTTGGGCGTCAGCGCCAATTCACACAACAACGGTTCAGTATGTCATTCAGAGAATGACACTTCTTGCAGCATTTTGGATGTTGTTTGGGCTTAATGTGTGGGTTTTACTGTTAATTCGAATGGAGAGTGCTCGAAAACCCAGGAAGGTTTTTTTTGGCGCTACGCTTGCGGTTTTGATTTGTACAACATTTGGCGTGCTCTCGAAAGAAAATGCCATTTTGTTGCCGCTTTTTTGCCTTTTGTATCTTTTTATTGATAACTCTGTGTTCCAACGACTCCAGCCTTTCAGGGTTCCGCTGATTCTATTCATGATATCACCTGTCATTGCTCTCATGACCGTAATGATTATCGATTTTGATGGCTATTTTATTTCAGGTTTTAACTTTCGCGATTTCAATTCTTATGAACGAGTGCTGACGCAGTTTGAAATTGTGCCTGGTTATATTTTTAAGTTTTTTTATCCAGTCGGACAGGACTTCATCCTTTTCTACGAGAACTATCCTGTTGTTAGAGGTTTTTTTGAATCTTGGGTGGTTATTGCTAGCGTTATAGCTTTCACAACGTTGCATTTTTTTGCTTGGCGATTCCGTGCGAGATTCCCCTTGTTTTTCTTGGGCGTATTCTTTTATACCGTAGGTCATCTTCTTGAGTCTAGTTTCCTCTCGCTTGAACTATATTTCGAGCACAGGAACTACTTTCCGTCGATTGGATTGCTTTTCGTCGTGCTAGAAGGGCTGATGCGGATACCGCAAAAAATCCAGTTGCCAGTGGTTTTGTCCGTGCTTGTAGTGCTTGGCTCAGCTAACGCGTTTATTACGTTTCAGGAAAGCAAGATTTGGGGTCGCCCGCTCCAGCAGGCCATCCTTTGGTACCAGAATAACCCCACTTCAAACCGTGCGCATGGACATCTGGCTGTCGAGCTCATTGCTGGTGGTCATTATAAGAAAGCATCGGAGTTTTATGCTAAAACGGTTGATCAGTTCGAAAATGATGTCACTAAACCGCTACTCTGGCTTGAGGTTCAGTGCACGCAGGGTGAAGACTTTGGAGACTTTAACATCAGAAAGGTTTTGTTGGAGTACGCACAACGCTCTGAGTATTTTAAAGAAGCCAAAAATATTATTGGCGCTATACTCCGGAAGTCGGAGTCGGGACAATGTAGTGGGAAGATCATCCAGAACCTCGAGGATACCGTTGAATCTTTGATAGCAAATGATAATTTCCGTAGAGATCGCATTGATCTATTAATTACTATTGCCAAAATTAATTTCTACCAAGGTGAGTTGGGAAAGGCATACGAATTTATGACTGCTGCCTACGAAAGTTCTGATCGAGTGGATGTGATGTTATCTCTAGCTCAAATCGAAATTGCCAGACAAAATTTTACTTCCGCTCGCGATTATTTGGTCGAGGCGGAAGCGGAATGCTCAAAAGCACGGTATGTAAAATGCTTGAAATTAAGAGGTGATTTCGAATTAGTAAAAGAGATGTTGTATCGTCGGGAGAGAGCCAATGATTGAATCAATTAGTGTGGTTATACCGGCTAAAAATGAAGGACGAAATCTCGGAAAGCTTTTGCCCAGAATTCGAGACGAATTACCTGACGCAGAAATCATTGTTGTTAACGACGGCTCTACAGACGATACAAGGGAGGTTGCCGAGAAGGTTGGTGCCCGCTGTGTCAATCACGAATACAGTCTCGGGAATGGTGCGGCAATTAAAAGTGGTGCTCGTGTAGCAAAAGGCGAAGTGATTGTTTTCATGGATGGCGATGGCCAGCATGACCCCGGGCAAATTGGACTTCTGCTTGAAAAAATTAACCTCGGTGCCGACCTCGTTGTGGGCGCTCGGCAGTCAGGAGGCCAGGCCAATATTGGAAGAGGCTTGGCGAACAAATTTTATAATTGGTTCGCGTCTCTTGTTACTGGGTTTAAGATTCAGGATCTTACCTCCGGCTTCAGGGCTGTCAATGCGAATAAGTTCAGGCAATTTCTGAACCTCCTGCCAAATGGCTTTTCATATCCCACCACAAGCACGATGGCTTTCCTGCGGAGTGGCTACAGGGTCAAATTCGTGCCCATTGAGGTCGCGAAAAGAGAAGGAAAAAGCCATATTCGGCCCCTTAGGGATGGGGTTCGTTTTCTATTGATAATTTTCAAAGTTGCGACCTTATATTCTCCGCTCAAAGTATTTGTTCCATTGGCTGCAGTTTGTTTTACGCTGGGTCTCTCGAGATATGGGTATACGTATTGGTATTTCGGGACTTTTACAAATATGTCCGCGCTCCTGATGGTTGCCTCTGTTCAAATTTTTCTGATGGGGCTTGTCTCTGAGCAGATAACGTCTCTGGTATACAAAGATCGTGACTGACGGTGAGTATGAGCGCGTCAATGACGCGTAAAAAGCTTCTGGTGCTATCTTCGACCTACCCTCGCTGGAGTGATGACTCAGAACCTTCGTTTGTGCACGAGCTGTCAAAACGGCTTGCTGGCACTCTGGATGTCACTGTCCTATGTCCAAGCGCGAGGGGTGCCTGCAGGGTTGAGAATATGGATAGCGTAAAGGTTGTGAGGTACCGGTATGCTCCAAACGCCTGGGAGACGCTAGTGCATAATGGTGGCATCGTGGGCAATATTCGCGCGAAGCCATGGAAAGCCTTGCTTTTACCCTCATTCCTCCTCTCTCAGCTTTTTACAGCGCTATGGGTGTGCTTTCGCTATCGGCCAGATGTTATACACGCGCATTGGCTGATACCCCAGGGATTTGTGGCAGCATTGGTATCGATGTGTTTGCGCTGGAAGGTTCCGTTCTTGGTCACCTCTCACGGCACAGATCTGTGGTCTTTCAACGGGAGCGTCTTTAAGTTTATAAAAGGGTGGGTCGCCCGCCGTGCTTCCGTCGTGGCCGTTGTAAGTAATGCTATGAAAAAAGAGTTGGCTAATCAGGTTGGTGAGGTGGGAAACGTTGTTGTTGCGCCGATGGGGGTTGATTTGGAGAACTGCTTTCGGCCAACAACCAAGGAGCTAGGTAGCAGGTGCCAAATCATCTCTGTAGGTCGCCTGGTAGAAACCAAAGGTGTGGAATACCTGATTAGAGCTCTTCCCGAACTGGTGCAGAGATTCCCTCGCTCGAGTGTTCTGATTGTAGGTGATGGTCCGGACAAAACGCGGTTGCAGGGCATTGCCAAGAAGCTTGGCGTGTTAGATCACTGCGAGTTCGCGGGCAAAATCTCACATAATGAACTTCCAAACCTGTACCGTTCCAGCTCAGTGTTTGTGGCGCCCTTTCTGCAAGAAGGTTTGGGGTTAGTTTGTATTGAGGCTCTGGGGTGCGGCTGTCCAGTAGTCGCTTCAGATATACCAGCGCTCGCCGATGTAATAGAACACTCTGAGAATATCCACTTGGTCCCCGTCAGAAACAGTGGGGCCATTGCTGATGCCATTACCGCCGTGTTTTCGGACCTAGAAGTGGAACTGAATGAGGCGAGGAATTCTCATCCCAAGCTGTGTGCCAATTTCGGGTGGAATGTTGTGACAGAAGATTACGTCGCAATCCTTAGTACGGCGATGTTGCGGAGCGGGTAAGAATGATGCATGACTTATGCTGGGAACATTGTGAATAATTCTACGGTGTTCAAAAATTGCAGCGCTGACATTGTAATTCCACTCTACAATAATTGGCTGGGGCTGTTGGATTTATCACACGAGATTGAACGCTGGCTAAATGCATACCCTTGCCTAAAAGTATTCATTGTCGATGATGGGTCGTCAAACCAAGAAAGTGAACTGCCTTATTGGCTTTCCAGCAATTATCGAGTAACTTTGATTCGGCATCCGAAGAATCGTGGCAGAGCGTCAGCTTGTAATACTGGTTTTCGCGCTGGTGACTCAGAATTCGTTATATTCCTCGATGTGGATTGTACCCCACAAGTTGATTGGTTGGATCGCTTTTTTTTGGGTGCACAATCGGGTGCAAATTGCATCTTTGGTAACCTGAAATCTGATGGAAGATCCTATTGGTCACGGTATCTCAATGAACTTTATACGAAGAAAGCCAGCGCTTATTCGAAAGGATCGCGAGATTTTAATACACCGTTTTGTATGTTCCGTCGGGAACTGCTGAGCAACGTTGGCGGGTTCAGCGAGGAATACACACGATATGGATTTGAAGATCGAGATCTGATTCAACGTCTTGTTAAATCTTTAGAAATTTACCCCCTATTTCTTGCAGATGTCTATGCGACTCACTCTCCTCCGACCAGTGTGGACGCTGTCCTGAGAAAATCTACCGAATCGGGCGCCTTCAGTGCCAAGGTTTTCTCTCGTCGCTTTCCAGATTATTATCGTAAGACAGGTTACTGGTATTTTGATGCACGTAAGCACTCGGTTGCCTATTGTTTTCCTCTGGCTACGATGTGGTTTTTGATTGATAAAAATGTATTTTCTATAAAAACTCTGATGGAAAAGGAATTTTTACCTTATCTGGTATGGAAATCACTCGTTAAGCTGAGTTCTGGGTTGGCATTTTTTCACGGTACATCCTCTCACTTATTAACGTAGTGATTTATTTTTATGCTCGTTCAAACTTTGTTGATGCTGTTTAAAACCCTTTTCTCAGGCTTCGGAGATGCAAATGGTTCCTGAGGTGAGTATCGTAATCCCGGTTTTTCAAAACCAAGTAGGCTTGGAGCGCTGCTTGTTGGCGATTGCGCAGCAAGATGGCATTGCCATGCATGATATTGAGGTGATAGTTGTTGATAATGGTTCAGAGCCTATGCTGACCGTATCAAAAGACCTTCCCTATTCGGTTATCCTGCTAGTTTGTAAAAGAAAAGGAGCATACTCTGCACGAAATGCCGGCGTAAAAGCGGCGAATGGTAAAGTTCTTGCCTTTCTGGACGCTGATTGCTGGCCAGAAAGCCTTTGGGTTCGTTCTGGGTTAGACGCATTATTTAGGAATGATAAAGATAGTATTGTTGGTGGAGATGTCCGTTTCGAGACAACGTTTCGTCCCAGTGTTGTAGAGTCTTATCAGGTCTTGATGGGGTTTGGACAAGAGCATTCTGTCAAAGTATTGCAGTTTGCTGCTACAGCCAACCTATTCGTTGCTCGTTATGTGTTTGAGAAAGTGGGCCCATTTAACGAAAGCCTTTTATCTGGCGGTGATAGAGAATGGTCATGGAGAGCGGGTAATTTAGGTTTTTCACTTTGTTTCTCAGTGGATGCAATCGTGTGGACTATGCCTCGAAAGAGCTTGAGTAGCGCTCTTATTCAGGCCCGCAGAGTTTCTGGTGGGCGGATGAGTTTAGAAAAAAACGCTGAGATTGTTGCTGCGGTCGGCTTGGCAAAAGTTCAGCCCAAGAAGGGCTTATTGGGTAAGTCCAAAGTTATCTTGTTTGCACGAGAGTTTTCTTTGATGCGCCGGTTCCTGATTTTTGGCGTAGCTATAATAATCAGGCTTGTACATGATTTCGAACGGATACGTATTAGACTGGGTGGAGATTTAGAGCGGCGGTGAACCGTTTAATGCAGCTGAAAAAGACTTTTGCGGTTATCATGCGCGCCGGATTGGGTAGATCTAAGCGCTATCTAACTAATGTGTTTTTTTCGACTGAAGGCGAATATCCTCCCTCCCCATCCATCTCAACACTAATCCTCGGCGCCGCAACATCAATATACCGCTCCTCCATATTCCGCTTCAGCAGCAGGTTAAAAGCCCTCGAAACATCCCACTGACACTCCGGTTTCGTACGCATCCGCATCCGCAGCACCGGGCAACCTTCCTCAAAGGAGTGAATGCCCTGCATCTCAAGCGGCGACCAGATCAGCCAGCGCATGTCCGGCTGCGTTCGCAATTCCTCAGCGGTTTCTTCCATCAGAAGGATTGCGTCATCAATCGGCAGTTCGCGAGGAATCCGGATTTTGATCAGTGCTATACCAAACTGGCGAGACATGTTGTGAATGGAGCTGATTTTGCTGAAGGTGATGTGATGAACAACGCCTTCAAGATCCCGCAACCGCACAGTTCGCAGGTTGAATCCTTCCACCGTTCCCATGAAGCCGTTGATCTCCACAAAATCGCCGACCGACATGGAGTCTTCAACCACAATGAACAGGCCGGTGATTAAATCCTGAACGAGGGTTTGGGCGCCAAAGCCGACCGCCAGGCCGATGATACCGGCACCCGCCAGGAGAGGGGTAACGTCGACGCCCAATGTGGATAGGCCCACGAATATGGCGACTATTACAATTGTGATCAGGAGGGTGTTCCGGGCAATGGGAACAATTGTTTGCGCCCTTGCCGGGTTGATTCGTTTCTTATGATCGCCGCCGCGCAGCGCCCGCTCCAGAAGCTCATCGACAAAAATCCAGACGATACTGGCAATCAGCCATGTGAGAATTACACCGATCAGGCTGTTCGTTAAGCCGATACTGACCGGTGGTTTTTCACCTATGCCCAGCAGCGACAAATCCCAGATCTGCAGAACCAGCTCAAAAAATGCCAGCCATGCGGCAGTCTGAAGCAGGCGATAACCAAAGCGCACCAATCTCTGGCTGAATTTGCTAAGGGCCTGGTGCTTGGGGCTGTTCTCCTGAATGCCAAAAAGCCCCTGGATGGTGAGTGTTACCGCAAGCAGTAGCGCGCCGATCATGGCCTTACCCAAGGCCGCATCTGCCTCTCCATCGTTCACAAACGCCGCGACCACCGAGGCACTGATGGCCAGCAGCATCGGGATATGCCAAAGCCGGGCCAGCAGGGCAGTTACTTCCCGCCATACGCTCTGGTCCTTGCGCTGCTTGTAAGGCCGGTTGCGGATCAGGTGAGTAACAGGGCGGCGGTTTCGAACGATAAGGAAAAAGCTCAGCAGGGCGGCGGCGATGCTGAAGATCAGAGCCAGCGCACTGGCCAGTTCTGTGCCGAGCAGGGAGGTGAGCTCCGCTGTGCCCAGTGCATCTCCAAGGGCGAAGAGCACGCCGATAATGAACAGGGGCACCAGCATTCGCCGGCGCAGGATAAGCACGGCGGTCTGGCGATGGCCACTGGAGAAAATGGAGATGGTCACATCAAAGAATGACGTCAGCCCGCGGGCAGCGAGAGCGGCGTAAGCCAGGATTAACACCGTGGTTTGCGCGCTTTCCGACATGCCGAACGTCGGCAGGCCTGCCAGAAGCGCGGTAAAGGTAATCAGCCAAGGTAAAATGCGCCGCGCGAAGTGCGCGACCAGCATCCACGTTCTGGGCTGTCTCGGCATTTGCACTGGCCAGCCGCGCCAGGCAAAAAACAGGCGGGCCAGGCGTGAGAGCCCCCAAAGAGCCACTAGCCACACCGTAAGCCCGGCTAGGGTTTCAGCCAGTACGCGAAACGATACCCCCGTTAACAGTTTATCGGCAGCAAGGTAGGCGTTGTGAAAATGCGTTTTCCATTTCCCAAGGGATGTTTCTGCAGAGCTATTTGGGCTGGTTGCCTCACCGAAAAAAACTGAAAGTGCACCGAGTAGCCCATGGTCGGTGGCGGACTCTTTTGCGGTTTGCGACGCTTCAGCCTGCAGCCCCTGTTGTATGGCCTTGAGTTGCTCCACCAGGGCTTGGCGGCTTTCGTCGTCTTGCAGGGCCTGAATGGTTACCTCAAGAGACGCCTCCAGTTCTTCGGGCGAGGCGTCTTCTTCCTCTGTCTGTCCAGAGGGTCCACCTGAAAGCCCGGGTATCCCGGGGAGCGTGAAGGGTTGGGCCTGAATCGCACCAACTGCAGAAAACAGCAAGACAAAGCCAAAAAAGAGCGCAGTGAGCTTCAAATTTCAACCTCTTCAAACAAGTCCGGCACTTCTGAGTCCCATCCAAATTTCTCACTGATGCGTTTGCGCATGATGTCGCTGGCCAGCATCTCGCCGTGGGTGACGTAAACTTTTTCGGGCTCAAGGGAGCCCTGCTCAAGCCATTGCAGGAGCTCATTATAGTCGCCGTGAGCGGAGAGAGAGCCCATATTGTGGATCTCGGCTTTTACTGGCCAGTATTCTCCGTGTATTTTTACCGACTCTACACCTGCCACCAACCGGTCCCCCCGGGTTCCTGAAGCCTGAAAGCCTGCGAAAACCACGCTGTTCCTGTAGTTTGGCAGTAGAGTTTTCAAGTGGTGAAGAACCCGGCCACCGCTCGCCATGCCACTGGCGGATACGATGATGCAGGGGTAGCGCACGGAATCCAGCTTGATGGATTCATCCACCGTGCGAACGAACTCGGTATGGCTGTCGATCACCTCACACTGGCTGGCGCTCAGTTTGTGCTCTTTATGGTGTTTGCAAAAAATCTCCGTGGCCTTGATGGCCATGGGGCTGTTGAGGAATACCGGCAGTTTGGGGATGCGCCCTTCTTTCATGATCTTGTGGATTACATAGAGCAGCATCTGCGCGCGGCCAACGGCAAAGGCGGGCATCAATACAATGCCACCCCGGCCTGCGGTGCGGGTGATAATCTCTGCCAGCTCGGTCTCCGGGTCGGTTTCTTCGTGCAGTCTGTCGCCGTAGGTGGATTCGCACACAAGCACGTCGGCTTTACTGATCGGCTCCGGCGCGCGCATGATCGGGTCATTCTGTCGACCCACATCCCCACTGAATACCACTGTGCGATCATCCACTTTGTGGTGCACATGCACACAAGAGGAGCCCAGAATGTGCCCGGCGGGCGTAAAGGTCACTTCAAAGCCTTTCACCGGCTCGAAGGTTTCGTGGTAGTGAAGGGGTTCGAAGTGTTTCAGGGCTTCCCAGGCATCCTTCACCGTGAACAGAGGTTCCGGGTGTTCGTGTTTTGAAAATTTCTTGCGGAAGGCGTATTTGGCATCCTCTTCCTGCAGATAACCCGCGTCTGGCAGCAGCACCTTGCACAAATCGTGGGTGCCCTTGGTGCAGTATATCTTGCCTTTAAAACCGTTTTTTACCAGCGCGGGCAGGTAGCCAGAGTGGTCTATGTGGGCGTGGGTCAGAACGACTGCATCAATGGTGCCCGGGTCTACGGGAAACTTTGCCCAGTTTCTCCTGCGGAGAGTTTTGACACCCTGGTACATGCCGCAATCGATCAACACACGGTGCTTGTCATCAGAAAGCAGGTAGCGTGAACCGGTTACCGTGCCGGTGCCGCCGAGGAAGCGAAGTTTCATACGTAAAAGACCTTTCTGGCTGGCGAGGCAACAGAGCCTCTGAGACGCAGTTAATGTTGGTATATCAGGGTGCCTGAAAGCGCCGTGCCAGAAAAGCCCGAATGCGACTGGCGCTCACTATTTGTTACTATGCAGGTAGATAAGCGACGCAGGATGTAAACCGTGCCATACAGCTCATTACTCGCGGATGTGATTAAAATCGCAGATGCAGCCAGTGAAAAAGTGCTCCGTATCTACCAGTCCGATTTTAAAGTGAGCTTCAAGGAAGACGAATCGCCTATCACAGCGGCGGACGTTGCAAGCCATGACATTATCGTAAAAGGGCTGCGCAGTTTAAGCCGGGACATACCGATTCTTTCGGAGGAGGGCGCCCCGGCCGATTGGGAGGAGCGCAAGCAGTGGCGGCGGTTCTGGCTGGTTGATCCAATTGACGGCACTAAAGAGTTCACTCAACGCTCTGGCGAGTTCACGGTAAATATCGCCCTGATTGAAGACGGTGAGCCGGTCATGGGCGTTGTTACAGCTCCGGCTTTAAAGGAGGCGTTTTGGGGTGTTAAAGGTGAGGGCGCTCACAAGCGTGATCGAACCGGGCGAATTCACCGTATCCGCGTAACAGAACCTCAGGCAACCAAGCGCGTCGTCGCCAGTAAAAATCACATGAATGATGAAACCCGCACTTTTATCAAAGCTCTCGGAGCCCACAAAACAATTCAGGCCGGCAGTTCCCTCAAATTTTGCCGAATAGCAGAAGGCCACGCCGATATCTATCCCCGCATGGGGCCTACCAGCGAATGGGATACAGGCGCGGCCCATGCTGTGTTGCTTGCCGCCGGCGGAAATGTGCACACTTTGGAGGGCCGGCCTTTGCAATACGGCAAAGAGGATGTGCTAAACCCGTATTTCATTGCTGCGGGAAACTGGTATTTTTGATGCGTTTTCAAGATCACAGCTAATCATCAACTGACACCGGAATCGTATGACTTGGTACGCACTCCAGCACAAGCCCGCTCAAGGCGATCGGGCACTTGCCCATTTGCAGAATCAGGACATCGCTTGTTTCTACCCGAAAGTCCGGGTAGAAAAAATCAAAGCCGGGAAACGCATCCAGAGGCTTGAGCCGCTTTTTCCTGGCTATTTGTTCGTCAATCTGGATCAGACAGATCCTTCTTGGGCAAAGCTCCGTTCCACACGCGGTGTAATTCGTGTTGTCAGTTTCGCGAACAAGCCAGCCGCCATAGCAGATGACGTGATTCGGCATGTCAAAGAGAGTCTCGATTCTGTGGCAGAGCAGGGTGGGCTTAAGTCTGGCGAGGCGGTTCAGTTGAGTGAAGGCCCGTTTGAGGGCATAAATGCCGTTTTTCAGGCGTATGATGGCGAAGGGCGGGCTATTGTACTTATTAGCTTTATGCAGAAGCAGCAGCCTGTGAAGGTGTCTGTAGCTGCACTCAAAACCTGAGTAACTTGCAAAAAAACCTGTTCCCCGACTTTTCTCCCGTGGCGGGAGAGGTTGAGCACGCAGTCTGGGGACGGGGCAGTTGACACCTTTCCCTTAGCGGGGGAGGGGTTGGCTAGAACGGAAGGTTGATTGGCAAATCAGTTGCAAGCACAATTCTTTAACAATTCTTAACTGTTGTAAGCCTCTGAAAGCGTGGATATCAGTTTTTTTGTCACTTGCTTGTCTCACATGATGCCGTAAAATCGCCACGCCTCAGGCATGGAACATTCACACACTGACAGGGATGCAGTTGGGAGAGTGCTTTCCCCTTCTTGTTTTTTTCCTGTTATTGCTGGCAATTTAATTATATGACCTTAAAACACTGGGCTTTGGTCGGTGGGGCGGTAGCGTGCCTGATCAGCACTTTAGCAGCGGCGGCACCTTGGCTTGAGCCGGGTGATGTGCGCGCTCGATATGCGCTACAGAAGCTTGCGGATCGTGGCCACCTGCAACGCCCTGTTACAAGCTGGCCCATAATGTGGGGCTCCATAACCAATGGCCTGAATGAAACGGAGGGCGCGCCTGGTGCTGTCACTGGGCTGGCTCGTAACTACCTTGAGTTCGAACATGCCCAGCAGGCATCCCCCGGTTTTCGCGCGGAATTTGAAGTTGCAGGTACCAATGAAGTGGCTATGGTTCAGGGCTTTGATCGTGGGCCAATGGCGGAAACGACTGCGAAACTCGATGTACAATGGCAGGGGCAAAACTGGGCATTTGGTCTCAGCCCGGCTTACGCCCACAACCCTGATGACGATGAAAGCGCCCGCTTTGATGGCTCCTATCTCGCAGCCACTGCAGGTAACTGGGTGTTTGGCGCTGGCGCTATTGATCGCTGGTGGGGGCCAGGCTGGCAATCCAGCCTTATCTTGTCCAACAACGCCCGGCCACTGCCCTCCGTGTGGCTGAATCGCAAAGACGCCTCTGCGCCTGAGAGTCGCTGGCTGAGCTGGATTGGCCCTTGGCAATTCACAGTGTTTGCCGGGCAGTACGAAAAAGAACGTAAGGTGCCGGAAGCCAAGCTTATTGGTATGCGCCTGAATTTTCGCCCGCTGAGTGGTTTGGAGTTGGGCTTCTCCCGGGCAATTATGCTCGGGGGTGAGGGCCGGCCTGAGGGTGCATCTACGATCTGGAATGCGTTGATAGGCAAGGATAACGGTCAGCTGGAAGAAAACGATCCGGGAAATCAACTTGCCAGTATAGATGCACGCTATGGTTTCGCCATAGGCGAGCAGTCGATGGGCGTTTATGGCCAGATGATGGGTGAAGACGAAGCCGGTGCCTTCCCTGCACGTAAATCCTGGCTTCTGGGTACCGATTGGACGAGTCAGCTGTTTAGCGGCGATCAACAATGGTTTATAGAGTACGCCAACACGTTCGCTGATGACTTCCTGGGTGACGCCATGCCCAACATCACCTACGACCATTCCCGTTACAACAGCGGCTATCGCTATTACGGCCGCACCATGGGCGCCAGCTTCAGTGGCGATGCAGAAGCCATTACGCTAGGCGGCTTTCACTTTTTCGACGACGGACGCAATTTTTCGGCCAGCTTGAGTTTTGTTGAGTTCAACAAAGACGGGATAAGCCGAACACCAGTGATCGATAAAGACATCAAGTTGATGGTCCCCGCGGAAAATACCAAACAGGTAATCGCAAAAGTCGGCTATGGCGCCGAATTGCTTAATGGCTGGCTGGACTTGAGCGCGCAGTTTGCAGATAAAAAGCTTGAACTGGTTAACCCCGACGAAAACAAAAGCGGTCAGTGGTCGGTAGGCGCGAGCTGGCGCTACCGGTTCTAAACTCTTTTCAGTGCGCGAAAACTTCAAATTGCTACTTTAAACCTATACCGGATACCCGTTGTGAACTTAAAACGCATTCTGCTTTCGTTGCCCCTATTATCATTATTGGCGTCCTTGCACGTTTCTGCGCAATCCATCACACCTGCCCAGATTCAACAATTCAAGTCGCTGCCAAAAGCGCAGCAAGAAGCACTGGCGCGACAATATGGTGTGGATCTGGATCAGATCCAGGGCAGCTCAGGCTCGAGTGAGTCAAAACCGAGCCAGCCAGTATCAGTTGTCGAGCCTCTTGAAAACGGCAAATCTGAAAGCGAAGACGACAATGAGCAAACAAAAGAAGAGCAAGCGTTTGCCAAAAAGAACAATGGTCTGAAACCCTTTGGTTATGAACTATTTGAGGGCAAGCCCAGTACCTTCGCGCCCGTCACTGAGGTGCCCGTGCCAACAAACTATACGCTGGGGCCTGGTGACGGGATCAAGGTTCAGCTTTGGGGTAACGAAAATCGCCAGCTATCGCTCACCGTTTCCCGCGACGGCACCATCGATATGCCTGAGCGCGGCCCGGTTGTGGTCGCCGGCATGAGTTTCCAGCAAGTTAGAGACGAAATCGGCAAATTGGTAGCCGAGCAGTACATTGGCGTAAAAGCCGCAGTGTCATTGGGTGAACTCCGCAGCATGCGTGTATTTGTATTGGGTGAAACCCGCACTCCCGGTTCATACAGTGTCAGCTCGTTGTCGACGGTCACCAACGCTCTGTATGTATCCGGTGGCATTCGCCACACCGGCTCTCTGCGCAACATACAGCTCAAACGAAACGGCAAAGTGGTCAGCACATTGGACTTGTACGACCTTTTGCTGAAAGGCGACACCAGTGGTGATGTGCGGCTACAACCGGGAGATGCGATTTTTATACCGGCTGTAGGCTCGCGCGTGGGAATAGACGGTGAGGTGTATCGTCCCGCCCTGTATGAGGTAAATGGCACAACCACCTTGCAGGAACTGATCAACCTGGCCGGTGGCATGACGGCCCAGGCCTATCCTCAAATCACGCGCATAGAGCGTACAAACCAAGAATTTCTGCGCGTGATTGCTGAAGCAGATTTAACCAAGGCAGCCGGTAAACAGGCTCGCTTGAAAGCTGGTGATCGAGTGTCTATCGCATCAATTGCAGATGTGACAGGCCAGTATGTTGAAATAGCCGGCGCCGCAACGCGCGAAGGTAAATTTGCTTGGGTTCCGGGCATGCGGGTGAGTTCGGTTATACGCAATCTGGACGCAGACCTACTGCCGATGGCAGACACCAACTTTGCAGCCATTGTTAGAACAAACCCTGACACCCAACAGATTTCGGTACTAAGTCTGGAACTCAAGAATGCGGTAAGCAATCCCGGTGGGCCGGCCGATCTGGTCATGCGTGAAAAGGACCAGTTACTGCTGTTTGCGGACGAGGGTAAGGGAGACTTCAAGCAGAGCTTTCCTGAAAAATCTGAAATGGACGATGAACGCGAAATGGCGCAATACAGATCTGGTGAATTCGCACAGAACAGAACTAGTGAATTTGCTCAAAGTAGAGCTAATGAGGAAACAGACCTGCGGCAATTTAGTCGCGATGCACTCTTCCATCCCGTGGTGAAACGTCTGAAAGCCCAGTCGACACCGTCAGAGCCACAGCAAATTATGACCATTAGCGGTCCTGTACGTTACCCCGGAGAATATCCTTTACCGGCCACAGGTAAAGTAAGAGACGCCATCGTAATGGCGGGTGGGCTACAAGACTCCGCCCTGATGCTGGAAGCCGAGTTGGCCCGTCGCACACTCGATGAAAACGGTGTAGAACGAACCCGCCTGCAAACCATCGATCTGGCCAATGCAATGGATGATCAGGTAAACGTGTTGTTGCAAAGCCGTGATCGATTGATGGTCAAATCCATACCGCTGTTTGGCGCTACGCGCACGATCACACTGCAAGGTGAAGTGGTGTACCCAGGGGAGTACACCTTCAGCGATGGCGAAACCCTAACGGCGGTACTTCACCGTGCCGGAGGCCTAACCAGTAACGCATTCCCCCGTGGTGCCGTTTTCACCCGCGAAAAACTACGCGAATTGGAAGCGCGCCGCCTGATCGAGGCGGAACAGCGCCTGCAAAGCGACCTGCTAGGGGTTCAGCTGGAAGGTGACAGCTTCGGTGGTCAGAATGCGAAACGGGCAGGTCAGGTAAAAGGTCTGCTGGACGATGTGCAAAGCAGTCGCCCGGTGGGCCGTATGGTTATTGACCTGCAGGCCATACTGAGTGACAACTCTTATCAACCCATTCGCCTGCAAAACGGCGACACGCTGACCGTACCCGGTATTCCACAGTCCGTCAGCGTATTTGGCGAAGTACAGTTTCCAACCAGCCATCTGCACATAGCGGGGTTAACCGTTGATGACTACCTGGAGCGCTCCGGCGGCCCTACTCGTCAGGCGGATGAAAGCCGTGTCTATGTGGTAAAAGCCGATGGTTCAGTCATGTTGCCAGAGAAGAGTGCCTGGTTCGGTGGTCGTAGTCAGCAGCTTCAACCTGGCGATACTGTCATTATGCCGATTGACGTAGATCGTCTAAACCAGCTGGAGTTGTGGAGCAACGTCAGCCAGATTATCTACCAGATGGCTCTTGGGGCTGCGGCAGTGGGTAATCTGTAATGAACCAACAGACCAGCGTTGAGGGTGCACCCCAGTATGCAGACGATGAAATAGACCTGCGCCAACTGTTCACGACGCTCTGGGCCGGAAAATGGCTGATTATTGCGCTTGCTGTGGTATTCGCCGCTGGCGGTGTTGCGTTTGCACTGAGTAAACCTGATATTTACCAAGCCAGTGTACTTGTCGCGCCTGCCAACGATGACGGCGGCAGGCAGGGCTTGAGCGGCCAACTCGGTGGGCTTGCCAGCCTGACGGGTATCGGTTTGGGCGGTGGCATTTCTAACCAGACGGTTATCGCCAAAGAAGTTCTGCAATCCCGGGCCTTTCTGAGTAGCTTCATCCGTAAGCATGAGCTGGACGCTGTTCTGAAAGCTACAACCGCCTGGGATATTAAAAGCGAGCAGTGGCATTACAATCGAGAACTCTACAATCCTGACACCGGTGAATGGCAAGTAAACGGAAATGGCAAAAGCGTTGCGCCTACTGACTGGGAGCTGGTAAGCGCCTTTAGAGGGGCTCTGAGTTTAAGCGAGAAAAAAGACGCAGGAATGTTAACTGTAAGCGTCAAGAGCTTGTCGCCAATTGTTGCAAAAGAATGGGCTGCCAAACTGATTGCTGATATCAACGAGCACATGCGCCGGGAAGACGTGGAAGCGTCAGAAGCGCGTATAGCCTATCTGGAAGGCAAATTGGGTGAAACTAAAATTGCTGGCATGCAGCAGGTGTTCTTTCAGTTGATCGAAAGCGAAACTCGCACGATTATGCTGGCGAATGCTCAGCCAGAGTACGTGTTCAAAACCATTGACCCAGCTTTTGTACCGCAAGAGAAGAGTGAGCCAAAGCGAGCCCTCATTGCGATAGTTGCCACGATGTTCGGCGGCATGCTGGGCGTTTTTTTTGTCTTTGTACGCGCCTTCATCAAAACAGATAACGCTGTAACAAAATTATGAAACTTCAGGTAAAGCTGGCGTAGCAAGCTTTACCTGCTGCAGCCTGAAAGTGCATTACTGATGCGTGCTCAATCAGTTATAAAATTTGAAGATGTTACCGAGTTCTAATCCAGACCTGTATGCCGTCCCGAATGAAGTCGAAATGGCTGAAAGTCGTCACCAGCTATAGATATTAAGGTTATTTCAACTACTTATAAAAATTTGAGAGAGTTGGCGTTCAGTAGGCCTTGATAAAACTGACGGAACGATAATGTAACTGGTGAATTTAGCACCTTACCCTCGAAGGAACGTAAGCTCGGAATGAGTGTCGTCAGTCGAATACGTAATAGTAGCCTAGCAAGTGGTGCCGGCACCTATATGCTTGCGAGCGTGGTCAATGCCGCAATCCCTTTTCTGCTGCTGCCGGTCTTAACCCGATATCTAGAGCCAGCCGAATATGGTGAAGTGGCGGTTTTTCAGGTATGGGTGGCCCTAATCGGTGCATTATGTGGTCTAAGCGTGCACGGAGCGGCGACAAGAAAGTATTATGACTACGAAGATCCAGAACGAAAAATTGGAGAGTTTATTTCTGCATGTGTCACCCTGTTAGTTTTAAGCTCGGCGGTATTTTTCATATTACTCTTGCTGGTTTCAGGATGGATCTCTGACACGATTGGGCTCTCGAAAAGTTGGCTCCTCATCGGTGTGTTATTCGCATTTAGTAATTTTCTGGTACAGCTCAGGTTGGGACAGTGGCAGGTGAGAAAACAACCTAAAAAATTCGGAGCGTTTCAGGTTTCCATGAGTCTTTTAAATATGCTCCTGTCATTGCTTTTGGTGGTTGTGTTTACTCTTGGGGTCTCAGGGCGCTTAGCAGGTTATACCACTTCAGTAGTACTATTTGGAGTTGCGGCATCGCTGCTGTTAAGGCGTGATGATCTGCTAAAGCTCAGTTGGCGTCCTGACCTGATGAAAGAGGCGTTAAGTTTTGGTGTGCCTCTGATCCCTCATATATTGGGCGCGTTTTTGCTTCTCACGATTGACCGCGCTGTAATTAGTGCCCAATTAGGCTTGGATGCGGCAGGTTACTATATGGTGGCTGCGCAAATAGCTATGGTAATGGGGTTGATGCTTGATAGTGTAAATAAAGCTTATGTTCCTTGGTTATATGAAAGGCTTAAGCGGAATAAAGTAAATGAGAAAATTTTCATAGTCAGGTTAACATATGGATATGGCGTTTTTCTTTTCATTGTTGCTGTGCTCGGGTTTTTGATTGGCGGGCCGATACTTGTACTCATCGCTGGAGAAAACTATGAATCTGCTGCATCAGTGATAGGATGGTTGATTCTTGCTAAATCATTTCATGGTATGTATTACACAGTATCAAGTTATATTTTTTATGCAAAGCGAACCGGTTTAATTGCCAAGATTACTATAAGCACTGGGGTTCTAAATATATTTTTGCTTTTTTTAATGACTAGTCACTATGGATTGATTGGTGCCGCTTGGGCAATGTGCATAAGTATGTTTGTTCAATGGATAGTTACATGGAGGGCGGCTAGTTTGCTAGTGCAGATGCCGTGGATTTCAAGGTCTAAATTATGAAAGAATTTTTGAGAGTGTCAATGAAGGTTTTTAGAAAAATTATCCTTAAATGCAGAGTTGCCAAGCTAAAGCGTCAATGTGGTGGCTACCGAGGGAGCGTTTATGTTGGTGGTCCAACTTCGCTTACGCGTAATACGTTTCTAGGAAAAAATACCAGTTTTAACGGGCTAATAGTAAGTGGTGGTGGCAAGGTTGAAATTGGTGACTTTTTTCACTCTGGGCCAGATTGTCTATTCATCTCTCAGAATCATAACTTTAACAATGGTGAATCCATTCCTTACGATAATACCTATATCTATAGAGATATAAGGGTAGGAAATAACGTTTGGTTAGGAAGCCGTGTTATTGTGTTAGGCGGGGTGACTATTGGCGAGGGTGCAATCATCCAGGCAGGTAGTTGTGTCGTGAGTGATATACCGCCCTGCGCAATTGCCGGAGGTCATCCTGCAAAAGTATTTAGTTATAGAGATATAGAACACTACGAAAAATTGAAATCAGAGGGTAAGTTTCACTAATGAGCGGCATTTTGGAAGGCAAGACTATTCTCGTCACGGGCGGCACTGGCTCCTTCGGCCACAAATTTATCCCAATGACCCTGGAAAAATACAATCCTAAGAAGATCATCGTTTTCTCTCGCGATGAGATGAAGCAGTGGGAAATGGCCAAACTGTTTCAGGGCGACGATCGCTTACGCTTCTTCATCGGTGATGTACGTGATAAAGAACGTCTTTACCGTGCACTGGATGGTGTCGATTATGTGGTACACGCTGCGGCCACGAAGATTGTACCTACCGCTGAATACAATCCATTCGAATGTGTAAAAACTAATATCCACGGTGCGATGAACCTGATTGATGCAGCAATCGACAAAGGCGTAACGCGTGTTGTTGCCTTGTCAACCGATAAGGCCAGCAGCCCTATTAATCTATACGGTGCAACAAAACTGGCTTCTGATAAGCTGTTCGTGGCCGGAAATTCCTATTCTGGTTGGCACAAAACTAGTTTTTCAGTAGTCCGATACGGTAACGTCATGGGCTCCCGCGGCTCGGTAATTCCGTTCTTCATGTCTATTAAAGATAAAGGCGTACTGCCAATAACCGACCCGCGCATGACTCGCTTCATGATTTCGCTGGAGCAGGGCGTGGAGCTAGTATGGCACGCCTTCGAAGATATGGTAGGCGGTGAGATCTACGTGAAGAAGATTCCGTCCATGAATATGACCGACCTGGCCGGGGTAGTTGCGCCGGAAGCAGAGCAGGAAATCGTTGGAATTCGTCCTGGCGAGAAGCTACATGAGCAGATGATCGGGGCAGAAGACTCGTACTTCACCTATGAATATCCGGAGCACTACAAGATTTTGCCCAACATCAACAACTGGGGCAACTGTGAGAACCGCATCAAAGACGGTAAAAAAGTACCGGAAGGCTTCGTCTACGCTAGTGACAACAATACTGAGTGGATGACAGGTGAAGAGTTAAAAGGCTGGATCGATCGCAACTACAGCGATATTGGGAAGATTTAATTGTGATTCCATATGGCAAGCAGGACATCACTCAGTCGGATATTGATGCTGTCGTTGAAGTGCTCCAATCAGACTTTCTGACTCAGGGCCCCAAGGTACCCGAGTTTGAAGCTAAAGTGGCCAGCCATGTGGGCGCCAAACATGCACTAGCTGTAAACAGCGCGACATCTGCTTTGCACATTGCCTGCGTGGCTCTTGGATTGGGCGAGGGTGACTGGTTATGGACAACACCTATCACTTTTGTGGCCTCTTCCAACTGCGGACTGTATTGCGGGGCCAAAGTGGGTTTCGTAGACATCGATCCGCAGACCTACAACCTCTGCCCAAAAGCATTGTCTGCCAGGCTGGAACAGGCTGAGCAGGAAGGCGTGCTGCCTAAAGTGCTGGTAGCAGTTCATCTGTGCGGCCAACCTTGCAATATGGAAGCTATCCACGAGCTTGGGCAGCGTTATGGCTTCCGCATCATTGAGGATGCCTCTCACGCCATTGGCGGCAAATACAAGGGCGAATTTGTCGGTAATTGCCATTACAGCGACATTACAGTATTCAGCTTCCATCCGGTCAAAATAGTGACCACTGCGGAGGGTGGCATGGTGCTGACCAATGATAACAACCTGGCTACCCGCATGAACTTGCTACGCAGCCATGGTGTTACTCGCGATCAGAGCTTGATGACCCATGAACCTGACGGCCCCTGGTATTATCAGCAGGTAGATTTGGGTTTTAACTACCGTATGACTGAGCTGCAGGCCGCTCTTGGGGTGAGTCAGATGGACAGGTTGGATGCCTTCGTGGCTCGCCGACATGAACTGGCTCAGCGTTATGATCAGTTGCTGGCGGAACTTCCGGTAACTACGCCTTGGCAGCATCCGGATAGCTATTCCGGCTTGCATTTGTACGTGATTCGACTGCAGTTGGAAAAGATTAGCAAAACCCACCGAGAAGTGTTCGAATCGCTGCGGGAGCAGGGCATTGGTATAAATTTACACTACATACCTGTGCATACTCAGCCATATTACCAAAAGATGGGCTTCGTCACTGAGAACTTCCCGGAAGCAATGCGGTATTACCGCAGTGCCATCAGCCTACCGATGTTTCCGAAGCTTTTGAACGAGCAACAGAATGAGGTGGTCGAAGCGCTAAGACGGGCAATAGAGCTATGAAGTTAGCCATCGGCACTGTGCAGTTCGGAATGCGTTACGGAGTAGCTAATTCTTCGGGGCGAGTTGGCATCGCTGAGGTTCAGCGTATATTGACCGCCGCTCGATCTATCGGTGTGGATACGCTGGATACAGCAGCTGCGTATGGCAGCAGTGAAGAGGTGTTGGGGCATGTCGGCAATGAAGGGTTCAAAGTAGTTTCTAAACTACCGCCCCGTGAAGCGCAAAATTGCACTGTATCGGCTTGGGTGACGGCTAGCGTAGAGAGCTCTCTGACCAAGCTAAATCAGAAAAGTCTGTACGGCTTCCTTCTGCACCGCCCCCTTGAATTGCTCAGCGCAGAAGGGGCAGAAATTTACGAAACTCTGAAAGATTTAAAAAACCAAGGGTTAATTCAAAAGCTCGGAGTTTCAGTGAGTGGGCCGGAGGATCTTGAAAAACTATCTCCGTATTATAAATTCGACCTCGTCCAAGCACCAATGAATCTAGTCGACCAACGGATGCTTGAATCTGGTTGGTTGAGGCAATTGAAACGGCAGTGTACCGAAGTCCATATTCGCTCAGCCTTTCTGCAGGGGTTGCTCCTGATGCCAGCGCAAGATCGCCCTTCTTATTTCGAGCGCTGGAGTGATCTGTTTGATCGTTTCGATAATTGGCTGAAGGCTGAGAAGTTGACAGCATTGGAAGCATGTTTGGGTTTTCTGAACCAGCAAGAAGATGTGGACAAAATCGTAGTGGGTGTAGACACGATGGATCAACTAATAAGTATTGCTGATGTAGCGGATACAAATATTTCTGGTATTCCTGTAGCGCTGCAATCCGCTGACACGGCATTAATCAACCCGGCACTTTGGACTTCATGACACTTAAACTTGGCATAATCGGGCTATCAGAAGGCAATGGACACCCGTATTCATGGGGTGCCATTTTTAACGGATATAATCGAGAAGCGATGGAAGAGTGCGGGTTTCCAGTCATTCCTCGTTATCTTGAGCGACAGAAATGGCCTGAAAGCCAGATCCCTGGCGCCGAAGTTATCGCAATATGGACGCAGGACAACCAATTATCTGAGAAAGTGGCCAAGGCCGCTTTAATCGAAGCTATTGTTCAGCAGCCTGAAGATATGCTCGGAATGATTGATGCTCTTTTGCTGGCAAGAGATGACGCTGAAAACCACCTTGAACATGCAGCCCCTTTCCTCAAAGCAGGAATACCGGTCTATATTGATAAGCCGATTGCTCTGTCCGCCCATGAACTTGAACAGCTGTATGCTTTGGAACAGTACTCTGGACAAATATTTACCTGCTCGGCCTTACGTTACAGTGAAGAGTTGGAAATGACACAAGAAGATAAACTTCAACTGGGTAAGATTTTCCAAATTATTGCCACTACGCCAAAGAATTGGGATAAGTACGCCGTACACATTATTGAGCCCGTGCTGAAAATGTTACCGAAAAACGATGTGCCCGTGACGTTCTCAAAATTTGGTCCAGCAAGAGCTCAAGATGACGCCCGTTCGGTTGTCGTGGGGTGGAAAAGTGGAATTCAAACGAGTTTTTTTGCGACCGGATCTGCTATGGCGCCTCTGTCAATTCGAGTTTTTGGTTCCGATAGTTGGAAAGAGTTCATCTTTAGCGATTCATTCCAGGCGTTTAGTGCCGCACTGACAGCGTTTATTTCTGGAATCAAAAACAGAGAGATCGTATCTCCTCATGATTTTAACTGTCGAGTTGTTTCGATATTAGAAAGAGGTCGATCATGACAGAAGCTATATTGATTACCGGTGGAACCGGAAAGTTCGGCAGATGTTTTGTGGAGCACTTTTCAAATAAAGGTTGGCAGGTGTTTTTTACCACTACCAATATGCAACGTGGCCAGGAATTCATCAGGGAAGCTCAGCTTGGAAAGAATGTAATAGCACTAGTCTCCGACCTCACTCAGGGCGGAGCAGTGATTAAGCTTTCCGAAGAGATTGAGGCAACAGGGGTCGGAATAAACCATCTAGTGAATAACGCTCGTAGCCTCAGCTCATTAGGAACAAACGACGTGGGAGAAACGGAAAGAAGCGAATTCCTAGCGGAGTACTTGATGGATGTAGTAGTGCCATACGAGCTTTCAATGGCACTAGTCAGGAAGCAGTGTGACTACTTGAAGACGATCACCAATATCGGGTCTCAGTATGGCTCGGTTGCAGCAAATCCCCATCTTTATGACGATTATTCTAGGCAGTCCCCAATACAATACGGCGTCGCTAAGGCTGCATTGAGCCATTTGACCAAGGAACTGGCTGTACGTTTTGCAAATAAATCGATCAGAGTAAACTGTATTGCTTATGGTGGCGTGGAAGGTAGGGTTGATAGTAAATTTCTTGAGCGCTATTCAAAGTTAGCACCAAGCGGTCGAATGCTAATGGAAAATGAGCTGGTAGGTCCACTGGAATTACTCATTAGCGACAGTTGTAATGCTGTGACAGGACACACGCTGCAGGCCGATGGCGGGTGGACACTTTGGTGAGCTTTATGGAAGCAAAAATTGTTTGCTGTATTGTAGCTAGAACGAACTCAAGCCGTTTGCCAGAGAAAGTACTAAAAAAGATCAGTGGTCGCCGGATGGTCGAACATATAATTGATCGTATGAAATTGGTTTCAAATTTAAATGAGATCTACATTGCGACATCATCTCATCCTGATGATGAGGTACTATCCTTCATCGCCAGTGAGAATAATATAAAAGTATATCGTGGTAGTGAGCTTTCGGTTATAGATCGTCTCCTGGATATTGCTGAGCTTGAAAACGCTGACTATGTTGTTCGGGTTACGGGAGATAATATCTATACTGATTCAAAGCTTTTAGAGATATTAACTTCTAAAGCGATAGAAAGTAATGCTGATTACGCTCGAGTTGAGGGGGCCCCAATAGGCGTTACGGCAGAGATTATGAAGGTGGCTGCGTTAAAGGATTGCTTAAGTCGTATTGAGCCGGAATTAAGCGAATATTTAATGCTTTATATGTTTGATCCAGAAAAATACAAGACGATGGTTATTGATGTCTCAGGGTGGGTGCCTCCATATACATCGCTTACTGTTGACACACAAGATGATTGGGATCGCACTGTATTTATAGAGAAGTCTATTGTCCACGCTTTTCCTGTTTCACTCAGTGATATTGTTCAGTTATCTGAAATCAATGAGATTCCTCACTTCTACCTGCAAAAGTGTACAAAGGTTAAGTTGCCTAAGGGTAAATTCGTTACATTGGAAGAATTTGCAGAGCGACAGAAAAGCTTGGCAAAGAAATCTCAAGTCTTGATTGCTTTGAGTCAGCAGGAGTATCTCGATGTCTAACATTCGCTTTATAGCCGAAACTGCCTTCTCGCACGAAGGAAGTTTTAGCTATTTGGAATCTCTAGTGAGCAAGATTATTAAAAGCCGTGCAGACGTAGTCAAATTTCAGGTTCTATTAGAATCAGAATATATGCCGGACCACCCAATGGCAGATAAATGCCAGAATCTGATGCTATCGAAGAAGGACTGGCTGAATATCTTTGAGCAGATAAAGTCAGCCGGCAAAAAGGTCTTGGTGCTTCCGGTAGATTTCTGCGCGCTTCAATGGGTGGTTTCGGAAAATCTGGCAGATATTTTGGAAGTTCACTCAGTCAATTTATTTCGGCGGGATTTTTTCGAGTACCTGAAGATGGCTCGGCCTGAATTCGAAATAATGCTCAGCGTGTCAGGCTATGAATTAGAGTCAATAGATTACATCGTTAGTCAATATAAGCGAATACAGATACCAAAACTTAGTTTAATGTTCGGGTTTCAGTCCTTTCCAACAAAACCAGAAAAATTGGGTCTTGGTAGAATTGCTTTATTGCGAGATAGATATGGGCTCGAGGTTGGGTACGCAGATCACACTGCCTGGAGTTGTGATTCAGCGAGCTTGTTGGCGGCTTCTGTATCCCTTGGAGCTGTTACGATTGAAAAACATATAGTTCTGGAGGAGGGCGCAGAGCGAATTGATTATAATAGTGCAGTGGATAGCTCAACGCTTGATGACTTAATTAATGAAATTAAAATGGTAATTTCGGCTACCGGAGACGTCGAGGCTTACTTTTTGGAGGATACAGAGCGCAGTTATGGCGACAGGCGCCTAAAACTTGTTACAACAGACAGTGTCAGTGCTGGAGATAAATTAATGCCCCCTAAAGCAAGCTATCTTTGGACTACGAGGAAAGCTGTAGGTCACGTAACTGGTTTGTTCGAACGTTTTGGAGAGCCAGCGTCTGAAGATCTTCCTGAAAGTAGTATTATTATTTAGTTCAAATGGTTCAACGTAGCATCATGGGGTGCAATGTCGCCATTACAGAAACGGCTCGCTATTTTCTGTAATTGAGCTTCTCAAAATGACGAAAGACTGCATTCGTCAACTTCATAGGCCACATTTTCGCTATGAATCTCGGCTTCTCTTTAAATATAGCCTTCCGTACCGACGCCTCCGTCCAGATAGGAACCGGCCACATTATGCGTTGCCTGACACTGGCTGATGAATTAAGCCGGAAAGGACATAAATGCCGGTTTATTTGCCGTGAGCATAAAGGCCACATGGGGGAGTTGATTTCAAGCAAAGGCTACGAGATCACCTTGCTACCGATTACTAGCGGAACTGGCCAAGAATCACTAAGCAGTGGAGATGCGGCTCACGCTGATTGGCTGGGTGCCTCCTGGCAGCAGGACGCAGAACAGACACTTAAAGCCCTGGGGCCATCGAAAGCAGACTGGTTGGTGGTAGACCATTATGCCCTAGGTGCTCTCTGGGAAAGGCAAGTCGCCAAGTTGGCAGGACGCATAATGGTGATCGACGATCTAGCAGATCGGAGTCATGAGTGTGCACTGCTACTGGATCAGAACCTCGGTCGTAGTGCGTCTGATTACGATAGCCTGGTGCCGAAGGATTGTCATCGATTGATCGGGGCTGAATTCTCCCTGTTACGGCCGGAATTTGCCGAACTAAGGGAGCGCAGTCTGAGGCGTAGGTTGAAGCCAGAGCTGAAACGTATCCTGATATCCTTGGGCGGCGTTGATCGAACGAACCTGACCGGACAAGTTCTGGATGCCTTGGCTACAGCGGCGCTGCCTGGGAGCACTCAACTGGATATTGTCATGGGTTCGGCAGCACCTTATACAACTCAGATTAGACTGCAGGCGGCTCAGTTGCCTTATAAGGCAACGGTGAGCGTGAGTGTTAGTGATATGGCTGAGAGGATGTGCCTGGCAGACCTGTCCATTGGAGCAGCAGGCGGGACTTCCTGGGAGCGCTGTTGTTTGGGGCTTCCTGCGGTGCTAGTGATTCTCGCGGAAAACCAGATCTCGGGAGGCACTGCACTGGAAGCCGCCGGGGCTACGCTGACAATTACTGATCCGAAAATGGTTAAAGCGGCTTTACCCAAGGAGTTGGTCAAGGTAGGTAGGTCGGATTACCTTCAGTCCATGAGCAGTGCGGCTGCAGAGATAACGGATGGGACTGGCGCCTCCAAAGCTGTACGATCCATGCAACTGTTAGCCGGGAGATCACTATGACAGAGCATAGACTTCGGCCAATGACTGAGGCAGATCTCGAGCAGGTGTTGTATTGGCGCAATCACCCTGAAGTTCGTCGCTATATGTATACCAATCGGGAAATTGGGCTGGTTGAACACCGCAATTGGTTTACTGCAGCCAGCACTAATTCGATCATAGATTTGATGGTTTATGAGAGTGAAGGCCAAGGGATAGGATTTGTAAATATCACCCGAGCTCGATGCCCCGAAGTGGCAGACTGGGGATTCTATCTGGCCCCTGATGCCCCTAGAGGTACTGGTAGATCACTTGGCAATCTGGCCCTCGTCTACGCCTTCGGGGAATTAGGGCTGCATAAAGTCTGCGGCCAGGCACTTGGCTTCAACGAACGTTCGATTGCCTTTCATAAGGCACTTGGCTTCGTGGAAGAAGGGAGCCTGCGAGACCAGTACTTTGACGGGAACGAGTTTCATGATGTTGTGTGTTTTGGCTTGCTAAAACATGAATGGCAAACAAAGGTAAAGGGGTTGGGTAATGAGTGAACCGAAAATTGTAATCGCCGGCCGGGAGATTTCACGTAAACAGTCGCCCTATATCATTGCCGAACTCTCCGCCAACCATAACGGCAAGCTGGAAACAGCGTTGAAGATCATCGACGAAGCAGCCAAAGCAGGCGCGGATGCTGTAAAACTCCAGACCTACCGCCCAGATACAATCACCCTGGATTCTGATGCAGAGGAATTCAAAATCAAGGGCGGTCTTTGGAATGGTCGCACGCTGTATGAGCTTTACGAAGAAGCTCACATGCCGTGGGAATGGCACAAACCTCTGTTTGAACACGCGAGAAAGGTTGGGATACCGATTTTCAGTTCTCCCTTCGACACAACGGCAGTAGACCTGCTAGAAGACCTGAACGCTCCAGCCTACAAGATCGCGTCGTTTGAAGCAGTGGATCTGCCCCTGATCCGTTATGTGGCGGCTACCGGAAAACCGATGATTATCTCCACCGGTATGGCCAATGCGGAGGAAATCGAAGAAGCCATCGCCGCGGCCCGGGAAGGTGGGTGTAAAGAGTTAGCTATTCTCCACTGCGTAAGTGGGTATCCGGCACCTGCAGAGGATTACAATCTGCGCACTATCGGCGACATGATGGCGCGCTTTGAGCTTGTAACAGGTCTGTCTGACCACACGCTGGACAACACCACAGCTATTACCAGCGTGGTGCTGGGCGCTTCGATCATCGAAAAGCACTTTACCTTGGATCGGAATGGCGGTGGCCCGGATGACAGTTTCTCGCTGGAACCGGGCGATCTAGCCGCTCTATGCCGAGACAGTAAAACGGCATGGAAGGCGTTGGGCCAAGTGGATTACGGCCGTAAGTCCAGTGAACAGGGTAACGCGCAGTTTCGGCGGTCGCTGTACTTCGTGAAGGACATGAACGCGGGTGACGTGATTACAGAGGACTGTGTGCGCAGTGTGAGGCCGGGGTTTGGTTTGGCCCCAAAACATTTGAGTAGGGTGGTTGGGCTGAAGGTTGTTCTTGCGGTTAAAGCGAATACTCCGATTACAGAAGATGTGTTGAATTGATGGGTTGGTATAAAGATATTAACGCCATCCTTGAGCAGGAACCGGAAACCTGGTTGGCGTATTTGTACGGTCAGCAGCTGGAGAACATACCATACCTTACCCGAAGCAAACCGAAATTTATGGGTTGGTTGCTACGCTTGTGCGCTTATTGTCTTTTTCTTGCGCGCCACTTTGCATTTCTCCAGCCCGGTGCTTCGAAGATTAAGGCGGACTATGTGGTTTTCGCCGGTACCGCCAATCAGATGAGCTCCTTGGAAGGAACGACGGACGTTCTGAAAGAAAAAGGCCTTCGAGTTGTTGAGGTCGGCCACGGGAAGTTATTGAATACCAAAGACCAGCAGGCACGTTACATCCCATTTAGCTTTACTGTGTTGGATATAGCGAAGTCATTGGTGCTACTGCTACGCAATGGCCCTGCTTTGTACAAAGAATTGCAAAGAAAACACCCAGCATCAATTCAAAGTTATTTGGATCGCTTTTTCAGCACATATACCTATCTGGTTTATTTTCACCGAATCCTCAGGCGAACAAGCCCTGACTACGTTATAACTGCCAATGATCACAACCCGGCGAACCGTTCATTACTGGCTGTCGCACATTACCTAGGTATCAAAACAGTCTACTTACAGCACGCCTCCGTGAGTCCCCTGTTTCCGGCGCTGCGGGTCGACTACGCGTTCCTGGATGGGCGGTGTGCACTCGACACTTACCGGGAGTGTGAGAAAAACCAGCCGGCAATAAACCGAAAAGTGCCCATGCCCAAGGTTCTGTTAACGGGGCAGAAAAAACACCTGGTTCGAACTGACAGCATTCAAAGCAAGGCCATCGGTATCGCCCTGAATGTGCTGGACAACACAATCGCGGCAATCCAATTGGTTAAAGTACTCGCTGAAGCAGGCCAAGAGCTGCGAGTGCGCTGGCATCCAGGCCAATCTGAACGAGACATAAAACAATACATGGCGGCTTTTAATGATATTTCTCAGGTAGCCGTGAGTAACCCAGAAACCGAGCCGGTTTCTGACTTTATGGCTCAAATAGGATGGTTGGTTGCTGGGAATAGCAGTATCCACCTGGAAGCGGCACTGGCGGGTATAGTTCCGATCTATTACGAGTTGACCCCGCCAGATCGCTCGGATTACTACGGCTACGTTAAACGCAGCCTTGCAAAGCTGGCACGCTCTCACGCTGATATCGTGGATATGGTAGCTAGTGCAGCCAGTTTTGAAGAAAGGCCAGACGTAGATGTGGTTCGGTACTACAGCGCCACTTATCTTACCGAGTGGGATGGCAAGGAAGGGGAGTTGGTGGCGGAATGTTTGTTGGGCATCTCGAATGGCGAGGATTTACAAGTTGCAGTCATGGGGTTAGCGCGAGATCGTATCTGGGATAGATAGACAAGCTGATTTTCTCAATATAGCTGGAGACTATAATGGTCATATTGACTACCGATTTTGGTGAGTGTGTCAGAAATTTATATTTATGGATAGCCAAATGAAGATTGCTTATATTGCGGCATATGCGGCACTTTTCCCATCTCGAACTGCCAATAGTATACATGTAATGCGAATGTGCGAAGCTTTCAGAAAGATTGGGGTTGATGTTGTTCTTTATGTAAGTGGGCAGGGAGCTTCTGACGAAGAAGTGTTAGAAAGTTATGGGGTGTTATACCGATTTAAAATTTTTTTTATAAGATCAAGAATGCCAAAATTAAATAGAATATTTCATGCGATGAAAGCTGTGTTAAACGCCAAAAAAAACAAAGTCGATTTAGTGGTTTCTCGTTCCGCTATTCCATGTTGGTTTTCGGCAAAAAATAATATCGACTTCGTTTTTGATGCCCACAGTCCCATTTCGAATCGAAATTTTATTGAGAAGTGGTGTTTCAGAAGTATTTTGAAGTCCCCTAACTTAAAAAGAATAACATTTAACTCAAAGGCAATGAAGTCTTGGTATATAGAGAACGGCTTAGTGCCAGCTAAAGTTCCGTTGATTATCGCTATGAATGGAGCGTCTTCTGTAGCAGCATCAAAGAGTAAATTTTGCATTGATTGGCCCGGCACCTACGGTAAATTGCAAGTTGGGTATACTGGGCATTTATACCCGGGTCGAGGTGTTGACATCATGCTAGCATGTGCTGAACGGCTGCCTGATTGTGATTTTCATTTGATCGGTGGCGATGATGAAGACATAGATTATTGGAAATCGCGATGCGAAAGTACGAACGTTTATTTTCATGGCTATGTGAATCCAGCCCAAGTGTCTGTATATAGAGGCCATTGTGACCTCCTTTTAGCGCCGTATCAGGCCTCAGGCGTATCTGTGTCAGGTGGTAAGGGCGATTCAAGTAAGTATATGAACCCGATAAAAGTCATCGAGTATATGGCTAGTGGTAAAGCCATTATTGCATCGGACCTTCCCGCAATTAGAGACTGCTTGCCGGAAGGAGCAGGGATCTTGGTGGGCCCTAAGGATCTCGACGGTTGGGTGGATGCTATAAGGCTGCTTGGATCAGATAAGGATTTATATGACCAGTTGTGTGTGCGATCAAAATCAACGTTTGGCTCGGGTTATACTTGGGAAGCGCGCGCCAGAAAACTTGCAGGTCTTTCTAGTAATCAGGATTTATCCGCGTGAGAGGGGTCATCCTAACGAGAATATGTACCTCTTCTGATGCATTACATAAGCCTCCAGTATTAGAGATAATTTGACGATCGTTAGCTATATTAAATCTTTGGGTTGACGGTTTACAAGAGGGCATCCTTGAGGCTAAATACAAGGAATGTTACCGCACGACTAACTGCGGGCCTATGCCCAAAACGCAGGTCTGGAGCGGAAGCTCAAGCAATGTCCGATCTCTCCAATTTATGCCAGATTAGCTGCATTTTCAGGAACGCTCCGAAGTTTTTTCTTAAGCTATCCATAAGTAATGGTAGATTTTTTCCCATATTAATTTTTCAGTAATATCGACTTAAGCTCAGGAAAGCCTTACTGGCTGGTAAACATGCGCTGCGTCTTGGCGATTCATAAGGAGCCGTGCGACTGCTTGCTGATGGTGAGCTATTGGGAATATCTCGAACCGGTTATTGGTAATGCGGGGAATCAGCGTTAACGCTCAACCCTCTTGTTCTTGGCTTTTAATAGCTAGCCACTCGAATTAGATGATGATTATGGAAGCTTAGAGGTATATGCGTGATAGTGTTCTGGTTAATATTGATCGTGCCGCGATGGAAAATGGTTTCGAAATATATTCCGTTTCTGGAGCGTCTAATTATTGAGTTAGGCCAGGAGTTACGACTACATACAAAAATTCGCGATAGAAAAGGCAAGCGGGTGCTGTCGGAAGTGTTGTCTAAGTATGTTCCGCGTGAACTGATTGAGCATCCGAAAAAGAGTTTTCCGATGATCCAAAGATATTGGCTAAAGGGTCCCCTGCATGATTGGGTAGAATTGCTACTTGGTGAAGTGCAGCTTCAGCCAGAAGGTTATTTTTGTCCTATACCTATTCACCATTCATAGTTAAAACATGTAGAGGGGTGGCGAGATAGTTGGAGCAACCTCTGGATAATTTTGATGTTCCAAGTATGACTGGAAGGATAGTATGATTAAAGTTTTACACGTTATAACTGGTTTAAACGATGGAGGGGCAGAAGGTGTATTAACCCGTCTATGCTTGCATAGCAAGGGTGCCAGCCACATGGTGGTTTCGTTGATGGATGGCGGCAAATACGGCCCAATTTTGCAGAAAGCAGGTGTGAGGGTTCTCTGTTTAGGGATGAACCCTGGTAAGCCAAGCATTGCTAAGTTTGTTCGGTTGGTAAGGATTATCCGTGCAGAAAAGCCCGATATAGTGCAAACTTGGATGTATCATGCGGACTTACTGGGCGGCATTGCCGCACGACTTGCTGGCATTCAGCGGGTATTTTGGGGAATTCGGCACTCAACTCTCCAGAGAGGTAAGTCGAAGCGCTCGACCATTTTTATCGCTCGCTTATGCGCGATTTTATCGCGCTGGGTTCCAGAAAAGATAATTTGTTGCGCTAATAAGGCGCTATTGGTTCACGCCGATATCGGCTATGTAGCATCTAAACTGCTGGTGGTATCGAACGGGTATGACCTTTTAAGTTTCAAGCCGGATGTGGAAGCAGGTAAGAAAGTGCGTGATGAGTTAGCGCTGGGACCTGATGAGTTCGTCATTGGCAAAGTCGCCCGATTTGATCCTCAGAAGGACCATGACAGCTTTTTGAAGGCATTAAAGCTGGTAGCTAGTCATCAGGTCCCGTTTCGCTGCATTCTAATTGGAAGGGATCTATCCCACGACAATGCGACCCTTGTTGCGACTATCGCTGAGCTAGGAATGCAGGACAAGATTCTGTTAGTCGGACAGCGTAAGGACATCCCTGCAGTGATGAATGCCATTGACTTGCATGTGCTCTCAAGTGCATATGGCGAAGCATTTCCTAATGTGATTGCTGAGGCGATGGCGTGCGGTACTCCCTGTGTTTCGACCGATGTGGGAGATGCAGTGGAAATAGTCGGTGATGCAGGCTTATGCTGCTCCTCTCGTGACCCTAAGGCTCTTAGTGATTTGATTGTTAAGATGGCTCAGGAACGGCAACACTCCCCTGGTGAATGGCAGCTGCGGAAAATCGAATGCGTCGAGCGTATTGCCGGACAATTTTCGATGGACGAGATGGTTATGGCCTTCGAAGGTTGTTGGGTTAGCTCAATGCGGTAGATTTAATTTTAAACACTGATTGAGGTTTAGTTGGAGTCTCGGATACTTAGATAACAATAGGGATGTTTTCTGAAAACAATTGTTTTTTGTTTGAGAGTGCTAAATAGGTTTTTACCTTCAATGAATCAGTTCCTTATCGTTAGATCAGGTATCCTGTTGCGACGAAAATAACCTGCCACGTTTTGGCAACGGACATCGTATCTCGCAACCTGCTCGTGCCGGGGCACCAAATTTTCAATTCCCAGCCTCGAGACAGCTACCTTTGAGGCCCCGCGGGAAGTTTTTTTTGGCTTGCTAAAATTAACTCTGAGGCGTCCAGTCTGGGTTAGCTAACTGAGTTTTTCACTTGAGGTTTTAGTTGAATTCACTTAAAGAATACGAAGTCAGAATTATTAAAACGAAGTTTCGGAAGTTTGAAGAGTCGGTTATTATCTTCTTTTTAATTTCACTCTTATATTTGCTGGCATTTTATATTTCTATGGATTTTGCAAGCGACAGAGCCAGCTATATTAAGGTTTTTAGCGGCCATGCTAGTGAGCGAATGGAGCCAGGGTATAAGTTTATTGGGATAATAACGTTTAAAGTGTTTAGGTATCCAGATATTGCTATGACTTTCACTCAAGCGTTTGTTTTTAGTGTGTACTTTATTTTGGGCTTCAAGAGGTTTGTGAATTCGAACTGTCTTAAGGTAAAGTTGCTCATTTGGTCTGCTCTTTTTTTGGGAGTGTTCGCATCGCTGGCAGGTGTGCAAATTCGATTTGGTATGGCTGTCGTATTATCAACATTTCTCGTGTCGCTAAGCAGAAAACGTGGTTTCGGCTTGAAGTATTTTCTTATAAGCCTTGCTCTGAGCATGACGCACTACGGTGTGGCACCTTTTTTGATTGTCAACTATTTTTCGGGATATATTAATAGTTTACGATCATTAGGTTTTTTTGTTGTGCTTGCTCTTTCGTTGGTGAGTGTAGCTTTTGTTTTTTCTGAATTGCCAGAAATATTAGGTCTTTCCTCGTATTATAGTGCTTACTTTTCAGGTGAATTTGAACAGGAGCGGATTTTGAGTTTCACCGGTATTTTTTACATGCTATTGGCTTTTGGTATGTTTTTAATGTCTGGTAGAGTGGACAAAATAACATGTATCGGTATTTCATTGTTCTTTTTGTCTATTTATATGCAGGCTCCGATTTTCCAAAAACTAATGATCCCGTTTTTGATGTTGTCATCGCTGATTTTTATCGAGAATGTCCGGATTAAGGCTGATCAATACTTTTTATTTATGGCTTTAGGTTTGTTAGGTTTTTTGTTTTCATATATTTATTTTCTAAGATTTGTTGCGTTGATATAGACTTAATTTGAACTTATGGCGTGTATTTAGTTTGTGGTTTAGTGTTGGTGAGGTAGTATGCAGATTTAATTTTTTATTTTAGAAATTTAGGTTTTTGTGAGGGGTTTGGGTGGTGGCCTGAGCTGGGTTAATTGTTACACAGTGCGGTAAGCTAAGCCCTATTTTGGTATATGGTAACGCTAGGTGATATATCTTGTTTCGGCATTAGTCCGTAGTCGACTTAGTTACCTTGATAGCCATGTTGCATTTTTATTATAAGGCTTTTTATGAGAGCTAATTTAAACTCCCAATGCCGCGCGCTGCTTGATGGGTTGAGTAATAAGTCTGAAGTTTGGTTAATAACTGGCACTGCCGGCTTTATAGGCTCCAACCTCCTAGAGCATCTCCTGAAGCACAACCAAAAGGTAATCGGCCTGGACAATTTCGCCACCGGCCATCAACACAACCTGGATGAAGTCCAGAGCCTTGTCACTCCGGAACAGTGGTCGCGCTTCACCTTTATCGAAGGCGATATCCGCAACCAAGTTGATTGTGTTAAAGCTTGCGAAGGCGTTGATTACGTACTGCACCAAGCGGCGTTGGGCTCAGTTCCACGCTCCATTAACGACCCCATAACCACAAACGCAGCCAATATCACAGGCTTCCTGAACATGCTGGTCGCTGCCCGCGATGCCAGCGTAAAGAGCTTCACCTATGCCGCCAGTAGCTCAACTTACGGTGATCACCCTGCGCTACCCAAGGTTGAGGAAAATATCGGTAAGCCTCTGTCGCCTTATGCTGTGACCAAGTATGTGAACGAACTTTATGCGGAAGTATTTGCTTCAACCTACGGGTTTAAAGTCATTGGCCTGCGTTACTTCAACGTGTTCGGTAAGCGGCAAGACCCGAATGGTGCCTATGCGGCGGTTATCCCTAAGTGGACTGCAGCCATGGTGAGTGGTGAAGATGTGTTTATCAACGGCGATGGCGAAACCAGCAGGGATTTTTGTTTTATTGAGAATGCTGTTCAGGCCAACCTGCTTGCGGCTACGGCAGAAGAATTGGCTAAGAATGAGGTCTACAACGTGGCGGTCGGAGATCGCACCACACTGAATATTCTGTTCAATTCGCTGAAAGATGCTTTGGGTGAAAACGGTGTGGTTTACGAAAAACAGCCGGTGTACCGCGATTTTCGGCCAGGAGATGTACGGCATTCTCAGGCAAATATCAGCAAGGCAGGCGACAAGCTGGGGTATGCACCGGAATACCGGATTGCTGAGGGAATTGCGAAGGCGATGCCTTGGTATCTTGAACACAAAAGCTGATCTCACCCGCCAGTTACTTCTTTTCATATCTATCAACGGATCAACCCTATGAAAAAAATCGCAATCATCGGCCTTGGCTATGTAGGTCTTCCTTTGGCTGTGGCTTTTGGCGAGAAACGTCAGGTTGTTGGCTTTGACATCAATACCAAGCGCATTGCCGAGCTTAAAAATGGCAGTGACTTCACTCGAGAAATTTCTAAAAAGGAGCTGGCAGCAGCTCCTCAGCTGTCGTTTACCGATTCCCTGGATGACGTTGCCGACTGCTCGGTGTTCATAGTGACGGTGCCCACGCCAATAGATGAATTCAAAACGCCGGATCTCACGCCACTATTGAAGGCCAGTGAGAGTGTGGGCAAGGTGCTGAAAGCTGGTGATATCGTGATTTACGAATCCACGGTGTATCCCGGTGCCACTGAGGAAGTGTGTGTTCCAGTGCTGGAACGGGTGTCTGGCCTGAAATTCAATGCGGACTTCTATGCAGGCTACAGCCCGGAGCGGATCAATCCGGGAGATAACGAACACCGGGTGACCACTATTATGAAGGTCACGTCCGGTTCTACTCCCACCATTGCCGATGAAGTGGATGCGTTGTATGCGGGCATTATTACTGCGGGAACTCACAAAGCCAGTTCCATTAAAGTGGCGGAAGCTGCCAAGGTGATTGAAAACACTCAGCGGGATTTGAACATTGCGTTGATAAATGAGTTGGCGATGATCTTCGCCCGGCTGGGGATTGATACCCACGAAGTGTTGGCTGCGGCCGGTACCAAGTGGAATTTTCTGCCGTTCAAGCCTGGCCTGGTTGGCGGCCATTGTATTGGGGTGGATCCGTACTACCTGACCCACAAAGCTCAGGCTATTGGTTACCACCCGGAGATCATCCTCGCAGGCCGCCGGGTGAACGACGGTATGGGACCCTATGTGGCGTCCGAAATGGTAAAAGCCATGATCAAAGCCGGCCATACTATAGCTAAAGCCCGGGTGCTGATAATGGGCTTCGCTTTCAAAGAAAACTGCCCGGACCTGCGCAATACTCGGGTGATTGATGTGGTGAAAGAGCTGCAAGATTTTGGCTGCCAGGTGGATATTACCGACTGCTGGGCCGACAGCGCCGAGGCGCAGCACGAATATGGGATTAGCCTGACCGAGCAGCCAGGTCAAGGCGAGTACGACAGTGTTATTGTCGCTGTTCCTCATAAAGAGTATGCGGCGATGAGTGCTGATGACCTGCGGGGCTACCTGAAGGCGGGTGGGTTACTTTATGACCTCAAAGGTTTGTTGCCGTTAGGTGAAGCGGACTTGCGACTCTGATGACGTTTCTACTGATCGCTAGTTTTCCTGATTCGCTCATCAAGTTTCGCGGGCCGTTGCTGCGTGCCTTGTTGGCAAAAGGTCTGGAGGTTCATGTCGCGGCGCCAGATTTATCCGGGGCACACGGTATCCGGAGCGAGCTGGTTGCGATGGGTATTACCCTGCACGAAATAGGGCTCAAACGCACGGGTACCGACCCGGTTGCGGATTTGGGCACCATGGCTGAGCTGTGGCGATTGATGCGCCGAATTCGGCCGGATTATGTGCTTGGCTATACCATAAAACCGGTAATTTATGGTTCTATCGCGGCGTGGGTGGCGGGTGTTCCCAACCGGTTTTCACTTGTCACGGGCCTTGGTTATGCCTTTACCGGTGAAGCCTCAGGTAAGCGCGGCCTGCTGCGGAAGCTAATTCAGTGTTTGTACCGGTTCGGGCTCTCCAAATGCCATAAAGTGTTCTTTCAAAACCCGGATGACGAGGCTCTGTTCCGGCAGCTTGATTTGCTACCGGTGGATAATCCCTCCTGTGTGGTTAATGGCTCTGGCGTGGACGTGGCTGATTATTCGGTGGTTCCGTTGCCCGAGGATATGTCGTTCCTTCTGATTGCCCGCCTGTTAGGCGACAAGGGTATTCGTGAGTACGCGAAGGCAGCCAAAAAGGTGAGGCAGGCTCATCCTCAAGTGAGTTTTAAATTGGTGGGCTGGATTGACGATAATCCGGATGCCATTGCTCAGCACGAGCTGGATGAGTGGATAAAATCCGGCACCCTGGAGTTTCTGGGCAAGCTAGCCGATGTGCGTCCCGCCATTGCTGGCAGCAACGTTTATGTGCTGCCATCGTACCGAGAGGGGACTCCCCGCACTGTACTGGAGGTCATGGCCATGGGTCGGCCGGTGATTACCACCGACGCACCCGGTTGTCGGGAAACTGTGGTGGATGGGGACAACGGTTTTCTGGTGCCTGTAAAGGCCGTGGACGAGCTGGCCAGCGCCATGATTCGGTTTATTGAAGAGCCAGAGCTGGCCGCGCAGATGGGCGAGCGCTCCAGGCAGATTGCAGAAGAGAAGTATGACGTTCACAAAGTGAATGAAATCATGCTGAGTGAGATGGGGATTCAGTGATCAAACGTATTTTTGATGTTCTGGTATCAGTTGCTGCGCTTATGATGTTACTTCCGGTGATTGGCGTTGTCGCTCTACTGATCCATCGTAAACTAGGTTCACCAGTTTTATTCCGTCAGATCCGTCCAGGAAAAAACGGAAAGCCTTTCCAGATGGTGAAGTTTCGTACCATGCGGGGCGCGTTGGACGCCCAAGGTAATCCATTACCGGACTCTGAGCGAATGACCACGTTCGGTCAATTTCTGCGATCCAGCAGTCTGGACGAACTGCCCGGGCTATGGAACGTGCTGAAAGGTGAGATGAGCCTGGTAGGTCCGCGCCCATTGTTAATGGAGTACCTCCCGCTGTATTCAAAAGAGCAATACCGTCGCCACGACGTTCGTCCTGGCGTTACCGGGTGGGCTCAGGTAAATGGCCGGAATGCAATTTCCTGGGAAGAGAAGTTCAAGCTGGATGTCTGGTATGTTGATAACCGTTCGCTTTGTCTGGATTTGAAGATCCTATTCCTGACGATAAAAAAGGTTCTGGTTCGGGATGGGATTAGTGGTGAGGGGGAGGTGACTATGTCCCGATTCACCGGAAGTGATCAAAAGGAAGCTGATTGATATGGCCAAAGTTCTTGTTGGTATTTACGGCGCAAGTGGCTTCGGGCGAGAAGTTTTGCCCTTGGTTCGCGCGCAATTGAAGGCGACTAACGCTGAATTGGTATTTGTTGATGATGGCGATATTGGGCCTTCGATGAACGGATACAAGGTTCTCAGTTACCAACAGTTTTTGGCTGACGAAGCTCTGGAAAAGCAGGTTGTTTTCGCAATCGCTAATAGCGTGATCAGGGAAAAACTGGCTCTGAGATGTGCGACCGACAATGTCTCTGTGATCACGGTGTTGGCTGATAATTCCGTGGTACTGGATGAGGTTTCAGTCGGGGAGGGTGCAATTCTTTGTCACTTTACGCAGCTCACGTCCAACATTCGAATTGGTAAGTACTTTCACGCAAACATATACAGTTATGTTGCCCATGATTGTGTGATTGGAGATTATGTGACGTTCGCCCCTGCTGTGCGTTGCAACGGCAACGTTGTTATTGAAGATCATGCCTATATCGGCACTGGCGCGGTGATTAAGCAAGGCTCACCAGATAAGCCATTGGTGATTGGTAAAGGTGCGATAGTTGGTATGGGCGCTGTGGTAACCAAGGATGTGCCGCCGGGTGTTACTGTCGTCGGCAATCCAGCGAAGGTGTTCGAGCCCCGCAAAGCCTGAAGCGACCAAGCTCAAATGACGGCAGTCACTCTATTCAAACCCGAAACCAAACAGAGTAACCATGCTAAACGGACCCTTCTCCCCCTGGCCTTCCTTCACCGAAGAAGAGGCCAACGCTGTTTCCAATGTTCTGCTTTCCAACAAGGTCAATTACTGGACCGGTCAGGAGTGCCGTGAGTTTGAACGGGAGTTCGCCCGGTTTGCAGATTCTGAATACGCCATTGCTCTGGCAAACGGCACTTTGGCTCTGGACTTGGCGCTGAAAGGGTTGGGTATAGGCCCCGGAGATGAGGTGGTGGTCACGCCTCGTACGTTTTTGGCTTCTGTTTCCAGCATTGTGACGGCGGGTGCAGTGCCGGTATTTGCGGAGGTGGATGCGGACTCCCAGAATATTACGGCGGAAACCGTCGCGGCCGTGCTCACCGAGCGCACTCGCGCAGTGATTTGTGTGCACTTGGCTGGTTGGCCCTGCGACATGGATCCGATCACGGATCTGGCTCATCAGCATCATTTGTTTGTAATTGAAGACTGTGCTCAGGCCCACGGTGCCAGGTACAAAGGTCGTGCTGTGGGCTCTATCGGCCATGTGGGATGTTGGTCGTTCTGTCAGGACAAGATTATGACCACCGGCGGCGAGGGTGGTGCCGTTACCTGTAAGGATCGTAACTTGTGGTCGCGTATGTGGTCGTATAAAGATCACGGTAAGAGTTGGAGCGCTGTTTATGAACGCCAACATCCGCCAGGGTTCCGCTGGTTGCACGAAAGCTTTGGAACTAACTGGCGAATGACTGAAATGCAGGGTGTTATAGGGCGTATTCAGCTTGCTCGCATGCCTGAGTGGGGGAACGCGCGACAAAGAAATGCCAATGCCATCTGGGCCTGTGCCCGTAACTTGCCGGGCTTGCGAGTGCCGGAGGTGCCTGCAGCTATCGAACACGCAGCCTACAAGTGCTATGTATTCGTTGAGCCGAATCGGTTGGCAGAGGGTTGGAGCCGTGATCGTATTCAGAATGCGATTGTAGAGGCAGGCGTTCCCTGCTTCTCCGGTTCCTGCTCGGAGGTGTATCTTGAGAAAGCGTTTGATGGAACAGATTGGCGACCCAAAACGCCGTTGCCTGTTGCTCACGAACTGGGAGAGACCAGTTTAATGTTTTTAGTACACCCAACTTTGACAGACAACGAAATTGGTAAAACTTGTGATGTTTTGGCGAGCGTTATGAAACAAGCGGTGCCTGCGGATGTTTAAATCGTTTCTAAAGCTATCGCGCTTTCATAAACGTCTCGTTTCGGTTTCGGTAGATGCACTTGCCCTTTCTTTCGCCCTTTGGGCCTCTTTTGCACTTCGCTTAGAGCAAAGCCTGTGGTTACCCAACCAAGGGCAGTTGCTGGTCTCTGCTCTTACGGTCGTTTTCACTTTAGGTGTTTTCGTTCGCTTAGGTCTTTACCGTGCCGTGGTTCGCTACATGAGCGATCGTGCATTCCTGACTATCATCATGGGTGTCGGAGCTTCCGCCTTGTTGCTGATCATCCTCGGCTACAGCCTCCAGGTTCTGATTCCACGCTCAGTTCCAATCATTTATGCGGCACTGGCCTTTATTTTCGTGGGCGGCAGCCGAATGAGTGTGCGCATGCTGGTGCACCACACCTCTAACCGGGGCAAAGAGTGGGTAGCCATTGTCGGCGCGGGTGAAACCGGCGCCCAATTGGCCAAGGCCTTGCAGCAGGGCACGGAATACCATCCTGTGGTGTTCATAGGTTTGCTGGACGCTAATCACAAAGCCCTGATTGCCGGAGTGCCCGTGGTTGCTCTGAGCAATCTTGAAGAGGCCGTCCGCGTTCACGGAGTAAAGCGTTTGTTGTTGGCGTTGGATGTTGAGAAGCAGGTCGATCGCCGGCAGTTGCTTAACCGTTTGGAGGCACTAAAATTGCCGGTTCAGACGGTCCCTTCCATGTCGGAACTGGTTGCAGGGCAAGCCCGCATTAACGATATCCGCGATCTGGAAATTGAAGACCTTTTGGGTCGGGATCCGGTGAGGCCGGATAACGCTCAGGTTGCGGCCAGTCTGTATAACAAGGTTGTGATGGTAACGGGTGCTGGTGGGTCTATCGGCTCAGAGCTTTGCCGGCAGATCATCCAGCACCGACCCCGGGCTTTGGTTCTGTTTGAGCAGTCCGAATATTCCTTGTACGCCATTGAGCGCGAGCTGCAGGCCATTAACCGGATTGACGGGCTGGGTGTGGAGATTCACCCCCTTCTGGGCAGTGTGGTTCATCGTCGCCGGTGTGAGATGGTGATGCGCAGTTTCCAAATTGAAACGGTTTACCACGCAGCCGCTTACAAACACGTGCCGTTGGTTGAGCACAATGTGATTGAAGGTGTTCAGAACAATACCTTTGGCACGCTGCACGCGGCAGAGGCGGCTATTTCGGCGGGGGTTGAGCGGTTCGTGCTGATCTCGACCGATAAAGCTGTTCGCCCCACCAATGTTATGGGCGCCAGCAAGCGTATGGCGGAGTTGGTTCTGCAGGGTTTGGCGAAGCGACAGAGCAAAACGATATTCTCCATGGTGCGCTTTGGTAATGTGCTTGGCTCCTCCGGCTCTGTGGTGCCTTTATTCCGTGATCAGATTCGCGATGGCGGGCCGATTACGGTTACCCACCAGGATATCATCCGTTATTTCATGACCATTCCCGAGGCCAGCCAGCTGGTGCTGCAGGCGGGAAGTATGGGGTGCGGTGGCGAAGTGTTTGTACTGGATATGGGCGAACCGGTGAAAATTGCCGACCTGGCTCGTAAGATGATTCACCTGATGGGGCTTTTGGAAAAAACACCGGAACAACCGGAAGGTGACATTGAAGTGGTTTTCACAGGGTTACGGCCGGGTGAAAAGCTGTTTGAGGAGTTGTTGATTGGCGATGACCCGCAGGGCACGTCGCACCCTCGTATTATGATGGCGCGGGAAGTATCCATGGCCTGGGATGATCTTGAGTTGGTTTTGAGCAAGCTTTCTCGGGCCAGCCAGGAATTCGATTGTCGCGAGATTGTTGAGACTCTGAAAAGCGCGCCGACGGGGTTTACGCCGAATGGCAATGTGGCTGATCTTGTTTGGTGTAATGGTGGCCATGATGTGACCGTTGCTCATGAGGCCACAGGAAAGGTACACCGGCTTCCTGTTTGATTAAAACTAACAACAAGGACTGTTGTGCATGATAAACATAACCCACCACGGCGCCACCACCGGTGTCACTGGCTCCTGCCACGAACTTACTCTCCATTCTGAGCCAAACGCCCTCGCGGGCATCCTGATTGACTGCGGTCTGTTTCAAGGCCAGGAAAAAGGCGACGGCGCCAGCGCTTCTGATCTCTCCGTTGATTTTCCCATAGCGCATATCCGTGCTCTCGTTGTTACCCATGTGCATATTGACCATGTTGGTCGCATTCCTTATTTATTGGCGGCGGGATTTGAGGGGCCAATTATTTGTTCGGAACCTTCCGCCATTATGTTGCCGGAAATTCTGGAAGATGCCCTGAAAATCGGTTTCACCCGGGACAAGTCTCTGATTGAGCGGGTGCTCGGGTTGATCCGTTCCCGGCTTGTGCCTGTGCCTTACGGGCAGTGGCAGGAGGTGCTTGCGGAGCAGGGCAGTTCGCTCTCCGTTCGCTTTCAGCGCGCGGGGCATATTCTGGGGTCGGCTTACGTTGAGTGTGACGCGGTTTCCGGAGAACAGCGCGAGCGCGTGGTGTTCAGTGGTGATCTTGGGGCACCCCATGCACCTTTGCTGCAGGAGCCGGCTTCTCCGGAGCGGGCGGATCGTCTGGTGATCGAGAGCACCTATGGCGACAAGGATCATGAGAGCCGGGAAACACGTCGCTACCGCCTGAAAGCCATTCTGGAGCGAGCGTTGGCGGATGGCGGCACGGTGTTGATTCCGGCGTTCAGTATCGGGCGCACTCAGGAGCTGCTGTACGAAATTGAAGGCCTGATACACGAGTTCCGGAATGACTCTGTCGCGGAGGGCCTGGTTTGGGACGATCTGGAGATTGTGGTGGATTCACCCCTGGCGGCGGAGTTCACCGGCATCTATCGCAAGCTGAAGCCGTTCTGGAATGCGGAAGCGGCCGATCTGGTTCGGCAAGGCCGGCACCCGCTTTCGTTTGAGCAGTTAACGGTGATTGATTCCCATGCGGATCATTTGAATGCGGTGGAGTATCTGGCTCACTCTCATCGGCCTTGTGTGGTGCTGGCCGGGTCTGGTATGTGTGCCGGGGGCAGGGTGGTTAATTATCTGAAAGCGATGCTTGGTGAAGCCAGAAACGATGTGTTGTTTGTAGGCTATCAGGCGGCTGGAACGCCGGGGCGGGACATTCTGACGTACGGCCCGCGGGGCGGCTGGGTAGAGCTGGATGATGAACGGTTTGATATCGGTGCCAGGGTGCATCAAGTAGGTGGTTACTCTGCCCATGCAGGGCAGTCGGATTTGATTCGTTTTATTGAGGGTATTCCGAAAAAGCCTTCAGAGATTCGTATTGTGCATGGCGATGAATCTGCAAAGCGGGCCTTTAAACAGCGACTTGTTGAGATGGATTATCCGTGTGTACTCATACCCGTTCAATAAGGTATTTAATCCGTTCCTTTGCTTAATTAAGGACTGTTAAATAAATAATCTTTGCCATATATAATGTGATGACTTATTATCCTCAAGGATTTAGGAAAGCCCTTGAGCCGATGAGTTCATTAGCGCGGTTTAAGTTTTAGAACCCACAGAAAAGATAAGGTTTTAATTCGATGGCAAAGATTAATGATTATTACCAGAAGAAGCAGCTTATGGAAAAGCTTGCAGACGAGATTAATCAGCTGGAACAGGATCAGTCTCTGAAGCGCGAACTGGCGTTTGAGAACAGCATTCGTGAGTTGATGAAAGAATACGATAAGTCCCCGAAGCATGTGCTTCAGATTCTGACTGCTATTGATCCCTCCATTGTTGGAGCAAAAGCGGAAGGCAGCACTGGCACCCGTGCCAAGCGCCCTATGAAAACCTACAAGAACCCGAATACCGGTGAAGTGGTTAAAACCCGCGGCGGCAATCATAAGGTTCTGAACGAGTGGCGTGAAAAGCACGGCAAAGAAGCAGTGCAGAGCTGGCAGCAAGACTGATCAGCCAGGAATGCAAAAAAGAGTACAGAAGAGGCCAGATGAATATGTCACCTGGCCTCTTTTTTTGTCTGAACAAAGCTATTCAAAAACGATGACGCGATTTCTCCCGCCTTTCTTTGCAGCATACAACGCTTCGTCTGCCTGTTGCATCCATTCCATATAGCTTTTAGCGGTGTCACTTAGTTGTGAAATGCCTACACTCACGGTATAACGAATAGGGGCGGCAGCAGTCTGAACTATGCTGTTTTCTATGCTCTCTCGTATACGCTCACATATTACGCGAGCCCCTTCGGCATCGGTTTCCGGTAATATTATCCCGAACTCTTCACCACCATAACGACCGATGCTGTCAGATTGCCGTAAAACGCTTTTAGCCGTTGTAGCGGTATGTTTGATTACCACATCCCCCGCCAAATGGCCGTAGCTATCGTTCACTTTTTTGAAAAAGTCGATATCAAACATGACCAGGCTGGTGGCCTGGTTATAGCGGCGATACCGTTCGAACTCCGCATCTACCAGATTTTCCCATGTGCCTCTGTTCAGTAGGCTGGTTAACCGGTCGGTCATGCTGAGCTTGGCGAGTTGTTCGTTCGCGCGCTCCAGGGCTCGTTTGCCGGTGGCGATGTCAGTTACGTCGTACACCATAAGGCATACCTTCTCCACCTGGCCGGTAGTGCCTGAAAGCGGGCTGACGGTGAGATTCTGGAACATGTAGTCTTCTGTTCCGGTGATAGGGCGTGTATTGCGAAACCGGAACAGGTAGGGCCGTTGCTCCCAGGAGGTGAAGGCCCGGGTATTCAGCAGCGCGACTGCATCCACTTTGCGGGTAAGCCAGGCTTCGGGGATATCGGGGAAGACCTCAAACAGTACCCGGTTGCGGATCTTGCTGGCGGTAATGCCGCTGTGGTTCTCCATGAACCCGTTCCACGCCTGCACCCGGAACTCCAGATCCAGCACCACCAGGCCAACCTCAACGGATTCCAGCATGTTCACCAACCAGTGGAAGGATTGGGCTTCAAGTTCGTTTATGGCCATGGTTCAGTCCGTCAGATATTGAAGGCGTTGTTCAAGGAAGGGCACCGAATCTTCCGTGAGCAGAACCAGCATGTCGCACTGAATGTCCCGTTCCTCCAGCGTGTAACTGATTTCGATGCACAGGAGCTGCTCTTCCCGGGAGCTCTGATGCTCAAGCAGTTCTGTAATCTGCCGGTGCTGGCCCAGTACGCTGGGGTGGCCAAGACCGAGCTTCAAGTCCAGTTGATCACCTATGCCCTTGAGAAAGGCCCCGAACAGTATGCTGGACATATCCATCAGCACTTCCACGTTTACGGATTCACCCTCGAGCGTCTCGTAGTGGAGGAGTTCGGCCATTTCCCGAAAGCTGGCGTCTGCGAACAACAGCAGGGCTTCGCCCGCAATACCGGCACCGGTGAAGCCCTGACACACGGCAGAGTATGTATCGCTGTCGTGGGCGGCCGAGATGGCCATGTGGAGTTCGGAATTGGCAATAAAGGCGACTTTCGGGATGGGTTGCTTCACGAATACCCGCAACAGCCTGGCAAGCAGGTCTGATGAGCGCCCCATTGCGACGTTGGATATTTCCTGCAGGTAATCGTTCAGTGAAACCGAGATTTCCTGTACCCGGGATTCGTTGTCGGGTTTGAGTTCATTATCGTTTAGTGCTGCGCTTTCAAGATCGCCGGGGCGGTAAAAGCCGTATTCTGCCAGCAGGCTGAGCACTACGGCCAGGTCTGTGGGCTTTTTTATAAAATCGATGGCGCCGAGTTTGCGCACCCGCTCCCGAGCTTCCGGCTGTATGTCGCCGGAAACCACGATGGTCATTATGGGCAGATCTTCGGCCAGTACATGCTCAAGAACTTCGTAGCCGTCCATCTCCGGCATGTTGAGATCCAGGAACATCAGGTCGGCTTCGCGAGCGCGCAGTTTTTCGAGAGCTTCCACTCCGTTATTGGCAAACAGAATTGTGTCTGCAAGGCCTGTGGGCAGGGCCCTGGCCATCTGCTTTCTGGCAAGCGCGGAATCGTCGCAGATGAGTATGCGGGTGGTCATGACTGTGGCCAGGAAAGATTGAATAGCGTTTCACCGAGTATAACAGTGCGCCCAGATATGTACACGTGAACGACACCTTTTTTGAGTTGCGTTTGAGTTGCGTCAACACCTATGAAGTGTAACGGTTTGTTAACCGCGTTTGTGACTGGGCTCACTCTATAGTCTGTGTTGTCTCCGCTATAGTGAGCTTGTGGATGTAAGGAAGATGTTGATTGCAAGTATAGGCTGCCAGCGCGTAGCGGTAAAATTACAATCAATCATGCAAACCTTTAATCAGAGACACTGTTATGCGACACCACGCGTATGGATACGCTGTCCTCATCACTGTTTGCCTTGGTATTGCGCCTGTTGCCCTGGCTGAACTGGAGCCTATTTCCGAATCGGCGATGGGTGATGTGACGGGGCAGGCGTTTATGCAGGTTGAGAACATTACCGGCGCAACTCACGAATTCACTCGCATGACTCTGGGCATGGATGTGGAAACGCGGGTAAATATTGATGATGCAAGAATCGGTGAGATCGATGGTGGCTCGGATTTCGCCGCGTCTCATATTGCACTTGGCCATATCTCCCGCGATGCCTCGGCGATGCAGTATGATGGCAACACCTACGCCGTGGGAGAGGTTGTGCCTTTCGAGGCGGTTCAGCCCTATATTGAACTGGCTGAAACTCTCGATAAAACACAGTTATCCGGGTTTCGCATGGGGTTCCGCCAGGCGCGCGGGTCGGTTTCCTCTCTCACCAGCAGTTTTAGCGGCAACATCGGCCTGAAATTGACAGACAGCGCGGGCGCCGAACACGATGCCACGCTGTTTAATGCTGCCAGTAGCGCAACGGATTACCGGGCGACGCATATCGGAATCAACGATGGCACGGCGGACTGTTCAGCAGGCGTCAATTGCGCACCCCTGAGCCATTTGCAATCGGTGATTGTGGGTACGGACAACGGTGATACGACCACCGGCTTTACGGATGATTTTTTTATCGGCTTCCAGCGCGAAGGCGTCGAATGGAACAGCCCGGATGGCGCAAACGTGATTAACGCCGGTAAGGGTGTATTCATTAATTTGCCCACCAACATGAAGGTCGATATGAATACGTTGGTCAACCAAGGGGTATCACGTCTGCAGACTCACCGAACGGATATGGGTACCAAGCTGTTTTGATTTTGTTAGACTCCTGAATTCAATGATTCACAAGGCAGGAGTCTTCCCTTGATCCGCTCGTTTTACTGGCACGATTACGAAACCTTTGGCGTAGACCCTGTTCACGACCGGCCCTCCCAGTTTGCCGGTGTGCGAACGGATGCGGATCTGAATATTATTGAAGATCCGCTGGTTATATACTGCAAGCCCACCGACGATTACCTGCCATCACCGGAAGCTTGCCTGATTACCGGCATCACTCCCCAGAAAGCCATGGAAGAGGGTTTTCCGGAAACGGAGTTCATCGCTCAGATTAACGAGGCGTTCAGCCAGCCAGGCACCTGCGTGGTGGGCTACAACAGCCTGCGTTTTGACGATGAAGTAACCCGCCATACGTTGTACCGCAACCTACGTGACCCCTATGCCCGGGAATGGCAGAACGGTAATTCCCGCTGGGACATTATCGATATGGTGCGGCTGACCTACGCGCTTCGGCCAGAGGGCATTCATTGGCCGCGCAAGGAAGATGGCAGCCCCAGCTTCAAGCTCGAGGCGCTGACCACCGCCAATGGCATTGCCCACGAAGCCGCGCACGATGCCATGTCGGATGTGGAAGCCACCCTCGCCGTTGCCAAGCTGATTAAGGAAAAACAACCCAAGCTGTTCGATTTTGTTCTGAACAACAAGGATAAGCATTCCGCCCGCGCCATGCTGGATACGGCGGCTATGAAGCCGGTATTCCACATCTCCGCCAAATACCCGGCCACTCGCGGCTGTTGCGCCATGGTCGCACCGCTTGTTGACCATCCCACGAACAAAAACCTGGTGATTGTTTACGACCTGCGAGAAGATCCAGCCGAGCTGATTAACGCCACGCCTGAGCAGATTCGGGAGCGGGTCTTTACTTCGCAGGCCCAGCTGGGTGATACGAAACGATTCCCGCTAAAAAGTGTGCAGCTCAATAAATGCCCGGTGCTTGCGCCTGCGAATATGCTGACTACGCTCTCGGCTGAACGTCTGGCAGAACTGGAACTGAACGGCGAAACGCTCCGCGCCAACCTCGCGCTGCTGAGAAAAGCTCCGGGTTTGCCGGCAAGAATCGCCGAAGCGTTCGACCAGCCTCACGAAGGCGACCTGACGGACCCCGACGAACAGCTGTATGCCGGCGGTTTTATTTCGCCTGCAGATCGCAGTGAACTGAATCGCGTGCTGCAAATGCCACCGGAAGCCTTGGTGGAAGAGACTTTTAATTTCAAAGATGAACGATTGCAGGAACTGCTGTTCCGGTATCGTGCCCGCAATTATCCGGATTCACTGACCAGTGCGGAGGCGGAGCGTTGGGAAGAGTTTCGTAGCAAGCGCTTGATGGCACCGAAAAAAGGTTGGCTTTCGCTGGAAGCCTTTGGGCTCGAGTTGCAGAGGCTTGCGAGTGACCCGGAGTTGTCACCGCAGAAACAGCAGATTCTGGAGGATTTGCATTTGTATGGGGAATCTTTGATTCCGTACATGTAGAGGAAGCCTGGGTTGGTCCGGGGCCAGAGGTTTATCCCTGGCCCCGAGGTTTGCGCCGGTTACCGCCGCCGCTGAAAATAAACACTCAAATTCTGCCCCATCAAGCTCTGCACTTCACTCCCCAATGCCTCTGCCTGAATCTGAGTTTGCACAGGCCGGGTAGCCAGGCTGTGGCCATCCTCATCGCGGGCTTTTACCAGCTTCCATTCCACTTCGTTGCTCACCATCGCCATCAGATCTTTAAGCTGTGCCTCATCCTGAGGCCGGAACCAGCGATCACGGCAGCCGCCCAGGCTGTAGAAATCTTCTTCATGGGCGAGCTCTTGCCAGGTGGTATCTTGGCGATTGGTCAAAACCATCCTGCGAAGTTGACGCAAGGTAGAGCAGGTTGGTTGCAGGCTATGTTCTGCAATCAGTCTTCGCATCTGCGTGTCACCGGCTGTTTGCTCGGCAATGGCCGTGTGCAGATGCACGACGGCGCCTGATTCGGAGGCGCTATTTACGAGAGCGGCTAGTGAAAGTTCGGTCATGGCTGGGGAAGGCAGGCGGCCGACTTCAATCCAGTGCACCTGATGGCCATCTGCCACAAACTGCTGTGCGATAGACCAAGGCCAGAATACGATGTTGCTGATTTCGGATTCGGCGGCCATGCGTGTGGCTTTGGCAATGTTGGCCAGGGACTCATCCACGGCAATCACTTCCACATCCGCCAGGTAGCGGGCCAGTTCCATGACGCGCTGGCCGGACTGGGCACCACACACCATAACGCGCAGAGTGTCTGGCAGTTTGTCTGTGTTTAAGCCTAACTCTGTGGCCATCAAAGACTTCAGGCTGCTTTCAGCGCGGTAAGCCAGTTTCGACCAGGCAGGCCAGGCTTGTGGTACGTCTACTTTATCCACGCACAGTTCTTCGGCTTTCTCATCAAAACACTGCTTAATGCCTTCTTCTTCGGCGCGGTGGTAGTAGCTGGCGGCCAGTACCGGCTGAAGTGCCAAGGGCCAGTCCACCAGATTCGATTGCCCGAGCTGTACGGCAAAATCCTGATGAAACAGGGCGCCGTACATGGCGCTGATCATCAGAGAACCGATCAAAGCTTCCTGGGGCTCGCCCATTACAATTTGTGCTTTTAGGCTGTCGTTCACGGCTTCTACGAGTCGCTCTTCATCGTCCTCAGCCGCCAGCGCATAGCCGGTGCGGTCTGCGTACTGTGCTATGGCGAGTGTGAGCTGTTGAAGTTCATCGCGCAGGTCAACGGTTTGCGCAACTTCTGCCAGAATGGCGCGGCGCAGCATCACAACGAGCTCTTCCACGGCAGGGTCGGGCATCAGTGTTTTTTGCAGTGCCAGAATCAACAGCTCATCTGCACTGGCGGCATCCAGAAAAATCTCCGCTTGTGGATTATCCAGATCATACTGTTGGCGAATGATCGTACCCACGAAGCGACCGATTTCCTGATGGGGCAAGCCTTCATGCTTCAGTAGCGCAATCGCATTCAGCGCGAGATCGTTATCCACCTTATTAATCGCCAGATGCTGAGCGCAGGTGAGCATGCCGCTGTAAACAGAATCCCATTCAGCGCCCGCCTCCAGCAGCTTGCGGTAATGCAGATAGGCCACATCAAATTGCCCCTGCAAGCGCTTGGCATGGGCCACCCCGCAGAAAGCGGCGGCGGATTGCCGGTCGCAGTCCAGTGCTTGCAGGAAGTGCTGCTCGGCCAAGGCCGGCCGTTCGGTTTTCAGTGCCCAGTAGCCCAAATTGGCGTATTGCTGTGCTTGGCCGGGTTGCGCGTCCAGGCTCGCAGTAAAGAGGTCGTGGGCGTTTTCAAGTTGCCCGTCGTCCATTTCGACACGCCCCAGCAATCCCAGAGCTATGGCGCTGCTTGGCTCAAGCGCAATCACCTCTTCCAGGTAAACGCGGCATTCCTGCCTGGCTTGCAGGCGCTGAATATGGCTAAGCCCGCCGCTGTTGGACTCGCCATAGGCGAGGTTGGCCTGCAGAAGCAGGCGAGCAGCCTGGGCCTGTTGGTTCTGGGATTCCTGGATGTGATGTTTGGCTTGCATGGGATACCTCGTTTACCTGCCGCTGCGCTGGAAAATTGCGGCAAAGGCCTGCAGTTTTTGGTTGTTTGCGATGCTTTAAGTGAGGTGTAGCGAAAGGTGTGCCAGCTTTTAGGCGGGTAAAGGGAGGATTTGGCTACAAAGAAAAACGGCCGGGTTCTTAGCCCGGCCGTTTTGTTTTTTGTGCCGAAGGTTAACCCTGCAGCAACTGCAACACCTGCTGTGGCCTTGCATTGGCCTGTGCCAATACCGAAAGGCCAGCCTGCTGGAGCACCTGCGTGCGGGCCAGTTCGGCGGATTCTGCGGCGAAGTCGGCGTCGCGGATGCGGCTGTTTGAGGCCGAGAGGTTTTCTGAGGTTGTGGCCAGGTTGGCGATGGTGGATTCGAAGCGGTTCTGGACGGCGCCCAGCTCGGCGCGGAAACCATTGATGGTGTCGATGGCGTAGTCGACAGCGATCATAGCCAGATCCGCGCCTTCGCGGCTGGATATGTCAACGGTGTTAACCGAGCGGGAGTCATTGGCTACAGTGGCCGTGACTACCTGTGAGAGATCATCGACTCCGGTAAATACGCCGTCCCCATCCAGGTCTCCCTGAATTGTAATTGTGAAATCTTCACCAAACTGGGATGAAAAAATAATCTCATCGTTTTGGGAGTTCAGATTTGCTGTGATACCGGTTGCCGTGTTGCGCGAATTTACCTGGCTGACAATGTCGTTGAGCGAGGTAACGTTCTGAAGCGATACGGCCTCCCCGTCTATATCCAGGTTAAAACTGTACGTATCGCCGTTAGCAAAGGCATCGGCCAAGGTGACAGGCTCAGCGGCGGCCAATGCCGAAACCGAACCACCGGCAGAAGCGTTGGCTGTTCCACCGTCACTGATGGAGATATTAGAGATAGCGTATGTCAGGCCGTTACCACCACCATCACTATTGGTGATATCTATATCATTACCGTTCACGGCGACCGACAGGTCGGCTGCTATATCAGCCGTTGTTGAAGCGCCCAACGCCAAATTGATAGCTGAAGCAATATCACTCGGAGCGTTCGTCCCGGCAGGGACCGAAAAGCTGATGGTTTCAGTATTGCCATTGCCATCATCAACCTCAAAGCTACCGGTTACGCCGTCGTTGATGTTGGTCAGAGTGGAGGTATCGACACCCAGCCCGGTTGCGCCAGCAGCCTGATTCAGGCCGGTAACGTTGGAACCGTTGGTTGTGACCTGGGTACCAGAGGCGTCAGAAATGCCGATGGTTGCCGCGATATCAGAGGTGCTGGCGTTGTTAAACACAACGGAGTTGCCGTCGTCGGATACGCTGGCAGTCACATCCGGCAGGTTGCCATTGGACGAAATGGCACCATTGATTGCCGAGGCAAAATCGCCTGCATCTGCGTAAGAGGCCGCACCTATGTTGATGGTTTGCCCACCGATTGTTGAGGTAACGGTAATATTGGTCGTAAAATCGAGAGCAGAAGCATTGATCCGGGTTTCTCCTGCTGCCCCGGTATCTACCTGAAAAGAAGACAGGCCCGATGTTTCTTTGATAATAGCGCCAATCTGGCTACCCCGGGAGTCCAGGCCGCTTATTGCAATCGTCTCGCCGGTATTTGCCCCAACCTGAAAGGTTTGTGTGGCAAAGGTTCCGTCAAGCACCTTCAGCCCGTTGAACGAAGTTTGGGCCGCAATCCTGTTGATTTCCTCAATACGTTGTTGAACTTCCTGGTTCAGAGCCTGGCGATCTGACGGACTGTTTGTCGCGTTGGCGGATTGCACTGCCAACTCCCGGATACGCTGCAGGTTGTTGGTGATCTCATCCATTGCCCCTTCAGCCGTTTGCGCCAGAGATATGCCATCGTTAGCATTTCGCTGCGCCTGGTTAAGGCCGGAGATTTGAGACTGGAACCGCTCAGAAATTGCGAGGCCTGCGGCATCGTCTTTGGCGGAGTTGATGCGCAAGCCAGAGGACAGGCGTTCCAGCGCTGTATTGGCCTGAGTCTGTGAGGCGTTCAAGTTACGCTGGGCGTTCAGTGAGGCAATGTTGGTATTAATGACCTGAGGCATATCTAATCTCCCTGCTCAGAGGTGCCGGGTCACGCTGCTCATCGTGTCAAACGCAGCATACCGGCAAAAATTCGTTTAATGGCCGTTTGCTGAAAGACTAAGCGAAGGGTGTGCCAGTTTTTTTGAACGGTACTTAACTATCTAATAAATATAGCTGTTTCTGATTTCTATTGATGGATCTAAGTGAGCATTGCCATATTTTCGGCGGAGTGCGCGAGGAAGCAAGTTGCCGCTTTTTTCAGGGAAATAGCGGACAAATAGTACAATTTTTTGAAATGCTTAAAATAAAAAATACATTTAAAACAATGGTCTAGGTATTTCAATTCGAGCTTTTACATTCCTTTACAAAATCCCGCCAGTTTTTTCTAAAGGAAGAACAGCGAGCGCCGTTAAGTAAATCAACAGGGCGGCGCTCCAAACCAAAAAGAGAACGCCAGACCTTATCCATGAAAAAACGACTTCTGTCGAAGGGGAAGCATTATGGCTCTCGGAATTAACACTAACGTCGCTTCATTGAACGCCCAGAACCAGCTCGGTAAATCTCAGGGTTTGAACGACCAGGCTTTGCAGCGTCTGTCCTCCGGTCTGCGCATCAACTCGGCCAAAGACGATGCCGCTGGCCTCGCTATTTCTACCCGGTTCAGCTCCCAGATTTCTGGTTTGAACGTTGCTCAGCGTAATGCCAACGACGGCATATCTCTGGCGCAGACGGCTGAGGGTGCATTGAACGAAATCACCAACAACCTCCAGCGTATTCGTGAACTGTCTGTGCAGTCCGCCAACTCGACCAACAGCACATCTGACCGCGAAGCACTAAACGCAGAGGTGAGTCAGCGTATCGAAGAGATCGATCGTATTGCGTCACAGACCTCTTTTAACGGATTGAAAGTGCTCGATGGCTCTTTCGCAAACGCTAACTTCCAGGTTGGCGCCAACGCGGGCGAAGTGATTAGCCTTGACCTGAGCGACAGTGCTCGCAGTGACTCTATTGGTGCGAAAGCCTCGGTGAGCGCATCCAGTGCTGACCTGAGCGCTACCTTTGTTGGCGGTACACCCGCTGTTGCGGCAACCCCGGCGACATCGGGTAACCTCTCATTCACTGCGATTACAGAGGATAGCGGTTCGGGCGCACCCGGCGATACTATTGATTACACTCTTAATCTCAATGATGGCACAAACAATGTCGATATCACGTCGACGATTGCGAATGCCGGCACTCTAGATGCTGCTGGGCTGGCAACCGCGCTTGATAATGCAGGTTTTAGTGCTGATGGAGATACCGTTGGCGGGTTCACAGTCAGCATTGGGACCGGAACTGACATCACGGATGCCATTACCAATAATCAGCTTTCCTTCAGCCGCGCTGACGGTACGAACTTCACGGTTAGTGATGCCGCTACCTTGAATAATTCTGCGGCTGCTTCGGGTGGTACCGAAGCATACGCTGATGTAACCTCAGTGGACGGCGTTGTTGCAGTGGCTGAGGTGCCCGGCGGCGCAACTATTGGGGCCAACGAGTTCACCGTCAAGATCGGTGACGGCGAGGCAGTCGACCTTGCAGGTGCGTATGGTTCCAAGCAGGAGTTCGTGGATGCGATCAACTCCAAGGTAAGTGGTGCCTTTGCTGAGCTGAAGGATGATGGCTCCATCTCCCTTGATTCTGCACAAGATGTTACGATTGGTGGCTCACTGACGGCCTTGGTGGACGACTTCGGTACACCTGACGCCACTTCAGGCGAAGTTGTGGCAGAGGCAGTTAGTGGAAGCCTCGACAGCATCAACATTGGCTCAGTCGCAGGCGCCAACGATGCAATTTTGCGGGTTGACTCGGCAATCCAGCAGATCAACGAGCAGCGTGGTCAGCTCGGTGCTATCCAGAACCGCTTCGAGTCTACCATCGCCAATCTGAGCACCTCTGTAGAGAATCTCAGCGCTTCCAACAGTCGTATTCTGGACGCTGACTTCGCGGCAGAAACTGCTAACCTGGCCAAGTCTCAGGTACTGCAGCAGGCTGGTATCTCGGTACTGGCACAGGCTAACGCCCGTCCGCAGCAGGTTCTGTCCCTCCTGCAGTAAGGGGCTCGCGGTAGCAGCCGGAACCTTCGGGTTCCGGTTTTACGCCGTTTGAGTATAGCGAGGTAAAGCTATGAATGACGTTAACCTGAACAGTCCGGACCTGAAACTGGTGCGTTCTGGCGCCCAGGCTCCGGCCAAGGCAATGTCGTCATCTCAGGCCGAGGGCAGAAGCGCCCCTGACCTTGTTGCTTCATCTGCCGGTACTCGTCAGGTTCAGAACGTCCAGGTTGCTAACGAGGCCTCCAAAGCCGAAAGGCTTCAGGAGCGCAGCGAAGCGCAACGGGAAGAGCTGAGCCAGGCGGTTAGCCAGCTGAACGACTTTGTTCAGAATGTGCAGCGGGATCTGCAATTTGAGGTGGATAACGAATCTGGGCAGACCATCGTGAAGGTGGTTGACCAGTCTACCCAGGAAGTGATTCGACAGATGCCGGATGAAGTAGCATTGAGGTTGGCAGAAAAATTGCAGCAGGATGAACCGCTGACGTTGTTCAATATTAAAGTGTAAAAGCTTGCCGCTTTTGTGCGATTGAAAACAACGGTATTTCAGCACCGCCACTCCGAAAGGGTTGGCGGTGCTCTGGTTTATGGGTAATTGAATTTAGCGGTAAAGTTTTGCCGCTCGTTGCCGATAAATTATACAGTGTAGATATTCGCTCCCACGAGGATGCAGGGTTATGGCAGGTATTTCATCGTTAGGCGTTGGTTCCGGGGTTCTAACCTCCGATCTGGTTGATCAGTTAGTGGCTGCAGAGCGCAGGCCCACTGAGGTTCGGTTGGATCAGAAAACAGAGCGAACCGAGGCTTTGATTTCTGCCTATGGCCTTCTGCGTAGTGCGGTTACGGAACTGCGGTTGCCAATGCGGCAATTGGGCTCTGCCGATGCGATGAAGTCTTTTTCAGCTACATCTTCCGGCAGCAATGTAGATGTATCAGTAGACGCCAGTAAGGCGGCTCGTGGTTCCTACAGTGTTGACGTGGTCAGCCTTGCTGAATCCCAGGCGTTGGCGAGTACTGAAAGCTTTGCGGACCGCGACTCCACGAGCGTTGGCCGGGGCACTATTACTCTTCAGGTGGGCGATAAGACTACCGAGATTACCATTGATTCCAGTAATGACACGCTTCAGGGTTTGGCGAACGCTATCAATGATGCCAATGGGGGTGTGTCTGCCGGTGTTATTGATACCGGAAGCGGGTTCCGGCTTACGCTATCCGCCGATGAAACCGGTACTGCCAACGCCGTGAAAATTACCGCCTCAGAAGATGCGGGCGCTGAGGGGTTAGCTCGTTTCGCTTTTGACCCTGCAGACCCTCTGGCCAATCCGGCCATGGAGCAAACCATTGTTGCTGCTGACGCCCAGATGAAGATCAATGGTGTGCTGGTTACTCGCGCAACCAATGCTATTGAAAATGTGGTGGACGGGCTGACCTTCAATCTCACAGAAGTTGGAAAATCGACGGTTAAGGTTGAGCAGGATACCGCAGCGGTAGCCGAGCGGGTTCAGGCGTTCGTAGACAAGTTCAACGAACTTCAGAGCACCATTCGGGATCTGTCGACGTTCAATAGCGAAACCGGGCAGGGCAGCATTCTGACTGGTGACTCCACTGTTCGTAATATTCAGAACGAGCTGAAAAGTGTGCTGACGAACATTATTCCAGGACTGGAAAATGCCAGTGTGCGCAGTTTGGCGGATGTGGGCATCGGGACTGATTTCCGTACGGGTGAGCTTCAGTTTGACAGCCAGAAGTTTCAACAAAAGCTGCATGACAATCCCGATGATGTGACCGCGCTGTTCGCAGAGCAGGGCAGAACGACAGATTCTCAGGTGGAATTTGTTCGCAGCGGCTCCAATACGGTGCCGGGTGGCTATGATATCAACGTTACTCAGATGGCGACCCGGGGTAGTCTGAATTTTGCCATTCCCGACACGGTTGACGCCATCAACGTTCAGGCTGATAACTCCTTTACCTTCCAGGTGGATGGAGAAACCAGTGCGACGGTTTCCATTGCTGCAGGCGACTATTCCGGTGCTGATTTCGCTGCAGCCATTCAGGCGGCGCTGGCTGATAATCAGGCGCTTAACGCTGCGGATCGGTCGCTTCAAGTAGCATATGATGCTGTGGAAGGGCTTACCTTCGCGTCTAATCGGTTTGGCGGCGATTCCAACGTAAATCTGACAAGTCTTGCCAATGTAACCGGTCTCAATACGGCTACAGGCAATGCCGGCCTGGATGTTCAGGGCACAATCAACGGCTTGGCAGCGCAGGGCGATGGCCAGGTGCTCTTTCTGGCAAATGATGTGGGCAACAGTGCTGCAGGTTTGCAGGTGCGTATTACAGGCGGCGAGGTGGGTAGCCGCGGTGACGTTAGTTTCATTGAAGGCGTCAGTGAGCGTGCAGTTGATGCCATTACCAATATTCTTGGCGCAGAAGGTGCGCTTAGCTCCCGTACTGAAGCACTTAATCGGGATCTGGAACGTATCCAGGATGATCGCGTCAAATTGGATTTGCGGATTGAGAGCTATCAGGCAAGGCTTGTGGCCCAGTTCAGCTCTGCCGATTCTCTTATTTCCCAGCTTAATAACACCCGGGATTATGTGACCCAGCAGCTCGAAGCGCTGGCACCACAGAACTTCAACCAGAAGTGATTCCGGCTAACGCTTTGATAGTTCCGGCTTAGTCGGAGAGAAACGAGGTTAATTATGAACGGCTTACAAGCTTACCAACGCGTAAACACACAGACCAGCATCACCGATGCTGATCCTCACAGGCTGATTCAGTTGCTGTATAACGGTGCGCTGGAGAGGATCAATATGGCCAAAGCTCGCATGCAGGCAAAGGATCATGCGGGCAAGGGTCAGCTGATCGGTAAGGCGATTGAGATCATCGGTGGCTTGAAGAGCTTTCTGGATTTTGAGAAGGGTGGCGAGTTGGCTGCTCGTCTTGAAGGCCTTTATGACTACATGGAGCGTACGCTTCTGGAAGCCAGTGCCAAGAATGATATAGCCAAGCTTGATGAGGTGGCTGATTTGCTGCGCTCTGTCAAAGGCGGCTGGGATGGAATTCGGGAAGAGGCTTTAGGGCAGTCGGCTCAGGTTGGTTGATTTGAGCTGCCCCCTCTCCCCGGCCCTCTCCCGCAAGGGGAGAGGGAGTAAACCGTGTAAGCCTCTCGTCCCTTACGGGAGAGGGGAGTTAGTGCTCCCCCAATAGCCAATTCCCCCGCACTCCCGTACAATACCGCCCTTCTTTTCAATACATCCATTCTGTTCAGTCTGGAGCAAAAAGCATGTCTGATATTAAAAAGGTGGTTCTGGCCTATTCTGGTGGCCTGGATACTTCCGTTATTGTTCGGTGGTTGCAGGATACCTATAACTGTGAGGTGGTCACTTTTACTGCCGACATCGGTCAGGGCGAGGAAGTTGAGCCTGCGCGGGCGAAGGCCGAGGCGTTGGGGGTTAAGGAAATCTACATCGAGGATCTGCGCGAGGAATTTGTGCGTGATTACGTGTTCCCGATGTTCCGCGCGAATACCATCTATGAAGGTGAGTACCTGCTGGGCACATCGATTGCCCGCCCGCTGATTGCCAAGCGTTTGATCGATATTGCCAATCAAACCGGCGCCGACGCCATTTCCCACGGCGCGACCGGCAAGGGTAACGATCAGGTTCGCTTCGAGCTGGGAGCTTACGCGCTCAAGCCGGGTGTAAAGGTTATTGCGCCTTGGCGTGAATGGGATCTGAACTCCCGTGAGAAGCTGCTCGCTTACTGCGCCGAGCGCAATATTCCGGTGGATATGAAGAAGGGCAAGTCGCCTTACTCCATGGATGCCAACTTGCTGCATATCTCTTACGAAGGCATGAATCTGGAAGACCCTTGGTCGGAAGCTGAGGAAGATATGTGGCGCTGGAGTGTTTCTCCGGAAGCTGCGCCAGACAAGCCAACCTACATTGAGCTCACCTACCGCAAAGGCGACATTGTTGCCGTAGACGGTGTGGAGATGAAGGCGCACGAAGTTCTGGAAAACCTGAACAAAGTTGCCGGCGCCAATGGTATTGGCCGCCTGGATATCGTTGAGAACCGTTATGTGGGTATGAAGTCCCGTGGCTGCTACGAAACACCGGGTGGCACGATTATGCTGCGTGGCCACCGTGCCATCGAATCCATCACCCTGGATCGTGAGGTGGCGCACCTGAAAGACAGCCTGATGCCGCGTTATGCTGAAGTTATTTATAACGGCTACTGGTGGTCGCCGGAGCGTGAAGCTCTGCAGGCGCTGATTGACCAGACTCAGGAATACGTGAACGGTACCGTTCGCCTGAAGCTGTATAAAGGCAATGTCGACGTTGTTGGCCGTAAGTCTGACGACTCTCTGTTCGATGAAACCATCGCGACCTTCGAAGAAGATCACGGTGCTTACGATCAGAAAGATGCGGAAGGCTTTATCAAGCTGAACGCTCTGCGCCTGCGGATTGCCGCTGGTAAAGGTCGCAAGCTTTAAGTTTTAGTTTAGCGGCCGGCAAATAGCCAGATAGACCAAGGCCGGCACAGACTCCCAGAAACGTGGAGCGCCAAGGATGGCGCGACCGAGCCCTACATGGATGTATTTACGGGCGTTTTCTGGGAGTCTGTGCCGGCCTTGGTCGTTTGTGCTTAATCGCCGGCTTCCGATTGCCGGAACTCCCCAGGCGTCTTTCCAGCTACCGCTTTGAATTTACGGTGAAACGAGGTGGTTTCGCTGTAGCCCAGTCGTAATGCAATGTCCGGAATGGTCAGGTCGCTGTTCAGCAAATAATCCTCCGCCATTGTCTGGCGAACCTCATCCAGCAGTTTTTGATAGGAAACGCCTTCCTGGTTCAGTTTTCTTTGCAGGGTTCGGCTCGTAACGCTCAGATCGTCCGCCACCATGTCTTGCCGGGTTATGCCCTGCATCAGTTGTTGCTGAATGCTGTTTTTCACACGGGATGTAAGATCAGTGTCTGTGTCCAGCTTATCCAGTGAGGCCAGCTGGGTGAGGGCATGCGTCTCGAGGGTTTTGCGCAGCAAGGGGTCTGGCTGGCGCAGGCGGGTATCGAGAAGCTCCTGTCTTAGCGTAATGGAGTCTTCATTCGCGCCAAACTGAATTGGGCAGTTCCAGCGGTTCTGATAGGCCTGTTCCAGCTCGGCGCCGGGCGAAGCTCGTTGCAGGCGAACGCTGGTAGGTGAGGCTGCGGTGTCGTCGGCCAACCAGCGGGCATAGTTCACCCAGGAGGCGAATACGTTATCGACCACTTGTGGTCGCACCACGGGGTCGTCGTAGTTGCAGCTCCAGGTTAAGGTAATCGAACCCTGCGCTATAGCCAGCCCGGTTGTGCCCATGTCGCCCACCAGTTTTTCAAACGGCGCGATTCTGGCGACGGCTTCACCGAGGGTGGCGCAGCTCATGGTGATGTAACCCAGCACGCTGTAGGAGCCTGGCTGCACGAAGTCGCCGGTTTCCAGCCCGAGAATCGGGTTGTTGGTGAGTTCACACAACAAACGGATGAAGTGCTGGAACTGCTCGCCATCAATACGACCGTCGTCAGAATCCAGAATATTCGGATTCAGATTGGTCTCTGAAAAAAGGGTTGAGATGTCTGTGCCTGCCGATTCGGCCGCACGAACGTATTGGCGAAGTGCAGCGACGGAGGCAGTTCCAAGGTTTTTCATGAATACAGCACAATTTTTGGATGTTATAGCCGGAGTATAACGAATGTTGTGTCGAGCGACTTTAAAAGAAGAGTTTACCCGGAAGCAAAAAACAAAAAGGCCAGCTAAAGAGCTGGCCTAAAAAAGAACAACGAAAGTGCCTGAAAAATTCGTTAATTCGATGGATTTCCCATTTGGTGGCGGAGGTACAGCACGGCTCCTCCGCCATGGGGGATACTGCTTAAATCCACAATGTCAGAATAGGCCGTTCGCTGTGCTGTGTCTGTGCGAGATGTGTGTCTCAGTGTTACGGATTGTTTGCTCGCTCAGGCGCTTACGCCGATCTCTGGTGCGGTTTCGGTAAACCGGCGAGTTTCATAGGCGTCGACCAGTCCATGCACGGAGGCCCGCTCCACATCCTGAATGGACGGCGTTCCGTTCTGGGCGTCGGCTTTGCAAAGCACCATGCCGGCTTCTACAGAAATATACCCGGCCGTGGTTTTCAGCGCCTTGTGGTTGATGCCGTCAAACACCCGGCGAAAAGCGGTTGTTGTGCAATGATCGCTGTTCGGGAAGTAGGAAATGATCGCAAATTGATTATCACCGACTCGACACAGCACATCGATAGGGCGAATCAGGGCGCTGAGCCTGCGCGCAATGCCCACCGACAGTTCATTCATCACGGTGTGTGGGTGCTTGCGTTTGAGTTCCTGCCAGTTACGAATGCCGCAGAGTACGTATGCCGAGGCGCCGCCCCGGGATTCCGCATGGCGCAGCATTTTGGCCAGCCGGTCCCGGCCATAACGGTTGTTGCAAAGCCCGGTTTCAAGGTCGATGATGTTGCTGGATTCCAGCTCCCGGTTATTCTCGATCAGCAGGGCGTTAGCGCGCAGCAGCGTGTTCTGGCGATCTGCCATGCGATCCGCGGCGAAAATCCTGGGGATCAGCTGTTTGGTCATGTCGGATTTGTAGACGAAATCATCCACGCCCCGGTCAAACGCTTCCGCTAAAGCGGCAACACTTTCCCGGGCGGTCAGCAGCATCACGTAGGTGTAGTGGTTATTCTGTTCATCCTGTTGGCGTACCTGGTCGGTTAACGCCAGCCCATCCATTTCCGGCATCAGCCAGTCGGCGATCAGCACACTTACCGGGCGCTGTTCCATCAGCGCGAGAGCAGCCAGTGCGTCATTCGCGATACGTACGTCGCGATAACCGGCATTTCGCAGGGTACGGCCAACCACCATACTGCTGAATTTCGCGTCGTCTACTACAAGTATTGGAAGGTCCAGATTTGGCATGATTGTCTACTTTTTACAGTCCATTGTCGGATGCGGCGATTACCGGGGCTTGGTATGCTTGCCTCTACTTATAAAGTCGACAGTATACTCGCTACAGCGCCAGGAGAATAACGACCATGCCTTCTTTTGATATTGTTTCCGAAATTGACATGCACGAAGTCACCAACGCGGTGGATAAAGCCAAGAAAGATCTTGGCAACCGCTGGGATTTCAAAAACGTAGATGCAGACATTGAGCAGGATGATAAGGGCGTGACGGTCAGTGCCGAGCAGGAGTTCCAGCTGGAGCAGTTGATTGACTTATTGCGCATGGCGTTTGCCAGCCGCGATATTGATGGCCGCGCGCTGTCCGAGAGCGGCGAAAGCAAATCCGGCAAACTGGTGAAGCAGCATTTCGTGCTGAAGCAGGGCCTTGAAACCGACATGGCGAAAAAGATCGTGAAGATGATCAAAGACGCCAAGCTGAAAGTACAGTCGAGCATCCAGGGCGATAAAGTTCGTGTAACCGGCAAAAAGCGGGATGACCTGCAAACGGCGATTGCCTTGCTGCGTGAGACCGAACTCGACGTACCACTGCAGTTCAATAATTTCCGCGACTGACCCGGAGGCACCACCATCTCAACCGGCACCCGCCTGGCCCTGATCCGGGACACGCTATACACCTACACTCGCTGGCAGGTGATTGCTCTGCTGTTCCTCGGCTTTTCTGCCGGGTTGCCGTTTTTGCTGGTGTTCTCCACGTTAAACGCGCGCCTTGCGGACGTTGGTGTGGAAACCGCCACCATCGGGTTTTTCAGCTGGCTGGGGATAACCTATTCCATCAAGGTGTTCTGGGCGCCGGTGGTCGACCGCTTGAAACTGCCGGTATTGGACAGACTGCTGGGGAAACGCCGGAGCTGGATACTGCTGGCGCAGGTTGGCATTGCGACAGGCCTCTACCTGATGGCCCATGTAGACGCTATCGCGGTACCCGAAACCATGGCGCTTTGTGGGCTGCTGGTGGCTTTTTCCTCTGCAACCCAGGATGTGGCCATTGATGCCTATCGCATTGAGATAGCTGAAGAGCGGCTTCAGGCGGCCTTGGCCGCGACTTATATTTTCGGGTATCGCTTGGCCTTGTTGGTTGCAGGAGCCGGCGCTCTGTATCTTGCAGAGTTCTGGTCCTGGCAGGTGTCCTACGAGGTTATGGCGGCACTGGTGGGTGTTGGCGCATTAACTGTGCTGGTGGTTCGGGAGCCTGCGGTAAATCACTTTTCTATCGCTCAGGACATCGCACACAAAGTCGAGCAGGAAGCGTCGAAGCGTACCCATCTTGGTCCCCGAGTGGCGCGTTTTGCCGGATGGTTTTATGCCGCTGTCGCAGGGCCTTTTCTGGATTTTTTCCGGCGTTATAAAGAGCTTTCCATTGCGATTCTGGTGATGGTGGCGGTTTACCGCATTTCTGATATCGCCATGGGCGTGATGGCCAATCCGTTCTATCTGGATTTTATGGGCTTCAGCAAAACCGAGGTTGCGGACGTCACCAAGATCTTCGGATTCTTCATGACAATCGCCGGCTCCCTGGCCGGTGGCGTTCTGGTTGTGCGCTACGGCACGAGGAAGATTCTGCTGGTTGGTGCGATCATGACTGCGGCCACGAATCTTCTGTTTGTGTTTCTGGCTCAGTATCCGCCGAACCTGGTCACACTTGCGGCGGTGGTGAGTGCTGATAACCTCAGCGGTGGCATTGCCAACGTGGCCTTGATTGCCTGGCTTTCGAGCATGACCAGCGCGTCTTTTACAGCGACACAGTATGCGCTGTTCAGTTCTCTGATGACGCTGCCCGGAAAGTTCCTGGGCGGGTTTTCAGGCATGGTGGTTGCGGGCTTCGGCTATGCGGAGTTCTTTCTCGTTGCCGGGTTGATGGGGATTCCCGCGATTCTTCTGGCCCTGTTCCTGATTCGCCAGGGCAACAGGCTGGATGCGTTGGCGCCCGATCACTCAGGCAACGACAGCGCAGACGCCGGGCAGGCAGCAAACGGATAAAGCGTATGGAACCGGGAAAAGATCAGAAAATCTGGCAGGTTGTGCTCGCAATTCCTCCGGGAAAGGTTGCGAGCTACGGCCAGATTGCCGAAATGGCCGGCCTTGGTCGCCAGGCCCGCTACATCGGCAGGGCGCTCGGCAAGCTTCCGAGGGGCCATTCAGTGCCTTGGTATCGGGTTATCCGCAGCAACGGCCAAATAGCCTTCCCGGAAGGCTCCGAGACTTACTGCAAGCAGGTCGGCTTACTGGAAGCCGAGGGCGTGGAAGTGGTCAACGGCCGGGTGGCTATGCGCCAGTTTCGTTGGCAATAAGAGTCCGCAAGTGTTCAAGCACCGTTAACTGCTCACTGTTCGGGTCCTGAGCAAGCCGGGTTGCGATGTAAGGCGATAGCTTTTCCAGGGCTTGTCGGCATTCTTCGTAAAGTGCGCTTACCCTCGATGCTGTCAGATCGCAAGCCTGCATTCCGAAGCGTTCAAGTGTCATGCGGGAGTGCCATTTTTTGCTGCCCGCGAGCGTTAGTGCTGGAATATCCTGGTTAATATAGGCTGTGGTGCAGACGATGTCGTAAGCAGGTGCAAGCCTTACTGAAGAGATGCTCTCGTAAACCAGGCCAAAGTTTTTCAGGTGTGCATCCCCGTTTTGAAGTGCGTTGCTGATTACAAGCATTTTGAAGAACTGCTCCAGTGAAGCCTGTTTGTTTTCAGGGCTTACAAAGGTCTTTATTGTTTTTGCGATTTGTTCATAGCTACCCGTGTACTTGTCTTCTCGCTGCTTTGCCTGAAGGACACACATATCCTCAAAACCCAGCGCGCCCCCGGACATTGGGGGCAAGCAATCTGAGAAGTCCGAAGTCATCGGTCTCTGTAATTTTGGCAAATTGCTTTTTGATGATTGAGAGCAGGTAGCCCTCAGGCAGGTGCATCTCGAATATCGGGTGCAAGTGAGGATGGTTGTAATCCTTCCGGCGCACGGGCATGGTGAGCGAAACAAACTGGTCTGGTAGAGCGGCCTCGTTATATCGGAATACGAGCTCGCCTGTTTCCTGGAACAGATTCCCTGTGGGGCGCCCTTCAACGCAAACGTTCAATTCATTGCCCATCCCTTAGCTCCTCAAGAGTAGGGAAAGGAGATTTATCCCGAATGGCCAGCTCCTTGCCTAAGTAATCCAGTATCTTCATGACTTTTCGGATACCAATGTCCCCCGATCGGCCATTTTCAAGTGCATTGATCGTGGCGCGAGAGATGCCGAGGTGCTCAGCCATTTTTAGCTGAGACACCCCGCGCTGCTGGCGTAAGGTTGAGATTGTCTTGCCTAGGGTTTGGTAATCCATTCGGACAGATGCTTTGGCTAATTTACTTTACATGTTAGTAGGTTTCCTGATTTTGTAAAGTATTTTAGCCAGTTAAATCCGCATTGCACCGTCTACCTCGATCATCCGGCCGGATAAGTAGTCGTTTTCCAGGATAAAGGCCACAGCTGAAGCGATTTCTTCAGGTTTGCCCATTCGTTTAAGAGGGATGCCTGCAATCAATTTCTCAAGCACTTCCGGCCTCATTGACCCGGTCATTTCGGTTCCCACGAACCCCGGTGCAATGCCCATGCAGCGGATGCCATAGCGTGCAAGCTCTTTTGCCCACACTGGCACCAGTGCAGAGATACCCGCTTTAGCAGCAGAGTAGTTGCTCTGGCCCACGTTGCCGGCACGGGAAATGGAGGCGATGTTGATGATCACGCCCTTGCTGTCGCTGTTGATCATGTGAGTGGCGGCTTCACGACCGCACAGGAAAACACCCGTGAGGTTCACGTCGAGAACCGACTGCCACTGGGATAACTCCATGCGCTTCACAATCTCGCCGTCTTTCACTTTTACCAACAGGCCGTCGCGCAATATGCCGGCGTTGTTCACCAGCCCGTTCAGCTGCCCGAAATCCTCTACGATGGCTGCAAAGGTTTTCTCTACTTCGTCTTCCTTCGCAACGTTGCACACGTAAGTTTTTGCTTCGCTACCGGCTTCTTTGCAGGCTGCGGCGGTTTTTTCAAGTTTCTCTGGCACCAGGTCAATCAAGGCCAGCTTTACGCCTTTGGCCGCCAGATATTCTGCCATGGCGCGGCCCAGGCCCTGGCCACCCCCGGTAATCGCAACTACGGAATCTTGAAGTTTCATGTTTTGCCCTAAATTAGAGAGAAGGTGATACTGGAAAGGCTGCGAGTATATCAGACCTTCAGATTCCCATATCCAGACCGCGAGAGCCTGATGCCTATATTATTATTTGTTTTCATTGTTATGCCGATCGCCGAAATGGCGGTGCTCATTCAGGTAGGAGGCATGATTGGTGTGTTCAATACCATCGGCTTCGTGCTGTTGACGGCGGTTGTTGGTGCCTGGCTGCTGCGCCAGCAAGGCCTGGCAACACTGCTCAAGGCCAATCAGCGCCTGAACAGCGGTGAGCTGCCCGCAAAAGAAGTTGCCGAAGGCCTTATTCTCGCGGTTGGTGGCGTGCTTCTGCTCACCCCCGGGTTTATCACCGATACCATTGGATTTCTCTGCCTCACTCCGTTTACCCGTCACTGGCTGGCTGCCCAGGCGCTCAAACGCATGGTTGCGTCAAGCAAGAGCGGTGGGTTCTATTTCCGTGCTGGCGGAGGCCAGAATCCGTTCGGACAGGACCCTTTTGGGGATCGCGATAACCCGTTTGGTCGCCAGAGCCCGTTTGACCGTGACAGCAACGGCGACATCATTGAGGGTGAATATCGGGATGAGACCAAAACCAGGCACGAGCGCCTTGATAAAAAATCAAAAGATTTGTGAGGCTGGGTGTTGAAAACCCCTGTGCCAGCCCCACATAGATCTCACAAGTTCGCCGCAGGCTGATACCAGCTGAAAACAGCAGGTTAGAGGCCGGGCAATTTTGTCGGATTGAAACAACAATCCGGCCATCAACAGCAAATGTCATTGCCACATTAATCTGACTATTGGAGAAGCCGAGCAATGAAGATTCGTCCGCTACACGATCGTGTCGTTGTACGCCGTAAAGAAGAAGAAGAGAAAACCGCAGGTGGCATCGTGCTGCCGGGTAATGCCAAAGAAAAGCCCTCCCAGGGTGAGGTTGTTGCCGTCGGCAATGGTCGCGTTCTGGAAAACGGCGACGTTCGTGCGCTGGCAGTCAAAGCGGGTGACACCGTGGTTTTTGGCCAGTATGCCGGCAACACCGTGAAAATCGACGGTGAAGAGCTGCTCATCATGAGCGAGAGCGATATTTACGGCGTGCTTGAGTGATCGCTGAAGCAATTCGCACGAACAGTCATTTATCCGATTGATTCAACGAATTCGGTTTAACGAACAGGAACAGAAGACATGGCAGCAAAAGAAGTTAAATTCGGTGATAGCGCCCGCAAACGTATGGTTGCAGGGGTAAATGTTCTGGCAGATGCAGTCAGGGTAACGCTTGGTCCCAAAGGCCGTAACGTGGTTCTGGAGAAGTCTTTCGGCGCTCCGGTCATTACCAAAGACGGTGTGTCGGTTGCCAAGGAAATCGAACTGAAAGACAAGTTCGAGAACATGGGCGCCCAGATGGTTAAGGAAGTTGCTTCCCAAGCCAACGAAACCGCCGGTGACGGCACTACCACTGCGACCGTTCTGGCCCAGTCCATCGTTAACGAGGGCGTGAAGGCAGTGACTGCGGGCATGAACCCGATGGATCTCAAGCGTGGCATCGATAAGGCTACTGCAGAAGCCGTAAAAGCCATTCGTGAAATGGCCAAGCCTTGCGACGACAGCCGAGCTATCGCTCAGGTAGGTACCATCTCCGCCAACGGCGACGAGACCATTGGCCAGCTGATCGCTGACGCAATGGAAAAAGTGGGCAAAGAAGGCGTAATCACGGTTGAAGAAGGTCGTGGCCTGGAAGACGAGCTGGACGTAGTGGAAGGCATGCAGTTCGATCGCGGCTTCCTGTCTCCGTACTTCATCAACAACCAGGACAACATGTCTGTTGAGCTTGATGACCCGTACATGCTGCTGGTCGACAAGAAGATTTCCAACATCCGTGAACTGCTACCGGTACTGGAAGCTGTTGCCAAAGCTGGCAAGCCGCTGATGATCATCGCTGAAGACATCGAAGGCGAAGCTCTGGCGACTCTGGTTGTAAACAACATGCGTGGCATTGTGAAAGTCGCCGCTGTTAAAGCACCGGGCTTTGGTGATCGCCGCAAGGAAATGCTGCAGGACATCGCCATTTTGACCGGCGGTACTGTGATTTCTGAAGAAGTTGGCCTGAGCCTTGAGAACACCACTCTGGACGATCTCGGCACAGCCAAGCGTGTAAACCTGACCAAGGAAAACACCACCATCATCGACGGTGCTGGTGCGCAGGCAGATATCGAAGCCCGTGTTGAGCAGGTGCGCAAGCAGATTGAAGACAGCTCTTCAGACTACGACAAAGAGAAGCTCCAGGAGCGTGTGGCCAAGCTGGCTGGCGGTGTTGCCGTCATCAAGGTAGGCGCCGGTTCTGAAGTGGAAATGAAAGAGAAGAAGGCCCGCGTTGAAGACGCACTTCACTCTACCCGTGCTGCCGTTGAAGAAGGCATTGTACCGGGTGGTGGTGTAACCCTGATCCGCGCTATTGCTGCGCTGGAGAAGGTTGATTCCATCAACGAAGAGCAGAAAGCCGGTGTAAACATTCTGCGCCGTGCCATGGAAGCTCCTTTGCGTCAGATCGTTTCCAACGCTGGTGGTGAGTCTTCTGTTGTTGTTGCCAAGGTTCGTGACGGCAACGGCGCCTTCGGCTATAACGCTGCTACTGAAGAGTACGGCGACATGCTGGAAATGGGTATTCTGGATCCAGCCAAGGTCACCCGCTCCGCGTTGCAGGCTGCTGCGTCCATCGCATCTCTGATCATCACCACTGAGGCGATGGTTGCGGATGAGCCCGATGACGAGAAAGCCGGTGGCGGAATGCCGGACATGGGTGGAATGGGCGGAATGGGAGGCATGGGCGGCATGATGTGATGCCGTTTATACCGAGCTGATTCCGACCACGTCTCAAATTCCGGGGCGTGGCCTGATCTGCCTTGATAAACCCCGCGTTGGTTCTCACTGACGCGGGGTTTTTTTGTTTTTTTCTCATGAACTTGGCTAAGGCGTTTGCTAGACTCGGCTACCGGTCAACTGTCTGTGTGTAACCGAATGAGTGACGCTGAATCCAAATCTTTTCTACGCCCCGGCAAGTTATTGCTTCTTGTGTTGCTTGGGGTGCTTGTCTATCTCGGTGCACTGATCGTTTTTATTCCTGCTGGATGGATCTGGCATCAGGCTTCGCCGCACATTTCTCTCCCACCTCAGGTTCAGGTTCGGCAGGTGGCGGGTAAGGTCTGGGATGGCGCGGCAGGCGTTGTTGTTGCCGGCTTTCCGATGCGTGTTCAGTGGCAACTGGGCTGGCCATCTATAACGGCTCTGGAGCAGCCTGTGCGGATTTCTGTGGAATCTCTGCAGTCGGCCGTTTCTGGTGATGTTACTGTGGGGTGGCCTGGAAATGCGCGCTTGAACGCAAGCGGCAAGATTGCTGTAGCGGAGTTTGAAGAACTGATCCGGCGTAGCGGTGGCGCGATGATTGAAGGCGACGTGAGCATTGATCACCTGCAACTGGAATGGGCAAACGATCGTATTGTTCTTGCAGATGGCGTTGGCCGCTGGGCAGGGGGCAGGGTGAGCTGGCCCATGGGCAACCAGACCGGGCAGGCGGAGTTCCCACCCATGCGGGCGAGTATGGATACCACCGATGGCGGTGTGGCTCTGATGGTTGCGGAGCAGGCGGGCAATGGTCCGGCAGCGGATGCCAGCATTCTCTGGAACGGAATGATGGAATTGCGGGTTTACAAGCGCATGATTGATCTCGCCGGTCAGCCTTGGCCGGATTCCGCCAGCCCGGACGATGTTGTGTTCCGTGTAAGACAGCCATTGCTCCCGGGGGCGCGCTGATGTTTGCCAAGCTGACCTCCGATGCCCAGCATCGGATAGCGAAATTGGTGGCCAATCTGTTGCTTGTGGGGTTGGTGATTTATCTGGGCGTGGCTATGGCGAAGGTTACCTGGCTTTTTGCCTGGAACGACAAACCAGTTGCAGTCGCACCGGCTGCTGATGCCTCCCGAGCTTCGGTTTCAGGGAGCTCCGGCGGTTATCCGATGGCCAGCTACGAACTATTTGGCCGGCCGGAAGTATCGGGAAAGGTGGCTGAGGCCGCCAAGCGCTCGGCGCCAGAAACCGGGTTAAAGCTCAGGCTTCAAGGCGTTCTGGTAGGACAGCGCCCGGAAGACTCAGGTGCTATAGTGGCCGGCAGCAACGGTGAAACCGCGTGGTACCGGATAGGCGAATTGCTGCCAGGCAATGCCGAGTTGGCAGAGGTGGAGCCCGGGCGCGTACTGATTCGCCGAGGTGGTCGCTACGAATCACTGACCTTTGAAGAAGGCGACAGCTCCACAATGGTTGCAGAGGTAGCCCCGGAGCCGGCAGAATCATCACCGGAAGCATTTCTTGCAAGCGCCGGGCAGCAATTGGACAGCGCTGGTGTTGCGGCATTAACGCCTTATGGACTTAGCCCCGTTGATGACAGCGGGAGTTCTGGCTATGTGTACAACGGTTCCAGTGCCATGCTGAACGCGGTGAACCTGAAAGCGGGAGACATAATTACCGCCATCAACGGGCAGCGCCTTGGGGATGTGCAACAGGATCGGTCGCTGTTGGAAAGCTGGCGCGGCCAGGCCAGTCTGGATATAGAAATTGAGCGTGACGGGGCCTTCCTCACGATAAGTTATGCCATACCTGAGCAGTGGCGCTGACCGGGTTCATCGATACAGGACGAAATCGCCAGATGTATAACTATAAAACCAACTTTCTGCGGGCCTTGGCTCTGCTAGTTTTGCTTCCCTTGATGTCGATGGCGTACGGCCAGGACGAGACCTGGAGGCTGAACCTGAAGGACGCGGATATTCGGGCCTTTGTTACCCAGGTTGCGGATATAACCGGTTACAGTTTTGTGGTGGACCCCAGAGTGAAGGGAAAGGTCACTGTTCTTTCCAGTGCGCCGATGAACAAGAACGAAATTTATGATCTGTTTCTTGCGGTGCTGAACGTTCACGGTTTCACTGCCATTCCCGGAGAAGAGGTTATAAAAGTGGTGCAGCAGGTGGATGCCAAACAGTCCGCCGAAGCCCTTGGCCGTTTCCCGAGTGTTCCCTCCGAGCAACTTATTACCCGGGTTATCCAGATTGATAACGCGAACGCGTTGGAGCTGGTGCCCATCCTGCGGCCGCTGGTGGCAAAGTATGGTCACCTGGCTGGAGTAGCCGCCGCCAATGCGCTGATTATCAGTGATCATTCGTCCAACATTCAGCGGATCGAGCAGATTGTCCGGGAACTCGACAGCCCCTCCAAATACGAAGTGGAAGTGATCAAGCTCAAGGAAGCCTGGGTCGGCGACATGGTGGTTCTGTTGCAGGAGCTTGCGCCGGATGAGCTAGGCCGTGCCGGCAACGAAAGTGTCTCGAGAAAGTACAGTGTCACTGCGGATGAACGCAGCAATCGCCTGATTCTCCGTGGCGATGAGTCGTTCAGAAGCAAGATGCGTGGGTTGATCTTCCAGTTGGACCAGCCCTCTGCCAGCGGCGGCGCAACCAAGGTTATCCGCCTCAAGCATGCCGATGCCAAGAATCTGACCGAGATCCTCAAGGGTGTGATGGGTGAGCTTGCCAAAGAGGGCGCCGGTGGCGCTGCCGGTGGCGGCTCCAGCACCAAGCCTCAGGGCAATTTTGCGGTGTTTGCGGATGAAGGGCTGAATGCTCTGGTGGTTCGCGGTGAACCTTCGCTGATGCAGGAGGCAGAAGAGATTGTCGCGGCGCTGGATGTGCGCCGCGCCCAGGTGATGATTGAAGCTGCCATTGTCGAGATCAGTGATGAACTTGGTCAGGATCTTGGCGTTCAGTTGGCCGTTGGTGATGAGTCTGGCTCTTCGACTCCGGTTATGGGGACAAACTTTGGTAACGTTGGTCGTAGCTTGGGCGACGTGCTCGGCGCGATACTGAGTGAATCCGTCATTTCACCGGCCGTTGGGGGTGTTACTATCGGTGCCGGCCAAAGAAATGAAAACGGCGTGAGCTGGGGCGTTCTCTTGCAGGCACTATCAACCTCCGCTGCGGCCAACCTGCTCTCGACACCAAGCATCATCACCCTGGACAATCAGGAATCTGAAATTATTGTGGGTCAGAACGTCCCGTTCCGTACAGGCCAATCTACAGTCACTGGAGATGGCACGACTAATCCGTTTACCACGATTGAGCGCAGGGATATTGGTCTTACTCTGAAAGTGACCCCGACCATAAGCGCAGATGGCTTGGTGCGGCTGATTGTGGAGCAGACCACAGAGAGTGTTGCTGACAGTATTGAAGATGCGTCGGACATTGTGACGAATAAGCGAGAAATCAAAACCACCGTGCTGGCGGACGATGGAGAAACCATTGTACTGGGCGGTCTCACTCGCGAAGACTACCAGGTAAACAAGAGTAAGGTTCCCCTGTTGGGTGATATTCCCTTTATCGGCCGTCTGTTCTCATCGGAGTCTGAGCGCCGGATAAAGCGCAATCTGTTAGTGTTCTTGCGGCCAAAAATCCTGCTTGGGAAAACTGAGGCCGTTGCGGCTACCTCCGAGAAGTTCAACAAACTGTGGGACGTAAATCTGGAAATCCGCGACAAGCTGGGCTTGCCGAAGATGCAGGCCAATCCGGATATCAATATCCTGTTCAACACGGGTGAGAACAAGTTGCTGGAATGATACCGGCATAGTTTTAAACGGTCATTGGCGGCATCGGGCAATCCATCTGATCCGCCACCAGCCGCATCAGTTCGTATTCCTGCACATCAATAACGCCATCGTAAGTGATGCAATGCCCGCAGGCATCGATAACGGCGGGCTTGAGCAGGGGCGAAAGACCATTCAGCGCCTTCAGTGCTTCTTGTAACTGGCGCATCGTGACCTTACGCATTACCGGATAGTCGTTTTTGCCGCTGCTGGCGAAGCCTGCGATGGCTTCGTGATACAAAATGCCTGTCTTCTGATCGTCGCCTGCTCCCGCTCTCGCCAACAAGCTCAGAACCCGCTGCAGCGCCGGCATCACCGTTTTGTAGCTACGGTGCTGCACAGGTATTGCACGCTCTGCATCCGCGCCCAGGTGGCGGGAGAGGAAGCTGGTAAGCGCCAGCTCAAACAGCGTGACACGGTTATCCGCATCCACCAGCTTTCTCACGTTTTTAATCAGTTCAGCCCGCTCAAGGGGGTCCAGCTTACGCAGAGCTGGCATAGCGAGCTCCAGAGCCGGGAAACGCACAGCCTCGCCAAGGCTCTGAAGAGCCGGGATCAGTTTTGCCAGCAGGTCTGATTGTGCTCCAAGCAATGAATGGTCGGGAAGCAGTTTGAGGCGCTCAGCCTGTTGTTGCTCGCTCAGATCGTTGATGAGCATGGCATAACAGAGCTGGATGGCACCGGCCCGGGTATACAGTAGGCCGCGGAAGGTGGATGGCAAACGTTGCAGGAGATGAACGGCAAAGTCCTCGCCTTCCGGGCGGATCGTTCCGACTCTTTCTGAGAGTCTTTGTGCAATCTCCGGGGCTGCCACGGATGTGGCGATGGCCGAGCCGGAATGTGATGTGCGCCGGCCGGAGACGGTACCAAACCTGTTTGTGGCTGCCCCTGCGAAGCTGGAAGCCTCTGCGGGACTTTGTCTTGAGGTTGCCGCGCGCAGGTCGTCGCCAGGTTCTGTATCCCGAAGGCGGCTTTTCAGGCGAGCCATAAGCCCAGGCTGGATTGCGTTGATACGCTGTTCAATAGGAGGGTGGGAGGCAAGCAGTGACGAGAACTTCATGCGGGCGCTTTCGCCGAAACACATGTGGTTCATGTCACTGGCGTGACCGGTAGTGTCCAGGTAGCTGCCTCGAAGCCCGATTTTGAAAAGGGCACCGCCAATACCATCGGGGTTGCGGGTAAATTGCACCGACGAGGCATCGGCGAGAGTTTCCCGCTGGCGCGACACAGCAGCCTGAATCAAGCGCCCGAAAAACACACCCACGTAACCAATAACAAACAGAGCCACACCAAGGACCCCCATGGCTGCCTGGGCGCGACCATCACGATTGCGTGCGGATGATCGCCCGCCGCTATAGAACGACGCACGAAGCAGGAAACCGCCGATCTGGCCGATCATCAGAATGCCCGAAAGCAGCGCGATAAGGCGAACGTTCAGGCGCATGTCACCGTTGAATATGTGGCTGAACTCGTGACCCACAACGCCTTGTAGTTCATCCCGGGTTAGCTGTGTGATGGAGCCGTGGGTGACCACCATAACGGCGGAGCCGGGCGTATATCCGGCTACAAAGGCGTTGATCCCGGTTTCGTTATCCATGATGTAGAGTTCCGGCACGGCCACGCCGCTGGCAATGGCCATTTCTTCTACAATATTGCGCAGTTTGCGCTCATCGCTGTCACGGGTGTCCGGGTCAATGGGTCGAGCACCGACCATCTTTGCCACGCGGCTGCCGCCTCCCGAAAGATCTACCCAGCGTATGAGCGAACCCATAAATATGAGGGTTATCACAGCCGAGGCAGTGATCAGTCCGTGGCTGGAGAGCAGCCAGTAATGGAAGGGTTGTCCGGTGGTTTCACTGCGGGTGACGAAATAACCCACCACACACACGGCCAGTGTGATCAGCGCCACGGCTGTGAGGAACAGGAATACCAGCAGGCTGGTATTGCGCCGGGCACTTGCCTGGCGCTGAAAAAAACCGGGATGGGCCATGCTTCAGAGCCTCAGAAGGCGACTTTCGGCACCTGGCGGGCCTCTGGAGACTCGAGCTCCAACTGGGAGGTTTCCTTGAAAGCAAACAGTCCGGCAATAATGTTGTTGGGAAACTGCTCGCGGAAGATGTTGTAGCTCATTACGCCGTCGTTATAGGCCTGGCGGGCAAAGGAGACACGGTTCTCGGTGCTTGAAAGCTCTTCCATCAATTGCTGGATGGTCTCATTGGCTTTCAGGTCCGGATAATTCTCTGCGACAGCATAAAAGTTGGCGAGGGCCTTTGTGAGCAGATTCTCGGCTCCACCAAGACGCTGGATTTTGGTGCCGTCTCCAGGATCTTTGGCGGCATCTTTCTGAGCGCTGACGGCGTTGTTTCTCGCTTCCATAACCTGAGTCAGTGTTGATTTCTCGTGCACGAGGTAGGCTTTGGCCGCCTCGACCAGGTTGGGTATCAGATCGTGCCTGCGTTGGAGCTGAACATCAATCTGGGCAAAACCATTTTTGAACTGGTTACGCAGAGACACCAGGCGATTGTAGATAATAACCAGATAGATTGCCGCGATGGCAATAACGATCAGGCCAATAATGGTAGTGCCCATGGCAACTCCTCACAGGTAATGGTTCAGGTGTTATTTTCAAGAATTTTCTGGTGGAATCCCTGAACAAAGGTCTCAAAATCCGCAGGGCGCAGAGGCTTACTGAAGAAATACCCTTGAGCCAGTTTGCAACCACGCTGGCTAAGGTAGTATTCCTGTTCCGCCGTTTCCACGCCTTCCGCAACCACTGTCAGATTGAGACTCTTGCCGAGATCGATAATGGTGTTGGCAATTTGAGTGTCTTCCTCGTTAATCAACAGATCCCGTATAAACTGTTTGTCAATTTTCAGGTGCTGAACCGGCATTTTTTTCAAATACGTAAGCGATGAGTAGCCGGTACCGAAGTCATCTACGGCAATGCTGATGCCTGCCCGGTGCAGGGCGTGCAGCTTGGCAACGGCGTCTGCCAGGTTGGTCATGAAGCTGGTTTCTGTGACTTCCAGCTCCAGCCGGCCTGCAGGAATGTCGTGGCGTTTCAGCGTGCCCAGTATGTCATCCACAATCCGATCCTGGCGCAGTTGCACCGCAGAAAGGTTGACGGCGATACGCAAGGGCAGGTCTTTATCTGCCCACAACTTGGCTTGCAGACAGGCCTGTTCCAGCACCCATTGGCCAATTTCTACAATGGAGCCGTTGTTTTCCGCGACCGGAATAAAGTAGTCCGGCGGCACCAGGCCGCGTACGGGGTGCTCCCAACGCAGCAGTGCTTCCGCACCGATGACCCGTTTCGTTACAAGGTTTATCTGTGGCTGGTAAACCAGATGGAACTGGTGAAGGGCCAGAGCCTGAGAAAGATCCTTCTCAAGCTGTTTGCGATCCCGGATTTCCTGATCAATGCTCGCCACGTAAAACTGGAAGTGGTCGCGGCCTTTCTGTTTGGCCAGCATCATGGTTTGTTCTGCACTCTGTAGCAGTCGATCGGGCTGGATGGCGTCGGATGGGTAGAGCGCGATACCAAGAGTAGCCGTGATGGAAATGTTCTGATCTTCTACCCCTATATTCTCGCTTATCCCTGCGAGAATGGCTTCTGCGGTGTCTGCCGCCTGAAAGCCGTCTTTAAGCCTTTTCTCGACAATAACAAACTGGTCACCGCCAAGTCTGGCTACTGTAAAGCGGGAGCCGTTCAGGCTATTTATGAGGCGGTCTGCCACGGTTTGCAGCGTCTGATCTCCGGTACGGAAACCGCATTGATCGTTGATGGATTTGAAATCATCAATCCCGCAAACGATCACGGACAGCAGTGTATGGTTTCGTTTCGACTCTTCAAGGTCAGCCTTTAACAGCTCCATAAAGCTGTCCCGGCTAAGCAACCCGGTGAGCTGGTCGAAACGGGCAAGGCGGTTTACCTTGTCTTCGGCTTCACGATGGCGTTTCTGGCTGTCACCAATGGCGACAAGTAGCGTGTTTGTCGCACTCACCCAAAGCCCAAGTTCATCTTTCTCATGGCCTGCAGGCTTATCGATCAGGCGGTCATCCGGGTGTGCCGGGTCAACCTGTTTTACTGAGTGCACAATGCGCAAAAGCGGGCGGGTCAGCAGCATATGAAATATGAAGAACAGCACCATGCCGAGAATCACCGCCGTGGCAATGACCGAAGTAAACGTCGCGGTGGCGCGCCCCAGCCACATATGGGCCGCCGGCACTGTATCGTAATGAACAACGAAATAACCGTATACGGTGTCGGAGTTGCTGTTGCGTGCCAGTTCCGTACGAAATTGGCGCTCGGCACCGAAAATCCAGTTCGTCAGCGGCCGGGATATGCTTTCAGTCAGGGGGCGCTCGCGACTGCTCAGGGGGTCGCCGTTGGTGTGAAGAATCTGGGCCAGGTGTACAGCCTCTCGTGCAAACAGTCCATCAACCACCTGTTCCGCCAGGTCGGCGTCTATGCTGAACACGGCCTGAGTGGCCGCATCTTTAACCATGGCAATGGTCTGCCGGGCCTGGCTGTCCAGGTCAACAGATACGCGACGGGCATCAAGCACCACCTGAATGGCACTGACGATCACGCCGCTGATCAGCGCAACGGCAAGTATCCACCGAAGGATGCGGTAGCCAAGACGGTTTTCAACCTCAAAGGATGTTTGCATTCAGTCCTGTCTTTTAGCCTGTGTACCAGGCGCCCGTATTCTTGTATCCGGAAAGTGCCGACAACTCAACGTAATACATTGCCGACAATGCGGACTATGATTCAGGTTAATCAACACTGCATATTGTATCGGTGATTATTTCAGTTACTTGAGCTTACTGACGTTTCAATTTGTAAATATGGAGAGCCGTCAGACAAAAAACGCCCGCTTGGAGCGGGCGTTTCACATTCAGCCGTTACCGGCCTCGCCTGTGGAGAGCGAACCAGAATGATCAGGCCAGGTTTTCGTTTACGAAATCCCAGTTGACCAGATTCCAGAATGCTTCCAGATAGTTCGGGCGAGAGTTGCGATAATCAATGTAGTACGCGTGCTCCCACACATCAACGGTTAATACCGGCTTGTCAGTGCCAGTCAGCGGTGTTTCGGCGTTGCTGGTGTTGGCAATAGCGACGCTGCCATCGGCTTTCTTGACAAGCCAGGTCCAGCCAGAACCGAAGTTGTTGGCGGCTTTGTCGTTGAATTCTTTCTTGAAGTTATCGAATGAACCGAAGGCTTTTTCGATCGCTTCTTTGGCCGCACCTTTGGGCTCGCCGCCGCCATTCGGGCTCAGGCAGTGCCAGTAGAAGGTGTGGTTCCATACTTGTGCTGCGTTGTTGAACAGCGGACCACTGGCGCTCTTGATGATGTCTTCAAGCGACTTGTTGGCGTTGTCCGTACCTTCAACCAGGCCGTTGAGCTTGGTTACGTAGGTGTTGTGATGCTTGCCGTAATGGTATTCGAGGGTTTCAGCAGAGATGTGTGGTTCCAGTGCGTTCTTTTCGTAAGGTAATGCTGGAAGTTCAAATGCCATGAGATCGTTCTCCCTGGTCTCTCTTATGGTGAGTGTTACTGCTTTAATATAGGGTCGATTTGAGCGATATCAACCCCGCAAGCTGTTTCAGCCTTTACGGTTCAATGAACTCGTGAATTCGGGGCTGCCGGGCAGGAACTGCACACAATTCCTTATTCGCCACACCAGTTCTGCGTAGCTATCCGCCAGAATATTAACGTGGCCAAGCTTGCGACCCGTGCGTTCACCTTTATTGTAAAGGTGTAAATGAGCGTAAGGGAGTTCCAGCAGGCGTTCAACTTCACCATGCTCGCCGATGATGTTAATCATGCAGCTCAGGCCACGGGGTTCGACGCTGCCCAACGGGTGCCCGCTAACGGCACGGATGTGGTTCTCAAACTGGCTGGTCATCGCGCCTTCGATGGTCCAGTGCCCCGAATTATGAACTCGCGGGGCCATCTCGTTTGCTACCAGCCCTTCGGCTGTTTCAAACAGCTCGAGCGTAAGTACACCTACGTACCCAAGTTCATTCAGCAGGGCTTTGATATAGCGCTCCGCATCTTCCTGAACGTGTTTTTCCAGTTTCGGCGCGGGCGCGATTGAATATCGCAATATGCCGTCGTGGTGCACGTTTTCAGCGATGGGGTAGAAAGCCAGTTGGCCGTCCTCTGCCCGCACGGCAATAATGGAAACTTCGCGGCTGAACTCAACAAACTTCTCTACCATCAATCGCGGGTGACCGATGGATTCCCAGGCTGCTTGCGCATCTTCCGGGCTTTTCAGTACGGCCTGGCCTTTGCCGTCGTAACCTTCGGTGTTGGATTTGGCAACAACCGGGCAGCCCAGGCTTTCGGCGGCGGCTTTCAGGGATTCTGCGCTGTCGGCAATCTTCCATTGGGGTGTGGGGATACCAAGCTCACCGAACAGCGTCTTTTCGGCTTCTCGGTTCTGGCACACCTGCAGGGCACGGGGGCAAGGGTGAACGGGCTTTTCCTTTGCCAGTTTTTCGGCTACCTCTACGGGGAGGTGTTCAAATTCGTAGGTGACACGATCGACCCGCGACAGGAAGTCATCCAGATATTTGCCTTCGCGATCAATGATGACTTCACCCAACCCGGCACTGGGGCTGCCTGACATGTCATAGAAAACAAAGGTTTTGGCCAGCGGATATCCGGCGAGGGCAAGCATTCTTCCCAGTTGTCCGGCGCCTAGTACACCAATTCTCATTTGTGTTCTCCTGCCGCTGTTGGGCATCTCACTTTGGGTGGTTAGCGTGGGTGGGGCGAGGCGTCCAAAACACGCTGTGAATACGTCCGTGTACGCTTGGCTCCGCCTTTCACTACTTATTGCTCCTGCGTCGCAGTGAAAGTCCTGGGCTGGCCGTCCTTGGCCAGCCCGTGAAGAGCTTTCGCTCTTCACCCCTGGCTTCGCACAGTTTTGGACGCCTCGCCCCACCCACGCAGCCTGAGCTGGTCAGTGGATTTACTGATCTTTTGGATCGGGGTTGTCGAGAATTGTCTGGGTCTGTGTCGCTCGGAATTTGTCTACAGCGTTACGCACACCATCATCAAATGTGCCAATAATTTGTGCGGCCAATAAACCGGCGTTGGTCGCACCTGCGTTGCCAATTGCCAGGGTACCTACGGCAATGCCGCCGGGCATTTGTACGATGGATAGTAACGAATCAAGACCGCTGAGTGCTTTGGACTGCACGGGGACGCCCAGTACCGGCAAGGATGTCTGCGATGCAACCATTCCGGGCAGGTGAGCTGCGCCGCCGGCGCCTGCGATGATGACTTTCAGGCCGCGGTCGGAGGCTGTCTTTGCGTAATCGAAAAGCAGATCCGGGGTGCGGTGGGCTGAGACGACTTTGGTTTCATAGGCGACGCCGAGTTTTTCGAGCATGTTGGCGGCGTGTTCCATGGTGGGCCAGTCGGATTTGGAGCCCATGATAAGTCCTACAAGCGGCTGCATACGCAACAGTCCTGTGATAATTGGAAAGCCGGCCATTGTATGTTTTGGCTATCTACCATGCAAGGAAGGTGTTTGGCCCGTTTATGGTGGAGCGCGGCAGAGGGGGATCTTCCCCGGGACCCGCTACGAGCACATCCATGGGCGCTTGACTCCGGCCATCCATGGCCTCCGACATTCCCGGGGAAGATCCCCCTCTGCCGCACCGGACTGCAGTCATGCCTGCGACTGACCGGCGGATGTCTGTATGCTTCGTCATTTCAACCCTTCGGCAAGTGCATGTATTATCAGTGTCAATTAATTAAACCGCCCATATTCAGGAGCTGTAATGGAACCCATCCGTCCAGATGACGATGAACTGAGAGCTGAACGGCCTTTTGGTGCCGCGGAGAGAAAGGCGCCAGCCCAGAAAAAACCGAAATCGTCAGCAGAGGCTGCAGGCGGGAAGCCGAAGCCACCGAAGCCGGCAAAGGGCAGTGGTAATAGTAACGGCGGCGGCAATGGTCGGTCGGGGCTGGCGGTTTTGTGGTTGCTGGTTATCGCGGTGGCCGTCGCGTCACTGGCCGGGTGGTATTCCCAGAATCAGCGGATTCAGATGCTGGAAGGGCAGTTGGAGGAGGCGGATTACTGGGCGCGTCAGAGCAAGTTGGCGCTGGCGAGGTTTGAAGGCGATCTGTCGGAAACCGGAGAGAATCTGCAGGAGAGTGGTGCGTCACTGGCTGAGCAGATCAAATCCCAGAAGAAGCAGCTGGATGAGGCAGACAGCGAGATCCGCAAGTTGTGGGTCATTGCAAACGAGCGTAACAAGAAGCGTCTGGATGATCATCAGGAGCGGGTTGCAGCTGTTGAGGTCGGGATCGCGGAAAACAAAAAAGCGTTGACGGACGTGGGCTCGACAGTTGAGAAAGTCCGGACGTCGCTCAGTGCCGATTTGGCTTCGTTAACCAAACAGACGGAGACGTCGGTTGCGGCTTTGGAGGATGCAAATCGGCAGGCTAGGGAGCAGTTGACAGCTCTGAACAAGCAGTTGGCGGAGGTGGATCAGATTGTTGAGCGTCGTGTTCGCCGCTTTGAGCAGGAGCAGAAGCTTGGAATCAGCGGCATGGAAGGGCGGCTGTCAGCGCTTGAGAAAAAGCTGGCGCAGGCGTCCGGCAATGATCGCGATCAGGCGCTCAGGAATGAGCTGGCGGCGCTCAAGAGGAACGTCGAAGCGATTGATTCTTCCCGTGCACAGCTTACGTCACGCCTGGTGCGTTTATCGGATGAGATGAATCAGCTTCGCAGTCAGGTGTCAGGTCAGTAACAGATCTGGCGAATTCACTGATTGGCGCCTACAGGAAAGTGGGCGCCGGGTTTTGTAACGGTTTGTTATTCATCCCTTGCGGTAGCTCTCATTTATACCGTTTGGCAGTTGCTATGATCAGGCAACTCACCAAAGGATGAAGAGTTAACAAAAATGAAAACCCCCGTGTCTTTTTTTGAGCCCTCCAAGCTTCCCTCGTTTTGTTTTCCCGTGCTGTTGCTTGCCTCACTGCTGCTGCCTGTGTCCGGGTGTACAATTTACCAGTCTGTTGGCAAAAGCGTTGGGTCGTTCCTGCATCCGGTTTCCGGACACGATTTTGTACACATTGATAGCGACAGCTGGGATCGCAAGCACGCTGTTCTGTATTTTTACCGCTCCCACTCTCAGTGGGCTGCTGATGAGATTGAAGCGCCCAGTGTGTATGTCGACGACACCCACTACTTCAACATTCGCAACGACAGTTTTACCTGGCTGGTGGTAAAGCCAGGCGAGCGCCATATTGCCATGCGCAGGCCGTTGATGGGCCTTGAAGGGATGAACTCGTTCAGCCTCAGTCTGATTGCGGACGCCACCTTTACGGTTGAGGCAGGGCATATCTATTATTTGCGATATAACGAGGTGTCTGAGCCGACACAGGCACATCCGGAGCTCGACCCCGAACACCCTCTCACTCAGGGTGATCTGCAACTGGTAACGCGGGAGTACGCGATGCAGGCACAGGAAATCGTCTCAACGCGCTTTCTGAACAGCGATTTGCTGGCTCCGAATCATGCTGCGGTTTCCATAGTCGAAACCAATGAAGATGTGGATTACGAGCGGCGAATCGCACTTTTGGAAGAAGAGCGCGAGTTGGAGGTGGAGAGGCTCAAGAGTGAAGGGTTGTACAAGTCGGCTCCATGGTACTGGCCATTTGGAGGTGGCCCGTCAGTTCCGTTGGAAACAGACAGCGAGATTGATCAGCTGGAGAAGGAGTATGCCCTGCTGGAGCTGGAGCGCGAGCGCCAGGAAGCAGCGGAATCGGACGGTTGGTGGTTTTTCTAGGGTTTCCGGAAAAAGATTTGACACCGCCGGACAAATGCTTAAAATGCGCCTCTCACTTGGTCAAGCAACGTCGTCTGTTCGCAGGCATCAGCATTATCAGGTGAGTGCCTTTTGAAAGGTGCCAGAGTGGGTGGTTAGCTCAGCTGGGAGAGCATCGCCCTTACAAGGCGAGGGTCACTGGTTCGATCCCAGTACCACCCACCATTTTCTTTCAAGGCAGGTATCGGACTCTTGAGTTCGATATGCGATTCAGGCTTAATACCGGATCGATGTGGAGCGGTAGTTCAGTTGGTTAGAATACCGGCCTGTCACGCCGGGGGTCGCGGGTTCGAGTCCCGTCCGCTCCGCCACTATTTCTGATTTATTCCCGGGTGGTTAGCTCAGCTGGGAGAGCATCGCCCTTACAAGGCGAGGGTCACTGGTTCGATCCCAGTACCACCCACCAGATTCCGAAAAAGGGCAAGTCCATTGGGCTTGCCCTTTTTTATTACTTGCCGATCAGTGACTGACCACACACCCGCACAAAGTTCCCGTTAACGCCGCCAGAAGCGGGGCTGCAATACCATGCGATGGTTTCTGCAACGTCCACAGGCTGGCCGCCCTGAGACAAGCTGTTCATGCGCCTTCCCGCTTCGCGCAGGGCCAGAGGCATGGCCGCTGTCATCCGGGTTTCAATAAAGCCGGGGGCAACGGCGTTAATCGTGATGCCGTTCTTGACCTGTTTTGCCATGGCTTCTACATAGCCAATGACACCGGATTTCGCTGCAGAGTAATTGGTTTGCCCGAAGTTGCCGGCAATGCCGCTGATGGACGAGATACCGACAATGCGTCCGTTCTCACGAAGCAGTTCCCGGCCCATGAGTTCATCATTGATGTGTTCTTCCGCTGTCAGATTGACGGCGATGGTCATATCCCAGAAATGCTCGGGCATATTGCCCAGCGTTTTGTCGCGGGTAATGCCGGCGTTATGAATGACCAGATCTACTCCGCCAAAATGTTTTTCAACATAGTCTGCGATTTTTGCTGGTGCGTCGTTGGCGGTGATGTCGCAGGAAAGGGCTTTGCCTTTGATTGCGGCCATCACCTTCTCCAAATCGGCCATGGCAGGCTCAATGTCCAGCCCGACTACCGTGGCACCATCCCGAGCCAGGGTTTCTGCAATGGAGGCGCCGATTCCCCTTGAGGCGCCTGTGACCAGCGCCACTTTTCCGGAAAGCGGAGCAACCGGGTTGGTTGTTGGCGCGCTGTTGGTTTTGCCAATGCGCACAACCTGGCCAGAAACGTATGCCGACCGGGCAGAGAGGAAGAATCGAAGGCTGGATTCCAGCTGTTTTTCTGCATTGGGCGCCATCCAGAGCAGGTTGGCGGTTGCGCCTTTTTTGCCAATTTCTTTGCCGATACTGCGAGTAAAGCCTTCCAGCGCCTGCTGTGCTGCTGCCTGGGGCGCTTTGCGGCAAGTGGACGGATCCTGGCCTACAATCACCACACGGGCGTTGGTGTCGAGCTTTTTGATGGTGGGGTGGAAGAAATCGTATAACGCGCGAAGATCTCCGGGGTTCTTCAGGCCAGTGGCGTCGAAGACCAGGGCTGAGAATTTTGTCTCGGTGCCTGAATCGAGATCCATCGCTTGGGCTTTGTTTCCGGCTTTTGATGAATCTTCCAGCGTTGTTTTGCCGCTGGCATGGTGAAGCGTTGCGGCGCTTGCACCGAGAACGCCGCCAATCGTAGCAATGGCTTTACCGCCACTACCTGCGCCGACCAGCACGTTGCCTTCAATAAAGGGTTGGTCTGCGCGCCTTAGCCGTTGCAGTGGCACCGGTGAGGGTAAGCCCAGGGTTTGCGCGGCGGTTTTACCCACCGGGGTGTTAACAAGCTTGAAGTAAATGTCAGACATGGCTTCGTCCTTGCGTTGCTATGATGTGTGGAGCATGTTGGTTCACAGAGTAAAGAATCCGTCAGTTATGTGATTGACTCAATGCCTGTAAGGCTTTGTCAGGTTTGCCAATGAGACATTGTTGGTTGACGCTAGACTGCCCTCAACTCCAGAAAACTTGAAGAAAGGATATCATCATGGCACAGGCTCAAAAATCCAACCAGAAGAAACCCGAGGCCTCGAAAGCGACGGAGAAGGGCGCCAGTGGCGTTCGCCGCGTGGCGGTTATCGGGGGCAATCGGGTTCCTTTTGCCCGCTCTAATACGGCCTACAGCAAAATCAGTAATCAGGAGTTGCTGACCTCCGCTCTGCGAGGGCTTGTTGATCGCTTTGGTCTTCAGGGCCAGCGCCTTGGTGAGGTGGTTGCCGGCGCCGTGATCAAACACTCCAGGGATTTTAACCTTACCCGTGAAGCCGCACTGAGTTGCGGGCTTGCGCCGGAAACGCCAGCGTACGACATTCAACAGGCGTGCGGCACCGGGCTTGAGGCGGCCATTCTGGTCGCCAACAAGATTGCCCTTGGACAAATCGAGTGCGGTATTGCGGGTGGTACCGATACTACATCGGATGCGCCAATTGGCGTCAGCGAAGGGTTGCGGGAGATTCTGCTTGATCTGAACCGGGCCAGGACAACCGGCGACCGGCTGAAGATTCTCAGCCGTTTGCGCCCGAGCCATCTAAAACCAGACATACCGCAGAACGGAGAGCCCCGTACTGGTATGTCCATGGGTGAGCACGCGCAGGTAACTGCACATGAATGGTCTATCCCTCGGGATGAACAGGATCTGCTGGCATGGGAAAGCCATAAGAAGTTGGCCAAAGCCTATGAAGAAGGCTTCTTTGATGACTTGATAACACCGCTGGCAGGACTTGAGAAAGACAATATCTTGCGCCCGGACACCACGCTGGAAAAGCTGGCAACACTGAAGCCGGTTTTCGATCGCGAGAATGGCACCATGACGGCTGCTAACAGTACCGCGTTGACCGATGGTGCCGCTTGCGTGCTGCTGGCCAGTGAAGAATGGGCGAAAGCCAATAACGTCGAGGTAAAAGCCTGGCTGACTTTCTCGGAAGTGGCTGCTGTTGATTTTGTTGATAAAAAAGAAGGGCTGCTCATGGCTCCCGCTTATGCGGTACCGCGTCTCTTGGAGAAAGCCGGCCTTACGCTGCAGGATTTCGATTTTTATGAAATCCACGAAGCGTTTGCATCGCAGGTTCTTTCAACGCTCAAAGCCTGGGAAGATCCTGCTTTCTGTAAAGACAAGTTGGGCTTGAACAAGCCGCTAGGCAGCATCGATCGCAATAAGCTGAACGTGAAAGGCAGCAGCCTTGCCACAGGCCACCCGTTCGCTGCGACCGGTGGGCGTATTGTGGCGACGCTTGCCAAGCTGCTGGAAGAGAAGGGCCGCGGTCGTGGCCTGGTTTCCATTTGTGCAGCCGGTGGTCAGGGTGTAACGGCTATTATGGAGCGATAAGTTAGTGGAAAGTCGGAATAGTCTTTGACAGATAGGATTGGGCTCCGTAGTATGCGCACCTCGGTGATCGAGAGGTTACCAACCAGTTTGATGCGGGGTGGAGCAGTCTGGTAGCTCGTCGGGCTCATAACCCGAAGGTCGTAGGTTCGAATCCTGCCCCCGCTACCATATAAAAGAAAGGCAGATCAGTAGCTTACTGATCTGCCTTTTTTCGTTTTGAGTGGCAACCCCAATCGTCTTTCGACAGACTCCCGAATTTGACATAAGCTTGAAATAGTCACAGATTCGACAAAGAACCGTTACGAAATATTCATCCAGTCCATTGATTTAATCCAACCGCATGTGGCTCCAAGCTCGAAATCCGGGCTTGAGGGTTCGCTAAAATAGAGGAATGCGATGTCTTATTTCACAATAGCCGGGGTGCAGATGCACGCCCTGCATCATGGCGACAATACTGACGCCATGCGCCAGCGCATCGATATTCTGATGAACCGCTTTCCCCAGGTTCAGATGGTGATGTTCAGCGAACTGGTAGCAAAAGGCGCCGGCATTCAACACGCCCAACCCTTCCCCAATTCGATGGAAAGCATGTTCTGCGAACTGGCTTTGCGGCATCGTATCTGGCTGATCCCGGGGTCCATGTTTGAGCGTGACGGAGACCGGATATACAACACTCTTTCGGTTATAAACCCGCATGGCGAGGTGGTGTGTCGTTATCGCAAAATGTTCCCTTTCCGACCCTACGAGCAGGGCGTTGAATGTGGCAGCGAATTTGCGGTGTTTGACGTACCAGACGTCGGCCGTTTCGGAGTCTCAATCTGCTACGACATGTGGTTCCCCGAGACGACCAGAACTCTCGTGGCTATGGGTGCTGAAGTTATTCTTCACCCCACAATGACCGATACCGTAGATCGCGATCTCGAACTTTCTATTGCGCGTACCAACGCTGCCATCAATCAATGCTATTTCTTTGATTTTAACGGCACGGGTGCCATCGGTAACGGCCGTTCGATCGTGGTGGGACCCTCGGGCGACGTGATTCACCAGTGCGCTGCAGGTGAGGAAATCGTGCCGGTGGAGGTGGATTTCAATCGCGTCCGCCGCGAGCGCGAGCGTGGATTGCACGGCCTCGGCCAGCCACTCAAAAGCTTCCGGGATCGCAGCGTGAAATTTTCCCTCTACAGCAGTGAAAACGGATCCAGCCCATTCCTCGACACATTGGGGCCATTGGCCAAGCCAGCTCGTAACGAGGTCTGATAATAGTTATAACCGGCAGCAGCCATAACCCAAAACATCAAGGCGTAACCCTGGCGTTGCAGTAGCGGAGAATCCAATGACCCGATATCTGTTAAACCGATTGCGCAAAATGGTGGCACATTGGCTAATGCCGAGCGAGGATCAGAAGCCTGCACAGGAAGCTCCTGTACAGGCCCCAGAAAATGTGCAGGAACGCCCCTCTACAGGAGAGAAAGAAATGAACAAGATAACAAACATTTCTGATATCCGTCGTTATTTCCACAACAACAAAGACCCAGTATACTTTATCTCCGCAACCAACTTCAACCTGTTGGGCATCGGTGACTGGGTCGGTAACTTCCGGCACATTACCTACATTGACTGCTTTGATGGCAGGCAGAAGAATATCTTCGTGCCCAAGATGAAGTTCCCCCGGGATTTCGAAAGCATTGAGGATATTAACAACTACCTCCTTGAGCATAAGGAAGTTATCGATTACCTGCAGTCTCGGGGCGGCAAGGGCACAGCCACCTTTCTCATGTTCGATGAACATACCGAAGATATTTGCAAACAGCTTGGCCTGCGTGTTGCCTTCCCGCCGGCAGAACTGCGCACGCGCATGGATAACAAGATCGAGACGGTAAGGATCGGCAACAAAGTTGGCGTGCCGAGTGTTCCGAATGTTCTGGCCAAGGTGAACAGTTACGCCCATCTACAGGAAGTCAGCGAAGAGCTCGGCACCGATCTGGTTATCCAGTCGGCGTTCGGTGACTCGGGCCACACCACGTTCTTCGTCTCCAATGAAGATGAGTATTATAAGTACGCCGAAGAAATTGAAGCCGAACCCGAAGTGAAAATCATGAAGCGGATCAATTGCAGGGGCTCTGCTATTGAGGCCTGCAGCACACGCTGTGGCACGGTAGTTGGGCCGCTCATGACGGAATTGGTGGGCTTCAAGGCGCTGACACCCTACAAGGGTGGCTGGTGCGGGAATGAGATGTTTGCCGGCGCCTTCACCCAGGAGGTCAGAGACAAGGCTCGCGAGTATACCTTCAAGTTTGGTGAGGCCTTGAGAGAGGAGGGGTATCGCGGTTATTTTGAGCTCGACTTCCTGATCGACATGGATACGAACGAAGTTTACCTGGGTGAGCTTAATCCGCGTGTCACCGGCGCCAGTTCACTGACCAACGTAGCGGCGTTCGCCCACTCTGATGTTCCATTGTTTTTGTTCCACCTGCTGGAGTTCTCTGACCAGGATTTCGATATCAATATCGAAGACATTAACGAGCGTTGGTCGAACCCGGACAGCATCGATAGTTGGAGTCAGCTCGTTATCAAGCATACCGATGAGTCGGTAGACCTTCTGACGCAGGCACCCCAGTCTGGCGTCTGGCGTATGTCTGAAGACGGAAGCATTGGCTACGATCACTACAACTATCATCCACACGCGGCTGAGAGTGAGCAGGAAGCATTTTTCATGCGTATAAGTGGGGTGGGTGATTTCCGCTACGAAGGTGCTGACCTCGGAATACTGATTACCCGCGGACGACTGATGGACGACAACTTCGACCTGACGCCCCGGGCGAAAGCCTGGATCGACGGTATCCGTGGTCAGTTTGCCGGTCAGGCTTTGCAGGACCCGGCTGTTGAAGCAGCGGCCGTCGATCATGCTATCGGTGGCAGTAACTTCAAAATACTGTGAACACCAACACGATGAGGGGTGGCAAAACCCCCGTCCGCCCCCGTGGGCCGGATGGTCCCGATGTCATGCAGAAACAGCTGATTTTCGAGACAGTGCATGAGCCGGAAGCAGGGCCAAAATGGCGGCGTCTTTTTGACCTCCACTGGCCAGCTTACGAGCGCTGGTATCTGTCGGAGACGGAGCGCGAGCGGCCCAGTTATCTGGCCTGTTACAACGCTTTGACCCGGCATATGCCAGAACTGATACCCACGTATCGGCGGCTGTGCGAGCTTTCCGGCGGTGGTGACCTGTCTTCGAGGCTGCTCAGCCTCTATCGGCCTCCGGCCTACATAACCGGGTGCTCCCAGGCGGCGTTTGCCGACGCTGACGCTAACGTGCTGGTGCGTAACTACGATTATCCGCCCGAACTCTGTGAAGGCACGATCCTTTCAACCTGCTGGAACGGTCGCCGGGTTATCGCCATGTCGGACTGCCTGGTTGGTGTGCTCGATGGCATTAACGAAAGTGGGCTGTCCGTTTCGTTGGCCTTCGGTGGGCGCACGGCGGTGGGTGACGGGTTTGGCGCGCCGATTATCCTGCGCTACATCCTTGAGTTCTGTGACACGACGCCGGAAGCGGCGGACGTTTTGGCCCGCGTGCCCACGCACATGGCTTACAACATCACCGTGACCGATGCCCGTAAGCGCTATATTACCGCCATGATAGGCCCTGACCGTCCAGCGTCAATCAAGCGGATACCGGTGGCGACCAACCACCAGAAGCGGATCGAGTGGTATGCCCATGCCCTGGCTTCGGAGACGCTGATTCGCGAACGACAGCTGTCGATTCTGGTAGACGATCCCGCTACGACGAAAGAGAGACTGATTTCGGCATTTGCAGCGCCGCCCCTGTTTCGAACCGATTACCGGCGCGGCCTCGGAACTATCTACACTGCGGTGTATCACCCCAACGCGGGGGTAGCCCAGTACCATTGGCCAGACAGGTCAATTGAGCTGTCTTTTGACCATTTTGAAGAGACATTCGTGGACATCCGATACAACGTTCGTGCCAGCGTCCCGGGATAGCCTTTCGGGATGTGCAAGCGCTTTTGCGCTTTGCCGCCAAGTATTGGCGGTTGGCCATAAATCCCGTCCGAACATTCAGGGGCATAAGGTGAAACCATGAGCGAAATAACAAGAGAGACAGAAACCGCTTACACGGCCTTGGGCTTTTACCACAAGATCAGCCAGCTGCGAGCCGATACCTGGAACGCGTTGAAGCGGGATCTCGGCCGAATTATCAGGATTGACGATGCGGCGGAAGTGAAGTCACTGGCCAAAGCCATCGATATCAAGCTCACCCGGTTGGAAATCATTGAGGACTACCACGCATTTCCGTCCAAGGAGGATTTCGGGCATCTCTGGGCGCTTTACGGCCGGGATGATTTCATTCAATTGGAGAAGGTAGTCAAGCGCCTGGTGCGGACACTGATCAGTGAATCCTACCGCCGCCGCCACGTCGACCTCAGTGAGAACGATTCGGACTCTGAAGATCTCGAAGCACTCGACGCCTTGGCGCAGCTGCGGCGTGGTCATCCCGCCTCCAACAGCTCGGCTCAGCCTTATTTTGAGGTCCTGATTGTTGATGCGATGTCTCTGCAGGAGGAGGACGTGGTTCGTGAGGCTTTCCACAGCCTGCGTCGCCCGGAAGACAAATTCATCTATGATACCGTTACTGTCCGAAGCTTCGAAGACGCGCTGATTGCGATCCTGGTTAATCCCAATATCCAGGCCTGCATGATCCGCTACGAATTCCCTTATAAATCGAAGTACAACCTCAGCGCCCTCCGCAATTACCTTGAGGGTCTTTCAGAAAAAGAACTTGAAAGTAAGACCGAGGCCGAGCGTAGCCTCCTGCTAGGTTCAATGATTGGCGAGATCCGCCCGGAGATTGATCAGTTTCTCGTGACCAGCGGCGATGTTGAAGTAACTGCGAGTGCCGATATTCGGCATTTCAAGCGCATTTTCTACCGCGAAACGGATTACATCGAGCAACACCACACGATCCTGCGCGCGATCGATGACCGCTACCGCACGCCGTTCTTCGATGCCTTGCGCGAATACAGCCGTAAGCCTACCGGCGTATTCCATGCCATGCCGATCTCCCGGGGCAAGTCGGTTACCCGATCCCACTGGGCCGGGCAGATGATCGACTTTTACGGCATCAACATTTTTCTGGCCGAAACGTCAGCTACCTCCGGCGGCCTCGATTCATTGCTACAGCCCTATGGCCCTATCAAGAAAGCTCAGGAGTACGCCGCACGGGCTTTTGGCTCGCGCCAGAGCTTCTTCGTGACAAATGGCACCTCAACCGCCAACAAGATCGTCGTCCAGGCGCTGGTAAAGCCCCGGGATATTGTGCTGGTTGATCGTGACTGTCATAAATCCCACCATTACGGCATGGTTTTGGCGGGCGCGCATGTTGCCTATCTGGATTCCTTCCCCCTGAACGACTACTCCATGTATGGCGCTGTGCCATTGCGGGAAATGAAGAAAGCGCTGCTCAATCTCAAGCGCAACGGGCAGCTCAGCAAGGTCAAGATGCTGCTGTTGACCAACTGCACCTTCGATGGCGTGGTCTATAACGTACGTCGGGTTATGGAGGAATGCCTGGCCATCAAGCCAGATCTGGTGTTCCTGTGGGACGAGGCCTGGTTTGCCTTTGCCACCTTCAATCCGACTTACCGGCCACGTACCGCCATGCATGCAGCTCGCACACTCCGGGATCGTTATCGCAGTGAAGACTATCAGGCAGAGTACGATGCCTGGAAAGTTGAGTTTGACAAGCTGGACCCGGACGATGACGCCACCTGGCTGGACAATCGTCTTATGCCGGACCCCGATTCCGTTCGTGTCCGGGCCTACGCGACCCACTCGACTCACAAAACCCTGACCTCACTGCGTCAAGGGTCGATGATCCATGTCTATGATCAGGATTACCGTCAGAAAGTGGAAGCCTCGTTCCATGAGGCCTACATGACCCACACCTCGACTTCGCCCAACTACCAGATTGTCGCCTCTTTGGATGTGGGCAGGATGCAGGCGGAAATGGAAGGGTTCGAACTGGTTCACGCCCAGATCGAGGCGGCGCTGACTCTGCGTGAACAGCTTTACACCACCCCGTTGTTAAAGAAATATTTTCAGGTGTTGGTAAACAAGGACATGATTCCGCTGGAATACCGCCAGTCCGGCGTCGATACCTTCTTTGATCCCGTCAGTGGCTGGAACAAGATGGAGGAGGCCTGGGCCCATGACGAGTTTGTGATCGATCCCAGCAGGATTACCATGGCCATTGGCAAAACCGGCATTGATGGAGATACCTTCAAGAACGAATACCTGATGAATCAGTTCGGGATCCAGATCAACAAGACGTCCCGCAACACCGTGCTGTTCATGACCAACATAGGAACCACTCGCGGTTCTATTGCCTACCTGCTGGATGTGTTGATCAAGCTGGCCAAGAGCTTTGACCGGCGTTGGGAAGAGAGCAGCCGGCCCGAACGCAAGATCATTGAACATAAGGTTAAGTCGCTGACCGAGGATCTACCGCCGCTGCCGGATTTCAGTCGCTTCCACGACGCTTTCCGGCCTACCCCGGGAAGCCCCGAAGGCGACATTCGCCGGGCTTACTTCCTCAGTTACGAAGAAGAAAATACCGAGTATCTGCGTTTCGACAATGGCGAACTGCAGAAACAGATGGCCGAGGGGCGGGATGCTGTTTCAGCCAGCTTCGTCATTCCCTATCCGCCGGGCTTCCCCGTGTTGGTGCCGGGGCAGGTTATCAGCGAAGAGATCCTGCATTTCCTGCAGGCGCTGGACGTGACAGAAATTCATGGTTATCGACCGGAATTGGGGCTTATCGTTTATACAGTCGACGCCTTGGGTCGCACGAAGGACGGTGCCGACTGACAAGCCGATTTTCTTCCCCAGTTACATTCAGCCAGCCGCATAGCAGGCTGAATGTACCCCTGTTTATAAAAAAATCTCCTCAAGAGACAGTGTGTTGGCGGTAATCCGTTCGGCCCCTGCCGCTGTGATACGCACCGTTTCACTGAAACCCATGCCAAATTCGCCCGGCTTGCGCAGGCAGATCGGCAAATGAAACACCATGTTTTCTTCCAGCACTGCGTCGTTGTCGGATGCTATGAACATGGAGCCGGCGACCCAGGATGGCGGAAATGCTGCACCAACCGGATAGCCAAACACGCCGGAGAAAAAGGCCCGATTGACGATTGGCGCCAGCGCGGCTTCACCGGCACGAGCTGCCGACGCGAAGCTTGAACCCGCTCGCGCAGCCGACATCACCGCGTCGAGGACGTCAAGACACACCCCGTGGAACTCACGAATTTCGGCCGACGCTTCACCGACTACGGCGGTGCGCATCATCGGCGCGGTATAGCGCCTGCGAACTGCACCGAATTCGGTGAACACGACATCACCGCGAGCAACCTTGTAACCGGAATGATTGGTATGAATGATGCCGCTACGAATGCCGGTTGTCACAATCGGCTGCATGCTCATGAATTCGCTGCCCGCCCCCAGCATGGTGTTGGCACCGGCCTGGGCGATTTCATGGTCGAGGACGCCCTCTCGTATCACAGCCGCTGCCGCGTCCAGACCTGAGCCGGTGATAGCTGCGCTTTCGGCCAGATACGTCAGTTCGGCGGGTGATTTGATCAGGCGTACACGATCGATCAGTGTGCCGAAATCGCTAAACGTGGCTGCCCCCAGCTCGTTCTTGAGGGCCAACAGCAGCCCCGGCCGAAAGGAACCCGCCCATGGGTTGAAGCCGATTTTCGGCGTTGAGGTGCCCGCTGTGCGGCGCACCTGTTCAGCCAGTGTACTGCCTACCGCCTCGGGAGCCTGCCATGGGTAGCCGATAACCTCGTCCACCCGGCTCAGATACACGGCAGGGCCGATCTCTATGGCCGGAACGAACAGTACGGTTCGGTCGGCTGCCACCAGTAACACGCACTGAACCGAAACTTCGAAGGTGGTGTACCCCGTCAGATAGCACAGCTCTCCGGCTTCGGTTAGCAGTAACAGGTCAAGTTCAGCTTTCGCCATCTCCCGACGAACCGAGGCGAGTCGTGCCTCGTACTCATGCGGCTCAAAAGCCAGTACGGGCTCGGGAAACCGGGTCTGCAGTTTTTCGCGGTAGGTGCGGTAATCCATGGTTGATTGCCCTCTGTTCTGAAAGTCAGTTTCCATTAATCGTTCGTTTATTCCCGGTATGCAAGAACAAGGATCCGAGCCACGCAATGATAGTGCTTTATAGGTATATAACGAGTCTCCATTTTATTGGCCTTTCTTGTGTTTGGGGTGAAATAAGATAGCCGATTTTTGCAATTATTATGAAAACCAGAATTACATGTGTAAATCGCTCGGCAGTTTAAGTTATAAATGTTTTTCGGGGAGTTTCGCATAGGGTAAGTTAAATCATATCAATAACCTTCCTAAGTTCTTCCCATATTAAAACTAAACTCTAGCCGGAACTAAGCCCTATGCTGGAAGCACTTCTGACGCCGGGAATTTTCTTTCTTGGTAAGCTGCGATACTCGATAAAGTTTGTGGTCATTGGGGGAGCTCTTCTCATTCCGTTGATGGTTATTGGTGTTCTTTTTTTGCAGGAAAAGGCCGCCACCGTTGAGTTTACCTCCGATCAAAGAGCCGGCTTGACAGAAATAAAGCAGGTTCGCTCGGCGATTGAGCTGGTGCAAGAACATCGTGGCATGTCCGCTGCATACCTGAACGGTGCCAAGAGTTTTGCGGCACCCATGAAAGCGCTTCAAAGCCGGGTGCAGCAGTCTATACAAAATTTGAGCAGCCTTACGCTGATCAACAATACATCAGACGTGTCTGCGACGTGGGAGCAATTGACACTCAGGCTGCACGAGCTCGATCAGGGCCAAAGTTTCCGGCAGCATACCGATCTGATCAATAATCTGTTTGTAATGGCAGACACGATTGGTGAAAAATCCGGGCTCACTCTGGATCCGTCCGCTGAAACCTACTATCTCATTACTCTGGTGACTACCTCCTACCCTCAAATTGCGGAAGCCATGGCCCAGGCCCGCGGGATTGCAACCGGCGTAGCCGCAAGAGGCACTCATCAGGGCGACAGTCGTATTACCTTGGCAAACCGGCAGGATCGGATAAACCAACATCTCGATACCATTCAGTACAATCTTTCACGTTCTTCGAGCTACAAGCCGGAACTTGAGAAGGAGTTGAGCCAGGCCGCAGGGCAGATCAGCCGGGTTGTCAGTCGGTTTGTCGAGCTGTTGCAAAAAGAGTTTCGTGAGCCGGAAACAATCAGTGTGTCGGCGAGCCAGATTAATGAAATCGCCACAGCAGCAATTGGTGAGGCCTATCACGAGTTTGACAGTCTTATTCCTCTTGTTGATCGCGCCCTGTCAGAGAGAGAGGCCGATGCTGCTTTTGTTTACCAGTCTACTATCGGCTTGCTTGCGATCGTCTTGTTTGGCATATGCTATTTGTTCGCCTCGTTCTATCAAGGTGTCAAGGCCAGTATTGGCAATCTTATGCGAACGACAGAATCGCTTGCAAAAGGCGATCTTACGTATCGGGCGAAACGGATTGGACAAGATGAACTCACGGACGTGTCCGAATCGCTCAACATGATGGCTGATCAGTTCCGGAATATCGTTAGGCAAGTCGCCGGATCTGCTGAGCAATTGGCCCAAGCATCAGAAGAGCTGTCGGCCGTAACGGAAGAGAGTGCCCAAGGCGTTCAGCGTCAGAAACACGAGACGGATCAGATAGCCTCTGCCATGACCGAACTTTCGGCCACAGTGCGTGAAGTGGCCTCCAACGCAGTAATTGCGGCCGATGCTGCAGCAAATGCCAATGAGCAAGCGGGCGAGGGGAATTCTGTATTGCATCAGATGACCGAGCAGATTTCCGGGTTGGCACGGGCCTTGGGCCAGTCAACACAAGTCGTGGTAGAGCTGAATGAGCACAGCACAGAAATTGGTTCTGTACTTCAGGTAATCAGTGAGATTGCGGATCAAACCAACCTGCTCGCTCTGAATGCAGCCATAGAGGCAGCACGAGCAGGAGACAGCGGTCGAGGTTTCGCAGTCGTAGCGGATGAAGTGAGGTCACTTGCAGGGCGTACCCAATCCTCAACAGAGCAAATCCGCGACTCCATCCACCGGTTACAGGAAGGGGCGAAAACTGCGGTTCAGAGCATGGGTAAAAGCCAGAAGGAAAGTGAGGAATCCGTCAATCTCGCTTTTAAAACGGAGTCTTCGTTCAAGGCAATCATGGGGAGCGTGGACAAAATCTCTGATATGAGCGCGCAGATTGCCAGTGCTACCGAGCAACAATCGGCGGTTTCAGAGGAAATGAGCCAGAATATCGAGCAAATCTCTGAGGTGGCTGATCAAACCTCGGCCTCCTCCAATCAGATTGCGCAGGCCAGTCAGAATCTATCAGAATTGGCACAGAGTCTGGCAGGGCAGGTCTCACACTTCAGCACCTGATCTGACTTCCGTTTTTTATTTCTCAACCTGGCGTAGATACTCCGACACATTCATTCCCCACAAGCGTGGGTCGTCGTAAATGGCAAGCCACTGTTGATGCTGAAGCTCCAGTGTTTTTGTCATGACGGTCAGGCATATGCTTGGATTGTTGTCAGACCTGCTGGCTCTAATCGTGCTTTGTATGCGTAGCTTGCAAGGCCCAAGGAAATGGCCTCCCGGGCCAGACTTACCTTGGCCGCGTTGTTTATGTGCGATATCGCCCTCCCGGCCTTTGAGCATGTAATCAAAGTAGAAGGGCGGCAGGGCGCGCTTCTTCACCTGCCAATAGAACGCCGACTCTTTGAAAGGGCTCAACGGTAAGGTAGGCGTTACCTCGCCGCCATAGACAAACTCTGCGAGCATCACTTTGCCGTAGCCCGTTACTGTGGGGCAGGAGCGCGTCCAAAAACTGAGTGAGGAAGAGGAGTCCTTTTACGGGTACAAATACCTGCCTCGCAAGTTCAAGATTGTGCTGACTGGAAGAGCACCTGGTAAGTACAACCTCTACCTGGGGGCAGATTTCTCGGGTCAGCGCATGAACAGGCTGTACCGGGAGAATATTGATACAGGCACGATATTGAGAGAGCTGCGGCCGCTGTTCCGGACCTACCAGAAGGAACGTGAGGCCGACGAGCGTTTTGGTGATTTTCTGATGAGAGTTGGTATTGTGGAACAGGAACGTACATCGGCTATGTTGCACCAGCCATTGAAATGAACCGGGTAGTGTACAAGGGGCATTATGAGTGACGCTGAAGCCAAAGAGTGGGAACGCCTTGCTTTTGTAGCGGGGAGGGATGGCGTGCCTGCTGCTTTGGCGTTTGCGCAGCAGGGTTTCCGGCAGTACACCGCAGCTATTCGCGAGGCGGACTCGGGCGGGAATCAGTATGGAGCAGGGTATCGAGATAGCCTGAACGCTTCGCTTACCGTCTATCAGACCTACATTTCAAAAAATGAGTAAGGTGTCGAGCGGTGCAAGCGGAAACCTCTGAATAACGCAATCAGGGCAGGCTGCATTATTCAGAGGAGAGGTTCTCTTTGCTTAATACACTCCGCCTCTGTGGGAATTGAACTTCAGAACTGAAACCTTGGGAACAGGATGTCGCGCTCAAGATAAATCTGTTCCGATAAACTGAAGTCCAGGCTTTTCAATTCATCATACAGTCTGCGCCATGAACGACAGGCGGCTTCCGGGGCTTTGTAGTGATTGGTTAACTCTCTCAGCCCGCGAAGTTGCAACTTGATAGCATCGTGCTCTTCATTCATCTGGCCTATGGGTGTATCCGGCATCGGTGGCCTATCGTGCTCCATGCGGGAGAGTACATAAGCTTCTTCCCGTTTGACGTGATCGGTCAGAGTTTGCTCTAGTTGCTTTACCGCGCGAGTAATGCCCTGGGGTACGTCCGGGCTGGCCCGGTGCACAGCCTCGATTTTTCTGGCCAGCCGATGCAGTGCGGGCAGTTGTTCAAGGTGAGTGGCGTCATACTCCGTGTGCAGGAGTTCCAGTAACGTGTCCGTTTCCATCTCCTCCAGCGGTTTGTGCTTCATACACACATCGAAGAGTTGCCTGCACAGAGTTTTTCCGGGTACTCCCGCTTGCGCTGCAGCCTCCTGCACGGTTTTGTCGCGATCAGTGCTCACATTGAGGCTGTAGCTCTGAAACACGGCGAATGTTTCAGGGCACTGTTTGATCATGCCGCCAATGGTGGTTTCGTTGCAGTTTCCAAGAACGCTTTGGTATCTCATGGCTCACCTCCTAATCTACTATTAAGTAGTATAATAGATGAATGTTTAAGGATTGCAATGAGAATGGTAGCTATTACTGGGAGTTTTTGTTACTTCAGAATCCGTTCGGAGCCTGAAATCCTGCCAGGCCTGCGTCTTCCAGCAAGCGGGCAAAACCAATGGTGGTCAGGTCCATACCCGGTGCTCCGATAACTTGCACGTTGAACGGAAGCCCCTCCCTGGTACGCCCGATGGGCACAGAGGTTGCCGGTAAACCGAGCAAGGTGGCAAAAGCGATCCAGCAGAACTGATCCATGTACGCGCGGGGTTGTCCCGCAACGGTAATCCGGCGCTTGAACACCGGCTGCGAATGATCGTGCCGGATAGCTGCGGTAGGTGTGATCGGTGTTAGCAGTACATCCACATCGTTGAACAGCGTTTCGATTTCTGCCCGCATCTTTTCCCGCATCTCGCTCATGGCCATCCACTGGTAAGCCGGCTGATTTGCGCCGCGGCCATATTCGCCGATGAAGGGCGTCATGGGGCCAAAGAAGGTGAGCCATTTTTCCAGCCGGGCAATCCATTTCAACTGGCGCCGCTGGGCCGGCTTGAAGGATGTGCTCAGCAGGCTGCCCAGCAAGTTGAAGTAGGCAGGCAGTGTGTGTTCAAGGCTTAAAAGGGGGTGCTTAGCCTCGGATACAAGAGCGCCTTGATCCGCAAGCTGCTTTCCCAGTTCCCGATAGCCGCCTGTCAGCTCTTCTTCTACAGGACACAGTGGGTCTTCCAGCCATAGCCCAACGCGCGCCTGTTTCAGGGCTTCCAGACGTGAAGGCGCCATTTCCAGTTGCCAGCACCGGCTATCAACCGGTTTGGGTCCGGCAATGACCTTCAAAAGAAGCTCGAGATCCCGGGCGTTTCTGGCCAGGGGGCCACCTTCTGCAAGATCCGGTTGCGATTGGGTGCCCGGCGGCCCGGGAATGTGGCCGCGAAAAGACACCAGCGTTCGTGAGGGTTTATGCCCGAAAACCCCGCAAAAATGCGCAGGAATACGAATGGAACCAGCCAGATCACTGCCCACCTCCAGTGGTGTCATGCCAGCCGCGAGAGCCGCTGCCGCGCCTCCCGAGGAGCCACCCGGAGTGTGATCTGAATTATAGGGATTGTTGGTTACGCCAAACAGCTTGTTATAGCTTTGCAGATCGGTGGCGTAAACCGGGACGTTGGTTTTGCCAAGAATAATGGCACCGGCATCTACCAGTCGCTGAACCACGTCCGCATGGCGTTCAGGCTTGTGGTTTCGCAGCGCGGTGGCGCCAGCGGTGCAGGCCATTCCGGCAACTTCCCAGGTATCTTTCAGGGTGAGGGGCAAACCGTGCAAGGGGCCTGTTTCAGTTCCGGACGAACGCTTCCGGTCAGCCTCCCGTGCCTCTTCAAGTACGCGCGTTTCATCGAGGGTAACGATCGCGTTAACGGCTGGATTGCGCTCGCGGACTCGCGCAAGCAGGGAAGTCACCAGCTCTTCGCTGGTCAGGGTGCCAGATTCAAGTTGCCTCAGCAGCTCATGTGCTGGCTGGTAGTGCAGTTCATCCATCTGATGTCTCTCTGGTTTTGTTTTTGCAGTTCCGGGCCAGAGATGCTGTCGGATAACTTGCCTATGGAAGCTGCTCCCGCCAACGCTTTACCTTGACCTGGCCTTTAATGGCATCAATAATTTCGACGATCAGCGCAATCAGCGCGTCGTTTCGCTCTTCATCGGTATCCGGTTCGCCCGGTCCGCGTATAAAGGCGTTTACTATGTCTTCGATAAACGCATGGTTTGAAGAGGAGGCCAGGTCTTCCAGAATCTGCTGGATAACGTTGGCAACAATATCACCCACCGCATCCTCAAGCGTTTCCTGAATGGTTGAGCCCACGACCGGCAGGTACTTCAGCCGCGACAGTTCCACGTTCTGTTTCAGTGCGTGGTCAACCCTGTCTTCAAGATAGCTCCTCAGTGCACCACGGTTGGGGACATAACCTTCCTTTGCTGCCTGAGCGACTCGCTGGGAAATCCATCCAGACAACATCTCCCGCCGTGGGTACAGGATGTCGTTCTGGATTTTCTCAAAAAGCGGAGAACCCAGCTTTATTTCATGCTGCACACCGCTCAGTACCTTTGCCACTATGCGGTCGGACAGTTCTTCCATGAAGGCTTCGTAGTAGAAGTTTACGAAACGATAGAGCCCGGTACCGGTAACATCGATTATCTTGTATTGATGCAGGCGGTACACAATGGAAATAACCCGCAGGATTCGCAAGAACCGCAGGCTGCCAACGGGTATGCATCCGATCACATCATACCAGTGGATAAAGGGATAGAAGTACCAGCGGTCGTACACTTTGGCCCGGATTGCATAGCCCCAGCGCACGAAAAACTCTGTCAGGAAGACCGCCACGAACATCGCGTCGTACAGGATGAAGTTTTCATGTATGGGGTTGTAGGCAGCCTGAAACGCAGGGAGATGCTCTTTCAGCACATTCTGGATGGCGACAAAGTTATAGACGGAGTCCCAGATAATGAGGACGAGGTTGATGATGAGCAGCCCCAACATCAGGAAGTCGATAATGAACCAGATGAGCTGGTGGCTGGACTTCAGGTTCTCGCGGTTAATTTTCAGCATTCGCCGGTATCCGTCCTCTGTGATGTAATAGCGGTCGCAGATGTTTCGACAGATTAGCTTATTTGGGCCGGGCCGACGACTTGTCGGGGGTGCAGATTAACTTGACCGGCTGGTATTAAACTCTCACGCTTAAGCGACAACCACCTCCATCACGACCAACACTGAAACCACCGGATGCAATCATTTGTTCAAATTTTCAAATCGGGCCGGGTCCTGCTTCTGGGCCTGCTGCTTCTGTGGTCATCCTTTAGCGTGGCCGAGCAAGTTGAGGTCCGTGTAAAAGGTGATTTCCCGGAGCTCCAAAAAAATGCCGAGGCATTTATTGGTGAGGTGGAGGACCGAAGCGCTGACAATCTTCGTCGTTATGCCTCGACGGCTGTCAGCCAGGCCAGCAAGGCATTGCGGGCGCTGGGCTATTACAGACCGGTCGTTGACTGGAAGGTTGAAGAAGCTGACGCAGAAAAAACGGCCAAGCTGATTCTTGAAATTACGCCGGGTGATCCGGTGCGGGTTAAATCCCGAACCGTTGAAATCCGTGGCCCTGCTGCCTCTGACCCGCGCTTCAAAGATAACCTGCCAGTTCACCCCGCAGAAGGCGATGTTCTGAACCATGGCGATTACACCAACCTCCGGAACACACTTCAGAACCGGGCACGGCGCCGTGGGTATTTTGACGGTCGACTTGTTACCCGCACTCTCGAAGTGGATCCGGAAGCGGCGAGCGCCAATATTGTTCTGGTGTTTGAAAGCGGTGATCGATATCGGCTGGGAGAGGTCACCTTTGAAGAGGGGCACTGGTTTGAAAGCCGACTCCTTCACGAGTTCGTGACCTTTGAGCCGGGCATTCCTTATCATGCGGACGAAATTGCAAAGCTGAACAGCGATCTCCTGGGCAGTGGTTACTTCTCGGGAGTGGACATAGATGCTGTGCCGGGGAGCGCTGAAAATGGTGTGATCCCGGTGCGAATAGGCCTGACCCGAAGAGATCCCCGGTCTTTAGCCACCGGCCTCGGCTTTTCCACGGATGTTGGGCCGCGTTTTCGCGGAACTTGGCGGGAGCACTGGATCAACCCGATGGGGCACAAACGCGGGGCTGAAACAGAGCTTTCGGGGCCCAGGCAGAATATCAGTACCTGGTATGAACTGCCGCTGGATCCACCTATGACAGATGCGATCCGGTTAACGGCAGGCTATCAGCGCGAAGATATCGAGAACGTTGAATCCGAGCTGTTGACGTTTGGACAGCAGTGGCCGCACCAGCTGGATAGTGGTTGGCTGCAGGTGTTGTCAATACGCTGGGATGGCGAGCGCTACAATATTGGTGATGATGAAAAAGGGACAAGTTCACTGCTGCTTCCAGGGGTGGGTTATTCCAAACTACACGCTGATTCGCCGTTGGATCCCTCCAAGGGTTACCGTTTGCAGATCGACGTGAGCGGTTCCCACAGGGCGGCTCTCTCGAGTGTGGATATTCTGCATGTGAACGCGATTGCCCGGGGCCTGTTTACACTCGGCGGCAAGCACCGTTTTCTGTCTCGCATCCAGATTGGGGGCGTGGGGACAAACCGGTTTGAAGACGTGCCACCTTCACTGCGCTTTTTCGCTGGTGGTGACCAGAGTGTGCGCGGTTATGCATACCAATCCTTATCGCCTGAGAATGACAATGGGGTTCCGGTCGGCGGGCGATTCACGTTGGTGGGCAGTGCTGAATACCAGTATCAGTTTGCTGACAAATGGCGCGCCGCAATGTTCATAGACCACGGCAACGCCGTTAACGATCTGTTCGATCCCTTGGCCACCGGTGTGGGCGTCGGTATTCGTTGGATAAGCCCGCTTGGGCCATTGCGTCTGGACATTGCCAAAGGCCTGGACACCGAGCTTGGCGGTGAGTGGCGGATCCACTTTTCCATGGGGCCAGAGTTATGACGGGACGTATCCGATTCTGGGTACTGCTGCTTCTCGGGCTGCTCGTACTTTTGCCTGTCGTTCTGGTCTCAGCGATCTTGCTGGCGCTGCGATCCGAAACAGGAACTGCCTGGGTGATTGATCAAATACCCGGGTTGGAAGTAACCAATGATCAAGGCTCGCTGTTTGGAACCTGGCAGGCGGATCGCCTGCAATGGCGGGGTTACGGTGTTGATGTGTTGGTTGAATCTCCGCTCATAGACTGGTCGCCGTCCTGTCTCTTTAATCTGCAGCTCTGCCTCGAGACCCTGCACCTGGAACAGTTGGACGTAAACGTGCAGCCGCCTGCAGAAGAACAAGGCCCGGGCGGGGATATCAGCCTGCCTGGGGTTGAGTTACCACTGGGGCTGAGAGTCACCGATGTAAGGTTGGGCACGTTCACCTTCAATGACAACAAGGTATGGGACAGGTTTGAGCTTGATGCGAGCGGTTCCGGGACTGACTGGGAACTTGAGCGGGTCTATTATCAGCTTGATGACTATACCGCAGTGGCGTCTGGCCGCGTGGAAACACGGCGGGACTGGCCGGTCAATCTCGAGGTGAGTGCTGTTTTGCCGCCACCCTATGGCGATAGCTGGACGATAGATCTGGCGCTTTCAGGCAGCGTTCGGGATCTTGCGCTTGCGGGCCAGAGCCGCGGTTATCTTGACGCAGCGGTGGACGGTAAAGTGGAACCGCTGGCGTCAAATCTGCCGGCACGCTTGCGGGTTACCTCCAAATCATTCAGGGCGGCAGAAGCCGTGCCGGAAACTCTGGTGCTGAAAAACTGGTTTGTCGAGGCCAAGGGCAGCCTGCAAAGCGGATTTAATACCGAAGGGCAGGCCACACTGCCGGGCACTGAAGGTCCGGTTGAGCTGACCTTGACCGGCTTGGTTGCAACCACCGGCGCTCGGGATATCCGACTGAAGCTTTCCGCCAAGGATCAGGCTGAGAAAGGCAAGGCAGACGAGTCACCCAAAACGTTGGTCGTCACCGGTAATACGCAATGGCGGGATGGCCTGAGTGCGGAGGCGGAGTTGCAGTTGCGCCAGTTCCCGTGGTATTCGCTTGTGCCCGAAATGGAAGCGCCGCCTGTTGCAATTCGCAAGTTGGATGGCGATGTATCCTGGCGCGAAGGGCGCTATCAAGCCAACCTGACTGCGGAAGTGGACGGACCTCAAGGCAGCGCAGAGCTGTCTGCGGTTATTGATGGCGATGCCAGCGAGGCCAGGGTGACAGAGCTTTCAGCGGTAACGGGTGCAGGTTCTCTCTCCGGCCAAGGAGCCGTGATGTTCTCCGGCCCACTGAGCTGGCAAGCAGCTCTTGAGCTCGAAGATTTTAACCCCGGGTATTGGGTGCCGGTTCTCGAAGCCAAACTCAGCGGCCAGGTGACTTCAGAGGGAAAGCTTACTGACGGGCCGGTTCCGGCAATGCAGGCCAGCTGGGACCTGGAGGGGCAGTGGAGGTCCAGTCCTGCGGTGATTGCGGGCCGGATTGATACGTTGACAGGTGACTGGGTTGTCCCTGAATTGAAGCTCGTCATCGGGGACAATCGTCTCGAGGGCAGCGGTAAATGGGGCAAAGCGTTGCAGGCCGACCTGAATCTCAAGTTGCCCGACCCGGAGGAGATCCTGCCGGGACTGGACGGACAGGCTGATTTTCAGCTCAGTTTGAGAGGAACACCCGATGACCCCCGAGGTGAATTGACGGCCAGCGCCGACGACCTGCGCTGGCAGGATCTTCTGGTCGTGGAAGCACTGAGCCTGGATGCCCGGCTGGATTCCGGATTCCGTCTCGCTAGCGAGCTACAGGGCAAGGGTATTGCTATTGCAGGGCAGAATATCGATTCGCTCACCGTCAATGCGCAGGGCACTCAGGGCGACCATGAAGTTGCCATTGACGCGCAGCACGAAGAGGCGGGAGTGCAGATGGTTTTCCAGGGATCTGCGGGTGAAGCCTGGGTAAGCTGGCAAGGGCAGCTTACGCGGGCCGTTATTGATGTGCCTGGACAGCAGCAGAACTGGGAGCTGGAGTCTCCCGCCGGGCTAACGTACGGAGATGATGGTGCGCTCAGTTTTGGGGCCCATTGTTGGCGCTGGCAGCAAAGTTCTGTTTGTGCAGACGATCAGACCCTTCTGCCCGAGCCGAATATTGCCTACCGTATCGACAATTTTCCTGCCGCTGCTTTGGCACCGATTCTGCCAGAAACGTTACGGTGGAACTCAAGCATCAGTGGCGAAATTAATTTCACTTCCACCGATAAGGGCTCCGATGGCCGGATAGCGCTTGATGCCGGCGAGGGCCGGTTTGAGCTGCTGTTGGATGGCGAGTGGGAAACCCTGAGTTACGAGACGTTGACGACGGAGCTGGAGCTCAAGCCCGAGCAGGCAGATCTTGTGGTGCTGTTGTCTGGCCCCGAGCTTGGCAAGCTCTCGGTGGATATGACGCTTGATCCGATGGCCGAAGGCCGCCCGGTTGAGGGCAAGTTCAAGCTGGAAGGTCTTGATATTGCCTTGGCAGGCCTGTTTACCGGGCTTGAAGAGGTGGCTGGGGACGTTAACGGCGAAGGTAGCATATCCGGACCTCTGATGAAGCCAGCACTGCGTGGGGAAATCGCGTTAACCAACGGTCGGGTAGTGGACCCTCGCTTACCTTTGCCCATGGAGGAGGTGGTTGTTAGCGTCGAGCTTGACGGCTATTCCGCGGACATTCGTGGCCGGGTCAGCAGCAACGCTCGTAGCGAGGCCCTTATTCGTGGCAGTTTGGACTGGCAGGATGCGCCAGGCGGGGAGATTCGCATTACGGGTGACCGGCTGCCATTCAGCCTGGAGCCATACGCCCGCCTGGAGGTGGCGCCGGATCTGACAATCGCATTCCGTGAAGGTGAGCTGAGTGTAGAGGGCCGAATAGAAGTGCCTCGTGGCGATATTAAAATAGAAGGATTACCGGCGCAGGCTGTTTCAGTGTCCGAAGACGAGGTGATTGTTGGGGTAGAGCAGGAAGAGCCCCTGATCAGGTCGCTGGACATGGATGTCACGGTAGTTGTTGGCGAGGATCGAGTGAGTTTCGTTGCGTTTGGCGTAACGGGCGATCTGGAGGGTACCTTGAGGATCGGTAACGACATGGATACCCGGGGCACCTTGCAGCTGGTGGATGGTCAATACGAAGCTTATGGCCAAGAGCTTGAATTGCGCCGTGCTCGGCTGCTATTCGTTGGCAGTCTGGTTCAGCCGTATCTGGACATCGAAGCTGTCCGACAGGTGGACACGGTTGTGGCAGGGATCCGCCTGAGTGGTCCGGTTCAGTCCCCAACCACTGAGGTGTTTTCCAGCCCGGATATGCCACAGGCAGATGCTTTGTCTTATGTGATTCTTGGTCGGGCTCCAGGAGGGCAGGCTGATGACGGGCAGATGGGTCGTGCAGCCATTTCGCTGGGGCTGACGCAGGTTAATAAGGTAACCGGTCAGATTGGCGAAGATTTTGGTATTCGCGAGTTAACACTGGAGGCTGAAGGCAGCGGAGACCAGACATCGGTTGTCGCCAGCGGTTACCTGAGCGAGGACCTGAGTATCCGCTACGGGGTGGGTGTCTTCGAACCCATCAGCACGGTGGCGCTGCGTTACGATCTGGGCAAGTACTTTTACCTCGAAGCTGCCAGCGGACTGGCAGCCTCTCTGGATATCTTCTACACCCGGGATTTCTGAGTTCAGTCCAGTTCAAATGTTGAGTTCACCGATGCGCTGATTTCCCGTTCGCCGACGCTTGAAATGGTGTCGGCGCCTCTTGCTTCAGCAGACATCATCATCGGCATGGGGCGATGGCCCCCGTTAATGTTGAGCGTGACCACATCGCCACAGCTCTGGTCCATCTGCTGCGCAACGAACTCGCAACGGGATTTTGCATCGGCGAGCGCCAGAGCCAGCGCTTCCCGTTCCATACGAGTTTCCTGTGAATGGAAAAACTGATGTGGCCCGAGATTGTAATTCAGCCCGAGCGCCTGGGCGTGCTGCAGAATCGGGTTCAATAGCGCCAGGTCTGTGATGGTAAAGCTGACGGTCTGTGAGGCAACCGCCCGTTTTTCCGGCTCTTCCTCCCGGGTTTCCATTGGCAGTGTGCGTTCGTAAAGATTGACGGACGCATCTGAGTACTCCTGAAGCTGGGGTCTGTACTCACTGATCCCCTCCCGCCATTGCGCCATCGTTGATGCCACCTGTTCCGTGGCTTTTTTTGGCAGCTCATGCTCCGCGCTGGCGGTGAACGTCAGGCGTGCACTGTCGGGTTCATAGCGGACACTACCTTCGCCGGTGAGAGTGACTTCGCCGGCCACGACAAAACCAGGTGCAAGCAGTGGCAATGCCCACAGGACGTGGGTTTTTCGATTCTTTCTGACCATACAAATCTCCTCCCGGAAGACGGGTTCAACATCAGGTTCGACGGGATGCAGGCTCCAGTCGGGCCAGTTTGAATGACAGGGCTGCCTGCACGAACTCGCGGAATATTCGCCGGTGGCCACTGTGATAAAGCAGGTATTCGGGATGCCATTGCAGGCCCATAAGCCATTGGCCACGGGTGCTTTCGATGGCTTGAACGAACAGATCGTTATCCACGGCGGTCACCTGGAGCTTTTTGCCCAAGCGCTTTATGGTCTGGCTGTGTATACGGTTGGCGCCGATGACCGGAGCGCGCATAAGTTGTCCCAGCCGGCTCGTCTTCACAAGGCGAACGGTTTGCATGGGTAACAAAAGTGGTCGGTGCCGGGTATTCACCCTGAGGGGCGTGATGTTCTGGCACAGGGAGCCACCGTGAAACACGTTGATGAACTGCGCGCCCCGGCAGATGCCCAGCACAGGAATCCCGATGGCCTCCGCTTGTTCCAGCAAAAGCTGATCCGTCGTATCCCGGGAAGGGTCATAACGGGCACTGACCTGAGGTTCCTGGCCATAACGTTCGGGATGGACATGAGTGCCCCCGGAGAGCACCAAACCGTCCAGAAGCGAGACATCCACTCTGCTCCCGGGCCGGATATAGTAGGGTCTCGCACCCTGGAGCCTTAGCCCAAAGCTGATCAGCCGCTGGGCAACGCGCTTACGGGCCGGGCCGCTGATGCCTATCGTCAGGCCGGGCAGGTTGTCATCAGTAGGGTGTTGTTCAGACATAGCCTTTACTGTGCAGCCATTTTTCTGAAGTTGCCTGCCAGCTGTGTGTCAGGTTTCGCAAGCTGATTTTCCGGCTTTCACGGAACAGGGCGCGCAGCTCAGCCAGATCGCCCGCATGGTTTGCGAGCTGCTCTACCACGACCCAATCATTCCATACACTCGAGAAGTGCCATTCCGGGTTGTCGATATCACAGTCCGGCAGCCGATAATGCAGTGTGGGCCGGCTTTTGATGCGTGGATCTTCCACGTACTGGTCGAGAAGTGGTTTGTCCAGGTGTGCAAACAGCGGCAACAGATCGAGAGCGCGATTCCGGGTTGGATTGGTATTAAGGTAATCCACCATCATCTGGCGCTGATCCGGTGCGTAGTCGTCGGCGATGAGCAAATCTGTATAACGGCTGCTCCAGGGTTCAATATACGTTGTGAATTTTCTGCTGATATCCAGCTGGTGTCGCGCTTTAAGCCAGTCGTAAAGAACTGCGAACGCCTGGTAGTAACGGACGAGAGTTGCAGGTTCAAGGTCGGGTAGCTCTGGATTCAGCTGCAAACCGAATGCGAAATAGATAGCGTCTCTGCTACCCAGTGCGCCGGCTTTACGCAAGCTGTCGACCAGAATCTCTATATTCTCAAGCTGCGAGAAGTGCATCGGCGGGCTGACAATCTCGAGCGGCACAATGCGTTCAGCTGCGGCATCGATAACTTCCAGGGCTTGCCCGCCGAGATCCCGGATGGACTGAGGCAGCCGTTCATCCTCAAGCGCGAGCTCCTTGACCGGGTCTGAATCCAGTTCGATAACGAAGCTTCCAAGGGGCGTTTCCAACCTGCTCACGTAGCGGGACTCCAGCACGGCTTTTCCGCCAAGCAGTTCCGCCGCCAGATTTACAAGCTTATCGTAGCCCAGCCCTGACAATTCGATTTCCACGCCCACACGACGCTCTTTTCCGGCAGTGGTATTGAGTATGTCTGGCATGTTGCAAGAGGTGGCTTGGTTCATAAGGCTCACTGGTTACAAATGTATGATCTCTTTACTTTATCACACTGGCGCGACAGCCATCGTTAAGGGGGTGCAAGAAAATGAGTCACCTGACTTTACACTGGATAAAACACTGTATATAGTCGAAACACTGTATAAACAAACAGGCTGGCTGGCACACTTTAAACGCCGGCAGATATCGGGCCCGGCATGTACAAGCACTGCATGCAGCAAGCGGAGCAGCGTAACAATGAAGCTGACAGCAAGACAGACTCAGGTACTGGAGATTATTCGCCGATCCGTGGATGAAACCGGCTACCCACCGACGCGTGCGGAGATCGCCGCGGAGCTGGGGTTCCGCTCAGCCAACGCTGCTGAAGAACACCTGCGTGCTTTGGCGCGGAAGGGCGCTATCGAGATGGTGCCGGGCGCCAGCAGGGGTATTCGTCTTCCGGAAGTTGCTGAAGATCCGGGGCTACCGGTCATTGGTCAGGTAGCGGCGGGCAGTCCGATTCTGGCTCAGGAGCATATTGAGGATCATTGCACACTGAAACCCGAGTTCTTTTCGCCTTCAGCTGATTATCTGCTTCGGGTCAGGGGAATGAGCATGAAGGATATCGGCATTCTTGATGGCGACCTTCTGGCAGTTCATAGCACCCAGGATGTTCGTAACGGTCAGGTTGTCGTCGCTCGAGTGGGTGACGAAGTGACCGTCAAGCGCTTCCGGAAAGAAGGCTCGAAGGTTTATCTGATGGCTGAAAATGAAGAGTTTGCGCCGATAGAAGTCGATCTCAAGGAGCAGGAACTGTTCATTGAAGGGCTGGGTGTAGGTGTTATCCGGCGCTCCGATCTGCATTGATCAGGCTGGTATAACCACAGACGCATTGCAAAACGGGTGAATTATGGAACAACTTAGCTTTAATCAGAACGTGGCATGGCAGCAAGGTATAGTGCCTTGCTCTCCCTGTCTAACCAGCCCGGCGCCAGAGTACGCCACCCGGAAACAGCGCACTGTCATTCGAGCCCGGCCGAAATCGGATGTTGCGGACTCCACACCCGCTGGTAACGTCACGGAGATCATTCTGCCAGAAGGCCAGGTGGAAAACTTTCAGTTGTTGCTACCGATGCTGACCCAGCTAAATCAGGAAAAACGCTGGCTGGCCTGGATTGATCCTCCCCAGGCGCTGGTGAGCAAATGGCAAAAAATGCACGGTATTGTTGCGGGAGAGCTTCTGGTTTTACGCTCCACCGCAGAGTACCCGGCACGTCAGCTCGCGGAAAGAGCTTTGAGCGCAGGTACCTGTCATGCGGTAGTTATGTGGACGCGTAAACTGGGAAAGACAGCTTTTGATTCCCTGCAAAAGGCAGCAGCGGAAGGCAATAGCCATGGCGTTGTGCTCAGGCAGCGCTGAGTAACGCTTTTAGTGCAAAGTGTAGGCGGGCTGAGCGTCAGAAACGTCCAGCTCGTCATCGTCCCAGTCAATATCGTGAGTAACACTTCCAGCCGCTTCTATTCCTGCTGCAATCATCGCCTTGGCAACAGACATATCCCGGTCTTCTATCATTTCGCGGGCTTCAGTTGAAAACGAAATTCTGACCAGTGGCTCGCTGTCATCGTCGATGCGTCGCAGGGCATAGTCGCCGTTGCTTAATTGTACAATCTCGAAAAACGATGGTGACATTTCATTAACCTTTTAGTGTTGAAAACCGGAAGCGACGGACCAGTGTGATTACCACTCGCCGTGTTGCTCTTCCAGGTTGTCGGCAAATGTTTTCATGGCTTTCAGAGTTTTCGCAAGCTCTTGGGCAGAGCGGTCTGGTCCAGCCTCGGCGGATACCGCAATGATATTCTCCGCATTGACGGTCTTCCGTGCCGCGGGAGGTCTGCTTTGGGCGCTTTCGAGCTGGTCAAGGTAGTTCCACCAGCTTCCCGCGGCTTGCTCAAGAGCTTTTAGCTGCCCAGTTTCAGGGGCTTGCTCACCGATCAGGCTTGCAAGCTCTGCTACAGATGAAGGCTCCTCTGAGCGCTTCTGGTAAAACCGCGCAATCATCACCAGCAACAGTCGTCTTGCTCTCAGCAAGAGCTCTATGGACCCCTGGATAGCGGCTTCGTTCTGCAGTTTTCGTACAGGCGCATGAAGCAGGTTACTGCCATCAGCTGGCTGCTCCGGTGATTCGAGAAGCGTTTTTGCCAGGAACAGCTTTTGTGAAACCAGCGAGTACCATTGTGATGCCATTAACAGTGCCTGTTGTGCATTGGGCAAAGCCTCTGAAAACTCCCTGCCGCAGAGATTTAGCCGAGGACCCTGGTCTGAAACCAGCCAATTAAATTAATCCGCCATCATAGCATTTCAGCCCAAAGATTTCTTCACCTCTTCCGTCCGAATCCTGAGTGACAATAAAACACAAACATTCACTTGAAACGAGCGTTTGAATTTGGCAAAAAGCACCCCCTGATGTTGGGTTTTCTGGATTGTCTGGAGGTGTTGGAGATGCGGTTCCATTTTGTCGCATGCGTTGTAGTGCTGTTGTTCGGGTTTTCCGGACAGGCGTTGTCAGGAGTATCGATGGCTGAAGCGGAACGGCTGAATCAGGATCTGACTCCGGTCGGTGCCGAACGTGAAGGCAATGCCTCCGGCAGCATTCCCGATTGGACCGGCGGTCTCACTGAGCCGCCTGCCAACTGGCGCGAAGGTGAGATTGAGGTTGATCCCTTTCCTCAGGATGAGGCGTTGTTCGTGATCACAGCGGACAATATGCACCTTTACAAAGACCGTCTTTCGGACGGCGCGGCTAAAATGCTGGCCCAATATGGTCCGGATTTTTTCATGCCGATCTACCCAACCCGTCGCACGGCAGCGTTCCCCCAGCATGTGTATGACAAGTTCTATGACAATGCTCTGAGTGCAGAGGTATTGGATAACGGAAATGGTGTGCGCAACACCATCATGACCAGCCCTTTCCCGATTCCTCGAAACGGGCTTGAAGTGATCTGGAACCACATTTTGCGTTATCGCGGTGAAGAAGTGGCATTCCGCAGCGGCTCTGCGACGCCGCAGGTGGATGGTTCTTTCAACCCGGTCGTCAATCATTACGATTATTATTTTGCGTACAGCAAGCAAGGCACTGAGCTTGCTGATATTGATAACAAGATTTTTTACCTCAAGACCGATACCATTTCGCCCACTGCGCTGGCAGGTACCATCACGCTTGTTCACGAAACGCTGGATCAGATTCGCTCGCCCCGCCTGGCCTGGCGTTATGATTCTGGCTCTCGGCGCCTGCGGCGCTCTCCGAATCTGGCCTACGAGACGGATCTGCCAAACTCTTCGTCTCTGCGCTCTGTCGATCAGAAAGATATGTATAACGGCGCTCCGAATCAGTATGACTGGGTTCTGAAGGGCAAGCGTGAGCTTTTTGTTCCCTATAACGCCTACAAGTTACACGACCGGTCGGTTCGGCCTGATGACGTTATTCGGGCAGGCCATATTAACCAGGAACTCACCCGTTATGAGCTTCATCGGGTGTGGGTGGTAGAGGCGAAGCGCCGCACTGGCATCAGACACATATACGACCGTCGCGTGTTCTATGTGGATGAAGACAGTTGGCAAATCCTGATGTCAGAGGAGTATGACGACGCCGGGAATCTGTGGCGGGTTTCCGAGGCCCATAACATCAGCTATTACAATGAACCGGTGTTCTGGACTACCATGGAGATGACTTACGACCTCAAGGCAAAGCGCTACTACATTGACGGCCTGGACAACGGTTATCCGGCCTACGATTTTAACCCCGGATTTCGCGGCAGTGAGTTTACAGCCTCCTCTGCGAGAAGGGCTGCGCGCCGCTGATTGCAGGCATTGACGTGAGGCGCCGGCATCCGTTGGCGCCGCAATCCGGGTCGTTCGTTTTTCACCTCTATCGTGCAAGGAAAAAACGTCATGGCCGACTCTCAAGATACTTCCCATTCCGAACTTCAGTCCTGTCTGGTAAATTTCGATCAGCTAATGACCGATCTCGGTCGCGCTCTCGCCGATCAGGATTGGGATGGTCTGGTTGAGCTCAATGTCCGGGTAAAGCCTTGCACAGAATCTCTGATAGTTGCGCTGGAGGCCGGGCAGATTGAGCCTGAGCCGGTCCGGTCCCGACTTGAGGAATTGCGTCAGTTTTTGGACACAGCCGGTGAAGGTGCTACGCGAGCCAAGGCAGAAGCGGAACAGGCGCTAAAAGGCGTGAATCGTAACCGCAGTGCTGCCAAGGCGTATCAGAATATTTCAACTCCTCGGTCGGAATAGCGTCATAAAATTGACTCTTTCGGTTTTACCGTCTTAAATACCGCACAAATTCCCAAAGAGATTCCTGTGAATGTCTAAAAATAACAAGGTTCTGGTGCTGAGCGAGGATGAATTGAGGCGCCGGGACATGGCGACGATTCTGGAGTTTATTGGTGAAGAGCAAGTTATTGCAGGTGATGATGCAGTGGCACTCCTCGAATCCGGCGATAAAGAGAGCCTGGCGGATATTTCTGTTGCCGTCGTAAACGGCGCGGATTCGGAACTCATAAAGACGATTGAGCTGGTATGCGGGGCGGTTCAGGGAGTTCCGTTGCTGGTTATGGGTGATCCCGACCTCAAGGGCCTTGCCGAGTCAGACGCTGCGCGCATTATTGCCCGCATGGAATGGCCTATGAATTACACCAAATTTGTAGACTCGCTTTATCGCGCCCAGATTTTTGTTGATCAGTTTCGTCGCTCAAAGGAGCGAGGGCAGCAACGTGACCTGCAGCTTTTCCGCAGTCTGGTGGGGACCAGTCGCAAAGTTCAGCAAGTTCGCCAGCTGATGGAGCAGGTCGCAGACAAGGATGTGAGCGTCCTTATAACCGGGCCTTCTGGCACGGGCAAAGAAGTTGTTGCGCGCAACCTGCACTACCATTCTTCACGCCGCGACAAACCTTTTGTGCCCGTTAACTGCGGTGCCATTCCTGCGGAACTGTTGGAAAGCGAACTCTTTGGTCATGAAAAAGGCGCGTTCACGGGTGCTATTACGGCTCGGGTAGGGCGTTTCGAGATGGCGGAGGGAGGCACCCTGTTCCTGGATGAAATTGGCGATATGCCACTTAACATGCAGGTGAAAATACTCCGTGTGTTGCAGGAGCGTACATTTGAGCGTGTTGGAAGCAACCGCACCCTGTCGGCCGATGTCCGTGTGATCGCAGCGACGCATAAACATCTTGAGGATATGATCGAGACGGGTGAGTTCCGGGAGGATCTCTATTATCGGCTGAATGTTTTTCCCATTGAGGTGCCATCTCTACGGGACAGGGTTGAAGATATCCCGCTGCTGATCAATGAGTTGATTTCCCGTATGGAAAAGGAGAAGCGCGGTTCTTTACGGATGAATTCGGCCGCGATCATGAGCTTGTGCCGGCATGACTGGCCAGGCAATGTTCGCGAACTGGCAAATTTGGTTGAACGGCTGTCGATTATGCACCCTTATTCTGTCATCGGGGTGCAGGAGTTGCCGAAGAAGTTTCGGTATGTGGACGATTTTGATGAGAACCGGCCTGTTGAGGATTCGGGTATGCCTTCCGGTATTCCCGGGTTGGTGGGGCTGGATGCGCCAGCTTTGCTGCCAGTGAATGGGATTGATCTGAAGGATTATCTTTCGAATCTGGAGAAGCAGCTGATTCAGCAGGCTTTGGATGAAGCCGGTGGGGTGGTTGCACGGGCTGCGGAGAAGCTTCGGATTCGGCGGACTACTCTTGTAGAGAAGGTTCGGAAGTATGGGCTTCGGGAGGAGGAGTCTGAGGAGTCCTGATTTAACACGCATGGGTGCTGTCGCGGTCGCGGGGTAGTCCTTTTCAAAAAGCGTCGCACAACTCGCTTTGCTCAGACAAGCGACACCTTTTGAAAAGGACTACCCCACACCCGCTTGGAAACTGAAGCAATAGCCTCTTCTTTTTTTGTGACAATAAGACGTCAAGGGTTTGTGGCCTTTGGCGTCTTTCTCGTTTTGGGCGACGTAAAACTGTCGTTTGCCTTTCTCTTTCTTTTCTTACCTATTGATATATTGGGAAAAACTCTAGTTGGCACGGAGCTGGCTTAGTGACTTGTAAACGAATCATCCGAAGGGTGTGGTCCGGTGTAACGGACTGATCGGGAGTCAGGTTATGAGTCAGGCACAGTTTGTCATTCCATCAGCGGAGCATGAGGCGCAGGCTAATGCGGCGGCGGATGCTAACGATAAGGTCAGGGCGTTGTTTCCGCAGCAGGACGATGAGGCAGTGGATTCTGCGCTGGAGATGTTCAACCAGATGTCGCGGCAGATTACCGATTCCTATCGCACTCTGGAGTCTCGTGTTAACCAGTTATCCGGGGAGCTGAGCCAGGAGTCTTTGCAGCGTCAGCAGGAGCTGGAGGAAAAGGAGCAGCTTGCCGACAGACTTTCTACTTTGTTGAAAGCCCTGCCCGCCGGGGTAGTGGTTCTGGACAGCCAGGGTGTTGTGTCTCAGAGCAATCCTGCGGCGATCGCATTGTTGGGTGAGCCACTGGACGGGGAACGTTGGGTGGATGTAATTCGCCGTTGTTTCTCTCCGCGCCGGGATGATGGTCATGAGGTGTCTTTGAAAGATGGGCGCCGGGTGAGTATCGAAATTCGCACCATGGATAACCAGCCGGGTCAGTTGATTCTACTTACCGATCTGACGGAAACCCGTCACCTGCAATCGCAGCTCGCTCATGCCCAGCGCCTTTCGGCCATGGGCAAGATGGTGGCTTCGCTTGCGCATCAGATTCGCACGCCTTTGTCGGCGGCCATTCTTTATGGCGGGCATTTGACCCAGGACGATCTGGATGAGGAGATGCGCCAGCGCTGTGCTTCTCGCCTGATGTCGCGACTTACACATCTGGAGCAACAGGTCCGGGATATGCTGATTTTTGCCCGGGGCGAGACTCGTCTGGCAGAGGAGTTGTCTGCATCAACGCTGGTTTCGGCTCTGGAATCCGCACTGGAGGGGATCAAGCCTGTTGCCGGTTCGGATGTGATGTTGAAATGCGAATTGCCTGAGGAGTGCCGACTGCTGTGTAACCGGGATGCGCTGGTGGGGGCCTGTACCAATCTGGTGAACAACAGTCTTGAAGCGGGGGCGACTGTTGTCGCCGTTCAGGTTGTATCGGATGCTGGAGAGCTGTTGATCCGGGTTATGGATAACGGCCCGGGGTTTGGTAAGGCGGAAGCAGGCCGGCTGACCGAGGCGTTTTACACCACAAAATCTCACGGCACCGGACTTGGCCTTGCGGTTGTGCAGGCTGTTGTGAAGGCTCACCAGGGGCATTTTTCCATTGAATCGCCAGAGCAGGGGGGCGCTGTCGCGACTCTGCGTCTGCCGCTTTTGCGTAGCCTTTCTCGTAACCCTTCTAGTAACTCTTCTAGTAACACCGTCTGATCGGAGGCAACCATGGCCAAGGCACAGATTCTTATAGTTGAAGATGATCGTGACCTGCGCGAGGCGCTGGTGACTACTCTGGAACTTGCGAAGTTTCGCGTGCGCGAGGCCTCGAATGCCCATGAGGCGCTGGTTCGGCTGGCAGAGGCACCGGTTGATATGGTGGTCAGCGACGTCAATATGCCCGGGCTCTCCGGTCATGAGTTGCTGGGTGAAGTGCAGCGGCTTTATCCCGGTCTGCCGATGATGCTGATTACTGCATACGGGCAAATCAGCCATGCAGTGTCTGCCATGCAATCCGGTGCTGTGGATTATCTGGTGAAGCCGTTCGAGCCAAAGGTGCTTGTTGATGCGGTTAGCAAGGTCGTGGGCGGCAGCCGGCAGAAATCTGCGGATGAGCCTGTGGCAGAAGATCCGGCCAGTAAACGAATTTTCCAGCTGGCGGCCAAAGTGGCCGGCAGCGATTCGACGGTGATGATTTCCGGGGAAAGCGGCACAGGTAAAGAGGTTCTGGCCCGGTATATTCATCAACATTCGCCCCGGGCGGATCAGCCGTTTGTCGCTATCAACTGTGCGGCTATCCCGGAAAACATGCTCGAAGCGATACTGTTCGGCCATGAAAAAGGTGCTTTTACCGGTGCTGTTGCTTCTGCCCCTGGTAAATTTGAGCAGGCGAATGGCGGGACCATTTTGCTGGATGAGATTTCTGAAATGGATCCGGCGCTTCAGTCCAAGTTGCTCCGGGTTTTGCAGGAGCGGGAAGTGGAGCGGGTAGGTGGCCGTAAAACCATTGCCCTCGATGTTCGTGTGGTTGCGACAACCAACCGGAATCTGGCGGACTATGTGAGGGAAGGGCGGTTCCGGGAAGACCTTTATTACCGGCTTAGCGTATTCCCGATACATTGGCAGCCCCTGCGGGAACGTCCGCTGGATATACTGCCAATGGCAACATCCTTGCTTAAAAAACACTGTCGCAAAATGAAGCTGACCGGCATCAGTTTTGCGGCAGATGCCCGCGATGCATTGGTGCAGCACAGCTGGCCTGGCAACGTGCGGGAGCTGGATAACGCCATCCAGCGGTCGCTGGTTCTGCATCAGGGCAATGTGATCCACGCCGGCGATCTGTGCCTCGAGATTGGCACAAGCGGGCGTTTTGATGGACATGGTTCGGCACCTGCGCCGGCTCAGTCGGCTCCCACGGTTTCGCCTTTGGAGGAAGCTCAAGCTCAGCAACCGGAACAGCCGGTTACAATAGCTCCGGGCTCCGGATTTTCTGACGCCGATCACGCCGCTCCGGAATTAATCGAAGCCGGATCGCTTGGCGATGATCTGCGCCAGCAGGAGTTCCGTATAATTATCCAGACACTCAGAAATGAGCGTGGACGTCGTAACCGGGCCGCAGAGCAGTTGGGTATAAGCCCGAGAACTCTGAGATACAAGCTGGCCCAGATGCGTGACGCCGGGATTGATCTGGATGCAGAGTTGGCCTTGGCGTAAGTTTTTTTGCATTTGTTTTTGTAACACTCATTTGTAGCACCCAATATTACGGCACCTCACAGGTGCCTTTTTTATGGGCAGTTTCCTGCGTGTGCACGGTCTTGCTGTTCGTCATATCCGCAAAGCGCAGTTCACCTTCGTCAAAACTCTGTCAGCAACGATTTCAGATCGACCCCAATAGGTTTTAACATTCTGTTAAGTAAGAGAAAAATAATTATGGCCTGACCATTGCTTGGACTTAATCAATACAGATAGCCCAGCAAGCCTGCCCTGTAGGGGCGGTGCCAGGAGAAAGCCATGGTTCAGCGTGCCGACATCAATAGCGTTCTGTCCGATATCCGTTCACTGCGTTCGCAAATGAATCAGAATCAGCGCGTCGAACAGGACCAATCGGTGCGTGGCCGTATTGACGGCCCGCGCCAGGTTGACCAGACCCGGGAGACATCAAATTTCGGCGATATGCTCGGCAAGGCGGTCAACAGTGTTAATGAAGTTCAGCAACATGCCGGTGACCTGCGGACGGCATACGATATGGGCGATCCGAATGTAGACATCACCCGTGTGATGATCGCCGCCCAGAAGTCTTCTGTGTCTTTCGAGGCTTTGACCCAGGTGCGTAACCGCGTGGTCAGGGCTTACGAAGACATCATGAACATGCCGATCTGATAACGGAGCACAGACATGGCCAGCGTTCCCGCAGAAACCACCTCAAACATGCCTGCCGCCCAAGGCGGCGACAGCTCCGACAGCAACAGCGATCTGTTCATGGGTTTTAACCGCCTGAATCTTTTGCGCCAGGTTGGCCTGATGGTGGGCCTCGCCGCCAGCGTTGCGTTGGGTGTTGCGGTCGTGCTTTGGGCTCAAGAGCCGAATTACCAACCTGTGGTGGGGGATTTGTCAGCGTACAACCCTCAGGACGTGACGACGATTCTTGACAGCAACGGCATCGATTACAAAATGGATACGCGCACCGGTGCTTTGCTGGTGCCTTCCGATCAGGTCTACAATGCGCGGCTCAAGCTCGCCGCCGAAGGCGTAACAGACCAGAAAACAATGGGCTACGAGCTGCTGGACAAGGATCGTGGCTTGGGCACATCCCAGTTCATGGAAACCGTAAGCTATCGTCGTGGCCTTGAGGGTGAACTGGCGCGCACCATCAGCAGCATGCGTGGCGTGCGTGGTGCCAGGGTTCATCTGGCTATTCCAGAGCGTTCCGTGTTTGTGCGGGATGCCAGAGATCCTACTGCCTCCGTTTTTCTCGAAGTTTTTGCCGGTCGTCGCCCCGAGCAGGAACAAATTGCAGCGATTGTGAACCTCGTCGCCGGCAGCATTCCAATGATGAACAAGGATCACGTCACCGTTGTTGATCAGAATGGCAACCTGCTGACTGGAAAAGAAAGTCAGGGTGATGGCGAGCGCATGCAGGACCAGTATGAATACACCTCGCGCCTGGAAGAGCGACTCACTCGCCGTGTTGCTTCACTGGTCGCCCCGATTGTTGGCGAAGGTCGTTACCGGGCCGAAGTCTCTGCAGACCTGGATTTCTCGTCGGTGGAGCAGGCTGAAGAGTTGTTCAACCCTGAACAGCAGGCGGTTCGCAGTGAGCGTGACCTGACAGAACAACGTGTTGCCGGCTTTAACGGGGGTATTCCGGGGGCACTGTCTAACCAGCCCCCTGGCAATGCCACTGTGCCGGAGCAAGCCACTGCAAACGCGGCGGATGCGGATGGCGCAGCGCCGGCAGCACCGCCCGTAAACGTGCGCAAGGAATCCACTCGCAATTACGAGATGGACCGAACGGTCAGCTATACCCGACAGGAGTTGGGGCGCGTAAGGCGCGTAACCGTTGCTCTCGCTGTTGACGATATGAAGGTGGTCAGCCCTGATACCGGTGCGATCACGTATGAACCTTGGCCGGAGCAGGAATTACAGCGTCTGAGTATGCTGGTGCGGGATGCGGTAGGCTACTCGGCTGCACGCGGCGACAGCGTAACCGTGATGAATACAGCGTTTGCGCCTGAAGAGACTTTCGAGTTTGAAACGCCCGGGTTCTGGGAACAGCCCTGGTTCTGGGACCTCATGAAGCAGGTATTGGCAGGGCTGGTTGTTCTGGTTCTCGTACTTGGCCTGTTGCGCCCTACGCTTAAAAGCCTTTCCGGTGGTGGTCGACGTGAGCGCGAGGATGATTCCGGCTCCGGTGGTTACGGCGGCTACGATGACGCTGGTGGCAACGATGCCTTGCGTCAGGCCATGTCATCTCAGGACGACCTGCTTTTGCCAGGCGCGACAGACAGTTATGATAGGCAACTGAATGCTCTTAAAGGCCTGATTGCCGAGGACCCGGCGAGGGTTTCACAGGTGATGCGCCAGTGGGTGAATGTTGATGACTGATCAATCCGGGCTGTCGGGTGGTGATGCGCCCCAGAAGCCTCAGCGAAAAATTCCGCGGGTAGAGCAGGCGGCGATTCTGCTGATGTCTCTGGGCGAGGCAGATGCCGCCGAAGTGCTCAAGCACATGGGCCCGAAAGAAGTTCAACGGGTTGGTGTTGCCATGGCCCAGATGCGGGATGTCTCCAAAGACGATGTGACCTACGTGCTGAATCAGTTTGTGGACGCGGTGGGTGGTCAGACCGGATTGGGCGTGGGCAATGATGACTACATCCGTGCCATGCTCACCCAGGCGCTCGGTGACGACAAGGCTGCCAGCCTGATCGACCGTATCCTCATTGGTGGCAATACCACCGGCTTGGATACGCTCAAGTGGATGGAGCCGAGAGCCGTTGGCGATATTATCCGCTACGAGCATCCGCAAATTCAGGCCATTGTTATCTCTTATCTGGACCCTGATCAGGCCGCCGAAATTCTCGCCACGTTGGACGAGAAAGTGCGCCTCGATGTCATGATGCGGGTTGCCTCGCTGGAAAGTATTCAGCCCCAGGCCCTGCAGGAACTGAACGACATTCTTGAGAAACAGTTCTCTGGCGGCTCAGCGGCCCAGACCAGCCGCATTGGTGGTGTAAAGCGCGCCGCAGATATCATGAACTTTATGGACCGCAGTATCGAAGGCAACCTTCTGGATTCCATCAAGGATATGGATCCGGACCTTGCCACCACCATCGAAGACCTGATGTTTGTTTTTGATAACCTGAAAGATATTGATGACCGAGGCATTCAGGCGCTGCTGCGAGAAGTCTCCTCGGAAGTTCTGGTTGTCGCCTTGAAAGGAGCAGATACAGCGGTTCAGGAAAAGATTTTCAAGAACATGTCCAAACGGGCCGCCGAGTTGCTGCAGGATGATCTGGAGGCCAAAGGCCCGGTGAAGGTCAGCGACGTGGAATCTGCCCAGAAAGATATTATTACCATTGCCCGTCGCATGGCTGAAGCGGGCGAAATCACGCTCGGCGGCGCCGGTGAAGAAATGATGTGATGAAAGACTCTCCCAGAGACACTACTCGTATTCCCAAGGAACAGTTAACGGCCTATGAGCGCTGGGAGCTCCCGTTGCTGGATGCCAGTGGCAATGAGGTTGCCCGTGAGGAGGAGCGGAATGTCAAACCCTTGACGGCAGGTGACCTTGCCGAGATTCGCCAGGCGGCACGGGAAGACGGTCTGAGCGAGGGTCGGGAACAGGGCCTGCAGGAAGGCCATGCTGAAGGTTATGGAAAGGGCCACAAGGAAGGGCTGGAAGCCGGCATGGCCGAGGGAAGGGAGCGTGGGCATACTGAAGGCTACGATGAAACCCGGGCGGAAGTAACTGCCGGCCTGGATCGCCTTGAGCCGATGTTGGGTGAGCTTTTGTTGCCCATCCGCAAACATCAGGACGAACTTGAAACCTCGCTGCTTAATCTCACCATGGTACTTGCTCGGGCCGTTGTATACCGTGAGCTGAAAATTGATTCCTCACATATAAAGCAGGTGGTGCGCCGCGCGCTGGAGGCCTTGCCCTCAACCGCAGACAACGTCCGGATTCATGTTCACCCGGACGACTACAGTGCGGTTCGTGAAGTGGCCGAGCGCCTTGAGGCGGCAGCATCCGTTGTGGAAGATAGCAATGTATTGCCTGGCGGCTGCCGGGTTGAAACCCGCAACAGTCTCGTTGATTTTACCGTTGAAAAGCGCTTTCAGCGGGCTGTTCAGGGCATGCTTGAGCAGCAGACAGATGACAGTGAAAGCAGTGAGCCCGAAGAGCTGAATGCGTTGATGGATGACCTGACGGACTTCCAGCGCGATGTGTTGAGTTCACCGGGGAAAACTCCGGACGAAGACAGCCCAGACGACCCAACTGAAGGGGAGCGAGATGACATCCTCCCTGGCTGATCGCCTCGATCGATACCAATCTTATCTGCGCGCGGATTCTGAACCCGAGCTGTCAGGCCGCCTGACCCGGATGGTAGGGCTTACGCTTGAGTGCGTAGGTTGCCCCATGGTGGTGGGTGACCGCTGTGTGATCAAAGGCCAGGGCGAAGGCACCGTTGAGGCCGAAGTTGTGGGGTTTGAGGATGACAAGGTCTACCTGATGCCATTGACCGCCATCGAGGGCCTGAAACCGGGGGCTATGGTGGTTCCGTTATCCGCGGCCAGTAAAGTGCCCGTGGGGCCTCTTATGCTTGGTCGGGTGGTGGATGGCAGTGGTGAGCCTCTGGATGGCAAAGGCCCGCTCCTGGCTGAAGCCCGGGTTCCTCTTACCGGCGAAATAATAAACCCGCTCAACCGGGCGCCGGTGCGGCAATCCATGGATGTGGGTATCCGGGCTATCAATGCCTTACTGACGGTTGGACAGGGTCAGCGCTTGGGCCTGTTCGCTGGCAGTGGCGTCGGCAAGAGTATGCTGCTGGGTATGATGACCCGGTTCACCGATGCCGATGTGATCGTGGTTGGACTGATCGGCGAACGGGGTCGGGAGGTCAAGGAATTTATAGAAGACATACTGGGAGAAGAGGGGCTGGCCAGATCGGTTGTGGTTGCGGCTCCGGCGGATGATTCACCGCTCATGCGTCTGCGCGCGGCCATGCTCACCACCCGGATTGCAGAATACTACAGAGACAAAGGCAAGCGCGTTCTTCTGTTGATGGATTCGCTGACACGATACGCACAGGCCCAGCGTGAAATCGCGCTGGCGGTTGGTGAACCTCCGGCCACCAAAGGTTATCCACCTTCCGTATTTGCCAAGCTGCCGCAACTGGTCGAGCGAACAGGCAATGGTTTGCCGGGAGGCGGTTCAATCACAGCGTTCTATACCGTGCTGACCGAAGGCGACGATCAACAGGACCCCATCGCGGATGCCGCCAGAGCGATTCTTGACGGGCATATTGTGCTCTCGCGTCGGCTTGCGGAAGAAGGGCATTATCCGGCCATCGACGTTGAAGCCTCCATCAGTCGGGTTATGCCGCAAGTGACAGAAACTGAGCATTTTTCAAGATCCCAGCGCTTTAAACAGGTTTATTCACGCTATCAGCAAGCCCGTGACCTGATTAGCGTGGGCGCCTATGTGAAAGGTTCCGATCCCGAAACCGACTTTGCCATCACTCATATCGGAAATATGCGCCAGTTCCTGCAGCAGGGTCTGAATGAGCGTGCCTCGCTGGCCGAGAGTATCGAAGGGTTGCTTACCGTAGTGCCTGAACGACGCTCACCGGAGCGTCGGAAATCTGCCGTTCCTGATCCCGCCGCCGTCAATGCCAGTAGAGGTGCTGGTTGATGTTGCGCTCTCAGCGCCTTGCCGTGGTGCTCTCTCTGGAAGAGCGAAAGGAACAGGCAGCGCTGGAGCAAATGGGCAAAGCCCGGGAAGTGATGGAGCAACACAAGGGCCAGGTAGAAAACCTCAACCGCTACCAGCAGGAGTACCGCGATCAGATTCGCAACAGCCAACACGGTGTTGTGCAGGTTAGTCGTTTGCAGGCATGGCAGGCATTTATTGCGCAGCTTGATCAGGTTATCTTGCAGCAACAGAAACAGCTGGCTCAGGCCGAAGCGGTTTTCGAGACTCGCCGGAGGGAGTGGCAGCAAGCCTGGGAGCGCCGACGGGGTATGGAGAAATACATCGAGACCTGTCGCAAACAAGAGCAAAGCGCACAGGATGTGCAGGAACAAAAACTGTCTGATGAGGCCGCAGGCCGGGCATTTGCGCGCCGGCGTCGTTGATCCTTGCCTTGAATTAATCGCAATCCCGAGCAAACTGACCGCGCTGAGCTATTCTAGTAAGAACACAGGTCGCTTCACATGGGGAGCAGTGTGTTTCAGTGAATACCACCGGAGGTTTCGCGGATGCCAATCCAGACCCGCCGCAGTCGTGACGGTCAGACTCAGATCATCAAAATTGATGGGCGCTTTGACTTCAGCACCCATCAAGCCTTTCGCGATGCCTACGAACATGGTGGCAAAGATGTTTGTGGCTACGTTGTGGATTTGTCCGAAGCAACCTATCTCGACAGCTCGGCGCTGGGCATGCTGCTTTTGCTCAGGGATCATGCCGGGGGTGACAACGCCAGTATTGTTATTGAAAACTGCAACAACGATGTCCGCAAGATTCTGACCATTTCCAATTTCGAGCAACTGTTCACCATTCGGTGAGTGCTCAGGCCGCCGGAACACCCCATGGACGAGTCCGCCGCAGAAAGCGATCCCCTGAAAATCCTCATTGCCGATGACAGCGACAGCGACCGGCTGATTCTGAAAGCGATTCTGAAACGCCTTGGCCACCAGGTGCTGGATGCTGCAGATGGTCAGGAGGCTGTGGCGCTTTTTCGATCAGGCGCGCCGGATATTGTTCTTCTGGATGCAATGATGCCTGCAATGGATGGCATGGAGGCAGCGCGGGAGATCAAGCGGCTGGCGGGTGAGCGCCTGGTGCCTCTGATTTTTATCACCTCTTTGTCGGATGCGGAAGATCTGGCGCGATGCCTTGAGGCAGGCGGCGACGGGTTTCTCAGCAAGCCCTATAACCGGGTAATGATCAAAGCCAAGGTCAATGCCTTTAACCGGATGCGATTGATGCATCAGGCGCTGTCAGCCCAGAGAGACCTCATGCACGAGCGCAACCGGCAACTGCTGGAAGAGCAGCATGTGGCGCGCCGTGTCTTTGACAACGTTGCGCACACCGGGTGCCTGGATGCGCCCAATATTCGCTATCACGCGTCCCCTTTATCGGTTTTCAGTGGGGATGTGCTGTTTGCCTCACCTCGCCCTGCAGGTGGGATGCTTGTTTTTACAGGCGATTTTACCGGCCACGGGTTGCCGGCAGCCATTGGCGCCATGCCCATTGCTGAAACCTTTTATGGCATGGCCAGCAAAGGCTTTGATGGGTCTGATATTCTCCAGGAAATCAATCAGAAACTTGTGCGCATACTGCCCAAGGATATGTTCTGCTGCGGCGCGATGGTTGAGGCAGACTTCGCGCAAAATCAGCTGAGGGTATGGAACGGTGGCTTGCCCGATGGGTGGCTTGTGCGCTCCTCTGCAGCAAATTATCGCCTGCCTTCCCGGCATTTGCCGCTGGGTATCCTGAACGCTGATCAGTTTAACGCAGAAATGGAGGCCATCAGAACCCGCCCGGGCGACCGGCTGTTGCTGATGACGGATGGTGTGCTTGAGTGTAGCAACGAAAAAGGCCAGTTTTTCGGTGAGCAGGGCGTGCGATGTGCCGTCGAGGATCTGGGCTCTGCGCGGCACCCGTTTGATACTCTCATGGCGGGAATTCGCCGGTTCACGGGGCGCCAGAAGTTTGGTGACGACCTCACGCTCTGCTGTCTGGAAATGGTTGATGAAGCAGGGCTCGTGACTCTGACAGAAGGGGCCGCGCCTTCCACTCTGGCCGGGCCAGCGGAGTGGAAGTGCGTATACGAAATCCAGGGAAGTACACTGGGGGAGTTCAGCCCACTGCCGTTGATGCTCCATATATGCATGGAAGTGCCTGGGCTCAGGCGAAAAAGCGGCGAAATTTATACCCTGCTTTCAGAGCTGTACAATAACGCGCTGGAGCATGGTGTTCTGGAGCTTCCATCTGATTGGAAATATACACCGGAGGGGTTTGGCCGGTACTATTCGGAGCGTGCCACGCGCCTTTGTAAGGTGAGTGGCCACTACATCCGATTCAGCTTCCACCATGAGCCTATGCAGTGGGGTGGGCGTTTGAAGGTTGTTTGTGAAGACAGCGGCCAGGGGTTCGATTTCCAGAATCATCCAGTTCTGCAAGCCACGGAGATGGCACAGAGCGGCCCCCGTTACTCGGGTCGCGGGCTGATTCTGCTAAAGCGGCTGGCAGAATCCATCAGGTTTCATGAGCAGGGGAACAGGGTGGAAATTGCCTATGATTGGTATTTTTAGTTAGTGATTGCATTTAATGGATGCTTTTAACAGAAGCAAGGGAGTTGGTCATGGTTGATAAGCCACACCTTGATGAAGAAGCTCTGGCAGAGCTTCAGGACGTAATGGAAAATGAATTCCCGACACTGATCCAAACCTATCTGAACGATTCAAAAGAGCGAATCGAGAGTTTGAAGGCAGCTATGGATGAGGGGGACGCAGACGCCTTTGCCAAAACCGCCCACAGCTTCAAGGGCAGTTGTATCAATATTGGGGCTCCGCGTCTTGGAGAGCTGTGCAGGGAAGCGGAAACTGCCGGGCAAAACGAGCGTCTGGGCGAGGTGCCGCCCGTTCTGGATGCGATTGGAGAAGAATTCAAGCAAGTGACAGACGCGCTCAATCGACTGATGGCACAGGGCGTCGGGCAGGGAAGGTAGTATTAACAGGTCGCGGCTGGCATTGCTTTTGCAGTTGTTTGGGAAATCGCCTGAAAATCAGCTCTGACAGGGACTGAACAGTGCGTCTACCGATCAAAAGCGGCAAGAGGTTGCCATGACACAGATGGTTCTTCCCCAGACTCCCGCGCCGGGCACGCAAAAAGATGTCGGCGCATCCAAAGCTGATGCCGGTCGAGATAATGGCGCCGGTGAAAGCCGGTATGAATCTGTCTCCCGTGCGGAGCAGAAACGCCTCGATCGACAGCAGTCTGAGCGTAACGATAAACCCCGGAACGCCGGGCAAGCCGACGCCAAAGATGCCGGAAAAGAGAATGGCGCTCAGTCCGTGAGCCAGGCCGGATCAGGTAAAAAAAGTGGTGAACCGGGCAGGGGCGGTAACACGGCCGAAGCCGGTGAAGGCAAAGTGCCTGATGACGGAACGGCGGTAAAGAGCGAAGAGACTGCGTCGGAAATGGAAGCCACCACAACTCCGCTGACCTTCGCTCAGTTGCAGGCGTTATTGCTGCCAGCAACCGGGCAGGCAGCAGTGGCCGGAGATGCAGCAGGCTCCGCAGTGAGCAGCTCGGCAGTCATACAGGGTTCTGCGCTTTTCCCCGGGCTTGCCGGGGGTAAACCCGGGCAGGGTGGCCAAGCCGTATCCGGCGGCAGTGGTGGGCTGATGGCCGGCCTGCAAATAACCGATGCCCTGAAGTCAGCTGCCGGGGAAAAGGCCGGTTCCACCGATCCTTCCAGCCTGCTCAGTGGTGCCCGGTTTGAATCCGCCATGGAACTGGTTTCCCAGCAAAACACCAACTCCGCCGGCAAGCTTGTAGCAGAGGCTCAGGTACCCCTGAGGGGTTATGCCACATCGGTCGATGTTCCCGTAAACCACGCGGAGTGGGGGGATAAATTGATGGGCAAGCTCAGTTGGTTGACCGCCAAAAACCTGTCAGTTGCAGAGATTCACCTGACCCCGCCTGATATGGGGCCAATGGAAGTGCGGGTTCGGGTTCAAAATGATCAGGCCACTATTACTGTTCATGCAGCTAACCCGGTTGTGCGGGATCAGCTGGAACTGCATTCGCACCGGCTACGTGACATGCTGGGCGAGCAGGGCCTTTCACTGGCCCAGTTTGACGTCTCTGACAATTCACAGAACCAGCCCGGAGAGCAGGGTGCAGGCGATGGAGAAGCTTCGTCTTCTGGCTCTGGAACAACGCTTTCTGCGGCAGAAGGCGGTGAAGCAGACACTCATGTTGGCAGTCTTGACTTGAGCTGGAACGGCGCCGTCGATATTTTTGCTTGAGCGCCTGCGCCATCTCATTGAGTACTCCTCGCCAATCCGCTTTGCCCATCCCTTCGCGCGACGCTAAACTGCGGTTCTGAGCGGGAGGGTTGGGCCTTCTGGCCCGCCCTTTGCAGTCATTCTGTAAAAGTCATGGAAAAGCACTTCCATTGACGGATTTCTGGCGAAAAACACTATGGCAGAAAATAGCGCACCCGAGGCTGCACCGGCCAAGAAAGGAAAACTGAAGCTGATTATCCTGATTATGGTGGTGGTGATACTGGCGATTGCACTGTCGGTAGCTGGTACCTTGTGGTTCCTTGGTGGAGGGTTGCCCGGAATGGGCGACGATGCACAAACCGAAGACGATGTGGCGGTAGAAACCTTCGTACCAACCGCTTATCTGGACATCGAAAAAGCCCTGGTGACAACGGTTCAGGGTGAAGGCCGTCAGCGCTACGCGCAGGCCTACGTGGCTTTTGGCGCAACCGATCCACAGGCGCTGGCCGCAGCCAAACTGCATATGCCCCTTATTCGCAGCCAGCTTGTGATGGTGCTTGGTAGCAGTGGTTTTGCGGAATTGCAGACGCCCGAGGGCCGGCAAGGCCTTGCAGAAAACATGCTGGCAACGGTTAACCAGGTGCTGGAACAGGAAGGTGAGCCCAGCGTCAATCAGGTGCTGTTCAAGAATTTTGTAGTGCAATAGAGAGCACAATAGGGCCCTGACCCGGGCAAAGCTTTTCAGCGGCAGGACAAAGTATGCAGGATTTACTGTCACAGGATGAAATTGATGCGCTCCTCCACGGCGTGGATGACGGTGACATTGATACCTATGAAGAAGCTGACGAAACCGGCGTAAAAAACTACGATCTCGCCAGCCAGGATCGCATCGTACGCGGTCGGATGCCCACGTTAGAGATGATCAACGAGCGCTTTGCCCGCTATACCCGCATCAGTCTGTTCAATCTTTTGCGCCGTAATGCGGATGTCTCCACCGGTGGCGTTCAGATCATGAAGTTCGGTGAATACATACATACACTTTATGTACCGACCAGCCTGAATCTGTGCAAGGTGCGCCCGTTGCGCGGAACATCCCTTTTTGTATTGGATGCCAAACTGGTGTTCAAACTGGTTGATAATTTTTTCGGTGGTGAAGGGCGGCACGCAAAGATTGAGGGCCGGGAGTTCACGCCCACGGAAAATCGCATTGTGCAGATGGTGCTTAACCAGGTTTTTACGGACATGCAGGAGGCCTGGCAAGCGGTCATAAAAGTGGATTTTGACTACCTCAGCTCCGAGGTAAATCCGGCCATGGCGAACATTGTCAGCCCGAGCGAAGTGGTGGTGGTCAGCACTTTCCACATCGAGCTGGATGGTGGTGGCGGTGAGCTGCACTTTGCCTTGCCCTATTCAATGATCGAACCGATCCGGGATGTGCTTGATTCTGGCGTACAAAGCGACGTTGACGATGTGGACGAGCGCTGGGTCAATGCGCTGCAGGAGGATATCAAGGAGGTGGATGTTCCAGTCAACACCACAGTCTGCCGGCGCAGGATTTCACTGAGAGACATCGCCAAACTGAAAGCCGGCGATATTATTCCCGTAGAAGTGCCTGAATATCTGACAGTAACGGCCAATGGTATCCCCATATACAACGCAACCATGGGGACCCGGGACGGAAAACTGGCGCTTAGGATTCATGAACGGGCGACACGGCCCAAGTCAAAAAAACAACCGAAGGTAGGACGCAATGGCTGACGACAAGAAAGACGGTCAGGAGCTGAGCGAAGACGAAAAGCTGGCAGCCGAATGGGAGGCCGCCATGGAAGAGACCGGTGAAGAGGGCGCAGAAGAATCCCGGGGTGATGAGTGGGCGGAAGCTATGGAAGAAGCTGGCGGGAAAGGCGAAGGCGCTAATAGCGACGTACGAGCAGCGCCTATGGAAGAATTCGATCAGATGTCCGCCGCCACTCAGGGCAGTGGGCCTCCACCGGATCTCGACGTTATTCTTGATATTCCCGTCAGTATCTCCATGGAAGTGGGCAATACCCAGATCCCCATTCGCAACCTTCTGCAACTAAACCAGGGTTCGGTTATCGAGCTGGATCGGCTGGCGGGTGAGCCACTGGACGTGCTGGTAAACGGCACGCTTATCGCTCATGGCGAGGTGGTCATGGTCAACGAAAAGTTCGGTATTCGCCTGACCGACGTCATCAGCCCCGGTGAACGTATCAAACGGCTGCAGAAATAGGATGTGGATGAAAACGGCGGGTTTATCACTGTTGCTTACGGCCATGCCTGCTATGGCCGAAGAAACGGCAAAAACGATACAGAGCAGCCCGGGCAGAACATCTGACACGCTTGGCACCCTGCTCAGTCTTGGTGCCGGCCTGGTAGCGGTCATTGCAGTGATATACGGTTGTGCCTGGATTATCCGTCGGATGAACGGGATGACGGGTATGAACAACAATGCGATCAAAGTTGTGTCTGTAATGGCGATAGGCGCCCGCGAACGCATCGCTCTGATTGAGGTGGGTGGTCAGCAGATTCTTCTCGGCATCACCCCATCGGCTATTCGAACGCTACAAGTCTTTGAGGAGCCGGTTGTGGATGCGAGCAACCCGGGTTCCGGAGACTTTGCCCGACGCTTGCAAGGCATGATCGGTAAATCCTGGACAGCCCCGAACAAGGAATGAACAGGCCCATGATGGTGGCAACGCTTAAACGACTCATCCCGCTGTCTGTTCTGCTCGGCGGTCTGTTCTGGGCGCCGTTTGCACTGGCAGACCTGCCCGGCATTCCCGCCTTTACAGTGCAGCCCGGCGAAGGTGAGGGCATTCAGGAATACTCGGTAACCCTGCAGATTCTGGCGCTGATGACCGCGCTGACGTTTTTACCGGCCATGCTGATGATGATGACATCCTTCACCCGCATCATCGTGGTGTTTGCGATCCTACGCCAGGCTCTGGGCCTGCAGGCAACGCCCTCAAACCAGATACTGCTCGGGCTCGCGCTCTTTCTCAGCATTTTTATCATGAAGCCGGTCATCGAAGAAGCCAATCGAGTCGGGTTGCAGCCTTACCTTCAGGAAGAAGTCACATCGCTGGAAGCGGTTGAACTGGCCAGTCAGCCCTTCAAGAAGTTCATGCTGGAACAGACCCGGGAAGATGATCTGGCGCTGTTCATGCGTATCGCCGACGTCCAATACGATACAGCACAGGATGTTTCCTTCTGGATCCTGATGCCTGCATTCGTGACCAGCGAGCTCAAAACCGCGTTTCAGATCGGGTTTATACTGTTTATACCGTTTCTGATTCTCGACATGGTTGTGGCCAGCGTACTGATGGCTATGGGTATGATGATGCTGTCACCCATTATCATATCGCTGCCGTTCAAGATCATGCTGTTTGTTCTGGTGGATGGCTGGGCCCTGATCATGGGCACGCTGGCCGCCAGTTATGGGATATAGGACGAAACCATGACTCCGGAAACTGTTATCGACATCTTGCGGGAAGCTCTGTGGATGATCGTGCTCTTCGCCTCCGTGATTATCGGCCCGGGGCTGGTTATTGGTCTGGTGGTGAGTACCTTTCAGGCCGCCACCCAGATCAACGAACAAACGCTCAGTTTCCTGCCGCGCCTGTTGGTAACGCTCATTGTTATCATCGTGTTGGGGCCCTGGTTACTGACCAAGCTTCTGGATCACGCACACCGGCTGATCTCCAGCATTCCTTTTCTGATCGGCTGATCCATGACCCCCATGGAACTCAATGCAGACATGCTTGGCCAGTGGGTTGGGCAGCACCTCTGGCCACTGTTCCGCCTGGCCAGCTTTCTGATGGTTATTCCCATTTTCGGAACCCAGCTGGTGCCTGCCAGAGTACGCCTCGGGCTGGCGCTGTTAATGACCATACTGATCGTTCCCATGATCCCGGAAGTGCCCAAGGTTGAAGCCCTGAGTGCCGACGCTGTCATCATCACCTTGCAGCAGATTCTGATCGGCGTAGGTATGGGATTCGCGCTGACAGCCCTTTGGCAGTTGTTTGTTGTCGCCGGCCAGATGATAGCCATGCAAATGGGACTCGGCTTCGCCTCCATGGTCGACCCCGCCAACGGCGTCAATGTGCCCGTGCTGGCTCAGATCTACACCATAACCGTTACCTTGCTGTTCCTGGCCATGAACGGCCATCTGGTGGCGTTTGAAGTCTTCATCGAAAGCTTTCGAACCCTGCCCATCGGCATGGAAGGCCTGGGGCAAACGGGTGTCTGGGAGTTGGCGCACCGCATAAGCTGGATGTTCACCTCGGCCATGTTGCTGGCACTGCCGGCCGTAACGGCAGTGCTCATCGTCAGCATATCCTTCGGCGTCATGACCCGGGCGGCGCCACAGATGAACATCTTCGCCCTGGGCTTCCCGATTGGCCTGATTTTTGGATTGTTTGCCATATGGGTGCTGCACGCCAATTTTCTGCCGCACTTTGAACATTACACACGGCAAACCTTTGAGTTTATGCGAAACCTTCAGGGGCAGCCCTGAACCGGCCCTGGCGACACCTCAAGAGTTAGAGCATGGCAGAAGAGAACGACAACAGTCAGGAGAAAACCGAAGAGGCCACCCCCCGAAGGCTTGAAAAAGCCAGGGAGGATGGCCAGACCGCCCGATCAAAAGAGCTTGCCACCATGGCCGTTCTGATCGCTGGCGCCGGTGGGTTGTTGATGTTCGGATCCCAGCTGGGCGCCGCCATGGAGGCCATCATGCGCGACGCCTTCACGCTGGAGCGCTCGGCCATATTCGACACCCGGCACATGAGCATTCAGCTCATGGCCTCCGCCAAAGAAGCCGCCTGGGCTTTGGCGCCCATCTTCCTGCTCTTGCTCGTCGCTGCAGTTGCCGGCTCCATAGGCATTGGAGGACTGCTGTTCAGCGGCAAAGCCATAGCCCCCAAACTCAATCGTATGGATCCGATCAAAGGCCTGGGCCGGATGTTTTCCATGCGTTCTCTGATCGAGCTGGTCAAAGCCATCGCCAAAGTTGGCCTGGTTATGGCCGTAGCCATTTTTATCCTGAACGTCCGCACCGAAGACCTGCTTGCCATCGCCGAAGAGTCCTCTGTGCCGGCGATGGAGCATGTCCTCTGGACCTTGGGCTGGAGCTTTTTTGTGCTCTCTTGTGCCACCATCGTCATTGCGATGATCGACGTGCCGTTCCAGATTTTTGATCACCAGAAAAAACTGCGAATGACCAAGCAGGAGGTCAAAGACGAATATAAAGACAGCGAAGGCAAGCCTGAGGTCAAAGGCAAAATTCGCCAGCTTCAACGGGAAATGGCTCAGCGCCGCATGATGCAGGACGTGCCCACGGCTGACGTTGTCATCACCAACCCGACTCACTACGCGGTAGCTTTGAAGTACGATCCTGATTCCATGGGCGCACCTATGGTCGTGGCCAAAGGCAATGACGAGACTGCCTTTAAAATTATGGAAATCGCCCGCGAGTACAAAGTCGAAATCCTGCGCACGCCACCGCTTGCCCGTGCTGTTTACCACAACAGCGACATAGGTGATGAAATCCCGGATGGCTTGTATATGGCTATTGCTCAGGTGTTGGCTTACGTGTTCCAGCTTCGGCAGTTCCGTAAGGGGCGCGGGCCTAAGCCCGGGATGCCTGATTTACCGATTCCTTCTGACTTGCGGCGGGATGTCTGAGTTGGGTTTCTAGCCTGCTGGTTTGGGGGAAGAGTGGCGGTGGGTGACCTTTTCAGGACACGCTACGAGCCCATCCCTGGGTGCTTGACGGTGGCCGTCCTTGGCCACCGACAGTCCTGAAAAGGTCACCCACCACCACTCTTTTCAAATTTTGCGATATCTCAACAGTCAAACCGCAGACGTGTAAAGCCCCTTTCCAAAAATGTTGGAGGCCATGGACGGCCGGAAACAAGCGCACACGGACGTGCTCGTAGCGGTTTTTGGAAAGGGGCACGGCCTGCTGGCACTTAAGTTAAAGGCTGCTAGCAGGCGTACACAGGTGTCAGTCTTCTTTATGCTCGTAAATAGCCTTACCCCAAGCCTCGCGGCTGCCCGGAAGTATCAGGTTCAGAATGATGGCCGCGACCGCACACAGGGCGATACCCTCAAGGTGGCCCAGAACCATGCCGCCGATACCGAACACCAAGGTCACACCCACGATTACCAGATTTCGCGCCTGAGAAAGATCCACCTGGTGGCGGATCAGCGTGCTCATGCCGACAACGGCAATGGAACCGAACAGCAGGCACAGAATGCCACCCATAACCGGCACCGGAATGGTCTGCAGAACCGCTCCGAACTTGCCCACAAAGGCCAGAATGATCGCCGTACATGCCGCCCACCACATAACCTTCGGATTAAAGTTGCGGGTCAGCATTACAGCGCCGGTTACTTCAGAATAGGTTGTGTTGGGCGGCCCGCCCAATAAAGCCGCGGCACTGGTGGCCAGGCCGTCGCCCAGCAGAGTACGGTGCAGACCGGGTTTTTCCAGGTAGTTTTTGCGGGTAACGTTACCAATCGCCAGAACATCGCCGATGTGCTCAATGGCCGGCGCAATCGCAACCGGAATCATGAACAGGATAGCGCCCCAGCTGAACGCTGGCGCTACGAAGTTGGGAACCGCAAGCCAGGCTGCCTGCTGGATGGGCGTGGTATCAACAATGCCTGCGAAAGCAGACAGGATATAACCGACAACCACGCCAAACATGATCGGGATCAGCCGGAAAATACCCTTCGACCAGACCGAAGCAATAATAGTCACCGCCAGCGAAATCATTGCAATCCACAGAGCTGTATCCTGCGGAATAAGCTGAACCGCGCCGTCGCCGGTGCGGCCAGAGGCCATGTGGACCGCGACGGGTGCCAGCCCCAGACCGATCACCATGATGACCGGCCCGATAACCACCGGAGGCAGGAGGCGGGTTACGAATCCGGTTCCGCGCATGCGTATTGCACCGCTAAGCAGGATATAGAGAATACCCGCTGCCATCAGACCGCCCAGCGTCTCCTCAAGGCCAAATTTGCCTTTGGACGCAATAACCGGTGCGATGAATGCGAAGGATGAAGCCAGGAAAATCGGGATCTGTCCGCCGGTCACAATATGGAATATCAGCGTGCCCAGGCCGGCGGTGAACAGTGCAACGTTGGGGTCGAGGCCGGTGATCAGCGGCATCAGAACCAGCGCGCCGAAGGCTACGAGCAGCATCTGGGAGCCGGCAATCGCCTGCTTCCAGACGGGATCCTTGGTGTGGTCGTCCATGATCAGGCGTCCTTCTGCTTGGTACCAAAAATCTTGTCGCCGGCATCGCCGAGCCCAGGCAGGATGTAGCCTTTTTCATTCAGACAGTCGTCCACGGAAGCCGTATAAATGGAGACATCCGGGTGCTTGTCCAGAACTTTTTTGATGCCTTCCGGTGCTGCCACCAGCACCAGCGCACGAATTTCGGTGCTTCCGGCTTTCTTGAGTACGTCGATGGTAGAAATCATCGAACCACCGGTGGCAACCATCGGGTCAACGATCAATGCCATGCGCTGATCCAGCTCGCCAACCAGCTTCTCCAGATAAGTGTCGGCTTCCAGAGTTTCCTCATTCCGGATCTGTCCCACCACGCTGACCCGGGCTACGGGGATCAGGCTCAGAACACCGTCGAGCATGCCTAGCCCCGCACGCAGAATGGGTACAACCGTGATTTTCTTACCGTGAATCTGCTCCACCTTCACCGGGCCAGCCCAGCCTTCAATGGTTTTTTCCTGCAGGCTGAAATCCTTGGTGGCTTCATACGTCAGTAAAGCGCCAACTTCCTGCGCCAGTTCACGAAAATTCTTGGTGCTGATCTCCGCGCGGCGCATCAGGCCGAGTTTGTGTCTGATCAGGGGGTGTCTTACCTCGTGGACTGGCATGGGCTCACCTGCTTGTGTGTTTGGGGATGTGTGGTTAAAGGTTCAGTGTCGCGTTTTAGTGGCGCAAGGATACCGTATCTTGGAATGTGAGTCAGGCAGGTAAAGCCAGCTTGCGAACGAAAATTTAAACACGATGGTATGGATCTTGCGGTATCACTGAAAAAGACGCCTGGGTGTCAGAATTTCGACCCTGAAAACGCCCTCATAAACAGTGAATCGGAGATGCTTCCGGCATGGACAGAGCTTTAGTCCTTAATAATGTCAAATCCCTGACGCGGGGCAACCTCGGCGTGCCCGTGATGCTGATGGGGTTGCTGGGCATGATGATTCTGCCCATGCCTGCGTTTTTGCTGGACGTATTTTTCACGTTCAACATCACGCTCTCGATTGTCATTCTTCTGGTCTGCGTTTATGCGCTGCGGCCGATGGAATTTGCCTCTTTTCCCACGGTATTGCTGGTAGCAACCCTGTTGCGCCTGGCGCTTAATGTGGCCTCTACCCGGATCGTGCTACTGGAAGGGCATGAAGGCGGCGATGCTGCAGGTAAGGTTATCGAGTCCTTTGGTGCAGTGCTGATCGGCGGCAACTACGCAGTTGGTCTCGTGGTTTTTGCCATTCTGATGATTATCAACTTTCTTGTTGTCACCAAGGGTGCAGGCCGGGTTTCGGAGGTCAGCGCGCGCTTTACGCTGGATGCGATGCCGGGCAAGCAAATGGCCATTGACGCCGATCTGAACGCAGGCCTTGTTGATCAGGAAGAAGCCAAGCATCGGCGGGCCGAGATAGCGCAGGAAGCGGATTTTTACGGCTCAATGGATGGTGCCTCGAAATTTGTTAAAGGTGATGCTGTCGCCGGTTTGCTGATTCTGGCCATCAACATTATTGGCGGTGTTGCAATTGGTATGGTCCAGCATGGTCTGGATTTCGGGCTCGCCATGGAGCGATACGCGCTGCTAACCATCGGTGATGGCCTGGTTGCACAGATTCCGTCATTGTTGCTCTCTACCTCTGCGGCGATCATGGTTACTCGAGTGACCTCCAGCCAGGATATGGGTGGGCAGATTCTTCAGCAGATGTTCAATGCGCCGAAGGCTCTGGCGATAGCCGCTGGCATTCTCCTGCTTTTGGGCTTGATCCCCGGAATGCCCCACGTGGCGTTTTTGGGGCTGGGCAGTCTTGCTGCTGCGGGCGCCTGGTTTATCTGGAAAAAAGACCAGCAAACGGTGGAAGAGGGTGGCATGTTTCCGGGCCGGGGCGGCGCCGCTGTGGCGCCAGGCTCAGGCGGGCGCGATATACCTTTGACAGGCGACGCGGGTGGCGATCCGGGCCGTCAGCTGCCGGCGCCGGGGGAAACCCGTGAGCTGGGTTGGGACGACGTGGCAACGGTGGATATTGTCGGGTTGGAGGTGGGCTATCGCCTGATTCCGTTGGTTGATAAATCTCAGGGTGGCCAGCTGCTGAGCCGTATAAAAGGCGTGCGTAAAAAGTTGTCCCAGGACATGGGCTTCCTGATGCCCTCCGTGCACATTCGCGACAACCTGGATCTCATGCCCAATGTGTACCGCATTACGCTGATGGGCGTGACCATTGCAGAGGCGGAAATACATCCCGACCGGGAACTGGCAATCGACCCTGGCCAGGTGTTCGGGAAAATAGAAGGTATAGAAGGTAAGGACCCTGCCTTTGGCCTGGATGCGAGCTGGATTGAGCCGGAAAAGAAAGACCAGGCCCAGACCCTTGGCTATACCGTGGTCGATGCCAGCACTGTTGTCGCGACACACCTGAACCAGGTTCTGCAGAAACACGCTCACGAACTGCTGGGGCATGAAGAAGTCCAAAAATGGCTGGACCAGTTGGAAAAAGTGTCGCCAAAGCTGGCTGAAGAACTGGTGCCGACCACCGTGTCCATCAGCCTTCTGCTGAAGGTGCTCCAGAACCTGCTGAAAGAAGAAGTACCCATCCGCGATATGCGCTCCATTGCAGAAGCCATGGTGAACGTGCATCCGAAGAGCCAGGACCCCAGATTGTTGACCACGGTGGCGCGTCAGGCCCTGCGCCGGATGATCGTTCAGAGCATCTGCGGTAACGATCAGGAAATACCGGTAATTACTCTGGATCCAGATCTGGAACAGTTATTGCTGAAGTCTGTTCAACAGAGTCAACAATCTGGCGGCCAGGAAGATATAGGCATGGTTCTGGAGCCAAATATGGTGGAAAAGCTGCAGCGCTCATTACAAGACAGCGTGCAGCGCCAGGAGATGCTGGGTAAGCCCGCCATTCTTCTGGTATCCGGACCGCTGAGGCCGGTGTTGGCCAAGTTTGCGAGTTACGGAGTGGAGCGGTTGCATGTGCTTTCGTACCAGGAAATACCGGATAACAAACAGATTACGATCGTGGCGTCCGTGGGCCAGTAGGCACGCTGATGAAAGAACGGACAGCGCAAAAACAGCGTTGCCGGTGGAGGATGAAATAACATGAAAGTGAAACGTTTTTTTGCCAAAAGCATGGCTGAAGCGCTGAAGCAGGTCAGTGAGCAAATGGGGCCGGATGCTGTCATCCTTTCAAACCGCCGGGTCGACGGAGGCGTCGAGATTGTCTGTGCGCTGGACTACGACGAAAATATGGCGCGCCAAAGCCTCGGCGACAAAGCTATTGAAGCCACCAACGGATCCCGGCTCGGTGAAATGCAGGCAGAGCAACACCGCCGCCTGGAAGATGAGCTAAGCCGTTCCCGCTCCCGTATTCGCGATGTTCGGGAAAATCGCGCAGTGCGTAACCAGGGCTATGTCGACGCCTCGTGTGCCGAGCTGCATGAGGCTTCAAGTGATGGTTTCGATGAACCACGCTCCACGGGCGGCAGCAGCAATACCGACTACTCCGATGAGCTCGCCCGCATGCGCGCAGAAATCAGTTCTTTGCGGGACCTCATGAGTGGCCAGCGTGGAGAACCGGAGAAGCCTGGTGCTAATGCGGTTCAGCAACGGCTAGCAGAGCGGCTGCAGGAGTTTGGCCTGAGCCCGGATCTGGCAGGCTCTCTCTCCCGCCGACACAAAGGCGGGAAGCTGGATGACGGCTGGAAACAATCCTTGAAAATGCTCGTTACCGGTGTGCGTACACCACACCAGGAGTGGCTGGACGAGGGCGGAGTTTATGCGCTGGTTGGCCCTACGGGCTCCGGCAAGACCACTACCATTGGCAAACTGGCTGCCCGGTATGTGTTGAAGCACGGCGCCGATTCGTTGGCGTTGGTCACCACCGATCGTTATCGGGTTGCTGCGCATGAGCAGCTTTTCGTATTTGGCCGCATTCTGAACGTGCCGGTTCGAGTGGTAGACGAAAGCCACACGCTGGATGATATTCTTGATGAACTTTCGGATCGTCATCTGGTACTGATTGATACTGCAGGGCTGACCAGCTCGGATAAGGGCTACCAAGAGCAACTGACAGAGCTGGCCCGCAGCCACCACAAGGTGCGTACGCACCTGGTTGTTTCTGCAACCAGTCAGCCGCGTATTATGAAATCCGTATGGCATTGCTATAAGATGGCAAGTCTTACTGGCTGCGTGATGACAAAGATTGACGAGGCCCTCACGCTGGGCGAATCTCTGGGCTTTGTAATGGAGACCGGACTACCGGTGGCCTACTACACAGATGGTCAGAAAATTCCGGGGGATCTGCATCACGCCGAAGCGGTTCCGCTTGTGCGCCTGGCTGTTGAACGTCTTAAAGCGCTTCAGCAAAAGGCAGCAGCAGAACGCTTAACCGGCGCTGAGCGGCCGCGCGAAATGGCATGAGGCCGTGAAGGTCCGAGTTGTACCCAGCTATGAGTCATAACCGGCTAAACGTTGCAAGAGATAATAAACAATATGAGCAAAGCACATCCGGTACAGGTGATCGCAGTTTCCGGCGGCAAGGGCGGTGTCGGCAAGAGTAACGTGTCGGTCAATCTTGGTATTGCTCTGGCGCAGAAGGGTCGGCGTGTTGTTTTGCTTGATGCCGACCTGGGTCTTGGCAATATTGATGTGCTGCTTGGCATTACAGCCAACCGTACGCTGCAGGATGTGCTGGCGGGCGAGTGCGATCTCAGAGACATACTGGTTAATGGCCCGGGCGGTATCAAAATAGTTCCAGCCTCTTCTGGCACGCAACGCATGACCCAGCTCAGCCCGATGGAGCATGCCGGGCTTATCAATGCGTTCAGCGAGTTGGGCGACCAGATTGACGTGCTTATCGTGGACACGGCTGCCGGCATTTCCGAGTCGGTCGTGAGCTTTCTCAGGGCATCCCAGGAATTGCTGCTGGTGGTCTGCGATGAGCCGACATCGATTACCGACGCTTACGCTCTGATTAAACTGATGAATCGGGACTACGGCACAAACCGCTTCCGGATTCTTGCCAATCAGGTAGGAAACGAGCAGGAAGGCCGCCATTTGTTTGAAAAGTTGACCCGGGTTACGGAACGCTTTCTGGATGTGGCACTACAATATGTGGGTATGGTGCCGTACGACGAAGCTGTGAAGAAAGCGGTCCAGCGCCAGAAGGCTGTTCTGGAAGCTTACCCTCGAGCCAAGGCGTCGCTCGCTATCAAGGCGTTGGCCGACAAAGTGGAAAGCTGGCCGCTGCCTTCATCCCCCCGTGGGCATCTGGAATTCTTTGTGGAGCGGCTCGTCGAAGTCTGAAACGGACCCCGTCAAACAATACCGGATACATGACATTGACGAAAAATCTGGGAATCTACAGCCAGGCGGGTGCAAAGAGCTCTTCAGAGCTGATCGAGACACACGCGCCGCTGGTCAAGAAAATTGCTCTCCATCTTTTGGCGCGACTGCCCGCTTCTGTGCAGCTCGATGACCTCATGCAGGCCGGTATGATCGGTTTGCTCGAGGCTGCCCAACGTTACAGTTCCACCAAAGGCGCAACTTTCGAGACTTATGCCGGTATACGCATTCGCGGCTCCATGGTGGATGAAATCCGCAAAGGCGACTGGGTGCCGCGCTCTGTTCACAGGAATGCTCGTCGTGTTGCACGGGCTATCAAGACGGTTGAAGACCGCTTGGGCCGTGAAGCCCAGGATGCCGAAGTCGCTGAGGAACTGGAAATGGGGCTTTCCGAGTACCATGCCACCTTGTCTGATGCGAACAGCGGTAGGCTTTTTAGCCTTGATGAGCTCAATGAATCCGGAGAGCTGCCGATAGAACTAACAGAAGCTCGTGATAATCCTCTGGACGGCCTGGCTTCTGACTCCTTTCGGAGCAATCTTGCGGCCGCCATTGAACAGCTTCCTGAGCGGGAAAAACTGGTTCTGAGCCTTTATTACCAGGATGAGTTGAATCTCAAGGAAATCGGTGCAGTGCTGGGCGTCAGCGAAAGCCGGGTCAGCCAGATTCACAGCCAGGCGGCGCTGCGGTTGCGTGGCAGGCTCTCTGAATGGCGTCATGAGGATGGCAGTTAGGAAGCCCTTGGGTTTCTGGATCGTACTGGTGTGTAGTATTTGGTAACCGATGCTTTACAACCGTGATAAAGATCAGACAATAAGTGCTTAAACCAGCGGCCTGCCAAATTTTGAGCGCAAAGGTCAAACGAATTCCGGGTCTTACTTACTGGAGGTCCCTTTGGACAAGAACATGAAAATTCTCATTGTGGATGACTTCTCCACAATGCGGCGGATTATCAAAAACCTGCTCCGCGATCTGGGTTTCACCAATACGGATGAAGCCGATGATGGCAACACGGCTTTGCCTATGCTCAAAAGCGGCAAATACGATTTTCTGGTGACAGATTGGAACATGCCAGGAATGTCGGGTTTCGATCTGCTTAAGGCAGTGCGGGCCGATGACAACCTGAAAACCCTCCCGGTGTTGATGGTTACGGCCGAAGCCAAACGCGACCAGATTGTGGCGGCTGCTCAAGCCGGCGTGAATGGATATGTGGTGAAGCCTTTCACCGCCGCCGTTCTCAAAGAAAAAATTGAGAAAATTTTTGAACGAATCCAGTAATCAGAGATTGGATGGATCGCATGAGTGATAACGAGAAGATCCACCGGGGTCTCGAGCCGGAAGTCACCGAAAAGCTCCGACAGCAGACGGCAGAACTTAGCCGATGCGTTGAAGGCGGAGATTATGCCGGCGCTATGACCTTGATCAATGAGCTGGGCGAGGTCCGGGATCAGAGTCTGTATCGGGAAGTGGGACGGCTGACCCGATCACTTCATGAATCAATACGGAATTTCCAGATAGACCCACGCAGTGCCGAACAGAAGGAGGTTTTGTCGATGATGACAGACGCCTCAGATCGGCTTGCCTACGTTGTGCAGATGACCGGCCAGGCTGCCAATCGCACCATGGATCTGGTTGAGGAGAGTATGCCCGTAGCCAATGCAATGCGTGACGAAGCGAACGCTTTGCGGGAAGAATGGCAGCGTTTGCGCCGCCGTGAAATGCAGCCTGCGGAGTTTCGTGAACTATACGGTCGGATTGACAACTTTTTTGTGAGCCTGACCCAGGACGCCGATACGATATACAGCAGTCTCTCCGAAATTCTTTTGGCGCAGGATTTTCAGGATCTGACCGGACAGGTGATTCAGCGTGTCACGACGCTGGTTAAAGACGTGGAAGAGCAGATGCTCAGCCTTGTTGTGATGGCCAGTCATGTAGACAAGCTCACCGGCACGGTTCATCAGATTGAAGGCCAGGAAGTATCTGCTGAGCAGGGCGTCGGGCCTCAGATGAAGGCTGAAGAGCGTGAAGATGTAGTTTCGGGACAAAACGACGTAGATGACCTGCTGTCCAGTCTCGGTTTCTGAATTTAAGAGGTTAACCCATGGCGTTTGATGCCGATGATGAAATCCTGCAGGACTTCCTCGTAGAAGCTGGAGAGATTCTCGAAAAGCTGTCTGAGCAACTTGTCGATCTTGAGCAACATCCTGATGACAGCAATCTGCTCAATGCCATATTTCGTGGGTTTCATACCGTCAAGGGTGGTGCTGGCTTCCTGCAGTTGGAGGCTCTTGTAAACTGCTGCCACTCTGCAGAAAACGTGTTCGACATTCTGCGCAACCATAAGCGGCAGGTCGACTCAGAGCTTATGGACGTGGTTCTGGAAGTTCTGGATCATGTTAACGCCATGTTTGAGCAGGTGCGCAATCGCGAAGAGCTTACGCCTGCGCCTGATCAGTTGATCGCCGCGCTGGATGCACTGGCCTTGCCTCAGGATGCCGCTGCGGAAGCGTCAAGCGTACCTCAGGAAGAGTCTTCTGAAGCCGGGTCGGCTGGCGGTGACATTACCGACGATGAATTTGAACAACTGCTTGATGCTCTTCACGGCGAGACGCCCGTCGGTGGGGCGGTTGCCAGCCCGGTGCACGAGTCGCCAGCTGGCAACAACAGTGATAGCGCCGACAATGAGATCAGCGACGATGAGTTTGAAGCCTTGCTGGACGAACTTCATGGCAAAGGTAAATTTGCCGTGCAAGAGGCCCCGGCTGCAGATTCCGGCGCAACAGGCTCAGCTGGTCCGGCAACAGGCAGCCGTGGTGAGCTGATCAGCGACGATGAGTTTGAAAAGCTGCTGGATGAACTGCACGGCAAGGGCGGCAGCCCGACAACGGGCAGTCCGGGCAACAAACCCGATGAACCTTCACAGATAAAAGCTGAACCCAGCCCAGGGCCTGCCAAAAGCAAGCCGGATTCAAAGCCGCCCGCCAAGCAGCCTCCCAAGAATGCTGCCCCGGCGGCACCCGCCCGTGAGCAAGCGCCCGTTGTTGAAACCACTGTCCGCGTCGATACCAAACGTCTCGACGACATCATGAACATGGTGGGTGAATTGGTGCTGGTGCGCAACCGGCTGCAGCGGCTGGGTTCCGCGAGCGAAGACGAGCATATGCACAAAGCGGTATCCAGCCTTGATGTCGTAACGACAGATCTGCAGGCCGCTGTCATGCAAACCCGGATGCAGCCGATCAAGAAAGTATTCGGCCGTTTCCCGCGTGTTGTTCGCGATCTTGCCCGTGGCATGAACAAAGAAGTAAACCTGGTCATGCACGGCGAGGACACCGATCTCGATAAAAATCTCGTCGAAGCGCTTTCGGATCCACTTGTCCACCTGGTGCGGAACTCGGTGGATCACGGCATCGAAGCGCCGGACGTGCGCGAAAAAGCCGGCAAGCCGCGGCAGGGTACAGTCACGCTGTCAGCTGAGCAGGAAGGGGATCATATTCTCTTGTCTATCCACGACGATGGCGCCGGTATGGACCCTGAAGTACTGCGGCGCAAAGCCGTGGAGAAAGGAATTTACGATCAGGATGCAGCCGATCGCCTGACCGATACGGAATGTTTCAACCTGATCTTTGCCGCTGGATTTTCCACCAAGGAGCAGATTTCTGACGTTTCTGGCCGCGGTGTGGGTATGGATGTGGTCAAGACCAAAATCGGCCAGCTCAACGGTCAGCTCAGCATTGTTTCAGAGTTGGGCAAAGGATCACGCATCATCATCAAGGTGCCCTTGACCCTGGCGATCATGCCAACGCTGATGATCATGTTGGGCAACCAGTCGTTTGCGCTGCCGTTGGTGAATGTGGTGGAAATTTTCCATCTGGACCTGACCCGCACCAACATTGTAGACGGCCGCGAATGCGTTGTAGTGCGCGACAAGGTGTTCCCTCTGTTTCATATAAAACGCTGGTTGGTTAAAGGTACTGCCGCCGCCAAGGGGGAACCTGAAAATGGCCATGTGGTGATTGTGGCCATGGGTACACGGCAGGTGGGCTTTGTGGTTGATCAGTTGGTGGGTCAGGAAGAAGTGGTTATAAAACCTCTCGGGCGTGGACTTCAGGGTACACCGGGTATGGCTGGCGCCACGATCACCGGCGACGGCCGTATTGCGCTCATTATTGATGTTCCCAGTTTGCTACAGCGTTACAGTTGAGGCTTTTCATAATCGCTGAGGGCTTTTCGTGACAGCTGAGAGCTCTGTGAGGCAAAGTATTTTCAGTAGGAGACACGGATGACAGTTTCTGTCCTGGTCGTTGACGATTCAGGGTTTTTCCGCAAACGGCTGACGGAGATACTGACTGCGTCCGGGCAGATCCGGGTGGTGGGTGTTGCGTCCAATGGCCGGGAAGGCGTTGAGCTGGCTGAATCACTGCGCCCGGATGTTATTACCATGGATTACGAAATGCCGATTATGGACGGTATTTCGGCTGTGCGTGAGATCATGAAAACGCGCCCTGTGCCGGTGTTGATGTTCTCTTCTCTTACCTATGAAGGGGCCAGGGTTACGCTGGATGCGCTCGAAGCCGGGGCGGTGGATTTTCTGCCCAAGAACTTCGAAGAAATTGCCCGGGATGGCAGCCAGCTGCAGAAAATCCTGATCGATCGCGTGCTTGATGTTGCGCGAAGTCGACCGACCGGTCGACCATCACACACCCCATCTCACTCTCCAGGAACTGCTCTGTCTCGGGGCGCAGTTGTGCCAAAGCCCTCTGTGGCAAGCCGCCCGGAGCCGCGTCCGCTGGCCTCCGGGCACCAGAGTGCGCAGGGGGCGCCCAGCCGTCCGTCCCGAAAAGGTCCTGCCCGACATTATGCTGTTGTCGGCATCGGCACCTCTACCGGGGGGCCTGTCGCACTTCAGCGTGTCCTGACGGCCTTGCCGGCAACGTTTCCCTCACCCATTGTGCTGGTTCAGCATATGCCTGCGAGTTTTACTCCGGCATTTGCTGAGCGGCTCAACAAACTGTGCAAGATAGAAGTCCGCCAGGCTGAGGACGGAGATATTCTGAGCCCCGGGCTGGCATTGCTCGCACCGGGCGGCAAGCAGATGATGGTTGAAAACCGCGGTGGCCAGCCCCGAGTGCGTATTTTGCCTGGGGACGAACGGCTGAACTATCGGCCCTGTGTGGACGTTACCTTTGGTTCTCTTGCTCGCGCATACCCCGGGAAAACACTGGGTGTGATCCTCACTGGAATGGGATCAGATGGCCGGGAAGGCTGCCGCATGATGAAACAGAGTGGCTCGCAAATCTGGTCTCAGGATGAAAAATCATCGGTGATCTACGGCATGCCCATGGCCGTTGCAAAAGCGGGCCTGAGTGATGAGGTTCTGGCTCTCGATGACGTAGCCCCGCGACTGATTGAGGGCGTTAGCTGATGGATTTTCTCAGCCTGCTTGGGGTTGTTCTGGCATTTACCGCCATCCTTGGTGGCAACCTGCTGGAAGGTGGCGCGCTGAGCTCGCTCTTTAACGGCCCTGCGGCAATTATCGTTATTGGCGGCACTTTTGCTGCCACTATCCTGCAGACCTCCTGGCCGACCCTGAAAAGAGCCTCCGCACAGGCTCGATGGGTGTTTGTTCCTCCTTACATCAGTATCGAAGACGGCATTGGCAAGGTAATCGACTGGAGCGTAAAGGCCCGTAAACAAGGCCTGCTTGGGCTTGAGGGGCTGGCTGAGAAAGAGCCGGAACACTTTGCCCGCAAAGGCTTGCAGTTGCTGGTGGATGGGGCAGAAACAGAAACAATCCGAAGCATTATGGAAATAGACCTGGAATGCCGTGAGCAGCGGGATCTGGAATCTGCCCGGGTGTTTGAAGCCATGGGGGGCTACTCACCGACGATCGGTATTATCGGCGCCGTTATGGGGCTGATTCAGGTAATGACCAACCTTGAAGACCCCGAATCGCTTGGCAACGGCATTGCTACGGCCTTCGTGGCAACCATTTACGGCGTAGCACTGGCCAACCTGCTGTTTTTCCCGGTTGCCAACAAGCTGCGCGGGCTGGTGAAGGAACGCTCGAGATACGAAGACATGATGATCGATGGCCTTATCGCCATTGCGGAGGGTGAGAACCCTAAATCCATTGAATTGCGGCTGCGGGGTTTCCTGCAGTAGGCAAACCCGGTTCCTATTATGCGGCGTCGCAGGCAACCTCAGGACGATTTGCACAACAAAGAGCGTTGGCTGATTTCCTATGCGGATTTCATAACCCTGCTGTTTGCATTTTTTGTGGTGATGTATTCAGTGTCGTCGGTAAATGAAGGCAAATACAAAGTGCTTTCAGAAACGCTTACCGGTGTTTTCAACGCACCTCAGCGATCCTTTCAGCCGATAGAAATCGGTGATCAGCCTCCGCGTCCCGAAGTGACTGTGTCAGAGGATGTCATCCCTCCGGCGGTTACCGAAGCACCCCGAAATCCCGAGCAAGAAACTGAGGAGCGCACTGAGGCATTGCGTACCATGGCAGATCAGCTCGCAATGGAGTTTGGTGATCTGATCAATCGTGGGGTGGTGACGCTTGAAACCAATGAGCGCTGGCTGGCGCTGAACCTGCCGGACAGTTTGTTGTTTGGCAGCGGTGACGCCGAGCCGCACTATGACGCATTTGGCGTGATTGAAAAAATCGCCAGAGTTCTCAGGAACCGGGATAACGCCGTAAAAGTTGAAGGTTTTACCGACAACCAGCCCATCCGCACGACCCGCTTCCCTTCGAATTGGGAATTGTCAGCGGCGCGAGCGGCAGCGGTTGTCCGCATGTTGGGTATGGATGGCATTGAACCTGAACGACTGGCGGCAGTAGGGTATGGGCAGCACCAGCCTCTGGCGCGCAACGATACGGAAGAGGGGCGTCGGCGAAACCGCCGTGTAGTGCTTCTTATATCCCGCGAAGCCAGCGTTCGGGGAATTATGCGCTAGCGCTCTTTTCCCATTCAAGTTGTCTAACCGCTGGCCGATAAATCAAAGTACAACAGGTTTTAAGTTGGTCGCAACATCGTAGTCTCCGGAGAAAAAACGTGCGAATCTGGGCAGTAGCCAATCAAAAAGGTGGCGTGGGTAAAACCACCTCGGTGGTCGCATTGGGCGGCTTGCTGGCAGAGCGCGGCAAACGCGTTCTCGTGGTTGATCTTGACCCCCATGGATCACTTACCAGTTGGTTCGGGTACGACCCGGATACCCTTGCGCACAGCGTATTTGACCTGTTCCAGCACCAAGGTAAAGTGCCTGAAGGCTTACCCGCCCAGCTTATTACCGAAACCAGCTGCCCCGGTTTGTCGCTGCTGCCCGCGAGCACGGCACTGGCGACGCTGGAGCGCCGAATGGTCGGCGTTGAAGGTATGGGGCTTATCGTGTCGCGGGCTCTTACCCAGCTATGGGATGATTTTGATTACGTCATTCTGGACAACACACCCTCGCTGGGTGTGCTGATGGTCAACGCCCTGGCGGCGGCACAGCATCTCGTTATTCCAGTTCAGACCGAGTTTCTCGCAATCAAAGGCCTTGAGCGCATGCTGCATACCCTGCAGATGATCATGCGCTCCCAGAAGAATGAACTTCCTTACACCATAGTGCCAACCCTGTTCGACCGACGTACCCAAGCTTCGGTCAGGAGCTTGAACCAACTGCGCAAAACGCATCAGGACACCCTGTGGAGATTTGCGGTGCCTGTTGATACCAAATTCCGCGATGCCAGCCAGGCGGGTGTTGTGCCTTCAAAATTGGATGCTCAGACTCACGGTGTGCGGGCTTACAGGCACTTGCTGGATGATATGTTGGCAAGGACAGGCGCAGGGCAGGAGCGTCAGCATGGCTGACGAAAAATTGACAAGGCTGGCGGATCCGGCGAGTGCCATTGCCAGTTATCTGGATGAATTGCTGCATACGGCGACCGATACTGCTTTGCGTGAAGAGGTAGTTGAGCCGAAGCGGATTCCCGAAGCAAAACCTGACCCGAAACCCGTGCAAAAGCCGGTGTTGAGGGCCAGACCAGCGCCAAGAGTGGAGCCGCCACCGAAACCGGTGCAAGCTCAAGAGGCCGTTGCTGTCGTTGCTTCCGCGCCGGAACCGACGCCAGAGCCGGCACCTGAATTACCCGTATCGCGCCCGGAGTGGTCGCACCGCCCGTTTGAGTGCCTGATTTTTACGGTGGCGGGCCTGCAGCTTGCGGTTCCTCTCGTGCTGCTGGGCGCTATCCACCGGATTGAAGAAGCAGTCCGGCCAATCCCCGGTAGCCCCCGGTGGTATATGGGAATTCGCCCCGGCACTCAACAAAATCTGAGAGTTGTGGATACGGCCGAGTGGATTATGGCCGGCAGGGTGCCCGCGAATGCCCGCGACAACTATCAGTTTGTCATCCGATTGGATAACAGTGAGTGGGGGTTGGCGTGCGACGACGTAGCCCAGTCGTTCACCCTGAGCCCGGATGATGTGCGCTGGCGCACGGCCCGCAGCAAGCGGCCCTGGCTTGCTGGAACGGTAATTGAACAGATGTGTGCCCTTGTTGATGTGCGGACCATGGCGAATTTGCTGGTGCGTGCCGAACGCGAGCAACATCTTGATTTGAGCTGACCGGAAAGCCGGTTACGGAATGAAACGGTGCCGTGCTGGCACGATTTGTGCCCTTAACTATAGTATTGGGCGCTGATGATGTTTTTTTGACGATCAGGTTGCCCGCTGGGCAGCCGAACAGGAGATTCAGGTTATGGCATCCCCGAGCGGACAGCAAAGTCAGGCCCAGGACGATCAGGTACTGCAGTATGTGACCTTCCGACTGGATAACGAGACCTACGGTCTGAACGTTATGCAGATTCAGGAAGTACTGAGATACACGGAAATCGCGCCAGTACCGGGTGCTCCGGATTATGTGCTCGGTATCATCAATCTGCGGGGCAATGTGGTGACGGTTATCGACACCCGCCGCCGTTTTGGATTGGCAGATGCGGATGTGACAGACGCCACCCGGATAGTAGTGATGGAATCGGCCGACCAGGTAATGGGCATACTGGTGGATTCCGTGGCCGAGGTTGTGTACCTGAAAGCCAGTGAAATTGAGACTGCACCGAATGTGGGTAACGAAGAAAGTGCAAGGTTTATCCAGGGTGTGTGTAACAAAGATGGTGAACTGATCATATTGGTCGAGTTCGACAAAATGCTGTCAGACCACGAATGGGCTGAAATCTCAGGGCTGTGACCGGAGCTGTACCGGCCAGACCTTATGATGGGCGCCGTCCGTGGCAAATAATCCGGAGACGTCCATCATGTTTGCTGAAATTCCTTCCTATATTCCCTGGGTGCTGACCGCAGTAGCGCTCTGCCTGGTTTTTGCGCAGGGGCTGATGCTCGGGCGCCAGAATCGGCAACTGAAAGCCACACTCAAGGATCGCTGCGACACGCTCGGCCGGGAGTTGCATGCGACAGCGAGCGGCAGTATGGGCGTAGGCCAGCGTCTTGTGGTCTGTGAGCGGCAATTGCACGAGCTGCGCTCGACCATTGATGAAATGCGCCAGAACGACCCGCTGCGTATTTCCTATGATGAAGCCTCACGGCTTGTTGATCTGGGAGCGGATATAGACGATCTTATGAACACGTGTGGGATATCCCGTCCCGAGGCCGAGCTGGTATCAGCGTTGAGAAAACGTCAGGCGGCCTGAAAATTATGCTGCTATGGACGTTGTTGAATGAAGAAAGTTTACCAAAGGGCCCATGAGGCCCTTCTTTCTGTATCCCGCCATGATTTTGTCACCGGTTCGGACCTGATTCCTTCCATAACCGGGCACTCCATTCCCCGTGAAGAAACCGTCAGTCATATTCTGTCCATAATGCCGGAAATTACCCCGGCTGATGATGTGCTGCACGTTGGGGGAGGCTCAGGCTATCTTGCTGCCGTGTTGTCCCTTCTGGCTCATCGCGTTATTTATATTGAAAAAAATCCGGACGTTGCGGAAGCCGCAAGGGCACGTTTTTTTCGTCTCGGTATGCATAATGTGGATGTGCTGGCACAATCGGCCGAAAGCGGGTTTGAGCTCGATCAACCCTGTGATCTTGTGCTTTGCACGACCTTCATGGCAGATCGTGATGTGTTGGTGAATTACCTCCGTGAAGGCGGCAACCTGATTTGCCTCGAAGGCAAGGCAGGGCCTGTACCCAGCATGGCGATGTTCATGAAGCGTGCAGACAAGCTTGAGCGCGTGCGCACCCTTGGTTGGGTGGATTTCAATCGGAACTCTGAACAGATTCTGATAGATCTTGGCGTGGTCAGTGATGGTGTGCTGGCAAAGGCGAAAGCCGAAGCTGCAACCGAGAACTGCCGTGTGTTGGACGTTTTGCGTCGTAACCTGAACATCGAGGAAATCGACCTCTATCGTTCGCTGGCCCAGCAAAGGGGCATGACATTTGCGGATGCCGATGAACTTTTGCCATCACTGAAAGTTGATCTTTTCCGGAAGTTTTCGCGCACGTTCCTGGATTTATCCCGGATCATCCCCGTGGTACAGGATAGTGGAAAGGTCACGTTTGTTACCGATGACCCGGATGCGCGCACCGATCAGCTGGAGCGTATGAGTCCCAACCAGGCCATAGAGTGCTGGCTGGTTACGCCCACCGATTTCCGTCGAATCTGGTCGGCACTGGATCTGTCCATGAAGGGCAACCGGTTTGCTGCCGATCAGGCGGTGCTGTCGGGTTCCGATCACCGCGGCAAGCCTTTGGGTAATGAGGCAGGCGGTGATCATGTCAGTCCCTACCTGGTATCGGTGTATGAGGCGATTTTACTGGACGCCGTCAGCGAGAAAGCCAGCGACATTCACATTGAACAGTACGGCGAGCGCGTAAGAATTCGGTTACGGGTAGATGGCGACCTTCGCGATTTGAGCCAGTATCAGCTCACGCCCCGCGAGATCAAGGGCGTGATCAACGTCATCAAGTTGCGTGCAGAGCTTAATATAGCCGAACGCCGTTTGCCTCAGGGAGGCCGCTCCCGCTTGCAGCTGGGGGACATGGCCTATGACCTTAGAATACAGACTCAGCCATCGCTTCATGGCGAGCACGCGGTTATCCGGTTGTTACCGCAGACCGGCCGGGCCATGACCATTGCCGAGCTGGGTATGTCACCAATGATCGGATCCCATTATCAGCGCCTGCTTGATAACCCAGCCGGCCTGGTTCTCGTTGTCGGGCCAACTGGTTCGGGCAAGTCCACCACCCTTTACGCTGGCCTGCAAACTCTGGCAGACGACGGCCGCAGAAAGGTGATTACGGTAGAGGACCCCATCGAGTACTCCATTGATAACATCCAGCAAACCCGTGTGCGGAGCGATATCGGCTTTAATTTCGCTGATGCCATGCGGGCGTTTGTGCGCGAGGATCCGGATGTGATTCTGGTGGGTGAGATACGCGACCATGAAACGGCGCTGGAGGCCGTTCGTGCATCCCAGACGGGTCACGTGGTGCTTTCGACCCTGCACTGTAACGATGCGGTGGACTCTCTGCAGCGCCTGTATGACCTGGGCATTCATCCGAACTCCATCGCAGGGGAGCTGCTGGCGGTAATTGCCCAGCGCCTTGCCAAGCGAATTTGCAAACACTGCCGCCAGCCTGTAATGCCGGACCCCGTTATTCTTGAGGAAGTGTTCCCCAATGGCGCGCCGGATGACTTTCGCTGCTTTGAAGGTGCGGGGTGCGATAAATGCAACGGTCGTGGGACTCAGGGCAGGGTGGCGATTGTGGAGTACATGGAAGTGGATACCGATATCCGCAACGCTATCTCCAGCCAGCCCCCCATCGGTGAGTTACGCTGGCGCGCGCTGGATTCCGGTCTTATTACCATGCGAGATAGCGCATTGGATCATGTCATTGAAGGCATTATTCCCATGTCGGAATTGCCACGCATTCTGCCCCGGGAGCGCATGGCGCCGGAAGTCCGTGGCGGCCGCAGGAGTCAGATATGAGCGCAGGAAATCCACAGAAAAAAGCCGCACAGCGAGAGCCGGCCGAGTTTATCTTTCGCGATGAGCTGGAAAAGCTGGCCGGGATGGATCTCGGGCCCGTACCCCCAGGGTGGCAGATGTCACCAAGGGCGGTTGAGAAGTTTGTTATGGGCGATGACAGCCTTGGCATTGAGCGCAAGTTTGTTGCGGATCGTGCCATGGTTATCCGCATTATCATTTCTTTGTGCACGAGCCGGGGTTGTCTGCTGGCGGGAGAGCCTGGGACTGCAAAATCCTGGCTGTCGGAATTGTTGGCGGCAGCTATTTCCGGCAACTCCACTCTGGCCCTGCAGGGCGGCGCCTTAACCAGGGTAGGGCAGCTCCTGTATGGTTGGAATGAAGCCATTCTCGCCAGCCAGGGCCCCTGTTTCGGCGCTCTTGTACCTAGCCCTCTCATGCGGGGCATGATGGAAGGTCGCCTCGTGCGGTTTGAAGAAATTGCCCGCTGTCCGCAGGCTCTGCAGGATGCGCTTTTGTCGGTGCTCTCGGATCGGGTTGTGGTGGTTCCGGAAATTCCCGGCGATGACGGCGTAATACTCGCCCGGGAAGGCTTCAATCTGGTGGCCACGTCCAACAGTGTGGATGCTGGCGTTCACCAGATGAGTGCGGCTCTGAAGCGTCGCATGGACTTTGAGGAAATCCGCCCGATCAAGAGTCTGCCGGATGAAATCGGCGTTGTTTTGAGGGAGGTACGCAAAGCCAACGAGGGCTCTGGTATCAATGTGGATCTGGATGAAGCCGTTATTGACGTTCTGGTGACCATGTTCCACGAGTTACGAAACGGCCAGACCATGGATGGCCGCAGTACGGACCGCCTGGCAGGCGCCGCACTCTCAACCGCAGAAGCGGTATCCGTTGCCCACGCAACGAGCCTGAACGCGTGGTATTACGGTGAAGGCAGGATGACCGTGGAGCAGCTGATGCACCACATCATCGGTTCAGCGCTCAAGGATCATCCGGACGACCGCAGGCGTCTCAAGCACTATTTCGAGACCGCGATCGCACCGCGAAAAGGAAAAATCTGGGCTCAAGTCTGGGCGTTGCGCTCACTCATCCACTGAAGGCGCGGAAGCATCCTGGCCGGCGTCTTCGGGCGTTCGGCCGCGTATGTGGAACGCGAACGCGAGAATTTCAGCAATAACCCGGTAAAGATTTTCCGGGATTTCGTCGTTCAGGGACAAGCGAGCAAGAATACTGGCCAGCTCTGCGTTTTCGTAGAGCGGCACACTGTGCTCTCTGGCGATCCTGACAATCTCATCAGCCAGTTCGTATGTGCCCGTTGCCGTTATTGTCGGGGCCTTCTCGCCGTCGTATTTAAGTGCAACGGCAGCGCTCGATGGAGGGCGTTCGTTTTGCTCTTTCATGCCCGGGTATCCACCAGTCTGTGTTCCAGCTTCGTTGCCGGGTACGTCGGGCTGCCACGGCGACACTCAAGGTCCGTAACATCCAGCCCCAGGTCCGACAGGCTTCGTCTGAGTAATGGCAACTCTTCGTTCACCTGTTTCAGCGTTTCCTGTTTTTCTGCCCACACCCGTGCGCTGACTTCCTGCTGGCGCAGGGAAACCTCAAAATTCAGTGCCCCTGCCTGTTCCAGATCAATGGCAAGATTAAGGCGCCATTCGCTGATGGCAGCCCGCTTGCCGTCGCGACCTTTCGCAGAGGCTTCTTCTTTGTGTTGTTCTATGCGCAGTTGCGCCACTCTGGGCTCGTTCTGAGGTGTCACCCAGGGTAAATCCATGAGCATGGTCGAGGCTGGCGCAGGTGTTTCACCCCCGCCTCTGGCGGTCAGTATCTGGCTGTGCAGCTGATTCACGGTAATACGGTTCAACATGCCCGCCAGCATGCGCAATGTTTGCCCCACCGAAGTGGGCTCAGAGCTCATGGTCTGCGGCGTTGATGTCAGAGCCTGCGGGAACTGCAGCGGTGCCTGAACCAGTCCGGGGCTGGCCAGAGGTGTAAGACGGTTGAACAATACTGCCTTGTCGCCGCTTTGTTCAGCAAGCAGACCGGTGATCATACGGCCAATGGCAAGCTTGAGGTCGGGCAGGGCCGGGGATGGCGCCTGAGTCAGGCGGGCTTCTGCGAACAGCCCGCTCTCAGCGATCCATTGCCGGATCTGTTGCACGGTATTGTTTTGAGTGCCGGCGCCGGGAGTCAGGGTATTACTGGCAGGCAGTCTTGCAAGCAGCGTTTCAAGAGCCTGCCGCGCAGCCTCGGGCAGCGGCTGCGGGCTGCGAGCTGTGGGGAGTTGACCGGGAGTGAGTTCAGGAATAACGCCGCGGCTCAGTGCCGTCATCAGTTTGGCCAGGCCGCTGTCCAGGCTCTGCTGCCAGGGCATGCGCTGCGCCAGAGCCCGGGTTATCGCGGCCTCTGGCGCGGGTGCCAGCTTGCCCATGAGTTGCAATTCGTTGCCGGCCCGCATGACTTTTACCCAGTCACCGGGCGTCAGCTCGGTGGCGCCAATGGCCGCGCTGACCTGAAGCGGCTTGCCTCGGACATCCAATAGCACTTCGGCACTACCGCTGCCTTGGCGGTTGATGATTTCAGCTACGCGGGCCAGTACGGTTTCCCGGTTCGCAAGCTGAAGTTGGTCCAGTTGCTGTCGGGCAGACAAAACGGCATTTTCCCGACCTGCTTGCCCGGCGTCAGTGGTTCTTGCCAGGCTGGGGGTAACCGGTGCCGGAGGTGCTGGGGGTTGCTGTCCGCTGGGTAGTTTCATCGCTGCTGACTTGATACCAGACAAGAGTATTTTGTAGGCGCTTTCGTTATAATACGCCGCGCCGGCAACTATTGCTGTGAACACACCCGATGCAATATGCGCATCGACCTGATTACGGGGCCCTGATGTCCGAGCCATTACTACAGGCTGTCAATCTGCAGTGTGAACGGGACAAGCGGATACTTTTCCGTGAGTTATCCTTCTCCATACTGCCCGGTACGGTAACCCGTGTCGAGGGGCCGAACGGCTCCGGCAAAACGACGCTGCTGAGAATACTGGCGGGCCTGAACGATGCGTGGACCGGCGGGCTTAACTGGTGTGGCGTATCGATAGCCGGTCAGCGAGAAGCGTTTCTCCGGAACATGCTTTATCTCGGGCATCGCCCGGGTATCAAGCCCCTGCTTACTCCTATGGAAAACCTCCGGGCCTTGATGGCTGGTCGCAGGCCGGTGTCTGATGCGGCATTGGGGCAGGCGTTGCAGGGGACAGGCTTGACAGGTTTCGAAAATATACCTTGTCGTAACCTGTCAGCAGGCCAGCAGCGCAGGGTTGCGCTGGCGCGCCTGCTGGTTGCTGATGAACCACTGTGGTTACTCGATGAAGTGTTCACTGCCATAGACGCCGATGGCGTAAAAGCCCTCGAGGCACTTTTGCAGCAGCGCGCTGCCGAGGGCGGCGCGGTGCTGGTTACAACTCACCATGACTTGGCATTGCCCGGCATGCGTAGACTGATTCTTGGTGCGGGAGGCTCGTTTGATGAACGCTGAAGCCCGTCCGGCGGCCCGGCTTGCCAGTACCAGCGTGGGTGCATTGGCAGCCATGAAGGGCGTTTTTGCCCGGGATATGAGAGTGGCATTCCGGCAGCGCCAGGATCTGCTCAACCCGCTGCTGTTTTTTGTGATGGTCGTCACTCTGTTTCCGCTTGGAGTCAGCCCGGAAGTTTCATTTTTGAGCGAGGCGGGAGCCGGCATTCTATGGGTAGCAGCGTTGTTGTCTGTATTGCTGTCACTGGATCATCTGTTCCGGCATGATTTTGACGACGGCACCCTGGAACAGCTTGTGCTCCAGCCGCAACCCCTGTTTTTGCTGATTCTGGCAAAAACCATGGCGCACTGGGTGCTGACAGGGCTGCCCTTGGTCATTTTGACGCCCGTTCTTGGAGTAATGGTGCATCTCGACGGGAACTCTATCGCTGTTTTATGTCTAACGCTGCTGATTGGAACACCGGTACTGAGCCTGATTGGCGCTATTGGCGCGGCGTTAACACTTGGATTGCGATCAGCAGGCGTGCTCTTGTCCCTGCTGATCATTCCACTGTACATTCCTGTGCTTATTTTCGGCACGGGCACGGTTGCAGCGGCAGCAGAGGGAGCATCAGTGGGGGCCTATCTGGCTCTGATGGGTGCGTTTCTGATGCTGGCGCTGACACTGGCGCCGTTCGCAGCGGCCGCGGCGCTGAGGATCAGCTTGTCGAATGGGTAAAACAAGGTAAACGGTAGGACGGTGACCATCTGATGTGGCAATTTTTTCACAAACTGGGTTCCCCAAAATGGTTTTTCGGGATATCCACCCGGTTCATGCCGTGGCTGCTGGCGAGCGGCTTGTTGTTGCTTATGAGCGGGGTTATCTGGGGCCTGGCGTTTGCGCCCAAGGATTACCTTCAGGGTAATAGCTATCGGATCATTTTTATTCATGTTCCCACGGCGTTTATGGCGCAGTCGGTGTACATCATGATGGCGTCTGCGGCCCTTATAACGCTGGTCTGGCGTATGAAGCTCGCCGATGTGTTCGTCAAGGCGGTTGCGCCGGTGGGGCTGGTTCTCACGTTTTTGGCACTTTTTACTGGCGCTGTCTGGGGCAAACCAACCTGGGGCACCTGGTGGATATGGGATGCCCGGCTTACTTCCATGCTGATACTGTTGTTTCTGTATGGCGGCGTTATCGCGCTGGATCGCGCCATTAATGACGAAAAGTCTGCCGCCCGTGCGGTGGCGGTGCTGGTGTTGGTAGGGGTAGTGAATATCCCCATTATCAAATACTCCGTGGAATGGTGGAATACACTGCATCAGCCCGCGACGTTCAAGCTCACAGAAAAACCGTCCATGCCGGCGGAAATGTGGGTGCCGCTGCTGCTGTCCGTGCTGGGCCTGTATCTGATTTTTGGCTGGCTTGCCTGTGTTCGTATGCAGACAGAGATTTTGTCCCGGGAGCAACGCACTCGCTGGGTAAAAGAATTCGTAACGAAAGGAAGGGGCTGACCAATGGCATTTGATTCCTTTTCTGCCTTGATCGCTATGGAAGGTCATGGCCCTTATGTCTGGGCCTGTTACGCAGTGTTTTTCGTGTTGATGGCACTGATGATGATCGCGTCGGTTCGGAGCAGGAATGCGATTATCGAATCCTGCCGTCGCGGTTATGAGTTTCAGGCTGAAAAGAGTACAGTGGCGGCGGCTTCAGCGACCTCTGCGTCCTTCGCGCGCGTAAACGTTTCCCAAGACTGACTGACAGGTATGTAAATGCATCCGATCCGTAAAAAGCGGCTGACTATTGTTCTGTTTCTGCTGGTAGGGCTCTCCGTCGCCGTGGCACTGACTACGTATGCGCTACGCCAGAACATCAATCTGTTTTACGATCCAAGCCAGATTTCCGCCGGGGAAGCGCCGGTTGACGTGCGGATCCGAGCGGGCGGTATGGTTGAAGAAGGCTCGGTTGTGCGGGATCCGGAAAGTCTGAAAGTGGAGTTCCTGGTAACCGACTTTAATGCCTCGGTGCCGGTTGAGTACGTCGGTATCCTGCCGGATCTGTTTGCGGAAGGGCAGGGCATTGTTGCCATGGGCAGACTCAACAACAAAGGCCGCTTTGTAGCGGACCAGGTTCTGGCCAAGCATGATGAAAACTACATGCCGCCGGAAGTCGCCAGTGCATTGGAAAAGGCTTCTAAAACCGAGGGTAAGCCGATGTCTGGAACTGCCAAACCGGCAACCTACTAAACACACAACAATCAACAGCCTGACCCCTGGAGAGCTTTGATGTATCCCGAACTCGGACAGCTTGCACTGATACTCGCGCTGTTGCTGGCAGTGCTTCTTTCGGTTGTACCCCTGGTTGGCTCACTCACCGGTCGGGACAATCTTCAGGCGTTTGCGAGGCCTCTGACCACGGGCATGTTTGTGTTTGTCGGGCTGGCGTTTGCGGTGCTGACCCACGCTTTTTTAACAGACGATTTTTCCGTCGCTTACGTGGCCAACAACAGCAACAGCATGTTGCCCTGGTATTACAAGTTCAGCGCTGTGTGGGGTGGCCATGAGGGTTCACTTCTGCTCTGGATACTTATGCTGACCGGGTGGACGATGGCCGTTGCCATTTTCAGCCGCCGTTTGCCCGCCGTGATGATTTCTCAGGTGTTATCAGTGCTCGGCATGGTCAGCGTCGGCTTCATGCTTTTCATTGTTGTTACGTCGAACCCTTTCGACCGTTTACTGCCCAATGTGCCGGCTGATGGCGCAGACCTGAACCCGCTTCTGCAGGACTTCGGGCTGATTGTTCATCCGCCTATGCTTTACATGGGCTACGTTGGTTTCGCGGTGGCCTTTGCGTTTGCCATTGCCGCATTGATTAACGGCCGCCTGGACGCCGCCTGGGCCAGGTGGTCACGGCCCTGGACTACCGTTGCCTGGGCATTTCTCTCCGTCGGTATCGCCCTCGGAAGCTGGTGGGCCTACTACGAGCTTGGCTGGGGCGGCTGGTGGTTCTGGGACCCGGTTGAGAACGCCTCCCTGTTGCCCTGGTTGTCCGGTACGGCTCTGATGCACTCGCTTGCGGTAACTGAGAAACGCGGTGTGTTCAAAAGTTGGACGGTGCTGCTGGCGATTGTCACCTTTGCGTTGAGCCTTCTGGGCACATTCCTGGTTCGTTCGGGCGTACTCACGTCGGTTCATGCTTTTGCATCGGACCCCGAGCGCGGTACCTTCCTTCTGATTTTGCTGGCGATCACTGTTCTTGCGAGCCTCATACTCTATGCATTCAGGGCGCCTGTGGTTCATGTGCGTTCTCGTTACGGCTCTCTGTCGCGGGAAATATTCCTGTTGCTGAACAACGTTCTGCTGGTATCCGCGACGCTGTTGGTAGCGGTAGGCACCCTGTACCCGTTGGTTCTTGATTTCTTTGATCTGGGCAAGATTTCAATTGGCGAGCCGTTCTTCAATCTCACTTTCAGTCCACTTGCGGTGGCGACGGGCCTTCTGCTTGGCGTCGGCACCTTTTCCCGTTGGAAGAAAACAGATGCTGGCTGGCTTGCACGCAAGCTTTTGTGGCCGCTGGCGGTCAGCACGCTGCTCACCACGGCGGTTATGGTCGGTTACGGCGGCTTCACGCCCTGGGCCTTCCTTGGCGTATTTGCAGCCGTCTGGGTAACCTCAGCCACCTTCTGGGATCTGTGGGACAAATCTTCTTCCAAAAAGGGACGAATCCACGGGCTCAAACGCCAGTCTCGCAGTTACTACGGTATGGTACTTGGGCATCTTGGCCTTGCGATCACCATGGCCGGCGCAACCGTTGTGTCGAACTACGGCATCGAGCGGGATGTGCGCATGGTGCCTGGCGATGTTGCCGAGGTTGGTGACTATCAGTTTCGCTTTGTGGACATCGGTGAACGGCGCGGCCAGAATTTCACAGCCCAATACGGCACGTTTGAGGTCATGCTCGACGGTAAAACGGTCGCCGAACTACACCCGGAGAAGCGCCAGTACGCTGTTGGCATGAGCGTTATGACCGAAGCGGATATTGATGCCGGTCTGTTCCGGGATATCTTTGTTGCAGTAGGTGAGCGTATTTCGGATAACGCCTGGGCCATCCGGCTTCAATACAAACCGCTGATTCGCTGGTTGTGGCTGGGGGCATTGTTTATGGCTGCCGGTGGATTCCTGGCTGTGTCGGACCGCCGGTACCGGATTCGCGAACGGGCCACTGAGCGCGCAACCGCGTCTCCGCCGGCGCAGACAGATGGTCAAGGCACGGCCGGAGCGGTCTCATGAAGCGACTTTTACTGTTCCTGCCTCTGTTGGTGGCAGTCATAGTGGGTGTGGTTCTGTTTGCCGGTATTGGCAAAGATCCAACCAAGCTGGACTCGGCACTGATTGGAAAGCAGATTCCGGCCTTCAGCCTGAAAGACCTGAAACAACCGGAAACCACTCTCGATGAGGGCCTGTTCCAGGGTGAGATTACTCTGCTGAACGTCTGGGGCACCTGGTGCCCTGCTTGCCGGGACGAGCATGACGATCTCATGAGGGTTGCCCGGGAAAAGAAGGTTGCGATTATCGGGCTGAACTACAAGGACAACCGTGACGATGCTTTGGTCTGGCTGGACAGGCTGGGTGACCCCTACCGCACGGTTATCTATGATCCCAAAGGCACGTTGGGCTTTGATCTGGGTGTGTATGGCGCACCGGAAACCTTTGTTATTGATGCCTCCGGTGTTGTGCGGTACCGCCATGTGGGTGTGGTCAACGATGAGGTATGGGAACAGATTCTGTTGCCGGTGATTAACGAAGCGCGGGAGAACGGCTGATGCTCCGCATGGTGTGTTTCCTTTTGGCGATTACAGCATCCGGTTATTCCGTTGCGGATGTCTCTGCCGTCTATGGTTTTGAAAGCCGTGGTGAAGAACAGCGTTATCAGAACCTGATTGCTGAGCTGCGTTGCCCCAAATGCCAGAACCAGAACATTGCGGATTCAAACTCGCCCATTTCCAAAGATATGAGAAACGTTGTCTACCAGATGATGCTGGATGGTGCCAGCAACGAGGAAATAGTCGAATCTCTGGTGAGCCGCTTTGGTGAGTTCGTCAAGTACAAGCCAGATCTGGACAGCCGTACATTCGTGCTCTGGGCAACTCCCGCGATTGCGGTTCTGGGCGGTCTTCTTGTGGTCGCCGGGGTCGTCGTTCGCTCCCGGAGAGCTGGTACGGCAGCGCCGGCACTGAGCAGCGAGGAGCAAGCCCGAATTGATAAAATGCTCGCGGAACGGAATGAGGGCGGCAGCGCCTGACCTCGCAGAGCAATATGCACCGTTTTATTCATTTTTGAACCTGTGACGATATCTCCATGACCGAAACTTTCTGGATTGCCGCAACGGTACTGATCATTCTTGCGCTGGCATTTGTACTCTACCCAGTGTTGTTCAACCGTCGGGACGCCCGGCAGCAGATGGATCTCAGAAACCAGAACCTGATGGCCTATCGTGGCCGCATGGCAGAACTGGAAAGAGAGCACGAGGCAGGCATTCTTGATGACGGAAACTACCGGCAACTCCGGGAAGAACTCTCAGGTGCCATGCTGGACGATGTTCCGGAGAACGAGGTTGTTGTTAAAACAGTGCCGGGCCGCAAGGCCGCTATGGCGGTTGCTCTGTTTTCGATACTGCTGATTCCCGCAGCCACGGTTCTGCTCTACGAAGAGTGGGGCGCGATGGACAGAGTTGAAGCGTTCGTTGCCATGCAGGAGCTCGGTAGCTCGGACGATGCACGAGCAGCTCAAATGAATGAACTTGCGCAGCAACTGCGCACGCGGCTTGAAGCCAGCTCCGACAACCCGGACGGCTGGGCCATGCTGGGCCAGACCTATATGCGCCTCGAGAGTTATGAAGACGCCGCCTGGGCATTCCGGCAACTGGCTGACAGCGTCAGTTCTGATGATGGGTCCAGGGCTGTAGCCTTGGGTCTGGCGGCTCAGGCGCAGTTTTTCCGCAGCCAGGGCGCCATGACCGAAGCGGTAACGTCTGCAATTGAGGAAGCGAGGGCACTGAACCCGGATGAGGTTAACTCGCTTGGCTTGTTGGGCATCCATTCATTCAGTCAGGGCGACTACCGTAAGGCGATTAATTACTGGGAGCGCATCCAGGCCGTCGCGCCGGATCACCCGCAATTGGCTTCGATTCAGGGCGGCATAAAAGAGGCGTATACGCGCCTTGGTGAACAGCCGCCAGCCGAACAACCCGCATTCCCGGCTCCCGATGACAGCATGGCCCCGGAAGGCGCTGGCGTTACCGTTCGGGTGACGCTGGATGAGGCATTTCAGAAAGATATTCCTGACGATACAACGCTATTCCTTTTTGCCCGCGCTGCCAATACTCAGGGCGGGCCGCCCTTAGCCGTTGTCAGATTGACCGCTGGCGCATTGCCCGTTGAGATCCGCCTGGACGACCGTCATGCGATGGCGCCACAATCGGTTATATCCGGCGCAGACGAAGTGGTTGTGACCGCTCGTCTGACCCGATCAGGCAACATCAACGCCCAGGCAGGTGATTGGCAGGGCAGCACAGACTCTCCTGTTGCAGTTTCCGAGGTTCCGGGTTCGCCGGTCGCGTTGGTTATTGATCAACAGCTGATTAACTGAGCCGGTGAACACCGGCTCGTAGAGTTTCTCGGTAGTTTTGAGTTGCCGCCAGGTCTGTCCTTACACGGAAAGGTTGTTGGGATAGAGTGGCGGCAAGCCAGCTTCTGAAGACGGAGCGCCCTTGGTCTTCCTGGCTTGTTTGAGCGCGTCTGCCAAAGCACTGCCATCCCACTTGTTGCCTCTTTCGCCACCCGAATCATCCCGGCTGAAAAGGTGTGCCTGTAATTGCTTGAGCTCCTGCTCCAGACCTGCTGCCGGTAGCACGCTGAAAATATCCTTTGCAGAGTGGAAACTGTGGCCGGGCCAGCGTAAATTCGCCCAGCTCACAAATAGCCCGGGTGTTGAGGTACTGCCTTCTTTTGCGGCGTCAAGCAGCTGCTCAAATAACGCTCTCTCATTTCCGGCGCCTTCAGAGTCAGTATTGGAAGGTGTCCGCGATGTGATTCTGCGAGTATGCCACCAGGCCAACATGGTCAGGACCCATATCCCTGCCAGCGCTGCGCTTACCCATTGCCAAAAGCTCCCGCCGTCGGTCGCAGCCCCCTTGGTGGAAGCGCTCTGTTCGCTGTCGGTTTCTGCCGCTGTGCCCTGAGTCTCGGTGGCGGTTGGAGAGGGCATGGGTGTGCTATTCGCTGAGGTTACATTCAGCGTTTGTGCGGGGATCACAGCGACCTTTTCGCTGTCGGATTGCGTGTCCCACCAGGGAATGCGAATAGCCGGGAGCGCGAGCTTCCCGACCTCAACAGGAACCAGTGCCCGGGTTTGTGTAAGCGTTGACGTAATGCCGTCGGGGCCGATGCTGGTGTTCCGTTGCGGTTCCTCCGGGTAACTGCGGAGCCCGCCTGGTACAGAGTCTGGTAGAGGTGGCAGGGCCTCTGAAGGCAACCCGGTTGCCTGCAGGCTGAGTGTGCGGGCGAGGTTGTCACCGGTCTTGAGGTTCAGTGTCGGAGGCATGCCAGCTTCCGCCAAGGTAAGGTTGGTAGCCGGGAGCCAGGTTGAACCGCTGAATTCTTGTGGAACCTCTTTCACTGGCACCTCGAACAGTGCAGCACTGTCCCTCAGGAACCTGAGCGAACCATCCGCATCTCTGGCCTGACCTTCGAAACGAATGGCTGGCAGGTTAAGTGACCCTGGTTTTTGCGGGAACAGCGCATAGCGCCGCTCTACCACCCGGTAGCGCACGCCATCGCGGTCTCGGGAAAACTCGCGCTGTTTTCCCAGGGGTTCGATAATTGCGTTGGGGTGCTGCGGGTCGGATAGCTCGCCACGGATAAGATTGCCCCGGAAAAACAACCTGACGGTCAGTATCAGCTGCTCCTGAACGTAGACCTCTGCCTTGTCTGCGGACAGTTCAATGAAGCTGTCCCGGCTGGTGTCTGCCTGGTCCGGAGGATTGCCGTCTACCACCTCGATGGTTACCGGTTTGGACACGGAATCCTTGAAGGTAAGGGCGGGGATGGTGATCTCTCCGGTGGACGTAGGCGCAAGTTGGTATGTCCAGGTTATCTCTCCCACCATGTCGCCGTTTACAGTGCGAATGCTGTACTGCTGATTGCGAGCCAGTATTTCAAACTCCGGAGTCACCTTTTCAATATCCGGCGACGGCAGGCTGGAGATATCAAAATCGAAAAGATTGCTCAGATTGATATCAATCTCTGTGCTGCCTTTAACGGTGAGCGTCAGGACTTCGCCTTCATACAGTCGGGTTCTGTCCGCTTCAGCAGTGAGCTCGCCGGCATGAGCTGGCAGCCAGATAGTCATCAGGATCGCAGAAACAACCAGCCAGATTGTCGGAATAATCAACCGTTTTACCATGGTGTATCGCCCTTATCGGATGGTGTCTGGCGCTCCTGATACTGTTGCAGGAATTTTCTCTGTAGAAGTCCGCCGGGGTTATCGGGCACCCGGCGCAGCGATTGCTCCTGGCTCTGCGTAAGCGGCGTTTCGGATACCGGCGCAGGCGCCTGAACTTCTTCAGCGCCCGGCTCTGCGACCTGATCATTTGCGTTGTTGTTTGCAGAATCGGTTTGAGCGCTATTTTCAGAGCTGTCTTCGGGCTGTTCCTCGACAGACGACTCTTGTTCGCCACCCTGTGCCTGTTCTTCAGGGCTGCCCTGGGGCTGCTCTGATTCTGCGTCGGAATTCTGAGAATCCTGGGCGCTGTCGGAGTCCTGGTTGTTACCAGACGAGTCGGAAGGGCTTTCCTGCTGATTGTTTTCACTGGATGAATCCGAGTCGTCCGGATCACCGTTGCCCTGATCCTGCTCTGAGTTCTCTTCCTGCTGTTTGAGCAGGTCTTCCACCAGCTGCCGGTTTACTCGGGCATCTTCCATATCAGGATTGCGCTCCAGTGCGCTGTCGTAGGCCTCAAGAGCCTCCTCCAGCTTGCCGGACCGAGCCAGAGCGTTGCCGCGATTGTAATCAGCGAGAACCGTGTCTGCCCCTTCGAAGACCTTTGCGGCTTCATCATAGCGCTCGGCACGATACAGCGCCGAGCCCTGCCATTCCGGTGATTCCAGTATCGTTGCTGCCGCGCCGGGATCTTCATGGATCAGCTCTGCAGCTCTTTGATCTTCCCGTTGCCAGAGGCCGCCCCAATCCATGGCCGCAGCAGGCTGCGGCATCACGGGCATCAGAATCAACGCCATCGCGGTGAAGGCGCCTCGGCGCCAGCCCAGTAACAGTAACGGCAGGGCGAGCCACAACAACCAATAGCCGTCGTCTTTCCAGCGGTCGATGGTGAGCCCGGTGTTTGTGTCCTGCCACTCGTCTGATTCTTCAGGGCTGAGGTTCAGGGCCGCTATGTCGCTGTCGTCCAGCGTCAGTTCATGGCTTGCGCCGCCGTTATTACGGGCAAGCTCCGCAAGTATGTCCGGGTCGGTACGTGTTATGACAATGTTGCCGTTGTCGCGGATAAAGCCACGCCGTGCAAGTGGGATCGGGCCGCCGTCCCGGGTGCCAGCCGCCAAGGTACTCAGAGTGAATCCGGTGTCGGCGAGTTCGTCGCTGATGGGCGTCAAATAGCGCTCGGATACGCCATCGGTAATCAACAGAATACGGCCTTGGCCTGGAGCGCCCTGCTGCAAAAGAGCCAGGGCCCTGGAAACGGCCAGATCGGCACGATTGCCCTGAACCGGCATGATGATCGGGTCGAGTACGTTCAGCATACCCGTTAGCGTGTTGCTGTCGTCTGTCAGGGGTGTCACCACATGAGCGTCTCCTGAATACACTACCAGCGCTGTCAGACTGCCCTCACGAACCGCCAGAATATCGCGGATCTTGCGTTTTGCACGGGTCAGGCGGTCGGGCTCCAGATCCGTTGCCAGCATGGACAAGGACAGGTCGAGTACAATCACCAGGCTATCCCCCGGTTTTTTCAGTGGCGTGGGCGCCTCACGCCAAGCGGGTCCCGCCAGAGCGATAGCCAGGATGACAACAGCACTGACTGCGGGTACAAGTCTGGATCCCCGTTTTTCGGAAGTGCCGCCGTATCGCCGGATCACCGGGGACAAAAATTGTTCAGGGATCAGGCCGGACCAGCCGCTATCTCCGGAACCTTTTCCTTTTAATGCGAGGTAAAGCACGGGTACAACCAGCAACAGCAGAAGCCAGAGCGGGCGCAAGAAGTGGAAATCAGCCATGGTTTACGCCCCCGTCGGTGCTCGGACGAGCCAGGGTCAGCTTGCCTGCACTACGTCGAAACAGGAAAAGCCCTAACCAAAACACCACTGCCAAGCCGGCTGGCCAGAAAAACAGGTCGGTAACCGGGCGGTAGAATTTGCCATCCAGCTCAATGGGTTCAAGCTGATTGATGGTTTCGTAGATCAGCTCCAGCTCCGGCAGGCTCCGGGCACGAAAATATTCTCCACCGGTTTGTTGGGCCATTCGGATCAGCAGGTTTTCGTCCAGATCTCTGGAAGGGTTTACCCGGCGTGAGCCGAGCAACCCTCGCTGGATCATGGACTCGGCGCCAATACCGATGGTGTAGAGGCGAATGCTGGCAGCGGCTGCTATCTCTGTGGCTTTGTCGGGCGTAATTTCGCCGGCGGTATTGGCGCCATCGGTAAGCAATACCACAACCCTCTGCTGTTGCGGCCGGTCCCTCAAACGCTTGGTAGCCAGGCCAACGGCATCACCAATGGCGGTTGCGCGCCCGGCCATGCCAATACCCGATTCCTGCAAAAGCGTTTCAAGGGTTGCAAGATCAAACGTCAGGGGTGCCTGAACGTATGGCTCTGTGCCGAACAGTATCAAACCGAGCCTGTCGCCCCTGCGGCGCGCAATAAAGTCATTCAGTACTCTTTTGACAGCCTGCAAGCGGTTGATGCTGCGGCCCTGAATGACCATGTCCTGTTCTTCCATGCTCGGGGATATGTCCACAACGAGCATGAGATCGCGCCCGGTTACGGGCATCTGAACTTGCTCACCTATATGCTGAGGGCGCGCCAGTGCCAGCACCAGAAGCGCCCAGGCCAGCAACAGAATCAGGGTTTGCCAGCGCGGTATGGCATTGCCCTGGCGGGTGACTCCGGGCAGATCCGAGAGCCAGTGGCCAACCGGAAGTATCGGAGCATCTACGGTTTGCGCAGCCGGCTTTCTCCATTGCAACAGCACGGGCGCCAGAATCAGCAGGAGTGCCCAAGGGAAAGCGAGGCTCAGCATTTCTGAGCCTCCAGCCAGGTTCGGGCGAAATCCAGAGCCTGAGTGGGCTCGGCCGTTGGCTGTGGCTGCCAGGCGCTGTTGACCAGCGCTTCAATAACCGGTCGCTGTGCGATCTTGCCCTCGGGTAGGTGGCTTAACAGGCAGGCAGTCCATTGGTCTCCGGACTGTGCTTCGGGTTGTTCATCCGGGTAGCGTTCCCGCGCCACTCGCTTTAGCAGCGTATTCAGTTGCGCAAACCATTGTGGTTCTCTCGACGCAGTATGTTCGAGGATGGCCAGCTCTGCCCGCGCCAGTCTCAACCAGCGGTTTCGGCGGTGATGACGACGGATCAGCCATACCAGAGCAGCGATTGCAATTAGGAGTGCAAAAGCCAGAACCCACCAGCCTGGCGCTGGCGGCCAGAAGCCTCCGGTTTGTGGCAGGTGAATATCCCGGAGCTGGCTCAGGGGATCGTCTGGCATCATCCGATTCGTCCTCCTGGCCCAAGTATGGATTTAAGGCTTGCAGCAGGCGCCTCTCGGGTAGAAACGTCTGTTGCTTGTACGCCAGACAAACGGAAGCACTCCTCAAGAGCGGTTTCATGACGGTTGATTTTTTCACGCCAGGCCTGTTGAAAGCTTCTGTTGGACGCATCAAACCACACCGGGCCTTCTGCTCCGGCAACGGCAAAGCGCCCACTTTGCGGCAGTTCCTGCTCCAGTGGGTCAACAACCCGCAGCGCGCTGACGCTGTTATGGCGAGCCAGCGCCCCGAGTAAAGAAGTGGTGTTCCTGGAGATGCCGAGAAAATCGCTGATGACAAAGATTCTGCTGCCGGTATGCGCGACCCTTCGGGCTTCTGCAAGGGCTGTATCGAGGGTGGTTTCGGATGCAGAGCCATCCAGGGATGTACGCTGTTGGCTGGCAAGCGTGTCCAGCAGTCGCAGTACGGATTTCTTGCGGCGTGCCGGGCGCTGAACGGTCAAGGTGTTGCCGTTAAAAACAATGCCGCCTACCTGGTCCCCGACCGACAGTGCGAGCCAGGCCAGAACCGCAGCAAGCTGGGCACAGCGTACCTGCTTGAACGCACCGGTGCTGGCAAAGAACAGGGTGGGGCCGAGGTCGCAAATCAAAAGTACAGGGCGTTCCCGTTCTTCTTCATAAAGCTTGGTGTGGGGAGCCTGGCGCCTGGCCGTTACGCGCCAGTCAATACTGCGTATGTCGTCTCCCGGCTGGTAAAGCCGAACCTCGGCAAACGCCATCCCTCTCCCACGCTGTGAGGAGTGCTGTAGTCCGGCCTGTCGTGCTCGTGCCGGGCGTGCCGATGGCAGCTTCAGAGCCCTGGCATCAGCCTGCAGACGAATGAGAGCCTGCAGGCTGATGCGGGTAGTGGAAACATCCATGGCCAGCCTCAGGCGCTCACTGGCAAACGTTTAATCAGGCGTTGTATGACTGTATCGGCTGTTACGCCTTCCGCCTCGGCTTCAAACGTCAGCAGAATCCGGTGCCGGAGTACATCGAAGGCTACCGCGCGAACATCGTCTGGCGTTACATAGTCTCTGCCGTCCAGCCATGCAATGGCGCGAGCGCAGCGGTCGAGGGCGATGGTGCCTCGAGGGCTGGCGCCAAAAGCTGTCCAGCGTGCCAGCTCCGGATCCAGGGTGCCCGGGTCTCTTGTTGCCAGCACCAGGGCCAGCAGATATTGCTCAACCGGCTCGGCCATGAAGATGTCCGCAACTTCTGCCCGGGCTTCAAACACCTGGTCGGCGGTCAGGCGAACATCAGTGGCAGGCTGGCCCTGGCGGTAATCACTTCTGGCCAGGTGGAGGATGGCCTGCTCGGCCTGTGCGGAGGGGTAACCAATCACCACATGCATCAGGAATCGATCAAGCTGTGCCTCGGGAAGTGGATACGTGCCTTCTTGCTCAATAGGGTTCTGGGTTGCCATCACCATGAACAGACGATCAAGCGGGAATGTGCGCATACCCACACTGACCTGGCGCTCGCCCATGGCTTCAAGCAGAGCAGACTGTACTTTAGCTGGTGCCCGATTGATTTCATCCGCCAGTACCAGATTGTGAAAAATCGGCCCGAGTTGAAACTCGAACAGCCCGGTTTCGGCACGGTAGATCTCGCTGCCGGTGACGTCTGATGGCAAAAGGTCCGGGGTGAACTGAATGCGGTGGAAATCACCGGTAAGATGATCGGCCAAGGCCTTTATGGCGGTGGTTTTAGCCAGCCCCGGAGCACCTTCAACCAGGAGGTGTCCATCGGCAAGCAATGCAATGAGAAGGCGATCAACCAGTTTTTCCTGCCCGATAATCCTTTTGGCTAACTGTGTCCTTAGTTCCCCGAACGTATGCTGTAACGACATTGGAAGTGATTGCTCTCGTGCGTAAGTAGTTGCCGCAGTTTTGGTGTCTGGCCGGCAAAAATCAAGGGTTTGACTATGCTTATCCCACAATATCCCGATTACGTTTATTTCACACTATTTGAGGTCGCCCATGAATGCGCTGACAGTGGCCAGCAAAGATCAGTTTTTTGAACTTTTGGCTGAAGAGTTTTCCAGAAAAATTGCCAAAGCCGAAGCCAGGAAAATCAGCGAATTTGTAAAGCAGCATTATGCCCATATCCCTCTGGATGAGCTGCTCAGGCGACGCCTCTCTGATACTTACGGCGCGGCTTTGGCAGCCTGGCAGTTTCTGCAGAAACGCAGTGCCGAGGAAACGCCTGTCGCGGTGTTCAATCCGGACCTCGAGAGCGATGGGTGGCAATCCACACACACTGTAGTGTTTATTCTGCACCCTAATATTCCGTTTCTGATTGATTCTCTGCGCATAGCGGTTAACCAACGGGAAATCGGAACGCACTCGATCCAGCATTCCATTCTCCAGGTAGAGCGCGACAACGCCGGTAAGCTCAAGAAGCTGATGGCTACCAAGAAAAGCGATTCTGCATCTGCCTATGAAGCGTTTATTGTTCTGGAAATCGACAGGCACAGCAATCCAGAGGATCTGAAAGATCTGGAGCAGACGCTGCAAACGGTATTGCACGAGGTGCGTATTGCGGTCGCGGACTTCCCGGTTGTCACTGACAAGGTAAGTCAGATCATTAAAGAATTTGATAGTACTGCCGGCATCAGCAGCGAGCAAAAGGATGAGGCTCGCGAGTTTCTGGAATGGCTGACGCGCGATCACTTCACCTTCCTTGGTTACGATGAGTACGACTTTGCCAGTGACAAGTCGGGCATGATGGTTCGACGCGTGGAGAATTCGGAGCTGGGGATACTCCGTGTGAACAACGAGCGGCCAGACCGGGTTCGTCTCAACGAATTGCCCCAACGCACGCGCCATGAGATGACGCGTGCTGATAATATTTTCATTTTCGCCAAGTCTGCCCAGCGTTCGCGGGTTCACCGCCCCGCCTACCCGGATTATATTGCCGTTAAGAAGTTCAACAAAAAGGGCGAAGTGGTTGGTGAGCGCCGTTTCCTCGGGCTGTATACGGCCCGCGCCTACAACGAGCGGCCAGATGAGATACCACTGCTCAAGCGTAAGTTCCAGAATGTTATGAAGCGCTCAGGCTTCCTGCGCGCGGATTACGCGGGTAAAGAGCTGGAGCAGATTCTTACCCTCTATCCCCGTGACGAGCTATTTCAGATCGCCGAGGACGAGTTGTTGGATGTCGCCAAAAACATCCTGTACATACAGGAACGGCGCCGCATTGAGTTGTTCATGCGTGAAGACGTCTACGGTCAGTTCGTGACCTGCCTCGCTTTTTTCCCGAGGGATATATACAACACCGAGCTTCGCCTGAAGGTCGAGCAAGTGCTTCTGGACCGACTGGAAGCGCAAGATATCGAGTTTGTTACGCATTTCTCGGAGTCGGTGCTGGCCCGGGTACAGTTCACTATTCGTGTGCCCCAGGTTGAAAACCGCAAGCTGCCGATTGCTGAAATACGGGAAAAAGTCATTGAGATGGCTCAGTCGTGGCGTGACGGACTCTCGGGCGCCCTGAGCGAGACCTACGGCGAAGAGGAAGGTAACGAGCTGTACCGGCTTTGGGCTGCAGGCTTCCCCGCGAGCTACACAGAGATGTTCTCAGCGCGCCGGGCAGCTATTGACCTTGAACATATTTCGGCGGCTTCGACTCGTCAGGATCTGACGATGAGCTTCTATCGGGCGCTTGAAGAAGACGAAAGCACCTTGCATTTCAAGCTGTTTTATCCAGATGGGCAACTGCCGCTGTCGGACGTGATGCCCATTTTCGATAATCTGGGTTTCCGCGTTCTGGGTGAGCATCCGTTTGAAGTGACTGATCGAAACAACAAAACCGTGTGGATACACGACTTCACCCTTTACGCCCACGGCGGCAAAGTAGTGGATATCCATCAGGTACGGCCCATTTTTGAAGAGCTGTTTCACCGTGTGTGGTACGGCGAAGCAGAAAATGACGCCTTCAACCGCATGCTGGTTACGTCCTACATGAGCTGGCGGGAAATTGCGTTGTTACGCACTTATGCCCGCTACATGCGCCAGATTCGCTTTTCCAATAGCCAGACTTTTATCTCCAACACCTTGGTGAACCATGTTGAGCTCACCCGGATTTTGCTGGAGTATTTTGAGGTGCGTTTCAACCCGGATCGTTATCAGAGCAAGGGTAAAAGCCAGGCTGCCCAGCAGAAACTGGAAATCGAATTTAATGCGGGGTTGGACGAGGTGGAAAACCTCAGTGAAGACCGCGTGCTTCGGCTTTACCTGGAATTGATACAGGCGACGCTGCGCACGAACTATTATCAGCATGACGAAGCGGGTGGCCCCAAGCCCTACATCAGTGTGAAGTTTGACCCTTCCGGGATTCCGGACATGCCTCTGCCGCTGCCTGTTTACGAGATATTCGTCTACTCGCCTCGTGTTGAGGGCGTCCACCTGCGTGGTGGCAAGGTCGCCCGGGGCGGCTTGCGTTGGTCAGATCGCTTTGAGGACTATCGCACCGAGGTTCTGGGTCTGGTGAAGGCCCAACAGGTGAAGAATGCTGTGATCGTACCAGTAGGTGCCAAGGGTGGTTTTGTTGCCAAACGGCTGCCGGATTCCTCTGACCGCGAAGCGTTTCAGGCCGAAGGCATTGCGGCCTACAAGACATTTATCCGGGGCCTGCTCGACATTACCGACAACCTGGTAGACGCCGGCATCCAGCCGCCCGAGCGCGTGGTTCGCCATGATTCAGACGATCACTATCTGGTTGTTGCAGCCGACAAAGGTACAGCCACATTTTCTGATATCGCTAATGGTCTTGCTGCGGAATACAACTTCTGGATGGGCGACGCATTTGCCTCTGGCGGCAGCAATGGCTACGACCACAAGAAAATGGCCATTACCGCCCGAGGCGCCTGGGTTTCTGTTGAACGTCACTTCCGTGAACTGGGCGTTAACCCGGCGGAGGACGAGTTTACTGCTATTGGCATTGGCGATATGGCGGGGGACGTTTTCGGGAACGGCCTGCTGAGTTCCGAAAAAACCCGACTGGTGGCTGCGTTCAACCATGTCCACATCTTTGTTGATCCGTCACCGGATGCGGCCAAGAGCTACAAGGAGCGCAAGCGGCTGTTCGAAAAGCCCCGTTCAGCCTGGACCGATTACGACACCAAGCTGATATCCAAAGGCGGAGGTGTGTTTAATCGCAACACGAAATCCATACTGCTGAGCCCGGAGATCAAGAAGTTGTTGGGTATCAATTCTGACCGGGTACCCCCGAACATGCTGATCTCCCACATTCTGAAAGCTCAGGTTGATTTGCTCTGGATCGGTGGTATTGGCACATACATCAAGGGCAGCAGCGAATCTCACAGCGACGTCGGCGACAAAGCTAACGACGGCCTGCGAATTAACGGTGTAGAGCTGCGCTGCAAGATTGTAGGTGAGGGCGGCAATCTGGGCATGACCCAGTTGGGACGCATTGACTATGCCTTGAAGGGCGGGAGGTTGAATACTGACTTTATTGATAACTCTGGCGGTGTCGATTGCTCGGATCATGAAGTCAATATGAAGATCCTGCTCAACCGTGTTGTTGCCATGGGAGATCTAACCTCCAAACAGCGCAACGTCATGTTGGAAGAAATGACGGATGACGTGGCTGCGCTGGTTCTCAAGAACAACTACCGGCAGACGCAGGCGATCAGTATTGCCAACGAAGACGCAGCAACGCGCCTTGAAGAATACCGCAGGCTGATGAATACCTTTGAAAGCGAAGGCAAGCTCAACCGGACTCTGGAGTTCCTGCCGGATGATGAAACCCTGTCTGAACGCAAACTGAACAAAAAGGGGCTGACCAGGCCTGAGCTGTCGGTTCTGATTTCCTACGTCAAAGGTGATTTGAAGCAGACTCTGATAGACAGCACCTTGCCAGACGATCCGCTGCTTGCCCGTGAAATGTACAAGGTGTTCCCCCGGGATCTGACTCAGAAGTTCTCAAAGGAGCTCGGTGAGCACCAGCTGCGAAGGGAAATTATTGCCACACAGGTTGCCAACGATATGGTTAACCACATGGGCATTACGTTTGTTGAGCGATTGAACCAGTCCACTGGTGCAGATGCCGCATCCATTGCGCTGGCGTGGTTGATCACCAGGGACGTCTTCCGGATTGATAACTGGTGGGACAAGATCGAAGATCTCGATTTTCACATACCGGCACAGCTGCAGGTGGAGCTTATGCAGGATCTGATGCGCCTGATGCGCCGGTCTGTGCGTTGGTTGCTGCGTAACCGTAGGGCTGAGCTGAGCATTCAGAACCATATGGAACGTTTTGCTGACAGTGTCTGGGCGATGACGTCCGGCCTGCCGGAGTATTTGGGAAACCAGGCCCGCATTGGTTGGGAAAAGCGGAATGAAGAATTGGTGGGTGCCGGGCTGCCGGCTGAGCTTGCGTCTGTAGTGTCTGGCACCGGCTATCTGTATTCGTCGCTGGGCATTATCGAAGCTCAGGAGGTTACTGGTATGCCACTGAAAACGGTTGCAAACCTCTATTATGAACTGGGAGATCGGCTGGATCTGAACTGGTTTGCCACCGCAATTGCCAAGCTCAAGCCGGCCTCGCACTGGCAGGCGCTGGCGCGTGAGAGCTTCCGCGAAGATTTGGACTGGCAACAGCGCGCACTGACGACAGGTGTGTTAAATCTGGCAGAGAAGCCGGAAGACGTGCCTGCTTGCGTCGACGGCTGGCTGCAGAGGCACGAGCATATGATTGATCGCTGGAAATCTATGCTACTGGAACTCAAAGGGGTGAGAGAGCCTGAGTACGCCATGTTCTCGGTTGCCCTGCGCGAACTGCTGGATCTGGCGCAAAGTACGCTGCATCAGCCCCACAGTGACAGCCAGCCTGAACAGGCGTAATGACATGATTCAGACAAACTGAGTATTGCGTTGAAGCCGGGATTCCCGTTCAATCGTGACCGGGAACCACGAAATGGAGTCTGTTAATGGGTCAACTAGACCATCTTCTTGAAAAAAACCGGGCCTGGGCTGAGGGCATCAAAGCCGAAGATCCACAGTTCTTTCACCGTTTGTCGAATCAGCAGGCGCCGGAATACTTGTGGATTGGCTGTGCCGATAGCCGAGTGCCGGCCAACCAGATTGTTGATATGCCTCCAGGCGAGCTTTTTGTGCACCGGAACGTCGCTAACGTAGTGGTTCACACAGATTTCAACTGCCTGTCCGTTTTGCAGTTCGCCGTAGAGGTGCTGAAGGTCAAGCATGTTCTTGTGGTTGGTCATTACGGCTGCGGTGGCATACGGACTGCTCTGCGTAATGAGGGTTTTGGCCTGATCAGTAACTGGCTAAGGCATGTACAGGATGTGCGGGATCGCCACCAGTCCGTACTGAATGCCTGTAACAATGAGCTTGATCAGGCTGATCGGCTGTGTGAGCTGAATGTTATTGAGCAGGTAGGACATGTGTGTCAGAACAGCATTGTTCAGGAGGCTTGGAAACGCGGCCAGCGGCTGAATATTCACGGCTTCGTATACGATTTGGCAGATGGCATACTCCGGGATATGGGCTTGTCAGTTTCCGGGGCTGAAGATTGGGAGCAGATCAAGCAGACCAGTCTGGATGAGTTGGTATTGCGCCCTGTGCGCTCTGGTCGTCAGAAAAAAGTCTAGTCTTCACCGCAAAACGGCATCATCCAACCCATGCAGAGTATCACTGGCTCCGGCTTACCAAATTCCCATCAGGCGCTGCTTAAAAACCAGCACTTGTTATCCGGTCGGCTGGCCTTGTTGGGTGTCGCATCGGCATACCTGCTGCCAGAACTCGCTCTTGGCGGCCTTGCCATGAGCGAACAGGCGGGTGTTTTTCGTGCGATTGAACACCATGAAAGCTGGCAGGCCTGTTTTGGTTATGACGACACGGCGTTGGCTGCTGACAGCTACGACAGCGTTGTGGTGTTTTTGCCCAAAGCTCGCGCCGAGCTTGAGATGCGCCTGGCTTTAGCGCGCTCTCTGGCAGTAGAAAATGCGCGATTGATACTGGTTGGTGAAAAAAAAGAAGGCATTGCGGGCGCCATCAAACAGCTGAAAGCGGTTGCGCCGCAGGCTTACAAGGTCGACAGTGCGCGTCATTGCCAGGTCTGGTGTGCAGACGCGTTTGAGTCGGCGCCCGGGTTCCGGATTCAGGACTGGCTGGGCTGGAGCAGAATCGGATGTTCGGGAATATCCATTGACGTTGCCGGCCTGCCGGGGATCTTCAGCCAGGATGCTCTGGATAATGGAACGCGAATGTTGCTGGAGACTCTTGCTGAAGAGCCGATTCGTGCTGACCGGTTGCTGGATTTTGCCTGTGGTGCGGGTGTTATCGGTGCCTGGATTCAGGCCCATCAAAGCGCGCAGGAAGAGCCCATCGCCAGCGTCGACGGTGTGGACGTCCAGTCCCAGGCGGTTATCTGTGCCAGAGAAACCTACCGGCGCAACAGCGCCGCCGGCACGATTTTCGCGTCTGACGGCCTTGTAGATATTGACGGCCTCTGGTCAGGAATTGTTACCAATCCCCCCTTCCATACCGGTGTAAAAACCGATACTTCCATGACCGAACAGTTCCTTCGGGACGTGAGGCGACACCTGCAGCCGGGCGGCGAGTTGCGTCTGGTGGCGAACAGTTTTCTGCCTTATGAAGCTCTGATCAAACGCCACATTGGGCGCGTCGAGCGCTTACGGCAAGACGGGCGTTTTACCGTTTACCGTGCTTTCCGGGGGCAATAACGAAAAAAGCCCCTGGGGTGAGGGGCAAAAGGTTCGCTTCCGGAAAAAACGGAGCTAACCGCGAAAGTGTGTAAGGGCAGCCCTGCCAATCAGAACGTCCTCAAAGTGAACAAATCGAACAATAGGGTTATTTTCTAGAGTAATCAGCCTAAAATGGCATGTTTTACACGAATATCCTCTGGGTGCCTGATATGACAACCGCTGTGCTGGATTCTAACGCTGGTAGCCTGATTCTGAGCCGCCCCGGCACTGACGATCCGAACCTGCGTGCCTGGAGCGCTGCTGACGAATTGCTCTTGCACGAAGCATGGGGTCGTCTGGAAGTTGCGCCTGGCTCCCGGGTACTGGTGGTGGACGACCAATACGGCGCATTGACGCTGGGTTTGTCCAGGTTTGCGCCGGATGTTGTTGCCGACGGCGCACAGCTCAACGATGCAATTGCGGTGAATGCGAAGCAGAATCCGGGTAGCACCGCACCGGAGCAGATAAACAGTTGGCTGCAGCCTCCCGATAATGCTTATGATCTGATCCTCCTGCGGATTCCCCGGGAAGCTGATTACCTGTCCTGGCTGCTACGCTGGGCCAATGGTGCGCTCAAGCCGGATGGGACCATACTGGCCGCCGGGATGATCAAGCACCTGCCAGATCGCAGCGTCGATGTTTTTGCAGGAGCGGTGGAGGTTCGACACGTGAGTCGTGCGGTAAAAAAGGCACGCATGATGACCTGTGGCCGCGGTGAGGCCACGCTGGGCGGCTGGCCTGGTACCTGGAAGGGTTACAAGTTGGAGCGCGGGTTGGAGGGCAGAGACGTACGCGTCGACGCCATGCCCGCCGTCTTTGCGCGGGAGAAGCTGGATATTGGTACGCGGCTGATGCTGCCCCATCTCAAGTCTGCATTGAAACCTTTTGGCGCCGGTGCCCGTGTGTTGGATCTGGCCTGTGGTAACGGCGTTCTCGGCCTGAGCGCGTTGGCTATTCAGCCGGAAATAGAGATCACCTTCAGCGACGTATCCAGCCAGGCAATTCTGAGTGCCCGGCAGAACACTGAGGCGGCATTTTCCGACGCCAAGGCTTTGTTCGCGCACGCGGATGGCCTTTCTGGCGACAAGGGACCTTTTGAACTTATCCTGCTAAATCCACCGTTCCATGAAGGTGGTGTGGTGGGCGACCATATTGCCTTGAGGCTATTCGAGCAGGCGTCACAGTGCCTGTCTGAAACCGGCCGCCTGATTATGGTAGGGAACCGGCACCTTGGCTACCACCACAGTTTGCAGCGGTTCTTCCCCCATGTCCGTCAGCTGGATGCCAGTCCCAAGTTTGTGGTCTTTGAAGCCTGGGGCTGAATAACGAGCCTTTTTACAGGGGCGAGGCAGGGCGGTCGTAACCCAGTCGCGCCAGTGTGTCGACAATGGTTTGTGTCTGGCTGTCGATTTCGATGTTCACCTTCATGCCTTCTTTTATTGCGCCGAAGGTTGTGGCCCGCAAGGTTTCGGGAATCAGGTGTATATTGAACCGGTTTCCCTCCACTTCACCGATGGTCAGGCTGGCGCCGTTGATCGCAATATAGCCCTTCGGAAAGATGTAACGAGCCCATTGATCCGGAACTTCAAACCAGATAGTCACGTTGTTTTCCGGGCGCAGTATCTGAGCCACGTTTGCGGTTGTGTGTATGTGCCCGGAGAGCAAATGGCCGCCAATTTCGTCACCAATCCGCGCCGCTCTTTCAAAGTTGACCGTATCTCCGGGAACCAGACCGCCGAGAGTGGTCAGTCTCAGGGTTTCCTGCATGGCGTCAAAAAACAGTGTGTTATCTGCTTGGCGCGTAACCGTCAGGCAAGTGCCGTTGATAGCGACCGACGCGCCAATATTCACGCCTTCTGTTTTGTTATCCGGCAAACGGATTGCGAAGGTGCTCAACCCCGTGGCAGCGGTGACACCTTCAACAACAGCAATACCCTGAACAATACCGGTGAACATAAGCAGGCCTTTATAGAGAGCAATAACGGATGGGAAGGATAACGAGCAAGGTTGCTGTTGCCAAGTTTGCGGGCGGAAAATGCCATGGGGAAAACCACGATTCAAGATCTGAGTAAGGCTGCCGATACAACTCTTAACAGATTCTTTTATAGAGGCTCCATAACGCATTGGACAGTCAGCCATGGCCCAGAACCAGAATACCGCAGCAGCTTTAACAGGAGCCGCCCAAGGTGCTGTATTGCGCCCTGGGCGGTCGGCTGACCCAGTCCCTGCTCAGCCAGATGCAAGCTCGGCAATCAAGGCCGTCCCGGCACCATCGTCTCGAAACGAGGAGGTTACGACCAACGGTGTTGGTAGTGCTCAGACCGGTACAGAGTCGCTGGACAGCGTTGAGGCGACTGAAGATGCAGGGCCGGTGCGGGCAGAATCCCGCCAGCGCACGCTGAGACTGATGCTACGTCAGTGTGATCGAGTTCTGTTGATGGACTTTGACCTGCTGGCAATGAACGACTGGCCTGATAACTTCAGTGTTGCGTCAGCACGCCGCAGCCGTGATCTTTGGGTGTTCAGTGCGCTAGTGGCGGCCACCGTATTCCTCAGTGGGTTGACAGGCTTTGTGCCCGCCTGGGTTGCCGGCGGCGGATTTGGGGCTTTTGTCATTATTCTGCTATTGGGTATTCCAGCCCTGCGCCAGATTTACACCTCGGCGCCTTCCTATCTGGATTTGCTGATCAAACGCCAGCGCATGATGCGGGACGCACGGAAGCACGCCGAACATCTGGAGGGCAAAGAGGGGCTGATCTGGCAGTGTGCCCGCATGGCAGATTTTAATCCGGCTCTGAAAAATAGCCGGTTCAGCCGTCTTCTGCGCTTGTCGGAACAGAAAGTTCTTCCCCGGGCTCTGTCGCGGAGGGAGCACATAAGGCTCTATCTGATCTATCTTCTTGAAGCGGAAAAGGCTTATGGGAGAGTTCAGGCGGCGTTTTTCGAAGGTAACCAGGACGCTATCGATCGTGGTTGGCAAAAGGCGGTTGCGGAGCCTGAGAGCAGGGCTTGACATAGATGTGCGTCAAACGTATGTTTCAAACAGACGTTTGCTAGAGGCACTGAAAACAAAATGGCCCAGTCAGATACTGTTGATCGAATCCTTGATGCCGCAGAAGAGCTGTTCGCTGAACGTGGTTTCTCGGAGACCTCGCTGCGCATGATCACCAGCAAAGCCAGAGTAAACCTGGCCGCTGTGAATTACCACTTTGGTTCCAAGAATGCGCTGATTCATGCGGTCTTTGGTCGTTTTCTGACGCCGTTTTCAGCGACGCTTGAAAACGCATTTGATGAGCTTGAAGCGCGTTGCGATGGAAACCCGCCAACTTTGAATCAGACCCTCTGGGCACTCACTGAAAGTGCTGTTCGCATGCCCCAGCGGAATGAAAAGGGCATTTCGATTTTCATGCGGCTGCTCGGGCTGGCCTATACTCAGTCGCAAGGGCATCTGCGTAAGTTTCTTGAGCTGGAATACGGCGAGCCGTTCAACCGTTTCATGCGGTTGTTGAAGGAAGCCACGCCCCAGCTCTCAGCCGTGGATCGATACTGGCGCATCCAGTTCATGCTTGGTGCTACCGCGTTTACAATGTCCAGTAGCGATGCCCTGCAAGATATTCTGCGCAACAAGCTCGGCGTGGAAACTACGGTTCAGGAAATTGCCGCGCGCCTTGTTCCCTTCCTTGCCGCTGGCATGCAGGCGCCCGATGCTTTGCTCGTTCCTCCCGCATCAATCAAGATCCCGGTTGCCTGACTTGCACCCTCTCGGTTAGGCTTCCTGCTGAATCCTGAAGGGAGCCCGACCCGTTGTGAACCATCACAACCAAAGTGTCTTTTCAATTGAGATCAACCTCGAAGGCCAAAGCCTTGCGCTGCTTGATGCCAGTGGCGGTGTTATCGTTCGCTATCAGGTCTCCACAGCGCTCAATGGTGCGGGTGAGCAGGATGGCAGTGGTTGCACCCCGAGAGGGGAGCACTACATCCGCGCCATGATCGGTTCCGGGCTCCCAATCAATACCGTGTTCCGTGCTCGTCGCCCAACCGGCGAGGTCTATAGCCCGGAACTTGCCGCCAGCCACCCTGGCCGTGACTGGATCCTGAGTCGCATCCTCTGGTTATGCGGTCTGGAATCGGGGAGAAATCGCGGTTCCGGTGTTGATACCTTCCGCCGTTTTATCTACATACATGGCACTCCTGACAAAGAGCCCATGGGGCTTGCGTTGTCCCACGGCTGTGTTCGTATGCGCAATGCTGATGTCATTGAATTATTTGACCATGTCCGGCCCGGTACGCCGGTTACGATCCGTTGAAACCAGATTGATAACACTGATTAGAGGATTCCGATGATTGGCGAAATGATGTCCATGCTGAATGGCTGGATCGAAAACTTTGGTGTGCTGTCTGAGGCATGGCGTGTGAGTATTGTGGTGTTCGCGCTGGTTTTCGGCACCGCCACGATTGCTTACATTGCCGGCCATGTCATCGGCGCTTTGGAGCGCAAGTTCTCGAAAACCAATAACCTCTGGGATGACGCGCTGCTGCACGCTGCACGTGCGCCGGTTGTGGCATTTGTGTGGCTTCAAGGGGTTTACTGGGCAGCCGAGGTGGCTCATCACTATTCATCAGCAGAGATCTTCAAAGTTAATGAGACTTTACTTCAGGTAGGCTTCATTTTTATCTTTGTCTGGGCCGTGCTCAGAATGATCAAAGAAGTGGAGGGTATTCTCATCTCTCCAGTGAAAATGAAAAAGCCCATGGACTACACCACGGTCAACGCGATCAGTAAGCTTTCCAGAGCCGTGGTGCTCATCACGGCCGTGCTGATCAGCCTGCAGTCTCTGGGCTATAGTCTTTCGGGCGTACTTGCCTTTGGTGGCGTGGGTGGTATCGCTGTTGGTTTCGCTGCCAAGGATCTGCTGGCCAACTTTTTCGGTGGTTTTATTATTCACCTGGATCGGCCGTTCAAAGTCGGAGACTGGGTCCGCTCGCCGGATCGCAATATTGAAGGAACCGTGGAACAGATCGGGTGGCGGCTTACCACGATCCGGACGTTTGACAAGCGCCCGCTCTATGTACCCAATGCCACGTTTACAACCATCGCAGTAGAAAACCCTTCGCGCATGACCAACCGGCGTATTTCCGAGACCATTGGCATCCGCTATGCGGATGTCAGTGAGATGGCAACTATTGTTGCAGATATCCGCTCGATGCTTGAAAAGCACGAAGACATTGATAGCAAGCAAACGCTGATTGTGAATTTTCTGGCCTTTAGCCAGTCATCGCTGGATATCATGGTTTACGCCTTTACCAAAACGACCCAGTGGGTTCGGTATCACGAGGTGAAACAGGATGTGCTGCTAAAAATAAGCGACGTTATTGTCGGCCACGGCGGCGAGGTAGCCTTCCCGACCCAAACCTTGCATATCAGCGATGATAGCCAGCTTCCAGAGCGGGAAAGCACTCGAGACAAGCAAGCCGGAGATGAAGAAGAAGGTGATGAAAAACAGGCGGCGCGCAGCAAAGAAGGCGCGGCCAAGCGTCAACGTAGCCGCCGCCACGATACTCAGGCAGGCGACGAAGGCGAGCAGTCCCTGGGCGACGCAGAAGGAGATGGCGACTGATGTCTGAATCCAACGCTGCGATTGGCATTATTGGCGGTACCGGCCTGACAACCCTGTCGGGTCTTGAGATTACGGGGGCGCGAACCGTCGAAACACCCTGGGGCTCACCATCATCCGAGTTGACCGAAGGGCGACTTGATGGCCAGCCTGTTGTATTCCTGTCGCGACATGGCAATCCTCACAGAATACCGCCCCACGAAGTGAACTATCGGGCGAACCTGAAAGCCCTTTATGACGCTGGCGTACGCACCGTGGTCGGAGTGAACGCGGTGGGTGGAATACATCCGGATATGGGCCCCGCAAGCGTGGTTATTCCAGATCAGATCATTGACTATACTTGGGGCAGGGCAGGTACATTCTTTGAGGGCAATCTCGATAAAGTGACCCACATCGATTTTACCTGGCCGTACGACCAAAGCGCGCGGGACATTCTGATGCAGGCAGCTACCGCTCACGATGTCGCATTTGCAGGGTTTGGTGTTTACGGTGCAACCCAGGGGCCGAGGCTGGAAACAGCGGCGGAAATACGACGTATGGAGCGCGACGGGTGCGACTTGGTAGGGATGACCGGCATGCCGGAAGCTGCCCTGGCAGCCGAATTGGGAATGCGGTACGTGTGCCTGGGTCTGGTGGTGAACTGGGCGGCAGGGAAGTCTGACCACATCATTACCATGGAAGAAATCGAAGCGGCCATCGAGCAAGGAATGTCTGGTGTCAGGAAGATCCTTGAAGTCTCGATGACCGATCTTGGAGTTCTTACTGCTTTGCCTCAACCTTCTTGAAGAATACAAGAACGCCGATGGTGGGGGAATCCAGAAAGTGGATTTCCTCGCTCCGCATCCGGCGTGTTTCGCGGATCCAGGTAAGTAGCTCCAGCGGTACCTCAGGCTTCAACGTCAGCTCTGCTGCCGGAGTAGAGGTAGAGGCAGGGTTGGCGCCTTGAGGCTCTGCTGAGTTGTCTTGAGTTATTCCCGCAGCTGCAACCTTTCCTTCCTGCCAGTGGTTCAGGTGAACGGCAACATGCAGGTAACGTTGGCGGTCAATCGTAATATGCCCTTCGATCGCTCTCTGGCCGGCCTGTTGCAGCCAGTCTCCAATTTCAATGCGTAGAGGTTGGCCCTTGTAGTCTGGCGGGAAGGCTTCGTACCAGCCTGCCGACATGAGCACGCGATAGCGACCGCTTCGTTCCAGCCGGTTGGCAGCGTTACCCAAATGAAGCTGGTTGCGTGACACGAGCTTGAGGGAAGAACGAGTTGCTCCGTCGCCAGCGACAGCATAAAGGGTCTCGCTGGTATCCACCGGAGCTGACACTTTACGGTTAACCATGCGCTCGTTCACCGCGGCCGGATCGACGATGCGCTCCAGAATCACAAACTCTGCCCGGTAATAGTCGTCGGGCGTTTGCTGCGCATGGCTTGCCATGGCAGTTGTGAACAGAAGACCCGTTAATAGTGCACGTGCCAATAGCCGGTATAAGCGATTACCATCAGTCTGCAAGAGGTTGCTCCAGTATTATTCAGGCCTTTTTTACAGGCGGTATTTAGGCGACAGTCAGGCGGTAGCGGCGCTTGGTGCAGGCACCAGTTCGCTCAGCATCCCGGAAATGCCGTCGAGTTTACCATTGGTTGAGACGTCCTTCAGCCGAAAACGAAAGCTGTTGGCGCCCTCAAGGCGATATGTATCCGGCGCAGATTGCATCTTCTTAACCAGAATTAGCGGATCCACGGGGGTGGAGCTGCCGAATTCAATACGCGCCCACTCCTTGCCAGCGTCCACTTTCACGATGCCCAGGGCTTCTGCCTGGAGCCGAAGCTCGGTCTGCCGTACAAGATTTTTTGCCGGTTCCGGTAATAATCCGAAGCGGTCAATCATTTCAACCTGAAGTTCTTTTAATGCATCGCGGTTGTTGACGCTGGCAATGCGCTTGTAAAGCATCAACCGGTTGTGAACGTCTGGCAGGTAATCCTCCGGAATCAGTGCCGGTATGCGAAGGTTCATTTCTGTACCGTGGCTAAGGGGCAGCTCTGCATTGGGTGTGCGGCCTTCCCGAATGGCTTTCACCGCTTCGTCCAGCAATTGCATGTACAGGGTAAAACCGATGCTTTCTATCTGGCCGCTCTGTTCGTCGCCCAGCAACTCGCCGGCGCCGCGAATCTCAAGGTCGTGGGTTGCCAGCATAAAGCCTGCGCCAAGATCCTGGGCCTCGGAAATCGCTTCGAGGCGCTTCCTGGCATCCGCCGTTATGGCTTTTGGTGGTGGTGTCAGAAGGTAAGCGTAGGCCTGGTGGTGAGATCGGCCAACCCGGCCACGGAGCTGATGCAGCTGCGCCAGGCCGAATTTATCCGCGCGTTCAATAATAATAGTGTTGGCGCTGGGAATATCGATGCCGGTTTCGATGATGGTGGTGCACACCAGCACATTGAAACGCTTGTGGTAGAAATCCGACATGATCTGTTCGAGCTGTCGCTCCCGCATTTGGCCATGGGCTACACCCACACGCGCTTCGGGAACCAGCCGGCGCAAATCCTCTGCGGTTTTCTCGATGCTTGCGACATCGTTGTGCAGGACATACACCTGACCGCCACGCAAAACCTCGCGCAGGATGGCTTCTTTGACCATCGGCTCATCGCGCTGACGTACAAAGGTTTTCACCGAGAGACGTCGGGCCGGTGGTGTGGCAATAATGGACAGATCTCTCAGGTGGCCCATGGCCATGTTGAGCGTTCTGGGAATAGGCGTTGCGGTGAGATTCAGCATATCTACTTCAGCGCGTAGAGCCTTGAGCTTTTCTTTCTGGCCGACGCCGAATCGGTGTTCTTCATCAATGATCACAAGCCCAAGATTTTTGAAGCGGATGTCGCCCTGAAGTAGCTTGTGAGTACCAATGACGATATCGGCTTTGCCGCTTTCCGTGGCTTCCAGTGCCTTGCTGGTCTGGCTGGTGCTACGAAAACGGCTCAACAGTTCGATATTGACCGGGGTATCCGAGAAGCGGTCACGGAAGGATTCGTAGTGTTGTTGGGCCAACAGCGTTGTGGGTACCAGCACTGCGACCTGTTTTCCCGACCAGGTCGCCAGGAAAGCGGCGCGCATGGCCACTTCGGTTTTACCAAAGCCGACATCACCGCAGATCAGCCTGTCCATGGGCTTCTCATTGGTCATGTCTTCGAAGACGGCCTGAATGGCAACCTGCTGATCCGGCGTCTCCTCAAAAGGGAAGCCTGCCGCAAAGGCGCGATACGCTTCCTTTGGATCTTCGAACGCGAATCCTTTGCGGGCTTCTCGGCGCGCGTAAACGTCCAGGAGCTCGGCGGCGGTATCGCGGATTTTTTCCAGAGCCTTTTGTTTGGCGGTGCTCCAGCGCTCGGTGCCCAGTTTGTGCAGAGGCGCGTGTTCTGTGTCTGCACCAGCGTAGCGGGAAATCAGGTGCAGGCTGGGCACAGGTACGTACAGTTTTGAGCCGCCGGCGTATTCGAGCATCAGAAACTCGCTCGATTCGCCTTCTACGGTGATGGTTTCCAGGCCAAGATAGCGGCCAACGCCGTGATCAATATGCACAACCGGTGAGCCGACTCTTAGCTCGGACAGGTCGCGATAGCCGTCGTCATTCAGTTCTGTGGGCTTTTCACGCCGCCTGCGCTGCAGCACGCGCTCGCCGAACAGTGCAGTCTCAGTAACCAGGGCCAGGTTGTGGCCGGGCAGCACAAGCCCCTGCTCCATGGGCGCAATGGTGATGCCCAGTGTTCCGCTGTCATCCGCCAGGAAATCCCGCCAGTTTTCGAAACCTTGTAGCTGAAGCTGGTGCTCTCCCAGATTTTCAATCAGGGCCTCGCGCCGGCCTGAAGACTCCGCACAAATCAGCACGCGTCCGGCAAAGTCCTTTATAAAGCGCTTCAATTGGCCTGCAGGGTCTGCGGCCCGCGCATTCATGGCGATGTCCGGCAAGGCCTCGCTGGCGCAATTGACAGCACCACTGCCTTCTGCGGGCTCGGGTGTCATGGTTACCCGCGGAAAGGCTTTCAGGTGGCCAAACAGTTCATCTTGCTGCAGAAACAGGCTGGAGGGCGGAAGAATTGGTCTATGCCGGTCGTGTCGGCGGTCTTCGAAGCGATTGCGGGTTTCCGCATCAAAGTGGCTAACCGCGTCGTTCAGGCCCTCGGCTGTAACGACGTGGGTGCTGCCGGGCAGGTAATCGAACAGGGTGGCCGTGTGGTCGAAAAACAGCGGTAAATAGTATTCGATGCCCGGGGGTGTAATGCCGTGAGTTACATCCTGGTAGGTGGGCGCGTTTTTGTCCGCGTTTGGAAACTGCTCGAACCAGCGCCCACGGAAGCCGGAACGGGCTTCTTTGTGCCAGGGGAATTCATAGGCCGGGAGAAGTTCGATGCGCTCCATCCGGTCGATGGAGCGCTGGGTTTCCGGGTCGAAGGTGCGAAGGGTCTCAACTTCGTTATCAAACAAATCGATCCGGTAGGGCAGATTCGAGCCCATGGGGAATATATCGAGTATGGAGCCGCGAACGGCGTACTCGCCGTGCTCATAGACGTTTTCGGCGTGCCGGTAGCCTGCGGTTGCAAGTTGCATGCGCCAGTTGTCGATATCCAGTGACTGCCCCGTCTCGAGCAGCAGAGTATTGCCCTGGAGGTAGTTTGCCGGGGGTAAACGGTGCATCAGGGTTCTCGCTGGTACCACAATAACCCCATGCTGGATGCCGGGCAGTCGGTGCAAGGTGCGGATTCGCCGCGACGTTATATCCTGATGCGGAGAGAACAGATCGTAAGGCAGGGTTTCCCAGTCTGGAAGTGACAAAAGTTCCAGGCCATCCGCTGTAACTGTGGCTCCATCCTCCTCTGGGGGTAAACCCAGGAAAAACCGTATGGACTGCTCCAACCGAATCGCATCTGCGGTGCTGCGGGTAATCACCAGGGTCAGTCCCCTGTGAGCCCGCGCACTTTCGCAAATGGCCAGGGCGTCACTGCTGCCATGCAATTGCCCCCAGGTGCGGTTATCGCCCGGTTTCTCGGGAAATTGAGGCGCAATCAGTGTTTGCAGTGAAGCGGGAGTCTGGGCACCTTGATTCATGGGCAGTCGTTTTCTCCTGCATTAGGTGTTTGGGAGACCGAGGGAGCCGGCGAGGCGGCTATTCTAACGTTCACAGATGACGGTGTCATGGCGGCAGTTGTACGATGTCCGTGCCAGTTCGTATTTGCCGTTGGTCGCTTTAAGTTGGATAATGCCCGACCTTAATTATTCCACGTGCGAAACACAGGGGTCCCTACCGTGAGTCACGAACAGATGAACCAGTGCCTGTCCAACTGGATGGACAGAGAATCCATTGCGGAGGCTATGATTCCGCTGATTGGCCGTCTTTACCGGAAAAATAACGTAGTTACTTCAGTTTACGGTCGCGCGATCATTAATCAGTCGGTTATCGATATTATCCGCGCCCACAGGTATGTGCGTCAGGTGGAGCAAAGCGAGCTGTCTGTGCACGACACTCTGCCTCTCCTGCAAGCCATGGATCAGATGGATCTCGGACGCGCACACGTAGATATCGGCAAGCTGGCGATCAAGTTCAAGGAAGTGGGTGGTGATCTGACTGAATTTCTCAAAGCAGAAATCGGTCCGGTGGTGGGTCAGTATCCATTCCAGTCAGAAGAAGATGCCAATAACGGGACCAAAGATGTCGTGCTTTATGGCTTCGGTCGTATCGGTCGCCTGCTTGCCCGCATTCTGATTGAAAAAGCTGGCGGTGGTAACAACCTGCGTTTGCGAGCGATTGTGGTTCGCCAGGGTGGCGCCGAAAACGATCTGCAAAAGCGCGCCAGCCTGCTGCGTCGCGATTCTGTACACGGTCCTTTTGATGGCACCATTCGTGTCGATGAGAAAGAGTCTGCGCTGATTGCCAACGGTAACTTCATCAAGGTGATCTATTCAGACGGTCCGGACAAGGTGGATTACACCCAGTATGGCATTAACAATGCCATCGTAATTGATAACACCGGTATTTGGCGTGACGAAGAGGGCTTGGGCCTGCACCTCAAGTCCAAGGGCGTGAGCCGCGTTCTGCTGACGGCACCTGGCAAAGGCGATATCAAGAATATCGTTTACGGCATTAATAACGACTGGATTACCGACGAAGACAAGATTCTGTCGGCCGCTTCATGCACCACTAACGCCATTACTCCGGTGCTGAAAGCAATTTACGATGAGTACGGCATTGAAGACGGTCACGTCGAGACGGTGCACTCCTACACCAACGACCAGAACCTGATCGACAACTACCATAAAGGCAGTCGCCGTGGCCGAAGTGCCGCGCTGAACATGGTAATTACCGAGACAGGAGCGGCAAAGGCGGTCTCAAAAGCCCTCCCTGAGTTGAAAGGCAAGCTCACGGGGAACGCTATTCGTGTGCCGACGCCGAACGTTTCCATGGCGATTCTGAACCTCAATCTGAAGAAAGAGGTCGACGTTGAAGGCGTCAATGACTATCTGCGCGAAATGGCTTTGCACTCGGAGTTGCAGAAACAGATCGATTTCGTGAACTCTCCCGAGGTGGTGTCCACAGATTTTGTTGGCTCACGCCATGCCGGTATTGTTGATGCCCAGGCCACGATTGCCGCGGGCAAACGCCTGATTCTCTACGTTTGGTACGACAACGAGTTCGGGTACAGCGCGCAAGTGATTCGGGTTGTAAGCCAGATGGCCGGTATCGATTACCCCATCTTTCCGAAGCGCACACGCGACTGACATTTAGTGCGTCTAGTGCGTCAGAATTGGCGCTGGCAGCTCCAGAAACCCGGCACCGGAAGTCGCCGGGTTTTTTTGTTAACGATGAATGGCCGCGGCGGGATTACGTTCCGGTACAAACCCGTTCTCGTTTCAGGTGGAAATAGCTTGCCTTAGACTCTATAATTGGCGCGATTTTGGGTATGTCTGTCCCTCCGTTTCTCAACTGTTTCTGGGCCGCAGGGGGCGGGCGATACAAATGCATAGAATAGTTTCTGATGATTGGATGAGGCTAATGATCAAGATCAAAAAAGGCCTGGATCTTCCCATCAGCGGCGCTCCCGAACAGACCATCACAGACGGCAAACCGGTTCGCCATGTTGCGCTAATCGGTTTTGACTATATCGGCATGAAGCCGACGATGGCTGTAAAAGAAGGGGACCGTGTCAAGCGCGGTACGCTGCTGTTCACGGACAAGAAGACCGAAGGCGTTCGTTATACATCACCTGCCGCTGGCGTGGTGAAAGAAATCAACCGCGGTGAGCGTCGGGTTTTTCAGTCAATTGTCATCGAAATCGATGGTGACGAGGCCGAGACCTTTGCCCGCTTCAGTGACTCGGATCTGGCCGGTCTGGAACGTCAGCAGGTGGTTGATAACCTGGTTGAGTCCGGTTTGTGGACGGCGTTCAAGACACGTCCCTACAGCAAAGTGCCTGAAATCGACACTGCCCCGCACTCTATTTTCGTTTCTGTTATGGACACCAACCCGCTGGCGGCTGATCCCACTTTGGTGATCGCCGAGAATGCGGCCGCGTTTGAGAACGGCCTGACTGTTCTGGGCCGGCTCACCTCTGGCAAAGTGTTTGTGACCGGCCGGCCCGGATCCAACGTGTCTGTGCCGAAAGCCGATAACATTGATGTTCAGCAGTTTGATGGCTTGCACCCCGCCGGTAACGTCGGAACGCATATCCATCACCTTGATCCGGTGTCTGTCTCGAAGTGCGTCTGGACAATTAACTACCAGGACGTAATCGATGTAGGGCAATTGTTTACAACCGGTGAACTGAATGTTGGCCGGATTGTTGCGTTGGGTGGCCCCAAGGCCCTGAAACCGCGCCTTGTTCGTACCCGTCTGGGCGCCAGCCTGGCCGAACTTCTCGATGGTGAGGTGGCGACAGACTGCGATGTGCGCGCTATTTCCGGTTCTGTGTTCGGCGGTCGTCGCGGCGAAGGTCCCTGTGCGTACCTTGGCCGTTTTGCCAATCAGGTGTCTCTGCTGGAAGAGGGCAACAAGCGCTATTTCATGGGATGGCTGACACCGGGCGTGAACAAGTTCTCTGTTCTGAACATCTACCTGTCCAAACTTGCGGGCGGCAAGCTGTTCGATTTCACCACCACCACCAATGGTAGTGAGCGCGCGATGGTACCTGTAGGTGCCTACGAAAAGGTTATGCCTCTCGATATTCTGCCTACCCAGTTGCTACGTGCGCTGATTGTTGGTGATACCGAAATGGCTCAGAAGCTCGGCGCTCTGGAACTGGACGAAGAAGATCTGGCGCTGTGCACCTTCGTGTGCCCGGGTAAATATGAATACGGTCCGATTCTCCGCGAGAACCTGACCCGAATCGAGATCGAGGGCTAATACGATGGCTATCAGACAGTTTCTCGATGGAATCGAGCATCATTTCGAAAAAGGTGGCAAGTATGAGCGCTGGTATGCTCTGTACGAAGCCGCTGACACTATTTTCTACACGCCCAGTTCGGTAACGTCCACAACCTCGCACGTGCGTGATGGCGTTGATTTAAAGCGCATCATGATCACGGTCTGGATATGTACCTTCCCGGCGATGTTCTTTGGTATGTGGAACATTGGCTTCCAGGCCAACAGCTTTCTGGCGTCCAATCCGGATGCATTGATAGCGGATGACGGTCTGCGAGCAGCCTTCATACAAGCCCTGGCGGTTACAGGTGCTGGCGCTGGTGTCTGGGATAACTTCGTTTACGGGGTGGCTTACTTTATTCCTGTTTACGCCGTTACCTTCGTGGTTGGTGGCTTCTGGGAAGTACTGTTCGCGACAGTACGTCGCCATGAGGTGAATGAAGGCTTCTTCGTGACCTCCATCCTGTTTGCGTTGATTTGCCCTCCGACGATCCCGCTTTGGCAGGTCGCTCTGGGTATCACCTTCGGTATCGTGATCGGTAAGGAAGTTTTCGGAGGTACCGGCAAGAACTTCCTGAATCCGGCGCTGACTGGCCGTGCGTTCCTGTACTTTGCTTACCCGGCGCAGATTTCTGGCGACACTGTATGGACCGCGGTCGACGGTTTCAGTGGCGCAACGGCCCTGAGCTGGGCCGCGAGCGGTGGCCTTGACGCGTTGGAAAGCAATATTGGCTGGATGAACGCATTCATGGGTTCGATTCAAGGTTCGATGGGCGAGACCTCAACGCTGGCTGTACTTATCGGTGGTTTGATTCTTATCGGCATGCGAATTGCCAGCTACAGGATTGTGGGCGGTGTGCTGATCGGCATGATCGGCATGGCCGTGTTGCTGAACGTTGTAGGTTCTGAAACCAACCCGATGTTCGGGATTCCGGCGCACTGGCACCTGGTTATGGGTGGCTTTGCCTTCGGTATGATGTTCATGGCGACCGACCCGGTCTCTGCGGCAATGACCAACACCGGCCGTTGGTGTTTCGGCATCCTGGTGGGCGTAATGACCATCCTTATCCGGGTTATCAACCCGGCATTCCCGGAAGGCATCATGCTGGCGATTCTGTTTGCTAACCTTTTTGCTCCGCTTATGGATCATTACGTGGTTCAGGCCAACGTCAAAAGGAGGCTCGCTCGTGGCTAAAGCTAAAGAAACTGTCTCCAGAACGCTGTTTGTTGCTCTGGTACTGAGTATTGTGTTCTCTGTCGTGGTCTCTACCGCTGCTGTCGTGCTCCGCCCGGCGCAGATCAAGAACCAGAACCTGGATATCAAAACCAACATCCTGTCTGCGGCGGGAATGCTTCCCCAAGGCGCAGGCGCCGAAGAGATAGAAGAGGTCTTTGCACAATTTGAAGTGCGCCTGGTGGATCTGGATACCGGTGACTATGTAGAGCCGTCTTCCGTGGATGTAAAAGATCCCATGAAGTACGACATGTACAAAGCCGCTTCTGACCCCAAGATGTCCACCAGGATTCCTGCTTCGGAAGACAAGGCCGGTATCAAGCGTCGTCCCAACATCGCCAAGGTTTACACCTTGAGTGAAAACGGGAACCTGAAGCGCGTGGTGCTGCCAATTCATGGTTACGGACTCTGGTCCACTCTTTACGGCTTCATGTCCCTTGAAGGTGACCTGAACACCATTGAAGGTCTCGGTTTCTATGCTCACGCAGAAACACCGGGTCTCGGCGGTGAAGTGGATAACCCGCGCTGGAAATCCCAGTGGGCAGGTAAAGTGCTTTACGGTGAAGATAAAACCGAACCCCAGATCCGCCTGATGAAGGGTGGCGTAGGCGCCAATACCCCTGATAAGGAACACAAGGTTGATGCGCTCTCGGGTGCGACACTGACCAGTCGTGGCGTTCAGCAATTGGTTAACTACTGGATGGGTGACCGGGGTTACGCACCGTTCCTCAAGAAACTTCGTGAAGGGGAGGTCTGATCATGGCCGAAGTAACTGCCAAACAGGTTCTTTTCGAACCGATATTCAGTAACAACCCGATCGGGCTGCAGATCCTGGGTATCTGTTCCGCGCTTGCCGTAACCACCAGCATGAACGTCACCATCGTTATGTGCCTGTCGGTTATTGCGGTTACCGCGTTTTCCAACCTTGCGGTATCGCTTGTTCGCACACAGATTCCGAACAGCATCCGGATCATCGTACAGATGACCATTATCGCTTCCCTGGTCATCGTGGTTGATCAGATACTCAAAGCCTATGCGTACGAAATCAGCAAACAGCTGTCCGTATTCGTTGGTCTGATCATTACCAACTGTATTGTTATGGGGCGTGCCGAAGGTTTCGCCATGAAGAACGGCCCTTGGCTGAGCTTCCTGGACGGCGTCGGTAACGGTATGGGCTACTCGATCATGCTGCTATTCGTGGCGTTTTTCCGCGAGCTGCTTGGTGCGGGCTCACTGTTCGGTGTAACCCTGCTGTCTCCGGTAAATGAAGGTGGCTGGTACATAACCAACGGTTTGCTGTTGTTGCCGCCGAGTGCGTTCTTCATTATCGGCCTTGCAATCTGGGGCCTGCGTGCCTGGATGCCAGAGCAGGTAGAAGAGCCGGACTACAAGATGTCTCGCCACACCCATAAGGAGGCCTTCTGATGGAGCACTATATCAGTCTGCTTCTCAAAGCGATTTTCATTGAGAACATGGCACTCGCTTTCTTCCTGGGTATGTGTACGTTCCTCGCCATTTCCAAGAAGATTGAAGCGGCTACGGGCCTTGGTATTGCCGTTGTTGTTGTTCTGACGCTGACCGTGCCGGTCAACAACCTGATCTACAACAACATCCTGCGTGAAGGCGCGCTGTCCTGGGCAGGCTTGCCTGATGTGGATCTGAGCTTCCTTGGGTTGATCACCTACATCGGTGTTATCGCGGCCATCGTTCAGATCATGGAAATGATTCTGGACAAATATATCCCGGCACTTTACTCCGCATTGGGCGTGTTTCTGCCCTTGATAACGGTGAACTGCGCGATCATGGGTGCGGCGCTGTTCATGGTAGAGCGTGACTACACGTTCAGTGAAAGTGTGGTTTACGGCTTTGGTGCTGGTGTGGGCTGGGCTCTGGCCATTATTGCCCTGGCCGGTATCCGTGAAAAGCTGAAGTACAGCGATGTTCCGGATGGACTGCGTGGCCTGGGTATCACCTTCATTACCGTAGGTTTGATGTCCCTTGGCTTCATGTCTTTCTCCGGGATTTCCCTGTAACTCATCCGGTGATTCGGTTTAACGAAAAGGCGAGACCATGTATACAGAAATAATACTCGGCGTGGTCATGTTCACCGTTATCGTTCTGGCGCTTGTGGCGATCATCCTCGCGGCGAGATCCAAACTGGTAAGCACCGGTGATGTGACCATCGAAATCAATGACGATCCGGAACACACCGTGAAAACGGAAGCCGGTGGCAAGCTTTTGGGCACCCTGGCGGGCAGCGGAATTTTCCTGTCGTCAGCCTGTGGCGGCGGCGGTACCTGTGCGCAGTGCAAGTGCAAGGTGTTTGAAGGCGGCGGTGCCATGCTGGCTACGGAAAAGACCCACTTCACGAACCGTGAAGAGAAAGAAGGCTGGCGCCTGTCGTGCCAGGTTCCGGTCAAGCAGGACATGAAAATTGAGGTGCCTGAGGAGTTCTTTGGCGTCAAGAAGTGGGAATGTGAGGTTGTCTCCAACCATAACGTGGCCACGTTTATCAAAGAACTTATCCTGAAGCTGCCAGAGGGCGAGGAAGTCGATTTCCGCGCTGGCGGTTATGTTCAGCTGGAATGCCCTTCTTACGAAATCAATTTCAAGGATTATGTTATTGAAGAAGAGTTCCACGGCGATTGGGACAAGCTGGATATCTGGCGCTATAAGGCAATCAACAAGGAAGAGACCATTCGCGCCTATTCCATGGCGAACTATCCGGAGGAGAAGGGCGTTCTCAAGTTCAATATCCGTATCGCTACTCCGCCTCCGGGAACTGATCACCTGCCGGGCATTATGTCCAGTTACGTGTTTAACCTGAAGCCGGGTGACAAGGTTACGGTAATGGGACCATTCGGTGAGTTTTTCGCCAAGAAAACCGAGGCGGAAATGGTGTTCATTGGTGGTGGTGCCGGTATGGCGCCCATGAGGTCTCATATCTTTGATCAGCTAAAGCGCCTGAACTCCAAACGCAAGATCAGCTTCTGGTACGGTGCCCGGAGCGAGCGTGAGATGTTCTACGTCGAAGATTTCGACGGGCTTGCTGAAGAGAACGACAACTTCGAATGGCATGTTGCCCTGTCTGACGCGCAGCCTGAGGACAACTGGGAAGGCCCAACGGGCTTCATCCACAACGTACTCTATGAGAACTACCTGAAGGATCACCCTGCGCCTGAAGACTGCGAGTTCTATATGTGCGGGCCCCCGATCATGAACGCGTCGGTTATCAAGATGCTGAAAGATATGGGTGTTGAAGACGAGAACATCATGCTGGATGACTTCGGAGGCTAAACCTTTCAGATGACATCCCGTATGTTAGAACCCGCCCGGGTGGCCTTTGCCAGCGTCTTCATGATGCTGGTACTGGTGGCCCTGGCGGGTTGCTCGTTTCAGCCAGATGAAGAAATCTGGGAGATCTCGGGGCCGGTGTTTGGTACCAGCTACCATATCAGTGTTGTCTTACCGGAAGATCACGAGAAACTTGAGGCGCTGGCGAAAGGTATCGAAGACGCTCTTGAAAGCGTTGATGCGTCCATGTCGACCTGGCGAGAGGATTCGGAGCTGTCGAAACTGAATCGCCGGAAAGATCAATCGGAATGGATTCCGGTTTCGGATGCGCTTTTTGAGGTGTTGGCGAGAGCGGATGAGATTTCGCGGCTGACAGACGGCGCGTTTGACGTGACCATCGGGCCAGTAGTGAATCTCTGGGGCTTCGGACCGGATGCGAGGCCTGAACAGATTCCGTCTGAAGAAAGTCTGGATCGAGCTTTGGCTACTACGGGCTATGAGCAACTTGCGCTCCGGCCTGAGCCGCCCGCGTTAAAGGCGGCGGTGCCCCAATACATCGATCTCTCCGCGATCGCAAAAGGTTACGGTGTAGATGTTGTGGCTCGCTATCTCGATAGCGAAGGCATAGAGGCGTACCTTGTCGAAATAGGCGGGGAAATCCGTACCAGCGGCAAGAAGCCTGACGGCAACGTTTGGCGGCTTGCTGTTGAACAGCCGGTTGAAGGCACGGAGCATAGGGTAAACCTCGTTGTTTCGCTGCCTTCCCGGTCAATGGCCACCTCTGGAGACTATCGTAACTATTACGAATCGGATGGGCGCCGTTTCTCCCATACAATAGATCCTGAAACCGGACAGCCGATAGCGCATCATCTGGCGTCTGTAACGGTCATCGCAGATGACAGCATGACCGCTGATGCACTGGCGACGGGTTTCACGGTGATGGGTTATGAGCGAGCAAGTGCGCTCGCAACGAGGGAGAATATTCCCGCCTATTTTATTATCCGGACGGAAAACGGGTTTGAGGGACATCAGACTCCGGCGTTTTCGTCCTACGTTACTCAGTAAGGGGAGGGCAACATGGGTACCTTTCTTCTGGTTTTATTGATTGTGGTTCTGCTGGTAGCAGGTATGGCTGTTGGCGTCATATTCGGCCGCAAGCCGATCAGCGGCACTTGCGGCGGCATTGGTGCGCTGGGCATCAGTTCGTCCTGTGATATTTGCGGTGGCAACACCCAGAAGTGCGAAGAGGAAAACCAGCGTGTGGCCTCCGAGGCTGTAACGCCTGAAGAGCTGGCATACGATGCGACCAAAGCGGGTCGTAAGCGGTAAATGCTGGCGGGCTTGGAATAATCACAATTATATTTTCACGACGTAGATAAGGAGTCACTGCGCGCATGGCGGAACATCATTACGACGTCGTCGTTATCGGTGCTGGACCTTCAGGTGAAGGTGCAGCAATGAATGCGACGAAGCATGGCAAGCGTGTTGCTATCGTTGAAGACAAGCCTACAGTGGGAGGCAACTGCACCCACTGGGGCACGATTCCTTCCAAAGCCTTGCGTCACTCGGTCAAGCAGATCATTACCTTCAACACCAATCAGATGTTCCGGGATATCGGAGAACCCCGCTGGTTCTCGTTTCCCCGGGTGCTGCAAAGTGCACAGAAGGTGATTGGCAAACAGGTAAAGCTGCGAACCCAGTTCTATTCCCGTAACCGTGTGGATCTGATCAACGGGCGTGCGTCGTTTCTCGACAACAACCGGCTCGAAGTCCGGGGTAACAAGTCCGTTGAAATACTGAACTTCAAACAGGTAGTCATTGCGACTGGCTCACGCCCTTATCTGCCACCGGATGTGGATTTTCGCCATCACCGAATCTACAACTCGGATACCATTCTCAACCTGTCTCATACGCCCCGCACGCTTGTTATTTATGGTGCTGGTGTTATTGGTTCGGAATACGCGTCCATCTTTGCGGGCCTGGGTGTGAAGGTTGATTTGATCAACCCGGGCAGTCGTCTGTTGTCATTCCTTGATGATGAAATCTCGGACGCTCTGAGCTACCACCTGCGTAATAACGGTGTGTTGGTGCGCCATAACGAAGAATATGCGTCTGTTGATGGTGATGACCACGGCATCGTGCTTTCCCTGAAGTCCGGCAAGAAGATCCGGGCGGATGCGTTTCTCTGGTGTAATGGCAGAACAGGGAATACCGATAGCCTCGCGCTTGAAAACGTTGGGCTGGTTCCTAATGGTCGCGGGCAGTTGGCGGTTGATGAGCACTACCGTACAGAAGTGGAGAACATCTACGCTGCTGGCGATGTGATCGGCTGGCCCAGCCTGGCGAGTGCCGCATATGACCAGGGACGATCTGCATCCTCGGCGATTGTTCAGGATGAGTACTTCCGGTTTGTGTCAGACGTGCCTACGGGCATCTATACGATTCCCGAGATCAGTTCTGTCGGTAAAACCGAGCGTGAGCTTACAGAAGCCAAGGTGCCTTATGAAGTCGGTCAGGCCTTTTTCAAGGACCTCGCCCGGGCACAGATTACCGGCGAGGCTGTTGGTATGCTGAAACTCCTGTTCCACCGTGAGACTCGGCAGATTCTGGGCATACACTGTTTCGGGGACCAGGCAGCCGAGATCGTTCACATCGGCCAGGCGATCATGAACCAGAAGGGTGAGGCCAACTCTCTCGATTACTTTATCAACACAACCTTCAACTACCCGACCATGGCGGAAGCTTATCGGGTAGCTGCGTTGAACGGCCTGAACCGGATCTTCTGAACGATCCCGGTTCAGTTGGCGGGTAATGCCTCATTACCCGCCGCTTTGTTTTCCTGACGACCAGGCAGCGTGAGTGAGGCGCTTGTGCGGTTATCAAAGAACATCCGCGTGCTGGTAGGGTAATCCGTGATAATGCTGTCTACTCCCATCGCTTCAAGATGAAGCATGTCCTGGATGCGGTTAACCGTCCAGCAGGAGACGTGCATTTCCCTGCGGTGAGCATTCTCCACAAGTTCTGGCGAGCATAGCTTCCAGTTAATGCATAAGTAGTCACAACCCAGCCCTGTTGCTATGCGAAGCGGCCTCGGGAATCGACGTTCTGTCACCAACCCGGTGCGTATGCGTTTATTTCTTCTGCGTATTTCTTTCAGAAACCAGGTGTCTGACGAGGTAATCGCTGCTGTCTGGTAAAGATTGCGATGCTGGATAATTTCCGTTAACCGGTTGCACAGAACATTGAGCCTGGCGCGAGAATCTTTTTTTACCTCAAGCTGGAAGTGCTCGATATCATTGAACTGGTCCAGCAAATCTTCCAGTGTCGGTATACCCGCTCTTACAGGCCATGTGCTTGTATTCCGGCGAGCGTCCATAGCTGCCAGCTCAGCAGCCGTGAATTGACCAACGTTACCTTTCTGGCCGGTCGTGCGGTCGGTGGTGAGATCGTGCACAAGGACGGGCTTGCCATCTTTTGACAGCACCAGGTCCAGCTCAAAATGCCGAATGCCCTGCCGGTAGGCGTGCCTGAATCCGGGCAGTGTATTTTCTGGGGCTTCACCTTTGGCGCCCCGGTGTCCGTAGACAATCATTCCGGTGTTTTACCTCTTAAACGTTGATAAATAGCCTGGCGTTTTTTCCAGGTATCGTGACACAGGCGTATGTCTTCCAGATAGGCCGACAGCTCCTCCATCAGCAGGGCCTGTGGGCCATCAACCAGAGCCTTCTCGGGCCGGGGGTGGAAGTCCACCAGAACCATATTGGCCCCTGCGATCACGCCCTGTGCCGTTGCGTGCATCACATCCAGGATGCCATCCGGCGCTTTCTCGCGGGTACCTACCGAGTGTGAGGGGTCGACACAGACGGGCATGCGTGTCAGCCGCTTAACAGCGGGTACATGGGCGAAATCCACCATATTACGGTGCGGCTGGCCGGCTTCGGTTTTCATGCCTCGCAAACAGAAAATAACGTTCGCGTTGCCTTCACTGGCGAGATACTCCGCCGCATTCAGGGATTCATTCAACGTGATGCCGAATCCGCGCTTGAGCAGAACCGGGTAGGTCGTTTGCCGACCGATGGCTTTGAGTAATTCAAAGTTCTGGGTGTTCCGGGTACCGACCTGAAGCATGACCCCGGTTGGTCGCCCGAGTTTTTCCAGGCAGGTGTCAATTTCCTCAATGTGGCTCTCATGGGTGATCTCCATGGCGATCACTTTGATACCGTGTTTGCCGGCTTTTTCGAAAACCCATGGCAGGCAGCCCTTACCATGCCCCTGAAACGAATAGGGATTGGTGCGGGGCTTGTAGGCACCCATGCGTGTACAAACTTCGCCGTGTTCCTCAAGAGCTTTCAGCATCATTTCAACGTGCTCGGGGATGTCTACAGCGCATAGCCCGGCAAAGATGTTGAGATTGGACTGGTTGAAGTCCACGCCGTTGTAGCTGAAGCCCGTTTGCCGATTGTCATCCCGGTGACGCCCCAGTATCCGGTAATCTTCGGATATGCGGATGGCACGCTCGACAGCCGGCAGCGCTTCGATTTCCGCCATATCAAGTGGTTTGGTGTCGCCCAGAAGGTAAACTTCGGTCAGCCGCTGACTGACGCCCTGAATCTCATGCACCCGCACGGTTACACCCGGCAGGTGCTCCAGAAAATGCATGGTCTGGCGATAGGCGTCGCTGTCCAGGGGCGTGTTGGGATGAAGAATGGCTAGCATGGGGCTTCCTTTGTTATCTGCAGGTCAGGAGCGTGAGCTCTCTGCCTTGTGTCGCGCCTGTATGAATTCCCGGTGGTTAAGATGCAGCAGGTCAGCCATACGGCGAATAAGGTGTTCTTCGTACTTGTCGACGCGATCATCTGCGAGCGCAACGTGCCAGATACTTTCCAGCAACGACTGCTTGCCCTCCTGGTCCAGGGACTTGTTGATCTGCTCTGTGAATTCATACAGCGAGGTGGCGTGGTCCGCCTGCTCCAGGGCATGGCTGAGAATTTCTTCAGCTTCTTCCCGGGTTAAGTGATGAGCTTTTACTGCACAGTCTACGATAGCTTGCAGCTCTCGCTCGTCTTCGTCGTTATCAACCCTTGAAAGCTGCACCATCAAGGCGGTTGCTGCAATCGCCATCTCGCGAGCATCGGGTTTATGGTGCTCTGTTTCCGGCGTACTAAACAGTTTTTTCAGGCTTTCAATCATAGTCTGCCACGATCATTGAGGTACGTTGAGATTGCATCAAGAGCGCCTTGAAGGCGCATCGATATCAGGCCGCTTTACTGGCCAGTTGGCGAACCTGGCCTTCCAGTTCAATCTGATCGGCGGTGAAGCGGCGAATGCCGTCTGCCAGCTTTTCAGTGGCCATGGCATCTTCGTTGCTTTCCCAGCGAAACCGTTTCTCATCCAGGATACTGAAACCGTCTTGTGAACTTGCGCCATCCGCAGAGAGTCTTTGCTCCAGGCTGCCGTTGTCGTCCTGCAACTGCTGCAACAACGCAGGGCTGATGGTCAGACGGTCACAGCCCGCCAGCATTTCTATTTCCCCGGTATTCCGGAAACTCGCGCCCATAACCACCGTACTGTAGCCATTGGCCTTGTAATAATTATAGATGCGGGCGACCGAACGCACACCAGGATCCTCGGCGGCAGGGAAGTGGTTCCGCCCGCTGCTGGCAAGGTGCCAGTCCAATATGCGCCCTACGAAAGGCGAAATCAGGAACGCACCAGCTTGAGCGCAGGCGGCTGCCTGCACGAATGAGAACAGCAGCGTGAGATTGCAGCGGATACCTTCCTGCTCAAGTATCTCCGCCGCGCGGATGCCTTCCCAGGTGGCAGCAATCTTGATCAGAACCCGGCGGGTATCGACTCCCTGCTGGTCGTAAAGCTCTACAAGGCGGCGTGCGCGCTTGAGCGTGGCCTCGGTATCGAATGACAATCGAGCATCAACTTCCGTTGAAACCACCCCTGGAATCAGATTGAGTATTTCCTGGCCCGCCAGAACTGCCAGCATATCGGTTGCCACCGTCAACTGCTCCGCATCGGAGCCGCCCTGTTTGCGAGCCATGGCAACCGCTTTTGCCAGCATAGGGCGGTAGGCTTCGGAAACGGCGGCTTTGAGCAACAGTGACGGGTTTGTTGTCGCATCCTGCGGGCGCCATTGGGCGATGGCATCGATATCGCCGGTGTCGGCGACTACCGTCGTCATCGTCTTCAATTGTTCGAGTTTGTTGGCCATTCGTACTGTCGTCCGGGTTGATGTTGTATCAGCACATCCGAATCCCGGATGCTGGTTATAGGTCTACAATAGCGGGCTGTAAAGACAGGAACAAGACAGCAAAAAGTAAGGTTCTGGCAATAAAGCGTTAAGGTCGCGGTCAGGCGCTGGCTGTCTCGTCATTTAACACAGGCTGAGCGGGCTCCTGAACCTTCTCCAGAGCGGTCTGGATAACCTCCAGCCCGGCGCCGCGCTTATGAGCATTTTCGCTGATATAGCGACGGAACTGGCGCCCGCCGGGTACACCGTGGAAAAGCCCCAGTAAATGCCGGGATATGTGCCCGAGGAACACGCCGCGCTCCAGCTCGCTCTGGATAAACGGGTACATGGCTCTGAGAGCATCATGGCGTGAGGTCGTGGGAGCCTCGTCACCAAAGAACTCATGATCCACGCCCGCCAGAAGCCAGGGGTTATGGTAAGCCTCGCGGCCCAGCATCACGCCATCAGTATGTTCCAGGTGCTCATGACACTCTTCGACCGTTTTGATACCGCCGTTGATAATGATCTCAAGGTGCGGGTATTCCTGCTTGAGGCGGTACACCCAGTCGTATTTTAACGGTGGCACATCCCGGTTCTCCTTCGGGCTCAGGCCTTCGAGAACGGCAATGCGCGCGTGCACAATAAACGTCTGGCATCCGGCGGCGCTTACCTTGTCCACGAACTCGCAAAGATCCTCCCAGGATTCACGCCCATTAATGCCTATACGGTGCTTAACGGTAACCGGAAGTTGCGTGGCTGCAATCATTGCGCTCACGCCCTCAGCTACTTTATCCGGATGCCCCATCAGGCACGCGCCAATCATGTTGTTCTGAACGCGGTCGCTGGGGCAGCCAACGTTCAGATTTACCTCACTGAAACCAAACCGTTCAGCCAACCGTGCACAATAGGCCAGCTCACTCGCGTCACTGCCACCAAGCTGCAGTGCCAGCGGGTATTCAGCAGGGTTGTGATGCAAAAACCGCTTAGTATCCCCGTGAATCAACGCGCCGGTGGTAACCATCTCGGTATAGAGCAGCGTATGCCGGCTTAGCAGGCGTGCGAGGTAACGATACTGCGGCGTAGTCCAGTCCATCATTGGCGCCACGCAAAAGCGGCGGGATGGTGCGAGCCCGGTATTATCTAGTGATGTATTCTTGATCATTAAATACTCAATTCGGACCAGTTTGTGTGGTCGCAACTCGAAGGCAGGCTTCTGGCCTGAAAGCTTCGCTCGAACGGATTAGTTTAACCGTAGATTCTATCAGGAAATCAGATTCGTTGGTTTATTGGGGGCACTTTACGTCCTAAGCAATAGCCGACCCCCGGGTCAGCTTGCAGGCTTTGCCAATGCCCAATATGGATAACACCTATTACCTCTCACTTTCATTGGCTATAACCTGCAACCTGTTGTGGTGTTTTAATTTTCCGGTTTTCGCTTTTTTAGGTCGATTCAGGCAAAAACGGCGATTATTCATACTGTCCCCGTGCGTTACAGGAATCCTGAGCGAATGAACTCTCATATTATGGCGGCCGTTCTTTCGGCCGTTTTCATGGGCACAATTGGCGCGGTTGCTGTCTATGCCGATGTCAGTGCTGAAACGGTTACGTTTTATCGCCTGTTTATTGGTGCCGTTTTAATGGGGTGTTTCCTTCTGCTTACAGGTCAGAAAGATAAAATATTTACCTGGCCAGGTTTTAAGGTCCTGGTAACGGGCGCGTTCCTTGCGTGCTTTGTAGTCTTTTACGTAATGGCTTTGAGCTACACCAGCATGGCGAACGCGGTTATGTTGTTGTATCTGGCCCCGGTTACGGCGTCGGCTGTCGCACATTTTTTTATGGGCGAGCGGTTGTCAGGGTTCAGCGCAGCTTTGATTGGTGCGGCTCTGTTTGGCTTTGCGATGATGATGGAGTTCAACTTTAACCTGACAGGGCGAAAGGAAGAATCGATCGGTCTGTTTTACGCACTGTGTGCCATGTTGTGTTATGCGGCCTTTATGCTGACCAATAGATTAATTCATGAACGGGTGCATGTGCTGACTCGCAGTGGCTTTCAGATGCTTGTAGGGGCCCTGTGCGTGTTGCCTTTTATGCTTCAGCAAGGTGACAGCATCGGCGCGGAGCAATGGGGCTGGTTGGTAGTGGCCGGAGTTGTTCCGGGGTTCCTGGCGATTATGCTTGCAGTGGTGGCCTTGAGGACACTCCCGGCAGCGACCTTCGGCACCCTGGCCTATCTGGAGCCGATTACCGTAGTCGCGCTGGCGTGGTTCCTGTTTGATCAAAGCCTGAACACCTTGCAGCTCTCTGGAAGCGTTCTGATTATCGTCTCGGGCGTGATTCAGGCGGTGCTGTCGCAGCGAGGCGCACGCCTGGCGGCGGCAGAGCCTGCAGTGGAAGCGGGCTAAGTCCCACTATTGGTATTGCAGTTGACCAGGTGGCCGTTCCAGATTGGCAACTCCAAAGGGTATGTGCACCATCGGAATATCCCCGGCATCGGATTCCAGATGCGACCGTTGGTCATCAAAAAACATATGAGGCTTGAGCACGTTCAGTATCCGATCCTTCTTCATACCTCCCAGGAAGAAGACCTCGTTGGCATCCACACCCCAGTGCTCCAACGTTGTAATCACGCGCTCATGGGACGGCGCATTGCGGGCCGTCACAATGGCAGTTCGCAATACTCGCCGGTAATCGGGATCGTCTGTCAGAGCCTGGTCTTCAAGCTTTTGCAGATGTGAGAGCTTGCGGAACAAATCTGCAAGTGGGCCGGGGCTGTGGGGTATTTGTGCGCGGGAAGTTTCATGCTCCTGAAAGTCCTCCAGCGAACCGGCTTTGTATACCCGCTCAGAGGCGTCGTCAGCGATCACACCATCAAAGTCGAAAGCAATGCGCAGCTCCTTATCAGCCTCATCATCCACAACTTTGCTCGGCAGAACCGTGCCAGCGGCGTAGCCATAGTCTATTGCCTGCCCCACATCAGCCGCATTTGCAGATAGAAACAGTGAGGCATTAAATGCAGGAATGTAGGCATAGGGTGATTTGCCCTCCAGAAATGCCGCGCGAGAAATATCCAGGCCGTGGTGGTGAATAGAATGGAATACCCGCTTGCCGGTAATAACCGAGTTTCGCGACAGCAACACCACTTCCACCGGGCATTGCTCTGGAAACTTCTGGTTCACGCTCAAAAAGCGCCTTACGAACGGAAAGGCAACGCCCTTAAGCAAAGGCTCTTTCAGGTGAGCTTCCTGATATTTTCGATAGGCCTTTTCACCCTGTTCCCGGAAGACGCGATCAGACTTGGAGAGATCAAACAGAGCGCTGGAGGCAACTGCAATAACCAGCTTGTCTTCGATCGGGTAGGGCATCGGAAGGGAATTCCTTTTTTTGCCGATATCTAATGGGTTTTGTCTTACCTGACATCAACCGATCTTGAACCGGCGCACCAGGCTGTCGAGATCTTCCGCCATGTCGGCCATCGATTTACTCGACTGGTTAACGTGGGCAATGTCGTCCGTAAGCTCATCGATAGCGCCACTGCTGGCTTCAAAGTTTTGAGTCATTTCTGCCGCCGTTGCACGCTGTTGTTCGGTGGCGCTCGCAATTTGTGTGGTCATTTCCACAATCCGGTTCACGGCAGCCAGAATTTCCGACAAGGCGGTGCCGGATTTTGTGGCTTCTTCTCTGGCTTCGCCGGCCATGTGCTTGGCTTTGCTCATATCAACGACCGCACCCGCAGCACCGCTCTGCAGGTTCGATACAATGCGCTCTATGTCGACGGTTGAGTCCTGAACCCGCTTGGCCAGGCCACGGACTTCGTCTGCAACTACAGAGAACCCCCGGCCTGCATCTCCTGCGCGGGCTGCTTCGATAGCGGCATTCAGCGCCAGGAGGTTGGTCTGTTCTGCAATCGCCTGGATAACCTCCAGCACACCGCCAATTTCACCCGACTCCTGCTCCAGGCGCTGGATACGCTGTGAACCTTCTTCTACCTGTTCAGCCAGTTTGGTTACCGATGTTATTGCCGTCGATACAGTTGCCCGCCCTGTATCGGCCAGGTTGGCCGCCTGACGCGCAGATTCATCTGTGTCGCTCGTATTCGACGCAATTTCATCTGAGGTGGAAACCATTTCCTGCATCGCGGCCGACATCTGGGTGATCTGATCTCGTTGCTGCTCGGCATTGCCTGAGGTTCTGTTTGTTATGCCAGACAAGGATTCCGATTCGGTGGTGAGTCGGCGTGACGACGTGACGATCTGGGAAATGGTGTTTTCCAGCGTCTCCAGAAAGGAGTTTACTGCCGAAACAAAGTCTCCGATCTCATCCGGGCGCCCTCGGGTCAGCCGGGTCGAGATATCTCCATTGTTATTGCCGATGTCTTTCAGGTAGGTGAGGATTTCTGTTCGGGCGCGCTTCACACTGGAGCCCATAATCCGGCTCATTACAAAGGCAACCACCAGCCCCAGAATGACAGAGGCGATGAATGCAGCGAGTATAAAACTGAGTGCGGTGCCGGTTTCGGCTTCGGCTTCGTCGGCTACAGCCTCAAGCGCAGCGAAGACCTTCTGTTCAAGGTTCCGGGCCAGCTCGGTGATCTTGGGGCCCAACACGTCAAGCTTGGTGTTTTTCGTGTTGATCATTGCTCTTTGATGGACCAGCAGGTCGTCTACGGATGCCTGATATTTCTCCAGCGCCTCTGTTGAGGTATCGATGTACTGCCTGATGTACTGCGGAACCGTGTCCATATCAAGAAAAGCGAGGCCATCAGCCAGATCCTCAATAGCATACCCAAGCGCTTTTTCTGAGGATTCGTCGCCGTTTGCGAAGTATCGCTGTGTTGCCATTCGCATCAGGAGCGTGTCGTTGATCAACTGTTCCAGAACGACTCGTAGTTGACTATCCGGATCTCTGTTGGTAATTCCGTCGATGGCTCTTCGCAGCGCTGCTGACGCGGTCGGGCCATATTTGTCGAGTTCGTCGGCAATGATACGTTGTACTTGTTGTTTGGCTGGCACCAATTCGGTTTTGAAAATACCAACGTATTGTGATGTTGCCTGCTCAATTTCATCCACAAGCTGCTTGCGCTCTGAATTCTGAATATTTTTCTGAGCATCGGACATTGCGCCGAAAAACTCGGATTCAAGCTGCTCGAAACGAGAGAGAATTTCGTCGTCGCCTGTGACGTAATAATCAAAGACCCACAGCCTCATCCTGTACAGATTAATGAGAACCCCCGTCGCAACGGCTGTTTCCGGAGCCAGATCCCGCGCAACCGTGCCCATTCGTTCATCCAGGTTTTGAAACTCTCTGATGCTGTAGAAGGTGACGAATGCGAAAAGCAGTAGAATGAAAACGGGTGCGATCAGGAGTTTGCCGCTTACGCCGAGTCGGCGTTCAATTGATTCAAATGTGTTTACAGCCACGGGTCCATCTCTTTTTATAGTGTTTGATATCCTGGTTAACGGCTGCTCAGGTAAAACCTGAACAAATAATCTCACCGTAAACCTCGTTTGGGACGAATGGGTAGAGGCTGCGCCCTCATGATACGAAAGCGCGCTTCTCCATCAGGTTTCGATGCTGGCATTCCGGTAAAGAACGATCCAATATGGTTTTCGAAAAGATAACTATAATATGATTTACCAGCAAAGGAGGCTCTAAATATGGCGACCCTTAACCAAGTGCGCCACGACCACGCCAACATGGCGCGGTTGCTGCACGTACTCTTGCTCAGGCACGAGTCCCTGGCGCAGGGCGAACGCCCGGACTTTCGTCTGATACGTGAAGTCGTGGATTACATCATTGATTATATGAACGCTTTCGTCAGGCCCCTTGAGCGCCTTTACAGCGAGCATCAGGTGGCCAAAAAGTTCAAGGCCGGTGAAGTAGGGCAACAACTGGCCGAAGATTATCAGGCCCTGCGGGAGCGTCTGGACCTGCTTTCCGAAAATATTGATATGATTCTGCTGGATGCGGTGGTGCCCATGGATCGTTTTGCCGACGATCTCAAGGCCTATCTTGATGCTCATCTTGCCTACTTGCGTGCCGAGCGTGAACAGCTATTCCCATTCTTTCGTGAACAGTTGTCTGAAGAAGAACAGAAGCGTCTGCTTGATATGCTGCCGGAGGGCGCGCAGGCCAATCTGGCGCGACTTAAAGAGGACTATCCCCAGCTGTATGAGGAGTTCGAGGCCGCGCCTTCACCTTTTGCCTGAATGCCTTGTCACGGGCGCCAAGGATAAATCTGGCCGCTCATTCCTCGGTCGACAAGTGGCTACGAATCAGTTCGGCCAACTGTTTTACAGGCTCCGAAGGTCGGCCAGCTGGCCGGTGCAGGGCAATCTCCACGTACTGAAGTGCTGGCATGCCGCTACGCTCATCCAGCACTCGCAACTGGGGTGTCAGCATATTGCGGGTGATGACAGCCACCGCGAGCCCCGCTGCGACCACTGGCATCAGGCCGGTCATGGACTGGCTGGAATAGGCCATTCGCCAATCCCGCCCGGCGTTCGTTAACGCTTGTTCAGCAACGTCGCGGAATACATCTGCCCCCGGTGAATAGAACGCCAGAGGTATCGGGTCGGTCAGCGATGGCTGGGCGTTGGCGCCGACAGCCCACATCAGCGGCTCACGCCGGATGACTTCTCCACCCGGTGAACGCGCCTGGCGTGTCACTACGGCCAGGTCCATGTTTCCAGCCTGCACCTGTTTTACCAGCTCGACGCTTGATCTGCAGGTAACCTGCAGCTGCACCGCCGGAAACTGTCGGTTAAAGTGAGACAGTACCGAGGTCAGCAAGAACGCATAATCCTCTGGAATGCCAAGGTTCAGTTCTCCGGAAACCTGGCGCTGCTGTACGTCATCGACAGCTTCGTTGTTGAGCTCCAGCATTTTTCTGGCATACCCCACCAGCTTCTGGCCTTCGGCCGTAAACCGGATGCGGCGCCCATCTTTTTCGTGCAGCGGAATGCCGAGCGCTGCTTCCAGGCGGTTCAACTGCATGCTCACGGTGGATTGTGTGTAGGCCAGCCTCTCCGCTGCGGCCGTCACTGTTCCGGTGTCTGCAATGGTCACCAGGGTCAGGAGCATGTTCAGATCGAGTATCCGGCTTCTCAATATATCAATCCTTGTGATATGTACTATCAAAAACAATTGATTTTGTGATGAGTGCTTAGTGTATAGCCTGTTGGTGTCGAATCCAATTCACCCACAGCAACAGGAGCCACGACGGTGCGCACATTAACAACCCCCTCCCGCCCACTTTTCATCAGTATTATCGCCGCACTTTTTGCCGTTGTACTCTGGGCAGGTGCGCCCCTGCTGGTGGACATTGCCAGTTCGGTTCCGCCCTTCCAGCTCACCGCCATTGCGCTAATCAGTGGCGCAATAGTGGCCTTGCCGATGAGCATTCGTAAACGGCGTAGTCGCAGCGTCCAAGCGGTTCGGGCATCGATTTCCCTGAAATGGAAACTGGCGATTTATGGCCTGATGCCGGCTCTGATACTCGGAGCCATCGGTGGCTATCTTTCGGGTATCGGCATGGCGCCGACCGCAGAAGCAGCACTGATAACTTATACTTGGCCGGTAATGTTCATTGTTATCAGTCAGTGGCTTTTTCATCGCCGGCTTCCGCTGCCTGTTCTGTGTGGCGCTCTCATCGCATTCTCTGGCGCTGCCGTCTTGCTTTCTCCGGAAGCGGGAGGTGAGGCGTTTACGAACTACATGGCAGGTTACGCATTGGCGCTGATGGCAGGTTGCTGTTGGGCCTTGTATTCGTGGATCTGCCAGGCTGCGCCTGTCGCGATTGCACCCTTAATGCCCGGGCTTTTCCTGCTGGCAGCATTGGGCGCAGCAATCGCCGATGTGCTCTCTGGCAATCCGTTCGGGTTGCCATCGGGCTTCGCGCTTATGGCCGGTGTTGCGCTTGGTGTGGGGCCTTATGGTCTTGCCATGGTGGCCTGGGATCTGGCGCTTCGCACAGGGCCGGCTGCGCTTGTGGGCAGTCTGGCCTATGGCGTGCCTGTGCTGGCGGCCACGTTCCTGGTCATTGCCGGCGTTGCGGCTCCGGATTGGCGCCTGCCCCTTGCTGCGCTGCTGGTGGTTGCCGGATCGGTTGTGGCGACCATGAAACGGAGCAACGACGCTCTGAAATGTTGATCCAGAAGTAATAAACTGCGGGTTGGTGGATTCCTCATAGCTGCTGCCCGGTGACCTATTAAAAGACCAACACTGAAAAATGTCCTGAGTCGGCCGGCTGATGAAGCCGGCCAGAACTTCGTCGCGGTGTGTGTATCGCTCACATTCTGCTTCGTCGTCTACTCGATGTTGCTGGTAACCGTGCCGGTGTACGGACTCGAACTCGGCGCTTCCCCCCTCATGCTGGGTGTCATTCTCAGCTCCCAATATCTGCTTCCCTTTTTGTTGGCCATTCCTCTGGGCGGAGTGGTAGCACGCCACGGAGGCCGGATTACGCTTCTGGCCGGGGCGATTGTGATGACGGCGGGTTTGCTGCTGATGCAGGTTCTGCCAGGTTATTACGGGCTTATTGGCGGCCAGCTGTTAATCGGGTTGGCACATCTGCAGATGGTGTTGTCGGCCCAGACGATCATCTCGTCGTTGGCGACCGGGCCTAAACTGGAAAGCTATTTTGGCTGGTACGCCACCTGGCTATCTGGCGGGCAGGTGGTTGGCCCTTTGCTGGCGGGCGGCTGGATTTATTGGGCCGGCGGCGTCGATAACCTGTTTCTGGTTATGGCCGGGATTGCTTTACTGGGTTGGCTGTCCGGGCTGGCACTGACGGGTGATGCAACCTCAGGTATGGCTGTTACCGGTAAGCAAACAGGATTCCGTGCCCAGGCTTCGCTGATGCGCCGTAATACAGGCGTTCAGGTATCGATTGCCATTACGGTGGCGGGAATGTTTGCTCTGGGCGTTTATGGCAGTTACCTGCCGGTCTATCTGGACAGCCTGGAAATGAGTGCGGTGATGATCGGCGTTCTGATCAGCCTGAGATCCGGGGTTTCCATGCTGATTCGCCCGTTTATTCCCCGGATTATTTACGCCGTTGGCGGCCGCGAAAAGGCAACCATTCTGTCGTTGTGCACTCTGTCTGCAGGCCTTGCCTGCATGGGGTTCGCGGGCAATGCGCCTGCTATTGCGCTGTTGTCAATGTTGGTGGGTCTGGGTGGAGGGCTCACGCAACCCCTGTCGATGGTTGTTCTCGCTGAGAGTGTAGAGCGGGAACAGAGGTCCGGGGCGTTGGGTATGCGCCTGATGGCCAATCGGGCTGTTCACTTCGTGGCCCCGCTTATGTTCGGCGCAATTCTCAGTGTGAGTGGCTTCGGCTTGTCGTTTGGGCTCTCAGGTGTGTTTATAGCCCTGGTTGCCGTTGTACTGCTGTGGCTTCAGAACCAACGCCGGGTTACGTAACGCCACCCAGAGGGATTGTCTGGGTATTTTTGATTTCCCTCAGTACGAAGTTGGAGTTCACCTGCGCGATGCCCTGCAAGGTGAATATCTTTTCGTTCAGAAAGCGATCGTAGCTGGCCATATCCGGCACGATCACCCGCAATACGAAATCGGCGTTACCGGTCACCGCGAAGCATTGCAGCACCTCCGGATAACTGCTCACCTGTTGCTCGATCTCGGCTGTGCTGTCTATGGTGTGTCGCTGAAGGGACAGATTGATCAGTACGCACAGCCCCTGACCAATGCGTTCCGGGGCCAAGTGCGCGCTGTAGCTCGTGATAACGCCGGTTTCTTCAAGTGCTCTTACTCGTCGCCAGCAGGCTGCCGGGGATAGGCCCACTTCTTCTGCCAGTTGCTGATTACTGATCCGCCCATCGTGCTGCAGTATTGCAAGAATGCGTTGATCGAGTTTATCCAGTTCCACATGTTTCATTTGGTAACACCTGATATTTATCAAAGGATATTCGGTTGTATTGTCATTTATCGAACATCCTTTCGCAAATTGAAAGAAATCCCTCCCAATAAGCAAGCACCTTTTGCCAACTTCCCTCTAGAATTTTGGTTATAAAATCGACAATAAGGAGGGCGTCATGTCCGCCGATCTCTCTCGACCAGATAATTCCCAACTCGACAATTACAGCCTTGAAGACCGTTACCTGAGGGACTCAGGGCGCGTATTCCTGACCGGAACCCAGGCGCTGGTGCGCATACCCCTGATGCAGGCCGCGCTGGATCGCAAGTTGGGGCTGAAGACGGCTGGTATGGTCAGCGGCTATCGGGGTTCACCGTTGGGCGCATATGATCAGGCGCTGTGGCAGGCGCAAAAATATCTTGATGAGAATCGCATCGATTTTGTGCCGGCCATCAATGAAGACCTTGCTGCGACTATCATGCTGGGCACTCAACAGGTAGAAACCGATGACGACCGCCAGGTGGATGGTGTGTTCGGGATCTGGTACGGCAAGGGACCCGGTGTTGATCGCGCCGGCGATGCACTGAAGCACGGCACCACTTACGGCAGCTCCCCCCACGGCGGTGTTTTGGTGGTTGCAGGTGATGACCACGGCTGCGTGTCGTCCTCCATGCCGCACCAGTCGGATGTGGCATTCATGAGCTTTTTCATGCCCACGATCAACCCGGCCAACATTGCCGAGTATCTCGATTTTGGCCTCTGGGGTATTGCCCTATCTCGTTACAGCGGCTGCTGGACGGGCTTTAAAGCGGTTTCTGAAACCGTGGAGAGTGCTGCCTCGGTTGAGTTACCACCGCTGCCGGAGTTTGTAACCCCGGATGATTTTACGCCGCCTGAAACCGGCCTGCATTATCGCTGGCCAGACCTGCCGGGCCCCCAGCTGGAGACCCGCATTGAGCACAAGCTGGCGGCGGTGCAGGCGTTCGCTCGCGCAAACCCCATTGATCGCTGCCTGTTCAATAATGCCGGGGCGCGCTTCGGTATTGTGACCACCGGCAAAGGCCATCTGGATCTGCTGGAAGCCCTTGATCTGCTGGGCATTGATGAAGACCGTGCCCGTGAAATGGGCCTGGATATCTACAAAGTGGGCCTGGTGTGGCCGATTGAGCGCCGGGGCATGCTTAACTTTGTTCATACCAAGGAAGAAGTGCTGGTTATCGAAGAAAAACGGGGCATTATCGAGAGCCAGATCAAGGAGGCTATGTCCGAGCCGGATCGCCCCGGCGAGGTTCTGATTACTGGTAAGCAGGATGAACTGGGCCGGCCTTTGATTCCTTATGTCGGTGAGTTGAGTCCGAAACTGGTTGCCGGTTTTCTGGCGGCTCGCCTTGGTCGTTTCTTCGACGAGGATTACAACGAGCGCCTGATGGCGATCAACAGTATGAGCAACGCTCAGGATCCTGGTGGTGTAAAGCGCCTGCCGTATTTCTGTTCGGGTTGCCCTCACAACACCTCCACCAAAGTGCCGGAAGGCAGCAAGGCGCTGGCGGGAATCGGTTGCCACTTTATGGCGTCATGGATGGGCCGTAACACGGAATCTCTGATCCAGATGGGTGGTGAAGGGGTCAACTGGATCGGCAAGAGCCGTTACACCGGTAACCCTCACGTATTCCAGAACCTGGGGGAGGGCACCTATTTCCATTCCGGCTCCATGGCGATTCGCCAGGCCGTTGCGGCCGGCATCAACATTACCTACAAGATTCTGTTCAATGACGCGGTGGCAATGACCGGCGGTCAGCCTGTGGATGGCCAGATTACCGTTCCGATGATTGCCCAACAGGTTGCGGCTGAAGGCGTACGTCGGGTGGTGGTGCTTAGTGATGAGCCAGAAAAGTACGATGGTCATCAGAAACTCTTCCCGGATGACGTAACCTTCCACGATCGCACAGAGCTGGATAAGGTGCAGAGAGAGTTGCGCGACATTCCTGGCTGCACGGTACTGATTTACGACCAGACCTGTGCTGCGGAAAAGCGCCGCCGGCGCAAGCGTAACCTGTACCCGGATCCCGCCAAGCGGGCGTTTATCAATCATCACGTATGCGAAGGTTGTGGCGACTGCTCCGTGCAGTCGAACTGCCTTTCTGTGGTGCCGCGCCAGACGGAACTGGGCCGCAAACGCAAGATTGACCAGTCTTCCTGTAACAAGGATTTCTCCTGCGTTAATGGCTTCTGCCCGAGCTTTGTCACCATTGAAGGCGGCCAACTGCGCAAATCCCGGGGCATGGATACCGGCTCTGTGCTCACAGGCAAGCTTGCGGATATTCCGGAACCAACTCTGCCGGAACTCACCGGCTCATACGATGTGCTGGTGGGCGGCGTTGGCGGTACCGGCGTCGTAACCGTAGGGCAGCTGATTACCATGGCGGCGCACCTCGAAGCCAAAGGTACTTCAGTGCTGGACTTCACCGGCTTTGCCCAGAAGGGCGGCACGGTGCTCAGTTATGTTCGCATGGCGCCGTCTCCGGAAAAATTACATCAGGTTCGCATCAGTAACGGCCAGGCCGATGCGGTGATTGCCTGTGACCTGGTGGTTGCGTCCTCCCAGAAGGCGTTGAGCGTTCTGCGCCCGGATCACACTTGCGTGGTCGCCAATGAGGCCGAACTGCCCACTGGAGATTACGTGCTTTTCCGTGACGCGGACATGCAGTCAGAAAAGCGCCTGGATCTGATCCGTAATGCCGTTGGCGACAGCAACTTTGCACGAATGGATGCCAACGGCATTGCCGAAAAACTGATGGGCGATACGGTGTTTTCCAACGTGATGATGCTGGGCTTTGCCTGGCAGCGTGGGCTGTTGCCGCTTTCGCAGGCCGCGCTGATGAAAGCCATTGAGCTGAATGGTGTTGCCGTTGAGCGCAACAAGGAAGCTTTTGGCTGGGGCCGCATCGCGGCGACGGACGTGAAGGTGATTACCGACCTGCTGAACACCAGTCAGGCGAGAGTTGAAGAAGTGAAAGCAGAACCGGGCCTGGATGAGCTGATCAGCATTCGCCATAAACATCTGACGAATTACCAGAACCGCCGATGGGCTGATCGCTACACGGACATGGTTAATCGGGTGCGTAAAGCAGAGGGCAGTCTGGGTGAGACCAACCAGCTACTAACCCGCGCCGTGGCGCAGCAGTTGTACCGGTTTATGGCGTTCAAAGATGAATACGAAGTGGCCCGCCTGTTCGCGGAAACCGACTTCATGAAGGAAGTGAACAACACCTTCGAAGGCGACTTCAAGGTTCACTTTCACCTGGCTCCGCCCATCATGAACCGGGGTACAGATGCCCAGGGCCGGCCCCAAAAGCGCCAGTTCGGCCCCTGGATGTTCCGGGTATTCAAATTGCTGGCGAAGTTCCGCGTGCTGCGCGGCACGCCTGTCGATCCGTTCAGTTATTCCGCCGACCGCAAGATGGACCGTGCCCAGTTGAAAGACTACCAGCAACTGGTGGAGCGGATTGTCAGCGAACTGGATGCCAGCAATTACGACACCTTCCTGCAACTGGCAGAACTGGCTAGTGAAATACGAGGCTATGGACCGGTGCGTGAGCAGGCTGCAGAAGCCGTGCAGGAGAAACATGAACAGCTGATCAGGGCTCTGGATACCGGACACCCGACGCTGATTCGAACTAGTCAGGTAGACCACAAGGAAGCCGATCATGTTTGAGGCGCTTGAACAGTTACCTCAGGACCCGATTCTGCAGCTGATGCAGATGTTTCGCTACGATATCCGGTCCGACAAGGTCGATCTGGGTATTGGAGTCTACAAAGACGACTCAGGCAATACGCCCATCATGGCTGCGGTTCACGAAGCCGAGCGGCGCTTGCTGGAAGGTGAAACCACCAAGAGCTACGTGGGGCCAGCCGGGGCGGCTGGCTTCAACGATGCCATGGCTCGTCTTATTCTGGGCGACAGCAACAGCCTGATTCGTGATGGCCGTACGTCGGTCATCCAGACGCCGGGCGGTTGCGGAGCATTGCGCATGGCCGCAGAGTTTCTGCGGCTCTGCCAGCCGGACACGACGGTCTGGGTCAGCACACCCACCTGGGCGAATCATATGCCATTGCTGGGCGGCGCCAGCCTGAGCATTCGCGAATATCCCTATCTCAATCGCGAGACCTTAACGATAGATTTCTCCGCCATGCTAGACACCCTGGAAAGTGCCGCCGCTGGGGATGTTGTGCTGCTTCACGGGTGCTGCCACAACCCGTCCGGCGCTGATCTTACGTTCGATCAATGGCAGGCCGTTACCCAATTGATCCAACGCAAGGGGCTGTTGCCCTTTGTGGACATGGCGTATCAGGGCCTCGGTGAGGGCCTCGAGGAAGATGCCGCCGGCCTGCGCTATCTGGCAAGCGAAGTGCCGGAGATGATCGTTGCTGCGTCCTGTTCCAAGAACTTTGGGCTATACCGGGAGCGCACGGGGGCCCTGATGTTGATCTCGGCTACCGGAGCCATCAATAAGGCGGCAACCAGCCAGCTGCTGAGCGTTGTTCGCTCCCACTATTCCATGCCGCCGGCTCACGGTGCTGCCATCGTTGAAACCATTCTGGATGACGACGTATTGCGCGCCGAATGGCGGCTTGAGCTGGGTGGCATGTGCGAGCGCATTTTGGGTCTGCGGCACGCTTTTGCGGATGCACTGGCTCCTGTGGGCGACTTCAGTTTTATCGCACGGCAGCGAGGTATGTTCTCGTTTCTGGGCATCACTCCGGAACAGGTTCGCCGGCTGCGGGAAGAACACGGCATTTACATGCTGGAAAGCAGCCGTGTGAACGTAGCAGGCCTGAATGACCGGGTATTGCCCCAAGTTGCCAGCGCAATACGCAGTGTTATGTAGCGGCCTGCTACCCTTTAACAGCATTCAATCAGAGCCTCTTTCACAGAGGCTTTACATTATGACGATCCGACAAAAACAACTATTCGGAGAACAAAATGAGTGAGACGGTTCATCCCCATCAGCAGGCCAATAGCCTCTGGACCTCCAAAATGGCCTTTATTCTGGCCGCAGCCGGCTCCGCCGTTGGACTTGGCAATATCTGGAAATTCCCCTACATCACCGGTGAGAATGGTGGTGGCGCTTTTGTACTGGTTTACCTCGCCTGTATTTTCCTGATCGGAGTGCCGGTTCTTATTGCAGAGATAATGATTGGTCGCCGGGGTGGTCAAAGCCCCATTGCAACCATGCGCACACTCACCAAAACCGAGGGCACATCCAAAGGCTGGCGCATCATCGGATGGAACGGTGTAGTGGCTTCTTTTCTGGTGCTTTCTTTCTATGCTGTGATCGGCGGCTGGGCGCTGGTTTACATTGGCAAAGCTGCGGCCGGCCTGTTCGTTGGTGCGAACGCAGAAGCCATTGGCGGGCAGTTCAATAATCTGCTGGCGAACCCCTGGGAGTTGCTGCTCTGGCACACGGTCTTCATGGCCATTGTGGTGTTTATCGTGGGTCGGGGCATTCGGTCTGGCCTGGAAAAAGCGGTCAACATGCTGATGCCACTGCTGTTCCTGCTGCTTATCGTCATGGTGTTGTATGCCATGAACAGCGGCAGCTTTGGTCGTGCTGTCAGCTTCATGTTCTCACCGGATTTCAGTCGCTTGACGACAGAAGGTGTTCTGGTCGCCCTTGGTCACGCGGCCTTCACGCTGAGCATCGGCATCGGTGTATTGATGGCCTACGGCTCGTATCTGCCTAAAAACATAAACATTGCCAAAACTGCCATGACCATTGCGGTTCTGGATACCAGCGTGGCTTTGCTTGCCGGGCTCGCTATTTTCCCGCTTGTATTTGCCAACGGCCTTGAAGCGGGTGCGGGGCCTGGCCTGATATTCGTGACCCTGCCACTGGCGTTCGGCCAGATGGGCAGCGGCATCTTGTTTGGTGCTATTTTCTTTTCGCTGCTGCTAGTAGCGGCCATTACGTCGGGTATTTCCATGCTGGAGCCGGTTGTTGAATGGCTGGAAGAGCACAAAGGCGCAAGCCGCGTCAAAAGTGCCGTGGGCGGCGGCCTTGCTGTCTGGTTAATCGGTATCGGCACGGTGCTGTCTTTCAACCTCTGGAGCGATGTGCATCCCTTGGGCTTCATCGGCTTTTTTGAAGGCAAAACAGTATTCGACTTGCTCGATTTTCTGGTCTCCAACGTCATGATGCCTTTGGGTGGGCTTGCGATTGCGCTGTTTGCAGGCTGGATTATCCGGCGCGAAGGGCTGGCTGAGGATATTGGCCTGAAAGGTGGTGCCCTCAAAGCCTTTATGGTTGTGCTGAAGTTCGTGACGCCAGCGGGTATTGCGATTGTGTTCCTTTATAATTTGGTCTGAAGCCTGCAGGTGTTATTTTCACTTTAACGCCTCTTCCGGCAGCTTCTTTTGCCAAGGCCGCAGTGAGGTTGGCAAGTGCGGCTTTGGTCGCAGCACACAGCGCGAGAATATTACTTGGTTTGGCGACATCAATAGACGTCGTGTTGATGATGCTACCGCCTGGAGGAAGATGTTTTAACACTGCGCGGCAGAACTCGATGGTAGCTGCAATGTTGGTCTTTAAGGTACGTTCCAACTCGTCGTCTGCAAGCTTTTCCAGTTCACGGTAGGTTTGCGGGTGGGCCGCATTGTTTATGAAGATGTCTATGTGGCCGAAGGTTTCAACAACTTGGCGTATCACATCCTCACAGGTTTGGTGTCCGGTTTTATCCATTTTTAAAGCCATCATTGAGATTCCTGCGCCCCGGATCAGGTCAGCAGTCACTGCAGCATCTGTGTATTCCTTCAGATATGTAAACGCGATATTTGCCCCTTCTCTCGCGTAAGCAACGGCGATCATGCGGCCTATACCGCTGTCCGCGCCGGTTATAAGGACGACGTGCCCCATCAGTTTGCCTGTCCCTTCATGGCAGTCTTCAATATGATCGAATGACGGCTCCACTTTGCCCTCCGGACCCGGGATAGCCAGGTTTTGCTTCGTGAGGTCGGCTATGCCCGCACATTCGCGAATGCCCTGTGTTTCGCGTCGGTAATCCGCGCTGCCCTGATACAGAAGCTCTGGCAGCGCGGGGACGGCGTATCTGCTAGCGTGCAAAGGCACTCATTCACTCATCTACGCTTTCCATATCCATGGGGTCGTAATCTGGCAGCGCCAGCAATTCCTTTTGGCTCATACTGGTAGTTAACGTTTCGCCATCGCTGGACATTGACAGCTTGTCCAACGGCACGGCTACCTCTTTCATGCTGCCTTTGAGACCGATGACCGCCATTTGCTGGCCAGACTTGTTTTTCACGATCTCGTCAACGTCGCCAATCTCTTCTTTTGAGTCGTTGTAAATATTCATGCCCTCAAGGTCATCTGGATTCATAGAGCTCAGTTTGCCTTGTGGGCTGTGCTGCTCGGTGGTGGTTGCTTTGCTGTCTGACTTCATCTCGCCGTCGTCAGTTGCATAGGCCACAGAAGCTCCTGCCAAGGTGAGACCTGCAATTAACGCTACATATCTTTTCATAGCTCATCTCCTACGTGCTTCCTGTTTCGTCAACTGCTTTTATGAGTCAACGTCAGTAGGTATAGGCAATCCTTGTGCCACAAAAATACAGGTTGCAGCTCGCCATCTAGGTGGAGTGTCGTTATGCGCGGTACGTATCTTGCTGGTCACTTCATATTACTCAAGAACGTTGACGGAGGTGTCCCTATGTTTGAACGTGACGCCGTGTTGGAGGAGCAGTATTTCCATAAAGTCAGTGCAGAGTTCGATAACCAGGTGGCCGCATGCCGTGTGGCTGAATCGCTGAAACTCGCAGGAATACCCCTTGAGCAAATTCGGGTTGTGCGGCCAAATGATCCGAATATCGCGCGTAAAATTGAACCCGAAGCGCACGGAATTGCCCAGGCGCTGTTTAGTAAGTATGTGATGTTGGGGTTGATAGGCCTGGTGTTTGGGTTGACGATCGCTGCGGTGCTGGTTGCCATAGGTCTGGCAGTAGTTCGGTCGAGCTCCGTGATGACATTTATCGCTTTGGGCCTTTTATACCCGGTCGTTGCAGTTCTTCTCGCAGGCGCAGTATCCTTGCGACCGGATCATGACCTACTAATAGAAAAAACGCGCATTCCCACAGACACGGGCCTTTGGGGCGTTGTGGCGCATTGTTCTACCCGGGAGCAGCAGGAATTAGTGAAAATCACCATTGGCAGCAGTGAGCAAACTTTGTGAGCACAGCAAACAACAGATTTTCGCTTTGATACAGATGGTTTTGTAAGGTTTACATAGATGGGGGGTAATTTTTACAAAAATTAACGAGTTGTTGCAAAAATTCAGTATTTAAATGATGGAGTGAGCGCTGGTCGTAGTTGTTTTTGTATTGCCCGAATAGAGTTCTGGCCGAGGTGCTTTCATGCCTGAACGTGATGCCGTGTCGGGAGAGTAGTATTTCCATAAAGTCAGTTTAGATTTCGACCGCCTAGTGGCTACAGAGCGTGCTGTAGAATCGCTGAAACGGGCTGGTATACCCCTTGAGCACCATCATTTTTTCAGTCGTTACCTAGAATGAACCCGTCGATATCTACTATATTGGTATCTGAAGTATATGAAGAGATAAAGCGTGGATCTATGCAATTTACGGCTTGTGAAGTATACAAACGCTGGCCTGATTCGCTCTTTGGTCAGGCTGCAGGATTAAGGAAAACCTGTGCCTCATGCATTGCTCGTTGATAATAATCCGGAAAGTCTCACGCACATTGTTGAGATCTTTAGAACCCATGATTTTTCTGTTAAATCGGTTAGTGATACCGACGAAGCACGAGATGTGATTCTCAGCGCGCGACCCGAAGTGTTGCTGATCAACCTGGATGGAAAAGATATCAGTAGCCGGGCGCGGCTTTTGACTTTTCTGGCGCACGCCAAAGTGGCCGATGTTACCCAGATATTTCTCATGAGCAGTTCGCCTTCCTATATTCAGGCCGCAGAGGGTATGCGAGTCGGGGCGCGGGATATTTTTGAGTACCCGGGGCATCTGAACAGGTTGGCAGCGGCACTTAATCTTTACAAGAAGGAGGTTAGCTGCGAGGGCAGCCGCAAGGAAGTTATACACAAAAGTGGACGTGGGCTCTTAATAGGTGATTCACTGCCGATGGAGCACTTGTACAAAACTCTTCGTAAGATTGCGCCCGCAGACATTTCTGTTTTCTTAAGTGGCGAGAGCGGTACTGGTAAAGACCTGGTCGCTCGAACCATTCATGCCCTTTCACCACGAAGTCACTGCCCTTATGTTGCGGTTAACTGTGGCGCCATTGCGGCTGAATTGGCCGAGAGTGAGTTGTTTGGGCACGTAAAAGGTGCGTTTACCGGCGCTGCCAGTGCCCACGGTGGATTTTTTAAACAAGCTGAGGGCGGCACCCTGTTCCTCGATGAATTGACAGAGATGAAACTGGACTTGCAGGTGAAGTTGCTGCGAGTGCTGGAATCAAAGACATTTCAGCCGGTGGGTGCAGAACAGACACAATCATTCGATGTTCGCGTTATTGCCTCGAGCAACAGAGATTTGCAAGAAGCCATACAGGAAGGCCAGCTTCGTGAAGATCTGTATTATCGGACCGCTCAGTTCGCCCTGGAGGTTCCTTCTTTGCGTGAGCGTGGAGAAGACGTAGTGGTCCTGGCTCAGGCATTTCTTCGCGAACAGTGCGAGTTCGCCGGGGTCAACAAGACGTTTTCTGACGAAGTGCTGGATGTATTCCGGATCTACCACTGGCCGGGTAACGTGCGTGAGTTGCGGAATGTCGTGATACGAGCTTTTTTGATGGCGGGTACCGAAATCTCGGTGGACGACCTGCCCAACAATTTCATATCTGAGCAGCCCATATTCCCGGATTATCTTCGACCGGCGACCGGCCAAACACTGGATGATGTCGAGCGGAATATCATACTGACGACACTGCGTTACCATAATGGCAACAAGACGGTTGCTGCAAAAGAGCTTGGGATTAGCTTGAAAACCCTCTACAACCGGCTCAAAGAATACGGCGCTTAGCGCCGGCCACCTCTTAAGACTATACCGTTAACGCGCTTTTTTCGTTTCGCTATTTGGGCTCATTGTCTTTCGGGTGGGGTGTACGGTGTTGGCTTATAATCTGCATCACTTTAAATTCATAGGATAGTTGGTGCTGACAGGGTGTCACAAACAAGCGCGGGTGTGTTATGTCACACAGACTTGCAAGTGTTGAGTTGAGCCAGTTGCTCAATAGTTCTGTTAAGAATTGCGACGGCGAGGTTTTGGGGCACATACACGATATTGTTCTCAACCCTGGTAACGGTCGTATTGAGTATGTGAAGTTGATGCTGACTGCCGATGAGTTCGATGTCGAGAACTCATCGGTAGCTGTTCCTTGGAGTCAGTTCAAGTGGGTCAATATTACAGCAGACATTGAGCTGGACATCAGCCGTAAAGTGCTAAAAATGGGCGCCAAGCGCTCCCGGAAACATATCGGGTCAGCCTGTGACATTGAGTAGCGTTAAACGGCCTTGTGTTGCTGTTCTTCTGCGTGAGCCTTTGCGACCTTCTGGTCAACGATCCGGTGCATAACCCCGGTCGCCTTACGGGCGAGAAAACGCGTCAGTTTCGCTCTGAAGCCGGGGGTGATCATATACTCCCGTTTTCTGATGCCTTTCAGTATGCCAGCAACGGCCTCATCGACCGGCAGAACACCGGCAAACGCATTCACGGTTTCGGTGATCCTGCTTCCGTGAGCACGCTCATAGTCCAGCAGCGGTGTGGAAATCTCACCGGGGCACACCACGGATACATCAATGCCCTTGAGCTTTTGCTCGACCCGGAGCACTTCGGCCAGGCCCACCACGCCGAACTTGGACGCTGCATAGGCTGACTGGGTGTAGCTGCCTGCCAGCCCGGCCAGAGACGCAATCAGCACCAGATGCCCGCCACTGTGCATGTGTTTCAGTGCCCCGGCAGCAAAGTTTCGGCTGCCCAGAAGGTTGACGCGAACAACCCGTTCGAAGGTTTCGTAGGGCAGGGCGGTAAACTCACCGTTGCGCATCATGCCTGCAGAATTAATCGCCAGGTCCGGTGCGCCCATGTCGCCGGCGGCTTTATCCATTGCCGCTTCTACCGCGATAGGATCAGTCACGTCGGCTTCGTAGAATTCCATTTTCTGGCTCGGCCGTGCATTTTTCTGCAGCTCGGTGATGACAGCGTCGTCCACGCGCAGATCAAAAATCGCTACGTTTGTGCCTTCGCTGATCAATGATTTGACGAGACACAGTCCAATACCGCTGCCACCGCCGCTTATGAAGGCAACTTGGGGTGTGCCATGTTTCCACGATGTCATGATTTCAGGCCCTTTCTGGTTGGCTGGGATGACTGGCCAAACTCGTCCGCCAGTTCCTGCATGGCCTGTTCAAAACTGAACACGGGCTTGTAGCGCAGCAATCTTTCACATTTTTCTGTCGAAAATTCGTTGGGGCCACCCATGAGCCGATATGACTGCCGGGTTATCGGTGGACGTTCTTTTTGCTTACGGGCATGCCCAACCCATTCCAATACTGGCGCCAGCGCCTTCGCGGCTATGTTTGGTACGCTTTTGGGCGGCGGTGCCCCTGTGATTTCGGCCAAGCGATGGGTATAGGTTTTCCATGTAACGCCGAAACCGTCAGAACCGATAAAAATATCACCGTTGCAATAATTCGAGTGGGCAGCACCAATCATCAGAGCGACCAGATTTCGAACGTGAACAAGGCCGGCATCCCAGTCGCCGGAACCCAGCAAACAGGGTTTACGATCTTTCATCATGCCAATGATCATGCTGACCCAAGGGCCGCTGCCGACACCGAAAACGTTTCCGGGTCGTATGATAGTGGCTTTCAGCCCCCGGCTTTTCACTGCGTTCAAGGTCACCTTTTCCTGCTGTTGTTTGCAGAACTCGTAGGGTGATGTTGGCTTTCCGACAGGGGTGTTTTCAGTGATATGCCCCCGAGCCAAAGCGCTGGCATAAGCACAGACGCTGGTGGTCACCACAAAATGAGCGTCGCAGTTAAGCGCGAGTTCAATGGCCTGCTCAGTCCCGTGCACGGTGGTGTCCACATGATCCTGATGAGCGCCCCAATCGCTGACCACTGCAGCCAGGTGGAACAGGGTATCGAATGGGCCGATATCCTTTGCCGAGTCTGTCAGTGTGCGGACGTCACCGGTAACTGTGCGGACCTTTTCTCCCCAGCTCTTTGGTACTGGTTCGCCGGGCATCATCAACGCGGTTACGGCCACGCCCTCTACCAGCAGTTGCTCGACCAGGTGCCGGCCAATAAAGCCCCCGGCACCGGTGATAAACGCAGTTTTCATGTTGCGCACGGTCATCTCCTGATTACTCACCGAAAACGATGACGTTGTCACAGGATTTGCCTTCGGCTTCACAGAGCATGCGATAAAAGGCCAGAATGGTTTGCGCATCAAGAATGCTGGTGACATCGCCCTTTTCGTCAATATTGACGTTGCTGCCGAAAATGGCGAACCACACGACGGCATCTTCTTTGGCGTCGTCGGCGACGGTCAGAGTGTGCAGGGAATGGGCCGGTTCGTACAGGTAAGAACCGGCTTTGTTGACCTTGTCCGGATATTCGCTATAGAACCATTCGCCGGACATGGTGACCGCAAATACCGGGCCGGTGTGATAGTGAGTATCGATACCGAAACCGGGCTTGAAACGGTTTCTGACGACCCAGAGATTCTGGTTCAGATCGACATGAAGTACCTGGAGCTGTGAGCCGTCAGGGAGGTTAACCCACGGCAGATCCTCTTCCAGTAACAGGATGGCTTCGCGGGAATGCGCGCGGGACACGACACCGCCAGACTGCATAGCGGCCAGCATTTCCATGACAGGGTTCGATTGATCGCTCATTGTTGATGCTCCTGGCGTTGTTTTGGTGTTGTTGGGTTTGGGGCATTTGCTGATGGAATCAGAATAGCGAAGAATATTGATCAAAACTTGACATAGAGCGCCACAAATTTGACATTTGATAAGCCCGGAGTGCGCCTGACTGTCCCGCTGTTAAGCTACCCGGACCAGGGCGGCATGTGTTTACGCCGAATGGGGCGCGACATGCGCTTGGTGCCCCCATGGGCGTGTTTCCATGCTCTCGGGCTTTGGCCAAACCAGCGTTGAAACGCCCGGGAGAATGCGCTCAGTTCGGAGTAGCCCAGAAGGCTTGCGAGTTGGGTCTGGCTGATGTTGGAATCTTTCAGATAGCGTTGGGCCATGGATTTGCGGGTGCTTTCCAGAAGACTCTGGAACGACGTACCTTCCTCCGCCAGAAGGCGCTGCAGAGAGCGCTTGCTCAGGAGCAGGTAATCGGAAATAAGGTCGACTGTTACCCTGCCATTGGGCAAAAAACTGCGCATCAGGTGTTGCACGTAATTTGGCAGCTCCTCGGGAGTCATCTGCTCCATATCTTCAACATGTTGCCGCATGAGCCGGTGCAGCGTTTGATCGGCCTCGCTCAATGGCAGTTCCATAAGCTTTGCGTCAATGGCCCAACCAGTCAGGTGGCTATTGAATCGTGGCGTCAGGCCGAGCAGACGTTGATAAACTTCGGCGCTGGCTGCTGGCGCCGTTTGCAGGTACACCGCACCGGGCGCCCAGTGCCGGCCCAGCAGGCTCTGTAATAACCGGCGTGCCACGCCCATCGCCAGTTCGGAAATGTGTCTCAGGGACGATCCAGTGTTATCGCCCTGGTTATAGCTGAGAATGAGCAGGTCTCCCTGCCGCTCAAACCCCACATAGGCGCCGCTGGAATGCAGATGGTAATAGTGCGCCAGCTCCTGCAGCGATTCGCCAACGGTGCGCGCATTTTGAATGAGGTAGAGAAGGGGGCCGAAAATAGCGACGCCTTGATACAGACCGTATTCGAGGGCAAAGAGCGGGTTCCCGGACTTTTCTGCGCAGATTTCCAACAGATCAAGAAACCGCGAATATGGAATCAGGTTTTCCGGTGTCGAGAGAGTATCTGCCGGCAGCTTCGCGGCTTTGAGCATGGCGGCGGAATCAAGCCCGGTTTGCTGACAATACTCTTTAAACAGAGCGAGCGAGGAGGCTCGGGAGAAGTCCGTCATTGTCCGTGTTCCATGCAATAGGTCCTTTCATTTCTCACAAAGAACATAACGTAAACCAACCCTCATGCAGAGACGAAACACCAAAGGGTAGTCCGGGCTGATGGATACAGATACTGTAACTGTTTCAGTTATATCAACCAATGTACGTTAGAAACCACTTAACACCGGTAACGGGTCAGGAGATAGCCCGCAATGCGCATTGCATGGAAACCAATTGGATGGGGACTGTTTACGGTATTGGTGCTCTCCATACTGTTTGGCATTTTGGCTGCCCGATATCTCTGGAGCGAGACGCTGCAACAGAACGGAATTGAGACGCTGGAGTGGCAGGGGCTGGAACTATCGTTCAGTGGTGTATCTGTGCGTGAACTAAGGCTCACCCAGTCCCTGCCGACGCGAGAAATTGCGTTGCACGGCAGGGAGCTGGTGTTGGGCTGGCGGAGCCCTGAATGGGGGGAAGGATGGCTGCCGAAGCTAACGGCGCTGACGGCTCGATACCTGGAACTGGATTGGTACACGAAACCTGGAGAACAGTCCGCAGGGGAGCTGCAACAACCGAAACAGTGGCTGCCTGAAATACCCGCCTGGCTGCCTTCTGAAATGGTCGTCCAGCAATTCAAGGCGACTCTGCCGTGTGAGGCAGGGCGCTGCCCTCTGGCAGGAAGTCTGTCGATCGCCAGCTCGGAATCTGATCCGGTTTCCGAATCTGGGTCTGCTTCCCCATCGCTCGCGGTTGCAAATGCTTGGCTTCCCATCAATGCCAATCTAACGCTTGATCATGAAGGCCATCAGATAAGTGTGCTAGCTAATCTTGATGGGGCCTGGGACGGCAACCTGGATTTCTCTGCAGAACTGGCAATAAATGGCACTCGATATCTGTCTGCAGAGTCGGGCTACAGCAAACAGAATTCGAATGGGCTGGTGTCGTGGCGCGGCTCAGTGAAGATGCCCGATTTGCCGCAGACAGACTGGTTACTGGCCTGGCTGCAAACCTGGCAGAAGATTCCTGCAGAACAATGGCCGGAACAACCCGAGGCGGGGTCTATGGAAGCCAGCTGGGATTTGCAGGGCACTGGCAACGAGAACTTTCTGGCGCAGGTGACGGGGAATGTGAAGGTTCAGGCGCGTGTGCCTCAGCCCTGGCCTGCGCCCGGGCTGGGAACGATCAGCGGTAATGTCGAGATCGCTCTGGAGGCAAATCAGGGCCAGTGGCAACCCGAAACCCTGCAGGCTGATCTGGAGCTGAGCCATCCTGCGGCTTGGATCAGAAAGGTGCCGGAGATGATGCGGCCCAACTCGCTCACGCTGTCTGTCCGGTCTGCCCAGGCCCTGGCGCCTCCTTCCGCCAACGCACCTGCAGTTCAAACAGGCTCTACGGAAGCTTCCTTGCCGCTGAACGTGGAGCTGAGCAGCCATGGTGGCGCAAACATTTCCATGCGTTCCCATCTTGCTGTAACCACCAGAGCCCCATGGATGGTGCAGTTGGGGAAAACCCGATTGAGTGCAGCTCTTCCAAAACTGGAGGCAGCTGGCTGGCGGTTGACCAAACCCCGAGTACAGATTGCGCTGACCGGCCAGTTGGACACCGCCACTGCGGCACTGAAATTTGGTGAACCCACGGTTCTTGAGGTTGAAAGATTAGAGCCGCTTTCTGGAACGGCGATGGCATCTGTGAATGAAACTCTGCTCGAAGGCTTGCGCGCAGATCTCGGCAAAACCACGTTGAACGCAAACTACAGGGTGGAACAGGGCGAACTCGATAAGCTGAGGCTTGAGGGGCCGTTTAGCGTGAAAGCAAAACAGGTCAGGCACCCGCAGTTATTGCCGCAACCCTGGCAGTTCGTTGGCAGGATGGACAGCGACCTGGCTCACGTAGATGTTGCAGGTGTGCTCAAGGCGAACGCCGGAACAACGATAAATCTGGATCTGAAGTTCCCATATCAGGGGCTTTTGACGCTTGAGGGGAAAATGCGGGTGAGTGGCGAGCGGGAAGCCGAGGCGCTGTCCCGTATTTTTTCAGCCTGGCCACCCCTGCTCACGGTATCCGGCGGCACGGTCAGTGCTAACGCCACCTATAAACAACCGCAAAGTGGGACAATGGGCGTGAATGGCAGGCTGGCGTTCGTCGACTGGAGTGGCACCTACGATCGCACAGCCTGGAGCAAGATGAACGGCTCCGCTGAATTCCGACGGGAGGGCGATCGCATCAAGATGTCCACGCCGGAACTGACCGTCGAGGAAGTAAATCCCGGGCTGCCCGTTGGGCCAGTACTTCTGGCTGGAACCTACGAAGCACCTCTGGCGCAACTGGCCGCCGGGGAGCTGACTCTCGAACAGGCCAACTCCGGTGCTCTGGGAGGCGAGATACACATACAGCCAGGAAGCTGGGATCTGGCGCTGGCGCCGGTGACGATTCCTGTTGAGCTCAAACAGCTTAGCCTTGCCAATCTTTTGCAGCTGTACCCAACCGAGGGGCTTGCGGGCACCGGTATCCTCAGTGGCACCGTGCCTGTGTTGTTCGACCCGGCTACCGGGATAAGAGTGGAGCGTGGTCGTATTGGTGCCCTTGAGCCCGGAGGGCGATTGCAGCTGACTGCCGAACGGCTGAAGACTCTCGCCAGCCAAAACGAGTCCATGAAGCTGGTCGCACAAGCACTCGAGGATTTCCGTTACTCGGTTCTGGACAGTGGTATTGACTATGATGAGAACGGCACTCTGGTGCTGACGCTTCACTTGAAAGGCAGCAGCCCAAACGTTGGCAAAAGCCAGCCGGTGGTATTGAACATCAATCTGGAGGAGAACATTCCGGCGTTGCTCAGGAGCCTGCAATTGAGCGGCAAAGTGAGCGATGCCGTGACGGAGAGAGTAAAAAAGCTATTCAAGAAGCGCGAACGGAATCCTGACGATGAGTCAGACGACCTGTTAGAGTGAAGGGTAACAAAGGAGTACACCGATATGACGCAATTTGGTTCCAGGTTTTCCCGGCGTGTGTCCGCCCTGTGCACGGGCCTGGTTATGGGTAGCTTGCTCGTAGCTTGTACCCCGACTGTTCAGGTGGCTGCGCCCAAGGAGCCGATAACCGTGAACCTGAACGTTAAAATACAGCATGAAATTTACGTGAAGGTTGATAAGGACGTAGACGAGCTGTTCAGTGAAAAGGGCCTCTTCTGATTGCCTTGGTGTTTTGTACTTAGCGAATTATTAAGGAGTTGACCATGACATTATTTGCGCGATTCAGTGCCCTGATTTTAGCGTTCTGCCTGGCTCTGCCGGCAATGGCCATGAGCCTGGATGAAGCGAAAAATGCCCTTGAATCTGCCAAAAGTCAGGGCCTGGTAGGAGAGACACCCGCGGGTTATCTGGCTGCCGTAGGCTCCGACCAGAGAGCCAAAGAGATCGTGAGTGCCATCAACGATGCACGTCGTGAAGCTTACAAGGCCATCGCAGAAAAGCATGGCATTGCAGTAACCAAGGTAGAGACCGTAGCGGGCCAGAAAGCGGTTGAGAAGACGCCATCCGGCCAGTACATCCAGGTGGATGACCACTGGATTAAAAAGTAGGACGAACCGGCAGCTGTTTGATGGGTTTAGAACCAATCGATCTTAATGCCGGGGCAGGATCTGCCGTTAACCACTGCATGTAAGCCCTTGCAGGAGGAGAAGGTTATGGTAGCGCCAATCATTGGTCGCGGGCTGGATGTGACCGGTCGAGTGAATACAGGTCCAACTGAGGCAAGACCGGTAGGCCGGGCAACCGCCGACGTACGTGCCGATAAACAGGCTTCTATCCGCACGCCAGCGGACGCCATCAATGTCATGCGCGCGCGCATGGAGCAGAGGCTGCAGGAAGCCATGGGCGGCCAGAGCAAAGCCGTATCGGGTGCCGATAAATACGCGGCGCAGGCTCAGCCACCTACGGCGTCTGATGTTGCCAACGTAATTTTGGGATTTGTGCAGAATCGCCTGCAGCAAGAGGCGGACGCTGGAGCAGATGTCGAGAAGCTGGCAGGCTTAATGGAACAGGCCCGAGCTGGAATCGAAAAAGGTTATGCAGAGGCGCGAGAACAGATCGTGGCTTTGGACATGATGAACGAAACCCTTGGTGCGGAAATCGACGAAGGCTTCAATCTTATCCAGGATGGTCTTTTGAATCTGGAGAAGCTGTTTTTAGGCAAAGAACGTGAAGTGGATAGTCCAACTGAAGACAGTTAATCAGATTCCTTGTGGAGGCCTTGTCTGGACAGGGCCTCTGCCAAGTTGTTCCAGCCGGCATTGATGTCTGGAAACCTCTTAGTCATCGCACGATAGTACTTTTCTGCTTCAGACCACTGGCCTTGTTGATAAGCAATATTCCCCAAACCGAGTAAAGCGGCAGGCTGGTCTGGCCACGCCTCTGATGCTGTCTTGTATGCAGATTTTGCGGCAGCTTTCTGTTGAGTTGTCTCAAGATCGTGGGCAGCCATCAGAAACGTTAGCGGCTCGGCTGTTGCAGGCATCTGATCTGGCGACAGAATAACCCGCGCCCACCGCTCCGAACGATTCCAGGTGGCCATAAAAACGCTGGCAGGCTGGCGTTCATTCTTTTCCGTCCCGGAGTGGAGTATCAGTGCTTCTTTTGCACTGTCGTAGCCAACAACCACCGCAAAATGCCATTGTGGCCACCAGCCAAAACGCAGGTTCTGCAAAACAAGAACCGGGTGACCTGCTCGAATCTCTTTTAAAACATGGTCCAGCTCAGGCTCGAGTGGATAAACCAGCATCCCGTATTGGCGCGCCGCAGCAACCATTTCAACTTGCAATGCCCCTTTGCGCTGGGGCAGGTAAACGCGGTCGACTAACTCATCTGGCGTCGCCTCAACATCCTGTGCATTCAGCATCATAGCCAGTGAAGCCGGGCCACACTGATATTGCTCTTGTGGATGAAAGGGTACGTCGTTGAGAGTGGTCGCGTTGAAAGAGTCGGGCCAAGGCGGCTGGCTGGCGCAGCCTGAGAGTAGAACTCCCAGGAGCGCGGCCAAACCAGGGCGGCTTGGCTTCAGCCAGAATCCGAGCATGGCGATGCTGTTCAGCGTATGCAGTTAATGAATGGGAAAATATTCGTCGCGCACAGCATGTCAGTCACAATGAAAACCAACAGGAACAGCACGATTATCCCTACAACACCCTCGCCGGCAGGCGCTTGTGCAAGCTGCTGCTTGAAATCAGCCAGTTCGGCAGGCGTAAGGCTTTGGATCCGGTCTTGAACCTCCTGCTCGCCCACGCCCATGTTTGCCAGAGCTGTTTTGACGTCTTCCCGTTCCAGCATACTCATCAATGCTTCGCGGTCGATGTCCGCACGCTGTTCAGTCAGAAGCTCGCCGGTGCCGACGATGCTTGCAGAGGCGGGAAGTGCCCACATTGAACTCAATATCATAACCAGCGTCATGATCGCTGAAACGGATTGGGTATAGGATCGGATTGCTTGCATCAGACTGCTCCTATTGTTGACCTGTTCAGGTTTGTGTTTTTTGGGTCAGACAGTGAACCAGTGTAAACGCTTGGGCGTTTTTTGCCGATCAAATCGGATTAATAACCCTTAATACCCTGGTCAGACTTGAGATCGAACCAGCATTGCCTTGATCCGGCCGATTTGTTTCATCGGATTGAGACCCTTCGGGCAGTATGCCATGCAATTTCCAATTCCCCGGCAGCGGAACACGCTGAATGGGTCCTCCAGCTTTGCCAAGCGCTCTGTCGTTGCTGTATCACGTGAGTCGAGCAAAAAACGATGAGCTTGCAGCAAGCCTGCCGGCCCCACGTATTTTTCGGGGTTCCACCACCAGGATGGGCAAGCAGAAGAGCAGCAGGCGCACAGAATGCACTCATACAAACCATCGAGCTTTGCCCGGTCTTCCGGACTCTGGAGTCGCTCGATGGCGGGCCTTGGGCTGTCATTGATCAACCAGGGCTGAATGCTTTTGTACTGCTTGAAGAAAAGCGACTGATCGACCACCAGATCACGGATAACGGGCATGCCGGGCAATGGCCGGATGACCAGTGTGCCAGATTTACCAAGAGCGTCGGTCACGCGGGTGATGCAGCCTAGCCCGTTGCGCCCGTTAATATTCAATCCATCTGAGCCGCAAACGCCCTCGCGGCAGGAGCGACGGAAGGAGAGGGTAGGATCAACCGTTTTCAAGTGTTCAAGAACATCCAGAACCATGCGGTTGTGAAAACTCGAGTCTACCTGAACGTCTTGATCATAGGGTGCGATGTCGGTTTCCGGATTGTAGCGATAAAGCCGGACGGTGATTTTAGCCATGGCAAAATCATCCTTTGCTGGACATGGCCAGCAGCACGGATAGTGTTAAGGCACGGGCTTCGAAAGGGCCGGTACCTTTAAAGAAGTTTTCAAAATAAATGTTCATTAAAAATTCTAGTATATGTCGGGGTAGCGTCAAGGCATAGCATGAGTTTCACGCAACTTTCGCTCCGGCATTCAGCCTTAGCTGCAATCCATGGCTATAAAATATCAGCTTGGGTTTTCGACCATGAATCCCCAGTTCCCGTAGCCGCCGAGCCATTGCATGGGAACCTGCGCCAACGGAAGCCCGGATGCTACCTGGCAAGCACAACCGGCCACCACCACGGGTAACCACCAGAGTTCTCAGCAGGTCTTCGTTGAGTTGGGAATAGAGCAGGATGTCCAGTTGCGGCCCGGATACGCCGGGACCGGGCGACCCGTTGATGGTAATAATGACTCCTTCACCGTCCGGGTCTTTCGGGTCCTTAACTGTGCTGGAAAAATGCGATCCGGACAATGAAAAGCTGATATCGGTGATGAACTTCGGGAATCCCCAGACTTCTTTGCCGGCAGCGCAAGCTGCTGCTGTGGTTACCGGAAGATCGATTACGGTAAGCCCAAGCATTCGCGTATCCAGCGACTGGTACATGGCCAGCCATGGATGCTTGGGTTGAGCCGTTCCGGCCGGCACAGTGGCGATGGCGACACCAACCTCGTTGTAGGTGCCCACTGCAGTTTCCCGGTATTCATACAAGGCTAGTGCCACCAAAGCCTTTCCTCCCGGGAATTTTGCCACATCTACCAGTTTGGTATTCAGCAAGGGCGCTGCTTTCTCCAGTTCGACTTCATAAAGAGCCAGAAAATTGGAATTGTCATAGTAGAGTATGGGCAGGTCTATCTTGCCCTCGCTGGTTTCGAAGGGTGTCAGAGGGTATTGAAAAAACGGATCCTGGTGCCAGTTCGACATGGTTAAACTCCGATGTTTGCTGATGATCGTGAGCAGAGAGGAAGTAGTTGGTCTTGCCAGTCTTCAATGATAGAAAGCTGATTGATCTGGTTGGTTCCCTCGAAAATCCGGGTCAGGCGAACGTCCCGGAATATTTTTTCTATCTTCTGTTCATGCAGTCCGCCCTGATCGGCAAGCAGGTCTAGCGCCATTTCCACAACAACCTGAGCACGATCTGTCGCATGGTATTTACAGACCGAAGCGTTCAGTTGGCGCGGCTTCCAGGCATTCTGTGCTTCCTGCCAAACTATGCTGCGTATTGCCCGGGTTTCCGCCAGCATGGTAGCAATGTGTTGCTGCACATCCTGATAGTGGATCAGCGGCTTGCCGCCGAGCTGATAGCGGCAGGCAAAGGTGACGGCTTGTTCGGTTGCTGCACGGGCAAACCCGACAGCCATTGAGGCGACCGGGATTCTTGATGTGTTCAGACTTGCCCGGTTCAACACCCAGCCTTTGCGCAAGCCGCCGATAACATGGCTGTCTGGCACGAATACATCCATGAACTCCAGTTCCGACGCGCCGGATGCGCGCATGCCCATCTTCATTTCATTTCGCGCGACCCTGAAGCCCTTGCTCGTCGCATCCACATAAAAACACGTCCAGGATTCCATGCCCTCACCTTCGAGCGCTGCAAATACAGTCAGGGTTCGGGCCATGTCCCCACCACTGATAAAGCACTTGCGTCCGTTGAGCCTCCAGCCATCATGGCAGCGGCTGGCAACGACGCCTGGTTTGTAATCACGGGCTCCGTGCCCGTCTTCAGCATCCGAACCCGCGCCTGGCTCGGTAATGGCGAACGCCACGAGATGCGGATCACCTTTGTGGCAAGAGCGATATACTGGCGCCAGAAAACGTCGAATAACGTTTATATCGCCAGAGAGAAGCAGCGGTATACAACCGAGGTGATGAGCTGAGAGCAGAAGCATAAGCCCGCCGCAGACCCTACTGAATTCCTCAACCACCAGGCTGGATTGCCATACGGGCGGGTAAAGACCTCTTTTCCAACTCATGCTGCCTAAGGGACTAGGCAGAAAGTAGCTCAGCCATCCCTCGCGGGCGGCAACTTTCAGCATGTTGGTAATTGCCGGCGGCGACTGCCCCGGTGCTTTGTGTACGGCAAGATCCGCCTCGGCAGAAAGGGGGGCAAGATGCGTTTCGGCGAAAGCCCGGGCCCTGCGTCGCAGTTCGCCCAGCGGCGCAGGTAGTTTGCGGGTATCCGATTCCCACAGATCATCACGCTGGTAGCTTGTGATCTGTTGGGCGATCCTGGAAAGGTCACGGAATTGCCAGTGCGGCGCCAGTTTGTGATTCGCCGGGAGATGGCCTTCCAGATGCATTACTCGGTTCATCATTTACATCTCTCCCCATGCGTGAACGAACAGTGGTATCTCCCGGATACCTCCGCTTTGAAGGCGCATCATGTTCTGGTCGCGCAGCAGTTTCTCGGGCCCGCAATCCTGCATATACCCAATGCCACCGTGTACTTGCATTGCGAGGTTGGCAGCGAGGCAAAGCTTGGGATGGAGTTGCTGGCGGGCCATCAGGAGATCTTTGAGGCTTAATCTGGGTAGCGGTCTTGTCAGTCTGTTCAGGGCCATCTCCGCTTCCCATTGAGCCTGCTGGATCGTTGCCAACATGGTCTGGACAGCCGGGTGCTGGTTGATTATCCGCCCCCCTTGACGGCGCAGACTGGCGAATGCCCGTGCCATAGCCTCGCCGTGCTGGTTGATTCCGGCCGCTATGGCAAGCAGTCCCAAGGCGTCCAGAATCAGCATGGAGGAGATCTGTTGTGGCGTTGCTTTGATGACCACGCCTGCCTCCTGACATGCGCTGACTTGCCAGGTAGCCAGTTCATCGAGCCCGTGTTGTGGACGGCATGGCACAACCGAGACCTCTTTGCGGTTCAAAAGTTGCCAACTCATAATTCCTTTGTGCCACACAGGCCAGATCAGGTGCTGCCACTGTGGTGTTGCTGTGACGGTCGTCTTGTGAGTGGTTCGATCCAGCCAGTCGGTCAGCATGGGTTGATCTTTGTTTGCAGCTCGCTGGTTTAACCAGCGAGCCAGAGAGCCTCGAGCAAGCCCGTGGTGACCCGTTGATATTGCAGTCAGGGCGAGTGGCGCCTGCTGCGTTTCGGTAAGCTGGAATCCGGTGGCGCGCGCGAGAAAACGGGCCAATGCATGGCGGTGCCATGCCAGAGCCAGACCGGCATTAACGGACGCTATCTGTTTAAGGGCGCCGATGCTGAAAGCAATTACGTTCACATCATCAGGTTGCTCCCATAGAGCAAAGCCGGGCTCCTGATCCATCCCGGGCAGAATGCCGAATTCGAGAGCGGATTGGCTGAGTTTCGAAACATCGTCAGCAGTAGCCGGAATTTCCGGACGGGCGGTTATCAAGGCTATTTCGGCGCTGCAGAATCGGGAGACCTCGTCCAGCAGTGGCTGAAGATCATCTGCCGCAATAAGGGAAGGGGGCATAAAAAGTACCTGATCTGTTGTTTTTGTCTGTTCAGGTCCAGAGTATGTCTTTAATCACCTTGCGCAAATGCTGAACAGGGTCAATAATCTTAGTTTTTGGGCCATGGGGGCTTCGATGCTCGGGTTTCTGAATTTCAGACGTAGTATTACGAGTGTGCGTTTGATGGTTGATTATGGAGCGGAGCACGGAGTGGCAGTCGGAGACCTGCTTGCAGGCAGCCGTATATCCCCGGCCATGCTGATGAATCCAAACACAGAGATCACCGCAGGCCATGAGTTGCAGGTAATCCGCAATCTGGTAAACAGGTTTGAAGACGTGGAAGCAGTTGCCCGAGATGTCGGGCAAAGATACCACTGTTCAGCCTATGGGCTCTGGGGGTATGGCCTCATGTGTAGCCCCACGGTAGGTGATGCTTTGCAACTAGCCCTGCGTTTTCTACCGCTTACCTACGCTTTTACCGATATTTCTCATCATGAAAAAAACAATATGGGAATTCTGGTGTTTGGTGAGCCAGATCTGGAGCCTTCAATAAAACAATTTGTTCTTGCTCGTGACATGGCGGCAGCGATTGTTTTGATGCGAGAGTTGGCAGGGGATAAGTTCGAGTTTTCGGAAGGTCCTTGCAATACGTTTGAGTTTCCCTTGGAGCAGTTAAATCGCAAATTGCCCCAGGCAAACCCGGTCACAGCGGCACTGTGTGAGCAGCAATGTTGTGCATTGATAGATCAGCGGCGGAGTTACGCCGGCATACAGACCGTCGTTACTCATTATTTGCAGAATGCCGGAGCGCGTATACCTACTCTGGCAATTACAGCCCGTCATTTCCACATGAGTGAACGAACGCTGAAGCGTCATTTGCAGGCCGAAGGGGTGAGTTTCCGGCAGTTACTGGAAGACGTTCGGAAAAACAGGGCTAAACGTTTGTTGAAGCAAGGGGGGATGAGCATTTCGGAGATTGCAAGCAACCTGGGATTCAGCGACGCATCGACATTCTCACAAGCATTCAAGCGCTGGACGGGAAAGGCACCCAGCTATTGGGTCAGAACATGAGATACATCAAGTGTCGCTTTTGCGTTCATAACCTATGCTGCAAACTCTCTAAAACATTCTATCGCTGGGCCTTTCAATATGTCTGATGATGACGCCACAGCTTTTGAAATCTTTCCCTGGAACCGGAATTTCGAAACGGGCATCGAGAAGATTGACGAGCAACACCGGGTGTTGGTTGAAATCCTGAACCGGCTCGCCTGGCACTTTGCTTCCAGTACCTCGGACGTCGAATGTGGACATGTTCTTGACGAGCTGCTTTCTTACGCTGCCTATCACTTCAAGGAGGAAGAGGGTATCTGGAAAGCGGCGCTCGGTGAGCAGGAAATGGTGAATAACCATCATGATAGCCATCAACTCTTCTTCGTTCAGATTCAGATGTACCGCTCCAGCGGCGAACCGGAGGAGAAAGTTATTGAGGATCTGTTCAACTATCTGACCCGCTGGCTTGCTTTTCATATTCTGGAATCTGATCGTCGAATGGCGCTTACGGTCAGTGCAGTAAAGCGTGGAACTCCCATAGCCAAAGCCAGAGAGGAAGTAGATGGTCAACTGAGCGGGGCGGTTTCTGTCATGGTTTCGTCTTTGCTGGAGATTTATGGCAAGTTCTCTGCCAGCACCATACAGTTGATGCGTGAAAAAATGGCAAGGCTGAGTGCTGAGGATGAGCTGGCGAGATTGCAGAATGAAAAGCTTGATGCAGCACTGGAACAACAGGCCTCTGACCATGAAAGGCAGCTTCAGTTTCTTGCGTATTCAGATCCTGTCACAGGCCTGATGAACCGTAACGGAATCCTCCGGGAGATCCGACATGTTATGCAACAAAATGATCTGGCGGCCGGATCCGCCGCACTGATCTCCATTGATCTGGATAATTTTCATGATGTAAATGCCCGTTTTGGTGAAGAGGCTGCCGACCGACTGCTTGGTTTGCTTGCCAGACGTTGGAGGGAAGCCATAGCCCATGGCGGGCAACTCGCCCGGATTAGTGGAGACGAGTTTGTAGTGCTGTTGGCGGACGGCGGAAAAGTTGAGGCCCAGCTAAAAGCCCTGAGGCTAACGGCCGGGCAGCCGTTTACTCTGGGTGGTGGCAGCATTTCCGTGGACTTCACCGCCGGGGTCGTTCTGTTTCCTCATGATGGCGCTGGTGATGCAGATACGGTTCTGCGGCAGGCTGATCACACACTGTTTCGCGCCAAGCAGGAACAAAAGGGTGATTGGCTGTTTCTGGATGCAAACGAACAACGCCTTTCTGCGGAACGCCAGCAGCTCCTGGCTGACATAAGGGCAGGGCTTGTAGACAATCAGTTCAGACTGGAGTATCAGCCCAAGGTAGGGATGCGTTCGGGGGAATTGGTTGGTGTGGAAGCGCTTATCCGCTGGGATCATCCGACAAGAGGTTTGCTAAGCCCGATACACTTTTTGCCCGCGCTGGAGCATCATCCACTTATTATCGAAATTGGTGAATGGGTCATCGAGCAAGCATTCCGGCAAATGGCGGCCTGGGATAGCGAAGGGCTGACTCTGGATGTGGGTGTGAATCTGGCCGCACTGCATCTTCAGCAACCGGGCTTTACTGAAAACCTTGCGGGGATTTTGGCACGCTATCCCCATGTTGCTCCACAACGGCTCGATCTCGAAATACTTGAAACAGCAGCTCTTGGCGAGCTTGATAAGGCAAGCAGAATTATCCGGGACTGCGGGAGCCTTGGCGTAACCTTTTCTCTGGATGATTTTGGAACGGGATATTCTTCGCTGTCATACCTGAAGCAGTTACCGGTGAAAACCTTGAAAATAGATCAGGGTTTTGTGAGGGGCGCCCTCTCGAATGGGGATGATATTTCCATTCTCAAAGGTATTATCGGCTTGTCCCATGCATTTGACAGAAAACTGGTTGCGGAGGGTGTGGAGAGCAAGGAGCACGGAGAACTTCTGATCAGCCTTGGCTGCTTCGATGCCCAAGGATATGCCATTGCCAAACCGATGAAACCGGAGAAGATAGCAGCTTGGAAAAATAAGTGGCAACCTTACCTTGAATGGTCTGCCGGAGAGAAAGATATCACATGATTACACCTGCCAATACCTCCGATAACCGTAAACTTGCCAAAGCCCGGTTGCCCCGGATGATGTTCGACTACTTTGATGGCGGCGCCTTTTCCGAACAAACGCGCCGAGAGAACACGGCGGATTTCCAGAACCTGCACTTTCGACAGCGGGTGATGCGGGATGTCTCCAACGCTTCCGCCGCAACGCAGATACTGGGCCAGGACGCCTTATTGCCGCTTGCACTCGCGCCTGTAGGTCTTGCCGGCATGCTTGCGCGGCGGGGTGAGGTTCAGGCAGCACGGGCAGCACAAAAAGGCGGCGTGCCGTTTTGCCTGAGTACCGTCTCGATCTGTCCAGTGGAGGAGGTTGCCGAGGCAACGGGCGCGGCCAACTGGTTTCAGCTTTATGTGCTTAAGGACAGGAGCTACTCCGAAGCGCTGCTCAATCGGGCGCATAAAGCGGGGTACTCCACGCTTGTGTTCACCGTGGATCTACCCAAGCTGGGTGTACGCTACCGGGACGTTCGCAATGGCATGAACGGTGGCCTTTCTCCCTGGGGGAAAATTCAGAAGCTGTCTGATCTGCTTTCTCATCCGCTTTGGCTCTGGGACGTTGCCATCAAGGGCAAACCTCTGACGTTCGGTAATCTGGCCGATGCGGTGCCTTCGGGCCGCAACCCTGAAGATTTCAAAGCCTGGGTGGACCGGCAGTTTGACGCGTCCGTTACCTGGAAGGATCTGGATTGGGTACGGCAGCATTGGCCAGGCAAACTGGTGATAAAGGGGATTATGGATCCCGACGACGCTCGTTCTGCGGTGGATGTCGGGGCCGACGGCATTGTTGTCTCTAATCATGGCGGGCGACAACTTGATGGTGCGCCCTCAACCATCTCGGCGCTGCCAGGCATTGTCGACGCCGTATCAGGAAAAACCGAGATTCTGTTTGATGGCGGAGTGCAGTCTGGCCAGGACATTGTGCGAGCCCTTTGCCTGGGTGCAAACGCTTGTCTCGTGGGCCGTGCATGGGCCTATGCGCTGGCGGCAGGTGGCGAAGAAGCCGTCTCCCGGATGCTGGAAAACTTCCGCTACGAGGTGGAGTTGACACTTGCACTGTTGGGTAAAAATTCGGTAGAACAGCTGAACGCGGATGATCTTATCTGAACGATAGAACGGAGGCTTGATGATGGAAATTCGAATCAAGAGAGCGTACGAAGACGCAGCGCGTTCTGACGGTCCACGTATTTTGGTCGACAGAATATGGCCCCGTGGTGTTGCCAGGGAGGATGCTGATCTCGAGACTTGGCTGAAAGAGCTTGCCCCGTCTACCGAACTGCGGAAATGGTTTGACCACGACCCTGAAAAATGGAGCGATTTTCGGCAGAAGTATTTGAAGGAATTGAAGAAATCTGAAGCGGCGGAAGATCTGAAAGAACTACAAACAATCGCTAAAGAGCACAAGCGTATAACGCTGGTGTTTGCCGCAAAGGATACCGAGCACAACAACGCAGCCGCCCTTCGCGACTTCCTCAATAGTGGCGATCTATAGCTGGCCCAAAGCCTTTTCCAGGTCTGCGATCAGGTCATTCGCATCTTCCAGGCCAACAGACAGCCTCAGCATACCGTCAGTGATCCCGCGGCGCTCCCGCTCCTGCTTGCTTATGCCGTGGTGGCTGGTGGCGCAGGGTTGGGATACCAGACTTTCCACGCCCCCCAAGCTGGTGGCCAGCAGAAAAACCTGCAGGCTGTCGGCCACTTTCGCAGCCTGCTCTTGGCCTCCCTCAACCTCCAACGTCAGTACGCCACCAAACCCGTCCATTTGTTGCGCCGCCAAGCTATGGCCGGGAAAATCAGGTAACCCCGGATAGAGCACCCGTTTGATGGCTGGATGGCTGACCATTGCCTGGGCGACCGCCATGGCGTTGTCGTTATGCTGTCGCACCCGCACAGGCAAGGTTCTGAGGCTGCGGGAGAGCAGGGCTGCGGTTTCCGGAGACAGAATCTGTCCAAGGTTTTTCCGCCATTGGGCAATGGGCTGAATCCGTTCTCCAGAAGCCATCACGGCGCCGGCGGTTAGATCGCTGTGGCCACCAAGAAACTTGGTAGCGCTGTGAACGCAGATGTCGGCACCCAGCGCCAGCGGGCGCTGATTGATCGGTGAGGCAAAGGTGTTGTCGACGGCAAGAAGTGCACTTTTTTCATGGGCCCGCTGAGCCAGTTCCCGGATATCCAGTATGCCCAGTGTCGGGTTGGCCGGCGTTTCACAGTACACCAGCATGCCGGGTTTGTTCAGAGTGTTGGTTAATTGATCGGATTCGTTCTGCAGCAGAAAAGTAACGGGAATGCCCAGAGGTTCCAGGTGCTTGGTCAACAATTCTTGCGTGCCGCCATAAAGATCACCGACGCAGACAATGCCGTTCTGTCCATGAGCAAACAGGGTTGCCGAAATGGCCGCCATGCCAGAGGCAAACGCCAGCGCATCCTCCGCGTCTTCAAGGCCTGCAAGGCCTTGCTCAAGTTCCTGAATGGTGGGGTTGCTGCCCCAACGCGTGTAAAGGTTGCCCGGTGTGCGGCCTTCAATCACGTTCTGAAGCGAGGCTGTGTCCGCGAAGCGGTAGGTCGTTGTGTTGTAAACCGGCGAGTAGGGGCTGCCGAGACTGTCCTTATGCCGGCGGTTATGGATGATCCGGGTCGCTTTTCCCTTTTCAGGTTTGGGCTCTGGACTGGGCTTGGATTGCATGGGCTCTCCCTGAGGATGAATGTAGCGTGATAACCGAAGGTGGCAGTGTCGGGGAATTTATTCTGGCAGGCTTGGCTTGCCCTGACCACTGGACGAGTTGATCATCGGCAAGAGACGTTGCGTCTGCGAAGGCCTCGAGACGGCTTATTGGCCATCTGATATGCTCTTTGGCTATCCGGTTGGCGACCCGGGTCAGTTATCCATAAAGAGTTAATGATGCTGGAGTGTTCGATATGCCGGTTATGGTTCAGGCGCTGGTGCCTATCTTTGCGCTGATTGTATTAGGGTACCTGTTCAGGCGCTGGGAATTTCCCTCAGTCGAATTCTGGCCCCAGGCAGAACGCTTTACCTACTACGTGCTCTTTCCCGCCATGCTGGTATTCAAGCTGGGCCAGGCGCGGTTGCCCGCCTCCGCCTATGGCGATACCGCCATGCTTATTGGCGCCATGCTTTTGGCGATGACACTGCTATTAGTCGCGGTGCAGTTTTTTTGGCGCTGGAGTGGGCCGGTTTTTTCATCGGTCTATCAGGGAGCTATACGGTTTAACTCATACGTGGGCCTTGCGGCGGGTGGCATGCTGTTGGGTGATGAAGGGTTATCGCTGACCGCCATTGCTGTTGCCATCATGGTGCCGTTGATAAATTTGTTGTGCATTCTCATGTTTTCTCTCGTGGCAACGGACGGCCCGGTGCGGGTGGGGCCGGTATTACGTACGATTGCCTCAAACCCTCTGATTATCGGGTCGGTTCTCGGGGTTACCTGGAGCTTTTTCGAGATTGATTTCCACCCGCTCCTTGCGGGCACGTTGGAGCCCCTGAGCAACCTGGCGCTGCCGATGGGCTTGATGACCGTTGGCGCCGGACTTCAGCTCAAGGCTCTGCGTGGCGGCTCCGTGCCTTTTATGGTGTCGTCTGTCCTGAAGTTGTTGCTGTTTCCGCTGATGGCTGCAGGGCTTGCCGTTCTGTTGGGGCTTGATGGCACCTTGGTGCAGGTGGCGATACTTCTGGCCACGCTTCCAACGGCGACATCGGCCTATATCCTTGCCAGACAGTTAGGCGGTGACGCGCCGCTGATGGCGGGCATTATCAGTGGCCAGACGCTTCTGGCCATGGTGTCTATTCCGTTAATGCTCAGCATGTTCTGGTAAGCATTTGAGCACGGCATCGGCGATGCTTTGCTGAAAAGCCGCGTAACCGTCTGCTGCTGCATCAATATCCGTGGCAAGAGGATCCCAGGTGCTGAATGTCACATCCAGCCCTTTGGTTATCGAACGCCACCACTGCCGGTTGAATTGCGGCTCGGTCAACAGGCAGGGGTGATTCGCACGGCGCAGGCTGTCCTGAACCTCGGCAATGTGCCGTGCACCTGGGGACAGTTCCGGGTTGAGTGTCAGTACGCCCTCAATACTCAGATCGTAGTGCTCTGCAAATCGGGTGAAGGCGCTGTGATACGCAAACAGGCTGATGCCCTGCATGGGCTGCAATTGCCTTCGGATCTGCTCTTCTTTGTCTGTAATGGATGCATTGAATGCTTCCAGGTTGCGATCCAGAGCTGGTTTGTCTGCACCGCTCAGTTGAACCAGGCTATCCCGAATGGTTTCTGCCATGGTAAGTGCCGTGTGGGGGTCTACCCAGATGTGTGGATCTTCTCCGTCTCCGTGGTCATGTTCATGGTTGTGATCGTCATGGCTTTCGTCGTGTTGGTCGTGTTCGTAATCGTCGTCTGCAGACCTTCGGGCTTCGGCATCTTGCTGCATAAGGGCTACGGAGCGCTCTCCAAATTCGTTGCCGGTTAAGAGGCGGTCCAGAAACGTCTCCATCTCAGGGCCTACCCAGAAAATGATGTCGGCGCTTTCCAGTGCTCTGCGTTTTGAAGGCGTCATTGAATAGTTATGTGGGCTGGAGCCCGGAGGCACCAAAGTACTTATGTGCATGTCTTCCGTTGCAACCGCGCGCACCAGAAGCTCCAGCGGCTTGATGGAGGTTAGAATGCGGGTATCGGCCAGCGTATTGCTGCCATAGAGAAGGGTGCTGGCGCTCAGAGCCAGAGTGCAAGCTGTTTTGAGAGTGGGCATGGTGGGCCTGGATCCTGATGTTTGGTTGTAATGTTATAATATAACATCGCGAGTAGGATAATCGCAAAATCTTCTGGGGCCTCAACGAGTCTGCGTAATGATACGCTTTGCAATCATGCGAAATAATGCACGGGCCGGTATAATGCCGGGTTTATCAAACGGCCACCGACTTTCAGGAAGCTTTCATGACTGTACGTACCCGAATTGCCCCATCACCTACCGGTGATCCACACGTTGGCACCGCCTACGTGGCTCTGTTCAACCTGTGTTTTGCCCGGCAGCACGGCGGGCAGTTCATTCTGCGTATTGAGGACACCGATCAGGTTCGCAGCACTGCGGAATCTGAGCAGGACATTCTCAAGGCACTACGCTGGCTCGGCCTCAATTGGGATGAGGGTCCCGATGTCGGTGGGCCTCATGGGCCGTATCGCCAGTCTGAGCGCAAGCATTCTTACGCTCAGTATGCGGAAGATCTGGTCACTGCTGGTCATGCTTTTTATTGCTTCCGCACGCCCGAAGAGCTGGATGCCATTCGGGAAGAGCGCAAGGCACAAGGTTTGAACCCGGGCATCAAAGGAAATCTGGAGCTTTCTCAAGAAGAGGTAAAGCGCCGCCTGGATGCAAGTGAGCCCTATGTGATTCGCATGAAGGTGCCGGAAGAAGGCACCTGCGAGATCAATGACATGCTTCGCGGCATCATTGAAATCGATTGGGCACAGGTAGATTGTCAGATTTTGCTTAAATCTGACGGCATGCCCACCTACCACCTCGCCAACGTGGTTGACGACCATTTGATGGAAATTACCCACGTTCTGCGTGGCGAGGAATGGATCAACTCCGCACCCAAGCACAAGCTACTGTACGAGTATTTCGGATGGGAAATGCCGGTTCTCTGCCATTTGCCACTGCTACGCAACCCGGACAAGAGCAAGCTTTCCAAACGCAAGAATCCTACCAGCATTAACTTTTACGAGCGCATGGGCTTTTTGCCGGAAGCCGTTACCAACTACCTTGGCCGTATGGGCTGGTCCATGCCCGATGAGCGTGAAAAGTTCACGCTGGACGAGATGATTTCCAACTTCGATATTCAGCGTGTATCCCTCGGCGGCCCGGTTTTCGATGTGGAAAAGCTACGCTGGCTTAACGGCCTTTGGCTACGCGACGAACTCACGGAAGATCAGTTTATTGAGCGCATGCGCCAGTGGTGGTTTAACGAAGATTCGCTCAAGGCGCTGGTTCCGCATATCAAGGGCAGGGCAGAGGTCTTCTCTGATGTGGCGCCCATGGCCGGATTCATGTTCTCGGGCATGCTTGATCTGAAGCCCGAGGACTTTGCGCATAACAAACTGGAAGAAGGTCAGATCAAGCGGGTTCTCCAGTTCACCTTGTGGAAGCTCGAAGCCCAGCGCCACTGGAGCAAGGAAAGCATCTTCGCGGATATCAAGTTTCTGGCCAAAGCCATGGATCTGAAGATGGGCGACTTCATGTTTTCTGTATTTGTTGCTATTGCAGGTACTCCGAATTCCTGGTCGGTGATGGATTCCATGGATATGCTCGGCCCGGATATGACTCGCGCTCGTTTGCGGCAGGCTCTGGAAGTGCTTGGTGGTTTCTCCAAGAAAGAAACCAAGAAGGTGGAAAAAGAATACGCTGCACTGGGTGCTTAATAGCCACTTTGGTGAAGAAGTGAGCGGTCTGGACAGGGAGGTTCGGAAAACTGAAAAAAAGTTCCCCCAAAGGTTGACGCCCATGGGGCGGATCCTTAATATACGCAGCCGTTGGGGGCCATAGCTCAGCTGGGAGAGCGCAACACTGGCAGTGTTGAGGTCGACGGTTCGATCCCGTCTGGCTCCACCAATTTCTAGTCCCCTTCGTCTAGTGGCCTAGGACTCCGCCCTTTCACGGCGGCAACAGGGGTTCGAACCCCCTAGGGGACGCCAATACGGCTTGACGGTTTAGTCCACCGGATAGCTATCAAAAAAACCGCCTTCGGGCGGTTTTTTTGTGCCTGAAAGAAAAGTGCAGTCTAGCTGTGTGCCGGGAATCGTGAGCAGGGCGCCACCTCCCAAAACACGCCGTAAACCCTTCCATGGGGGCTTGGTGTTGCCATCCGTGGCAACACACAGTTTTGGGAGGTGGCGCCCTGCTCACTTGGCCCTGGAGTGGCCGGCATCAACGAGAGGCTATGGCTCCTTTGCCGACACCTTCGTAGGCTTTCACCAGAATCGTGTCCGAAGGAAACTCTGCTTTGAGCTGGTTAGCTATGTGTGCGGCGATCAATTCAACTGTGGTGTCAGTACCCATCATATAAACGCGCTTTTCAGGCAAGGTCAGGGCGAACTCGCCTTGGTTGGCCTCGTACTCGAAGGTTATGTAGGGAACACCATCCTCTTCCACGTGACGGCGCACTATGTCTTCCTCAGAACCCACATAGATATCCTGCCAAAGCTTGGACCAGGCGCTTTCCAGGTCATAGTCCCGGTGCCCATTTCGATCAATGCGAATAGGTGAACGGTGGCCATGCGCGATGCGCTGGCAGTTCCCCAGGTGTTTTTTCAGGCCGTGAACATAGTGGTAGTAGGCACCCTCTATCACGTCTTCCCGAAGGTTGATTTCCACTGAGGTCACGTTTGCCGGCAGTACCGCCATCAACTCACGCTCGAGCAGGGCCGCAACCGCAGATGGAACAACGCGCTCAGCAGAAAGCCATACGATGGCTTCATCCGGTGAGCGGTGCACAATGTGGCTGCCGTCGGTCAGGGCCCAGGTGAACGTGTCGGGCGTATCCTGGTTCCAGGAGAGGCCTTCGTAGCCCCGGGGTATAACCAGCCGGTGATCCACGCGCTCATCTATAATACGCTTGATGGTGCGCTTCACGTTGCTGAAATCGAATACCATGCCCTGGTCATCAAGCTCGCCTCCAAGCACAACGTCGGTAATCCAGCTTTCCCCGACCAATCCACGTGTGGGGTCCAGGTAAGCGAAATCAATAACGGTGAGGTTGTCTACAAACAGATGGTTCATCAAATTTCCGGGCGGTAGGGTTGAATGATGTGGGGATTCTAGCAAAAATCCTGAACGAGTGGCCTGTCAGGTAATGGGCGGGGCCGATTCATGCCATTATTTCTGTTTTCACCTCTTTATCAGGAGCGAAATGATAACCGCCTCTCGTTGTGACAGCGATCAGGAATTTCCGGCACTTGTTCTTGCGGCAGGTGCTTCCAGTCGGTTTGGGCGCCCAAAAGCGCTGTTAACCCTGAGAGCACAGAATGGGCAGAGCTGTACGCTGCTCGATCATGCAATCGCTCAGGGCAGGCTGCTGAGCCGGGATGTGCGAGTTGTGTGTGGTGCCTGGTACCCGCTGATTCGTTTTCGTTGCCGCGCGCAGCCTTCTCGTTGGGTGCCAGTGGCAGATTGGCATGAGGGTATGGCGGCTTCGTTAGCGGCTGGTATTCGAAGCCTTGGGCCGTATGCGAAAGGTGTATTTGTGCTGGTGGCAGATCAGCCGCTGTTGGATACGAAAGCACTTGGAGCTTTTGGCGAAGCAGTGCGATGTTTCCCGGCGCAGCCGGCTGCAGCGGACTATGGCCGGCACCCGGGCGTACCGGCCTATCTGCCCCGAGGACTATGGCCCGAAGTGCTGGCGCTGGAAGGCGATAGGGGGGCAAGCCGTTTGCTGGCCAAAGCTGGTGCGACCCGGCTGAACATTCCGGGTGTCCATGACGACATAGACACACCGGAAGATTGGGAAAGGATTCGCCAGGCGGTTAGCCGAAAAGGCCCGCTAACCAGGCAATCCCAAGGCTGAATACTCCAAGACTGACGGCAAGCGCAACCGTGTAGATTCTGGAAGAGGCAGAGCGCTGTTGGGCCACAAACAGATCAATGGTCCGCTGTGCGATGTCCTCAGCCGTTTCACGGGAAATCTCATGGGCCTGCTGTATGGCTTCAGATTGCAGTGTCTGCCAGAAATCGGTATCGATGGTCTGTACGCTGGTAATGTGGTCTTTGAGTTCGGCCATATGATTGCTGGTAAAACCGGTGTTTTGTGAGAGCTCTCTTTTCAGGTCTGCCAGCTCGCGGCCCAAGTGGAGGTTTACCTCTGCCGCAACCTCCTCATGCAGATTTCGGGTGCGCTCCTCTATCATCCCGCTCATCGCATTCAGGCGTTCTTCAATCATGGATGCCTGCTTGCCACGCGATTCATCCAGTGCGCGCTTCAGGTGGTCGAACTGTTCGTCAAATAACGAACTGAGCAGCTCATGTAGACGATTGTTTACGTGAGTTTTGACCGCGGAGCGGGAAATCTGCTCTATCAGATCGCTGGTCAAAGGCACAACGCTCGGCGAGGTGTCGCCATTCAGCGCGGGTTCAACCTCAGATTGCTTGGGTGACATCTCCAGTGCAGCGTTGTCTGGCATATTGGCCAGATATTCGTCGTTCTCAGGTGTCAGGTCGATCTGCGGTGCCTCGGGCAGGGATCCAGCCGTAACGTCGATTGCCAATTGTTCGAGCACCAGGCCAAGGCCATCAGGCTGTGTTGGCTTGGTGAGGATGTTATAAACCCCGAAATTTTTCGCTTCTTTCGTGAACGATGAGGACTTCTGGGACGTGCACATGATGATCGGTATGCTGGCCGTCTCCGGATTGCCCTTGATAGCCTTGGTGGCTTCCACGCCGTTCATTCCGGGCATCAGGTGGTCCATGAAGATAACGTCCGGGTGCTCACGGCTGCCGAGAAACTCCAGGGCCTCTTCGGCTGAGCCGGCCATGCTGACGTTCATGTCGAGATTCTCCAGCAGCTTGCTCAGGGCAAACCGGGCTACCTTGGAGTCGTCCACCAGAAGAGCATTCTTGATCGCCATCTAACTACCTCAAGCTGTTACTTCAATCGCGTTGGTTATCGGGCTGGTTTTACTATTGGAACTACCAGCCTTCCAGTTTCGGGCATTGTGTTGCCCGGTAGCTCTTGTCCCGATAACAGACGCCGGGCTCTGTGGTGCGCGCTGTAAAAATCTCACCAGCCGCTGTGGTCAGGCGAACCTGTCCATAGGGTTCACCGTGGCGGAATGTCGCCTCAATGGAGCTGCCATTCGGGTTGCGCAGTAAACCATTTCCGTGAAACTTGCCTTCGATGTAATCGCCTTCGTATTTTTTGCCGTTGGCGAAAACTTCCGAACCGCTTCCGTGGAAAGTTCCATTGGAAAAATCGCCCTCATAATGGCGACCATCCGGATAGGTCAGGGTGCCGCGCCCATGAAAGTCGCTGTTACGGAAACCGCCGACGTATAGCATACCGTCAACTGTTGCCAGTGAGCCGTGACCGTTGAGCTGCCCCTCAGACCATTCGCCGGTCAGAATATCACCGTTGCCACGTGTGAGTGTGCCTTGGCCGTGAAACGCGCCATTCACAAAATGGCCCTCGTAACGAAGACCATCGCTGTCTTCATAGATCCCTTCGCCGGTTTTTATGCCACCTGTCCAGACGCCGTTTTGGAAATTGACGTTTGTGTAGGCTTCCAGTTCGCCCACCAGTATCAGTTCGTTGCCTGCGTCGAGAGTGACGCTTTGCTGCCAGGGCCGGAAACCGGGTTTGCTGATGGTGATGTCATAGGTGCCCGGGGCAAGTTCAAGATCCAGGCGGGTCTCGCCATAGGATTTGCCATTGATATCAACCTGATCACCTTCCACGTTTGAACGCAGGATAAGAAGGCCGGTTGTCGGGACTGGCCGCTGTTCCGGAGCGGGCTCTGCAGTATCTGGATCTGGAGTGTCGGGGGCCAGGGCCGCCGGTGGCTCGGCTGAGGCAACCACCGTGGGTTTCTCCTGGGGCTCGGCAGTGCGGAACGGCTCGGTGTTCACCGATGGCTGTGCTGATGAAACCACAGTTTCAACCGGAGGTGCCTGGACAGGCTCTGCAGCATGTTCAACCGCAAGTGCTGTAGTTGGCTCTGCAGCGGGCTCAATTAGGGGGGGTGGAGCTTCCACAATGCTCTGTTCATCCTGAACAGAGGCAAGCCCCGCCGTCACCAGAAGCATAAGAGCGAGGGCATTCAAAAACAGAAGTGGTCTGAAATCGACCATCGTGGAACCTCTTGATCCAGCATTCTACAAATTCGGAAGCGGTTTTATCTTACCCAGCGAGCGCGGAGATATGTAACCGAAAATGCCTGAACTTGGCGAGAATGCAGGCCAAATCACACTTTAGCCGGAAGTTGATCATTATTGAGCTGCTCCCAGGCCCTCATGTAGACATCGGCCTCGTATTCATAGGGCGATTTGAAGGGCGTGAGAACAAAATCGAAGATCAGAAAGAAAAAGCCGACCGACGCCCAGGCGATGGCAAGTGTACTGAGTGTTGTAGCCTGCACTTCGGGGTTGGAGTTCACGAAATCCTGGAGTACAGGAATCAGATCAGACGCGAGGACCACCGGATTGAAGCTCGACAGTACCAAGGGCACCCAGAAGGCCATGAATATGGGAAAGAAGCCGAAAGACCAGAGCAAGCGGCGCGCCAGATAGATAACGACTTCGCGCCGGAAGCGCTGCCGAACCTCCGGAGATTTACGTATGCTCTCAAGGTAACTCCGCCGCTCTGCCCAATAAGCGGCGACGTCGGGAGCCTGTGAGGCTCGTGCTGGGCCTGAAGATGTACTCATGATCCTGGGGGTTACCTTATCGCTGGGGGACGGATACAGGATAACTGATACTACGTGTTACCCTGTCATTCTCCAATTGTTTAACGACAGGATAGTTTGAATGGCTGCAGTGATCGATAACGCAACCCATCCGGCTTTTGAGAAGCTTCGCAGTCACCGGATCGATACGCTTAATCTCGATGTAGAAGAGTATCGCCACAAAAAAACCGGTGCCCGCCATCTCCATCTCGCGGCGGACAACGATGAAAACGTGTTTTTTGTGGCACTCAGAACCTTTCCGATGGATTCAACAGGCGTTGCCCATATTCTTGAGCACACGGCTTTATGCGGCAGTGAACGCTACCCGGTTCGCGATCCGTTTTTCATGATGATTCGTCGCTCACTGAACACGTTCATGAACGCGTTCACCAGCAGCGACTGGACGGCTTATCCCTTTGCGAGCATGAACCGCAAGGATTTTGACAACCTTTTGTCCGTTTACCTGGACTCGGTCTTTTTTTCCAAGCTGGATCCGCTGGATTTCGCTCAGGAAGGGCATCGGCTGGAGTTTGAAAAGCCGGATGATCCAAGTAGCGATCTGGTCTATAAGGGCGTTGTTTACAACGAGATGAAAGGTGCCATGAGTTCGGCTACCTCGCAGCTCTGGCAGAATCTGAGCAGCCATCTGTTTCCGACCACTACCTACCACTACAACAGCGGTGGTGAGCCGGATCATATTGTTGATCTGAGTTACGACGACCTTATTCGCTTTTATCGGCATCACTATCATCCCAGTAACGCGATTTTTGCCACTTACGGCAACATTCCGGCCCATGAGCACCACGAGCGGTTTGAAGAGCTCGCACTCAAGCGTTTCAACAAGCTTGATGTCGAGCTGCCCGTGCGCGATGAAAAGCGCATGTTCGCGCCGGTTCGTGTTGACCAGGGTTACGGCGTGAGTGAAGGCGAAGATGTCACCAACAAAACCCACATTGTTATGGGTTGGTTGTTGGGCCACAGCTTTGATCTGCAGGAAAACCTGGAAGGGCAGTTGTTGTCTGCCGTACTGCTGGAAAACAGCGCGTCTCCACTGATGCGTGCGCTGGAAACAACAGATATTGGCCAGGCGCCTTCACCCATGTGCGGGCTCGAAGACTCCAATCGGGAAATGACGTTTCTGTGCGGTATTGAAGGCAGTGAACCAGTGAAGCAGAGGGATCTGGAAGTACTCATTGAAAGCACGCTCGAGAAAGTGGCCGAGGAAGGCGTCAGCGAGGAGCGTCTGGAAGCCATTCTTCATCAGCTTGAATTGCACCAGCGTGAAATTGCCGGAGACAGCTTTCCCTATGGCCTTCAGCTGATCATGAGCGCGATAGCTCCCATGGTTCACGGCGGTGACCCGGTTGAGCTGCTCGATCTCGAGCCTGTTCTGGCGACCCTGCGCGAGAAAATTCGCGATCCGGAGTTCATCCCCGGCCTTATTCGTCGCAAACTGCTGGATAACCCGCACCGGGTAACGCTTACCTTGCGCCCGGACGATAAACTGGATGCGCGGCGCCAGCACGCAATCCGCGAAGCCCTGGCAAAACGCAAAGCAGAGCTCACCAGTGAAGAAATCGGGCAGATTGTCGATCGCGCGAAAGCGCTGGAAGAGCGCCAGATGCGCAAGGACGACGATTCCATCCTGCCGAAAGTGGATTTGACGGATGTTCCGCTGCAAATGCCCGAGCCTGAAGGTCGTTTTGACGGTGATATTTCGGCAACGGTTTTCGCACGAGGCACCAACGGACTGATATACGAACAGGTGGTATTGCCACTGCCGGCGCTGACTGAAGATGAGCTTTTGTTGCTCCCGTATTACAGCGCACTGATTTCGGAGGTGGGCTGCGGCGATCTGGATTACCTTCAGATGCAGGATCGGATCTCGGCAGAGTCCGGAGGTATTGGCGCCTCATTCTCTGCCAAGGGCCGCATTGATGACGTTCAGGATCTGTCTGGTTACATGATCTTTAGCGGCAAGGCATTGGCGCGGAACAGGACGGTGCTGACGAAGCTGCTACGGGACGTCTATACCAGTGCCCGCTTCGATGAAAAAGACCGTATTCGGGAAATTGTTGCCCAGATCCGCGCTCGCCGTGAACAGGCTGTAACCGGCAGTGGCCACGCGCTGGCCATGGGTGCTGCGGCTCAGGGCATGAGCCCGGGTTCCTGGCTAACCTTCCGCCTTGGTGGTCTTGCGGGAATTCGCGGCACCAAGGAGCTGGATCAGTCCCTGAAGGATCCGGTAGCGCTTGATGCGTTCTGCCAGCAATTGGCAGACCTCCACGGCAGAATTCGCGAGCAGGCGCGGGAGTTTCTGATTATTGGTGAGGAGGAGCAGCTTCCGGCATTGATCGACGACCTCAAGTCCTGCTGGCAGGGCGATGCGGGCGTTGAATCATCCCGCTGGAAGATGGAACCGGTAAGTTTCGTAACCCGCGAAGCCTGGCTGACGTCCACGCAGGTTAACTTCTGCGCCCGCGCATACAGCACGGTTCCGGTTGACCATCCCGATGCAGCGGCGCTCAGTGTGCTGGGTGGTTTTCTGCGAAATGGCTATCTGCACAGGGCCATCCGTGAGAAAGGCGGTGCCTACGGGGGCGGGGCAGCGCAGGATAGCGTGAATGGCAATTTCCGCTTTTTCTCCTATCGGGATCCTCGCCTGGCTGAAACCCTCGAAGATTTCGACAAGGCACTGGTATGGCTTCAGGAAACGAACCATGAGTATCAGGAGCTGGAAGAGTCCATTCTTGGCGTTATCGGGCAGATGGATCGCCCGCGCTCGCCAGCTGGCGCCGCGCGTCACGCCTTCCACAACAAGCTGTTCGGGCGCAGCCCTGAGCAGCGGGCACGTTTCCGTGAGCGGGTATTGTCAGTCACGCTTGATGACCTCAAGCGGGTCGCTGCAAGCTGGCTGGTGCCCGAAAAAGCCAGCACTGCCGTAGTGACAGGCCCGGATAACCGCGCTCTTGTTGAGGGACTGGGGCTGAACATTCAGGAGTTGTAGGTAGTAACAAGGCAGGCCGGTAACGCCGGTCTGCCTGTTTAGCCGCAGGCCTTTTAACGGTTCCGCTTCAAGCCGGTAGCAACCATGATGCGCGTCGCTATTTCTTCTACGGAATAGGCCGTCGTATTCAGAAACGGAATGCGTTCCCTTCGGTACATCAGCTCAATCTCTTCGATTTCGTGCATGCACTGCTGAATGGAAGAGTAGCGGGAATTTGGGCGCCGCTCATTGCGGATGGTGGCCAGCCTTTCGGGCTCAATCGTCAAACCAAAAATCTTTTCCTTGTGCGGCCGCAGTGCCTTGGGCATTTGCTGGTCTGACAAATCTTCTTCGGTAATCGGGTAGTTGGCAGCTTTAACACCATACTGGAGTGCGAGGTACAGGCAGGTTGGGGTTTTGCCGCTGCGTGACGCGCCCACCAGGATAAGATCCGCCTCATCGTAATGCCGCGTGCGCGCACCATCATCGTTATCCAGCGCAAAGTTCACCGCATGGATGCGACGCTCGTATACGCCTTCGTTGTTGATCGCATGGGATTTACCCACAGAGTAGGATGACGACGACTGCAGCTCCTTTTCCAGGGGGTTCAGGAATGTCCCGAAAATATCCACCATGAAGCCCTGAGCGTCCGATATGATTTCCCGGATGGCACCATCCAGAATGGTGTCAAAAACCAGGGGGCGGGCGTCGTCTGAGGCTGCCGCACTGTTGATGCGCTTGACCATATCCCGGGCTTTTTCAACATCATCTATATAGGGTACGGTAACCCTCTCAAATTCAATTTTCTCGAACTGGGCCAGAAGGCTGTGCCCGAGCGCTTCGGCGGTCAGGCCGGTGCCGTCGGAAATAAAGAAGGCTGTACGTTTCATGGTGTTGGTCCGGCTCCCTAGGTAAAATCCGATGGTTACAGTATCATACACGGCAAGTTCGAGACTCCGCAGTGGTTGTTATCCGCTTTTTACGCTTGCTACCGCTGGCCCGGTTTAATTCTTAGCCTTACAGATTTTAGGGAGACACGCTTTGGAAGATTACATAATCTGGTTTGATCACCTGGGAATGTCCGATGTTGACCGGGTAGGCGGCAAAAACGCTTCCCTCGGTGAAATGATCAGTAATCTCGCCAATGCAGGTGTAACTGTCCCGGGTGGTTTTGCCACCACTGCGCACGCCTACCGTGAATTTCTGGCCAAAGATGGCCTGAAAGACAAGATCGATAAACTCCTCGACGCTCTCGATATCAATGACGTGAACGAACTTGCTCGTGTAGGCGCGAAGATACGCCATTGGATTATTGATACGCCCTTCCCGGATGCCCTGGAAGTTGCGCTCAAGGAGGCCTACGGCCAAATACTCAACGGCAATGACAAGATGGCCGTTGCCGTGCGCTCTTCCGCTACGGCTGAAGATCTTCCGGATGCGTCGTTTGCCGGTCAACAGGAAACCTTTCTGAACGTAGTCGGGCTAGAGCAGGTGCGTACGTCAGTAAAGGAGGTGTTTGCCTCCCTGTTTAATGACCGCGCAATTTCCTACCGTGTTCACCATGGCTTTGATCACAAGCTTGTTGCCTTGTCTGCAGGCATCCAGAAAATGGTGCGCAGCGAAACCGCTGCAAGTGGCGTTATGTTTACGCTGGATACGGAATCGGGCTTTCGGGACGTTGTGTTTATCACCGGCTCTTATGGACTTGGCGAGACGGTTGTTCAGGGCGCCGTTAACCCTGATGAGTTTTACGTTCATAAACCCACTCTTGATGCCGGCCGGCCCGCTGTGTTGCGCCGAAATCTCGGCAGCAAAGCCATCAAAATGATTTACCACACAGAGCCTGGTGAAGGCCAACTGGTAGAGACCGTTAAAGTGGATCCGGAAGAGCGCGGTCGGTTCTGTATCTCAGACGCCGAAGTGGAAGAACTGGCCAGGCAGGCCATGATCATCGAGAAGCACTATCAGCGCCCCATGGACATTGAGTGGGCCAAAGACGGTGATGACGGCAATATCTACATTGTTCAGGCCCGCCCTGAAACGGTTAAAAGCCGGGCGTCTGCCAACGTTATGGAGCGTTACCTGCTGAACGAAACCGGCACAGTGCTGGTAGAAGGCCGCAGCATTGGTCACAAGATCGGCGCCGGCCCGGTCAAGATCATTACCAGCATCAAGGAAATGGATCGCGTGCGGGATGGCGATGTGCTGGTTACGGATATGACGGACCCTGACTGGGAGCCCGTTATGAAGCGCGCCTCCGCGATTATCACAGACCGCGGTGGCCGTACCTGTCACGCAGCTATCATTGCTCGCGAACTGGGCATTCCTGCCGTCGTGGGCTGTGGTGACGCAACGGAAGTGCTGAGTGATGGCCAGGAAGTCACTGTCTCCTGTGCGGAAGGTGACACCGGGCTGATCTACGAAGGCGCTCTGGATTTCGAACTGCGTGAAAATACCGTGGACTCCATGCCCAATATCCCGTTCAAGATCATGATGAACGTGGGTAACCCGGATCGTGCTTTTGATTTCCAGTCGCTGCCCAATGAAGGGGTTGGCCTGGCACGCCTCGAATTCATTATTAACCGCATGATTGGTGTGCACCCCAAGGCCCTTCTGAACTTTGAGGGCCTGCCCAGGGATATCAAGCAGACCGTAGAGAAACGCATCTCCGGTTACAGCTCACCGGTTGATTTCTACGTGGACAAGCTGGTCGAAGGCATCTCTACCCTGGCCGCCGCGTTTTGGCCCAAGAAGGTCATCGTGCGTTTGTCTGACTTCAAATCCAATGAGTACGCCAACCTGATTGGCGGTACTCTGTATGAGCCCGATGAAGAAAACCCGATGCTGGGCTTCCGGGGCGCGTCGCGTTATATCTCGGAAACTTTCCGCGACTGTTTTGAACTGGAATGCCGTGCGCTCAGAAAAGTACGCGATGTGATGGGCCTGACCAATGTAGAGGTTATGGTGCCTTTTGTTCGCACCGTAGGCGAAGCAGAGCAGGTGGTCAGATTGCTGGCTGAGAACGGCCTCAAACGTGGTGAGAATGGTCTGCGTGTGATCATGATGTGCGAGCTGCCGGGCAACGCGCTGCTGGCAGAGCAGTTCCTTGAGCACTTTGATGGTTTCTCCATCGGTTCAAACGATTTGACCCAGCTGACTCTCGGTCTGGATCGGGACTCGGGCATTATTGCGCACCTGTTCGATGAGCGTGACGATGCGGTCAAGATACTGTTGTCTAACGCCATTCAGGCATGCAAGAAGGCAGGCAAGTACATCGGGATTTGTGGCCAGGGTCCGTCCGACCATCCGGATCTTGCCAAATGGCTGATGGATCAGGGTATCGATACTGTATCCCTTAATCCGGATTCGGTGCTGGATACCTGGTTCTTCCTGGCCGACGAAAAAATCGACTGAGTTTACTTCTGTGCGTAAGGAGAGCGATAAGGTGACAACGATTATTACCCCCGATTTGTGTGATGAGTTTCCGGAAGTCGAAGTGGTCGCACCCGGCTTTAATAACTATGGCGGAGTAAAAGCTTTCGGTGGCGAGATCGTCACCGTAAAGTGCTTTGAGGACAACTCTGTGGTGAAGGAGCAGGTTGGCCTGCCAGGCAAAGGCCGCGTGATGGTGGTTGACGGTGGCGGTTCCATGCGCCACGCGCTGCTGGGCGACATGCTCGCTGAAAAAGCGGCCAGTAATGGTTGGGCAGGGTTGATCATCTACGGCTGCGTGCGGGATGTTGACGAGATCGGCAAAACAGATCTGGGGGTTCAGGCGCTGGCTACCTATCCTCGGAAAAGTGAAAAGCGCGGCCTGGGCGACCTGGATGTGCCCGTAATGTTCCACGGCGTAACTTTCCGCCCTGGCCACTACGTTTACGCTGACAACAACGGCATCGTTGTGTCAGAAAAGCCCCTGGTTTAGCTAGTGACCTAACTAATGCCAAGGGGTAGGAGACTAGCGGGTGACTTCGCTGATGTTGGTTCCCAGCAAGAAGCCGTCGCCCTCCGGTTCACACCGGATTACCTCACAAATGGTCTCCAGCGGAGGGAACTGATCACTGCTCGGGTGCAGCACCGTGGTCAGTTCTTCTCCAACCATCACCGGATTTCTCACAACCAGTTGCATGCCCGTTGCACTGAGATCCTTGCAGGTACCTGAAAAGGTATTTCCCTTGCTGTCAGTAATCTCGATTTCTGATTCAACCTGCATGCGATGAAAATCGCGCTTCTCCGAATAGTCCTTCATAATATTCACGCCCAGTTATCGGTTTTTCTTGTGGGTTTGAGCATCGGAATCACCAAAGCAAGAAGCACCCCTCCGAGTACGAGGCCAGCGCCTACCAACATGAAATCAGACTCTTTGCCGGCTTCCAGGCGCTCGTTCTCCGCGGTCAGCACTTCCAGGTCATTGCGCAGTTTCTGATTTTCGCCCAGTAACTCACCGTTCCGACGCTTCAGATTAATTGAATCTGAAGCAATATTCTTAATACGCCTGAGCTCTTGCTGCAACTCTTCTGAGCGGGCAGACAGCGAAGATTCTGCGTTACTCAGGGAATCACGTTCGCTGGAGACTTCGTTCAACTGCGCTTTCAAAGAGGATAGCTCAGTTTGGGCCTGCTCAAGCTGTCGGCTTACGGTTTTCAGCCGATCTGCTGCAATTGGGGTATCACTGAGGTACTGACTGGAAACCCAGCCGTCATTACCTTTTGGCGTGCGGACGCGGGTATAGCCTGAATCTGACGTTTCAATAACTTCCAGTGCGGTGCCACTGGGAACTGCATTTTCGATAATACGAAACTGGGAGCCGGCGCCAGATCGCACTGGAAGATAGAGCTGATCATCAACCCAGGCAGTTTTTGCCTGAGCCGTAGCTATGGAAGACAGTATAAATAGCGCACTGATGGCAAGGCGAAAAAGCGTCACTGGCAAGATTCCCACGGTGTTCAAGTTAAAATGCAGTTTTAAAAGTATGTTGTTATCAAAGCCGCAATTCTGTCACAGATCTTCGACCGTTCAAGCGAGCTGTCATTACAATAAGCTCATGGAGCGATTCCAGATGTGTCAGGGCAACACGATTTTGAACGGTTTAACGATAACTTTTTGATAAACACCCGCATCCATGTAGGGGTCACTGTCAGCCCAGGCCTGAGCCGCGCCCAAGGAATCGAACTCGGCAATTACAAGGCTGCCCGAGAAACCTGCATCTCCCGGGTCATTTGTATCGACAGCGGGGTGAGGCCCCGCTACTAAAAGCCGGCCTTCCGCCTTCAGTTGCTGCAGCCTCTCAACGTGTGCGGGCCTCGCTGTCTGGCGCAGAGGCAGGCTATTATCGACATCTTCACTGATAATGGCGTAGTACATGCTGGTCTCCGGTTCCATGGAGGAACTTGTTAAATAATGCATGGAATGGCTGGTACACTGTATTGCCACTCATTTCATCGGGAATTTTTGTGACTATACCGCAAGACCCTGTTTTGTGCATTGATCTGCATTGTCACAGCACCGCTTCAGACGGGGCGCTCACGCCAACTGAACTGGTGGTCCGTGCCGCAGAGAAAACGGTTACGCATCTTGCCCTGACAGATCACGATACGGTACGTGGTTTTGCCGAGGCTCAGAGCGCCGCGAAAGCGAACGGTATCGTGCTGATTTCAGGGATTGAGCTTTCATGTTTATGGCGCAGCCACACAATACACATCGTAGGTCTGGATTTTGACATAGACAACACGGATTTCCTTGCCGCATTGGAGCAGCAGAATCGCAACCGTTGGGCGAGGGCGGCCATGATCGCCGAGCGCCTGAGCAAGCTTGCTGTTCCGGATTTGCTTGAACGCGCCACAGCTGAATCCGGAGGCGATGTTCCCGGGCGACCGCACTTTGCCAAGGTGATGGTTGAAGCGGGTGTCGTGAAGAACGTTGCGCAGGCGTTCAAACGTTATCTGGGTAGCGGAAAGGCCGGTGATGTTAAGGCGTACTGGCCGGAGTTGCAGGAGGTCGTGCAATGGATCAATTCCGCCGGCGGGCTTGCGGTGCTTGCTCATCCCCGAAAATACCAGTTAACGGCAACAAAACTTCGCGACCTTACGGCTGACTTTCGTCGTGCTGGCGGTCAAGCCATCGAAGTGTCTACGTCTGGACAATCCAGTGGGGATTTGGGGTTTCTGGCTGAGCTTTGCGTGCGGGAGAGGATGCTGGCATCACAGGGCAGTGATTTTCACTTTCCCGGCGCGCCTTGGTGTGAGCTGGGTCGTATCATGAAAATGCCAGACGGGCTGGAGCCAGTCTGGCATCATTTCAGGCAGGTGCCAGGTGTTGGCGCACCGGTTTAATCCGGTGCGTGGAACAGTAGATAGAGGTCTGTCAGGGAGTCGGGGATAGCATCGGCCATCTGACGTGACAGCTTTTCGCTGTTGCGAACGTTCTGGAAGTCTTCGTCGTCAAACAGGCCCGACAGCGTCAGCATGGGCACCATCAGATCGGCGGTCTCATCCTCGCTGGCAGCATCCAGCCACTCATCTTCATTCTCCATAAACGTATCCACGAAGCCCGCACACCAATTCTCAAGCGCGTTCATCGGATCGCCGTCTTCCGGCTCTGGAAGCTCCAGAGCCTGACCCATATCGAGTGCCCTGGCCATATCTCCCGCCAGCTGCGTGACGCACTGACGAAAGGTTTCCGGAATTCCACCGCCGGGTGTCTCATCGGTTCCGGTAACAAGGCGGAAGACAGTTTCTACGCTCAGTCTGGCCGGCCCGACGACGCTGGCGCACACTGCGCCGTGAAAGCCGAAAAAGTCCAGAGCATCGTCGCCCCAAGGTTCGGCGAACAGGATATCTTCCAGCGCTTCAATGTCGGAATTGGACAGCATGTGTTAGTTACCCCCCGATTTTTTGGCTTCTTCTGCCGCTCGCTGGCGTTTACGAACTTCACGGGGGTCGTTGTAAGCGCGCCCGGGTGTTACTGAAACGCCGGTTTTTTCCGCAGGTTCTTTTGCAGACACGGGCACCGCTTTATCTGGTGTGGCTTCGGCATTCTCTGCGGGCGCTTCTGCTGCGGTCTTTTCCGCTGCTGCAGACTTGCTCCGGCTCCTTGCGGGCGTGGCTCTGGGCTTCCTGGCAGGAGGTGCTTTGTTCTCACCGTCAGATGAGCTCGCACCCGCGTCTGCGTTTGCCGCCGGTTTTTCATCCTCTTTGGCTGAGGGCGCGCCGCGCTCTGCTTTTTCTGCCGGTTTTTCAGCTGCAGCTGAGGGTTCTTTCGCTTCTGTCGCTGCGGGCTTTTTAACCTCTGCTGTTGATGGCTCTTTGACCGCTGCTGATGGCTCCTTCACCGCTGCTGATGGCTCTTTGCCGTCTGCTACGGGCAGTTCACTATCTTTGGAAGCAGATGCTGCTCTGCTCGCTTCGGCGGATGATTTGCTGCTTGATACAGCCTCACTGGTTTGTGCAGCCGGCTTCGGGCTGGCATCAGCTGTGGTTTCTTTAGCTGGCTGAGCCTCAGCAGTGACTGCTTCGCCCGGTGCCGCTTTGGGCTTGGCTTTGACTGCGGGAGCTTCTGCCTTTGCAGCTGCATCTGTGGTAGCCGAGTCGGGTTTTTGAGCCTGCGGATCTGCCTGAGCTTCAGGTGCCGGGGCAGCGTCAGCGACGGGTTGCGACTTTTGAGCAGGCTTGGCATCAGAGGCAGCCTTTTGCTCCGACTGCTTCGGCTCGTTTTGCTTCGCTACAGGTGCCTTCGAAGCAGCCTGGTGTGCACTCTTTTCGGTTGCAGTCGAGGCATTCAGGTCCGTGGTGTCGTTGCCCGCTTCCGGCTGAGTATCTTTCTGATGTTTCTCATTACGAGCGCTCTTGCGAGCTGCCGGACTGGAAGCGGGAGCCTCGGAAGAAGAACCATCCCGGTTACGTGTCCGGCGCGGTTTGCGGCGGCTGTCATCAGAGCCGGATTTTTCAGCGGCAGGCGCCTTTTGTGGAGATTCCTGCTGATTCGCATCCTTCTGGTCGCCGTTGTTTTTGGCGTCACGCTGAGGACGGTTTCGGTTCTGACCGCGGCTTTGGTTGTCTCTGCGATTATCCCGACGGTTATCGTCATTGCGGTTGTCGGCACCTTTGTTCTCGGCGCTCTTGTCCGCATTTTTGTCGGCAGCCTGACGGCTCTGGTTAGGACGATTCTGGTCGTCATTCCGGTTGCGGCCCCGTGAACGGGTATCGTCACCACCAGTCTTCTGGTTGTTGCTCTGGCGACGCTCGTTGCTGTTGCGGTTATTGCTACCGGAGCCTTGACCATCACGCGCGACGCGGGTTTTACGGCGATCCTGACGTACCTGGTTGCGCTGGTCACCGCGGCTGGTCGTCTCTGTGCTTGCGCTGTCGCGGGTTTTGGTCGGCTGCGCTTCATCGTCACTGAAGAAGCAGGCAATCTTGCGGCCAATTCTACGGAACAGGCCATCGTCCTGTTCTGCGGGAGCTGCTTCAGTGGTTTCGACAGATTTGGCAGTCGGCGCCGATGTGCTTGGGCGGATAGCCCGGACTGCAGCCTGCTCTCGGACCGGCTTTTCAGCCGCGGGCGCTTCAAACACATCTTCCTCACGCTCGCTGTATTCTTGCGCTACCTGATGGCTGGAGATATGTTCGGGAGTGGTTTCATCATCCCGCATACGCAGGATTTCGAAGTGCGGCGTTTCCATGTGGGGTACTGGCACAACAACAACGCTGACTTCCTGGCGCGCTTCAATGTCGGCAAGCTGTTTGCGTTTTTCGTTCAGCAGGAAAGTGGCGACTGACACAGGTACGATGGCACGCACTTCGCCCGTCTTTTCCTTGGACGACTCTTCGTAGATCAGGCGCATGATACTCAGCGCCAGGGACTCGATACCACGGATCGTGCCTTGGCCTTCACAGCGCGGGCACACTTCGCTGCGGGTTTCACCCAGCGAGGGCCTTAGCCGCTGACGGGACATTTCGAGCAAGCCGAAACGCGAAATCTTGCCAACCTGAACCCGTGCCCGGTCGATTTCCAGAGCTTCGCGCATTTTCTGCTCAACTTCGCGCTGGTGTCTGGCGGGGGTCATGTCGATAAAGTCGATTACAATCAGACCGCCCATGTCTCGCAGGCGCAACTGGCGTGCGATTTCTTCTGCCGCTTCCAGGTTGGTCTGGAACGCAGTTTCCTCGATATCCTGGCCTTTGGTGGCACGGGATGAGTTGATGTCGATGGACACCAGCGCCTCAGTAGGATCAATAACAATAGAGCCGCCAGAGGGGAGTCTGACTTCCCGCTGGAAGGCAGTCTCGATCTGGCCCTCAATCTGGTATCGACTGAATAGGGGGATTTCGTCTTTGTAGAGCTTGATCTTGTTCTCAAACGTCGGCATTACGGCACGGACGAAGTTCAGTACGTCCTCATAAACGCCTTCCGAATCGATCAGTACCTCTCCAATATCCTGGCGCAGGTAGTCACGAACGGCACGAATGATAACGTTGCTTTCCTGATGGATCAGGAAAGGCGCTTTGCGCTCGCCGGCTGCCTGGGTAATCGCTTCCCAGAACTGAACCAGGTAGTCGAGATCCCATTGTAATTCTTCAGTCGTGCGGCCGATACCAGCGGTGCGCACAATGATGCCCATGGACTTGGGCACCTGAACGCTATTCATGGCTTCTTTGAGTTGAGCCCTTTCTTCGCCCTCAATGCGGCGTGAAATGCCGCCTGCCCGGGGGTTATTGGGCATCAGAACGAGGTAGCGACCGGCAAGGGAAATAAATGTAGTGAGGGCGGCGCCTTTGTTGCCGCGCTCTTCCTTGTCGACCTGGACGATGACTTCCTGGCCTTCCGCAACGACTTCCTTGATGTTGACTTTCCCTTCGATCTGGCCCGGAGACTTTTTGAAGTAGTCCCTGGAAATCTCCTTCAGAGGGAGAAAACCATGGCGATCGGCACCGAAATCAACAAAGGCAGCTTCCAGACTCGGCTCTACACGGGTAATGCGCCCTTTGTAGATGTTGGCTTTTTTCTGCTCGCGGGAGCTGGATTCAATATCGAGGTCGAACAGGCGCTGGCCGTCAACCAGGGCGACGCGCAACTCTTCAGGGTGAGTTGCATTGATAAGCATTCTTTTCATGGAAAGGGGATTTTCCTGTCGTTTAATTTTGACAGAAAACCGAAGGGCGTCGCATCTGCGAAGCAGGACGTGCGTGCCGCAGGCCCCGTTAAATCAGGGGCAGAGCGGCGGACAGACAAATCATGCCCTGTCGGGGTATGATCCTGTTGATCTGAGACCACCGCCGACATCCCGCCGGCCTTCCGGCAGAGGGGTGTCGTGTAGGGTTCGTGTCTGTTGGCGCATATAATCCGTTTTCAGGTTCACACAAGTGCCTGGGTCTCACGTCTTATTCGTAAGCTGGACGGCCCGGCCTTGCGTGGCAGTGATTCTTCGCGATTTCGCCCGGCGGTTTTCCGCACGGTTACAGTTTTTCCGGTGTCAGTTAGCCGTTTTTTTACGGGTTTACCCTGGCACTGCGGAGGCATTTCTTGCGCCGGGCCCGATAGTGATTGGGCGTTCGGCGTTCAAACTCTTGAATAGTGTCGGTATACTTCTGCCGCTCCGGCTTCTGACTCAAGTTGGTCAGGCCGTAGACAAACGACAGATCACGCCGGAATATAACAGTATTCAGGGAGTCGTTCAATCCCGCCCGTATCGCCAGCTCCACCACCCGTTAAAGGAACCTTATGTCCCGTAAATCTGCTACCGGAAAGCCCACCAGCGCCAGGGTCAGAAAGCCGGTGTCACGCCCAGGCAACGGCGCCGAATCAAGGCAGGCGGGTGGCGGGCGAGAAGCTGTCCAGCAGGGGGTTCTTTGGGTAACTGTTGATGAGGATAATCATGGACAGCGGCTGGATAACTTTCTGCTGGCGCAGCTTCGCGGTGTGCCCAGGAGTATTATCTATCGCATCGTCCGGAAGGGCGAAGTGAGAGTGAACAAGGGTAGGGTGAAGCCCGATACGCGCCTTGCGACGGGCGACCAAGTGCGCATTCCGCCGGTTATTCGTAAGGAGAAAGCCCCCCAAGCGGCGCCTGGGAGCAGGATTCAAGGTGTGGTGGAGGCGGCGGTCGTATTTGAAAACGATCAGATGCTGGTGGTCAACAAGCCATCCGGTATTGCGGTGCATGGTGGCAGCGGTCTCAGCTTTGGTCTGATTGAGGTGCTGCGCGCGGCCCGCCCGGAGGCGAAGTTCCTTGAGTTGGTGCACCGTCTGGACAGGGATACCTCTGGGCTTGTCATGATTGCCAAAAAGCGGTCGGCGCTGCGCTATTTGCAGGATGAACTCAGACAGAGACGCATTCGCAAGCAATACCATGCCTTGGTGGCGGGGAGTTGGCCCAATAAGCTTGGCCGGGTTGATGAGCCTTTGTTGCGCTATGAAATGCCCAATGGAGAGCGCAGAGTAAAGGTGGATGAAGCCGGCAAAGCGTCGCTGACCACCTTTCGCTGCCTTGCGCGCTTCAGCGGCTACAGCCTGGTGGAGGCGTCACCGGTTACTGGTCGTACCCATCAGATTCGCGTTCATAGTGCCTGCGCTGGTCATCCGATAGCGGGGGATGACAAGTATATGGATGATGTAAGTCTGAAAGCATTCCGGTCTGTTGGCGGTCAGCGGCTGATGCTGCACGCCCGGGCTCTTGAGCTCTTGCTGCCTGTGACCGGGGAGGCAGTTCGGTTCGAGGCCCCTTATGATGATGTATTCAGTCACGTGCTGAGCAAACTCGAAGTGCGTGCAACGGGAGCAGGTTGATGGACGTTAAAATTGTAATTTTTGATTGGGACGGAACCCTTGTGGATTCCGTAGACCACATTGCGGACAGCCTGCATCAGGCTGCCACCGAGTTGGGTTATCCCGCGCTGGAGCGGGAAGCATACCGTGACATCATAGGCCTGGGCATGGTCGAGGCCCTGGAAAGGCTCTATCCGGGTATCAGTCGCGAAGAAATGACCACCATCCGGGAGGGGTACGGGAATTATTTCTTCCGTAAGGTCACGACGCCCCAGAATATATTTGACGGTATGGCTGATGTCGTCGCAGATCTTCGATGCGCTGGCCGCGGATGCTCTGTGGCCACGGGTAAAAGCCGCAGAGGTCTCGAATCGGCGCTTGTTTCGAGCGGACTTGGCACACATTTCGATATCACTCGCTGTGCCGATGAGACCCGATCCAAGCCTGACCCGCGTATGCTTGAAGAGATATTGCAGTTTTATGGGGTGGAGCCTTCAGAGGCCGTTATGATTGGCGATACCCGTTATGATCTCGAAATGGCGCAGCGCATTGGTATGCCATCCATAGGTGTTGAATGGGGTGTGCATAAGCGTGATGTGCTCGGAGGCTACGCGCCCCATGCCATTGTAGATTCTGTTCCGGACCTTCGCAGCGTGCTCGGTCTGTAAAACAAATTTGTGTGTTTTCATTTCTGACAGGATAGATGCATGAGTGAGTGGGATTCCGATAAGACTCCAGAATGGGGTGATAAATCTGCAGAGCCTCGTTCGGGGCGAAATCAACCGCGTTTGCCGCCCGAATCGGGTCGTGATTGGAGATTGATTGAGAAGCTGGTTATGTCGCTGCAATCTGAGCAGCGCAAGAGCCGCCGCTGGGGGATCTTTTTCAAGCTTCTTACATTTGCCTATTTGTTCTTTCTGCTGGCGATTGTCTGGACTCCGTTTGGAGACAGTCTCGATGCAACGACCGGGAAACACACTGCGGTGGTGGAGGTAAATGGTCCGATTGCTGCAGACGAGCTCGCCAGCGCCGACAACATTGTTGGCTCTCTGCGGTCAGCGTTCGAGCAAGAGAATGCGGTAGCGATTATCCTGCGTATTAATAGTCCTGGCGGCAGTCCGGTGCAATCCGGATATATTTATGATGAGATCAAACGGCTGCGGGAGGAGTACCCGGAAAAGAAAGTTTATGCTGTGATCTCGGATATTGGAGCATCGGGCGCCTACTACATAGCGGCTGCAGCTGATGAGATCTATGCAAACCGGGCCAGTCTCGTGGGGTCAATCGGTGTTGTGGCCGGTGGTTTCGGATTTACCGGTGTCATGGACAAGCTGGGCGTTGAACGCAGGCTTTACACGGCCGGTGACAACAAGGCCTTTCTGGATCCATTCTCACCCGAGCAGGAACAGGAAGTGGCGTTTTGGCAAGACGTGCTGGAGAGTACCCATCAGCAGTTCATAGAAGCCGTAAGGAAAGGTCGTGGTGATCGCCTGGCTGATGACGAGCGCTTGTTCAGCGGCTTGATTTGGAGTGGCGAGCAGGCGCTGGAGCTAGGTCTTATTGACGGGCTTGGCAGTACCTCCCATGTGGCAAGGCAGATTGTGGGTCAGGAAGATCTGATTGACTATAGCCATCGCAAAGGGCCGCTGCGCGACCTTGTTGATCAGCTTGGAGTGTCCGTTGGTCAGGGCGTTGTCGGGCAGTTGGTAGAGTCCCGCCTGGAATTGCGATAGGGGCAAGGCATACACGAGCAGTTATGGTTCGAGAAGTGGGTTTCTGTCCCATCTCGTTAGCATGTCGGTCAGGGCGATCAAGGGCAGGCCGATCAAGCTGTTCGGATCCCGACCTTGTAGCTCACGAAAAAGCGTGATGCCCAGGCCTTCCATCTTGAAGCTGCCGGCACAGTCATAGGGCGCTTCTTTGCGGAGATAGGCGTCGATTTCTTCTGCGGACAGGTCCCGGAAATGAGCGGTAAATTGCTCACAGTGGGTTTGCAGCGTTCCGGAGCTGGCGTCCAACAGAGCGAGCCCGGTCAGAAAGATAACGCTTTGACCGCTGCTTCTGGCCAGCTGTTCGTAAGCGTTTTGGTAGTTTCCGGGTTTACTTAACCGTGTGCCGTCAGGCAAGGCAGCCACCTGGTCTGAGCCGATTATCCAGTGATCCGGGTACATGGGTGCCAGAGCTCGGGCTTTCGACTCGGCCAGACGTAAGGCGAGGTCGACCGGAGGCTCTCCTGCGATGGGTGATTCGTCAATGTCCGGGCTGGCGCTGGAGAACGGTAGCCCGAGCCTTGCCAGCAATTCGTGGCGATACCTTGATGACGAAGCCAAAAGCAGGGGTTTTACGGGCATGATGTCGTTCCTTTCGGTGTTTGTGCGCCACTTTTCAGTGCGAGTATCGTAGAATACACCTACGGAAACCGGAACCCTCAGTCAAAACCCTACGAAGTCTTTGACAGCAGCGAGCTTGGCCCCTAGAATTGCGCGCCTATGTCAAACGCGTCAAATGCAGAATTGCCAAAAATTGTCGACCCTTACCGGTTGGCGGAGCACGACGGCGTGCTGGAGGGAGAAATTCCTCTCAGTGGGTTGTCTCGTTTCCGTGAAGCTGTTTTGGGGTTCGAGAAAGATGCCGTATGTTGCGTGACGTTGTCCTTTTATCAGGATGGCGAGCGTCGTCGCATCGTCTCTGGTGAGCTGAAGGCTCCGGTTAAGCTGGAGTGTCAGCGTTGCATGGAGCCCATGGATTCTGTGCTGACCTCCCGATTTGTACTTGGGTTGGTCACCAGCGATGCGCAGGCCGAGCGGTTGCCAAAGGATCTCGAACCGTTTCAAACTGAAGATTTCAGTGCGAATCTCTGGTCCATGGCGGAGGATGAGCTGTTGCTGGTTTTGCCTCCATATCCGCTGCATGACCGGAGTGAATGTCCGGCAAAGGAAGAACTGGAAGCATACGAACCAGGCAGTTCTTCGGCCGTATCAGAGAAAAAACCGGGGGATAACCCGTTCAGCGTGCTGGCGGGCCTCGGAAAAACAAAGCATTAATGCGAGCGTGGGCATCTATATTGAAGCCGGCGCAATCAAACGAACATATGTTACGTGTAACGATATTCAAGTAAGTTACGTTAACAGGTCAGGAGTATAACCATGGCTGTACAGAAGAACCGTAAGACCCGTTCCAAGCGTGGCATGCGCCGTGCCCACGATGCTCTGAGCCCTGCAGCTCTGAGCACTGATTCAACAACTGGTGAAGTTCATCGCCGCCACCACGTGTCTCCGGACGGATTCTACCGTGGTAAGCAGGTAATTGAAGCCAACGACGAGTAAGCTCGTTGCACAGCCGCACCAACATCAATCGAATGGGCGAACGGTGAAGCCGGTCACTATAGCGATTGATGCCATGAGTGGCGATCGGGGGCCTTCAGTGGTCGCCGCCGCGGCCCTCGAAGCGGTGCGCGAAAATAAAGCCTTGAGTTTCATTCTGGTGGGTATTCGGAGTGAACTTGAGGCTTTTTTGCCTGATGGGCATCCGCGAATTCAAATTGTGGAAGCTGCGGATGTTGTCCGCATGAACGAACGTCCCTCTCATGCGCTGCGCCACAAGAAAAACTCCTCCATGGCCATTGCTCTGGCCCTGGTTCGTGATGGTGAGGCTCAGGGGTGTGTCAGCGCGGGAAATACCGGGGCCCTGATGGCTTTTGGGCGCTCCATCATCCGCATGTATCCGGGCATAGAGCGCCCCGCCATTGCCAAGCTGATTCCCTCGCTTCGAGGGCGGTGTCATGTTCTGGATCTTGGCGCCAATGTCGATTCCAGTGCGGAAAATCTTTATCAGTATGCTCTGATGGGATCGCTCATGGCTTCAGCAATCTGTAGCCAGGGGGAGCCGCGAGTCGCGCTGCTGAATGTGGGTGAAGAGGAAATCAAAGGCAACGAGCAGGTACGTCTCGCGTCCCACATGCTCGCTCAGTGCGACTCTATTAACTACATCGGCTACGTGGAGGGGAGCGATCTGTTCCGGGACGTTGCCGATGTGGTGGTGTGTGACGGTTTTGTGGGTAATATTGCGCTTAAAACCGGAGAGGGCGTTGCGGGTCTGCTTATTGAGCTCTTGGAGCAGGCGTTCACCCGCACGCTTTATGGTCGTTTTGTGGGCCTTCTTGCCCGCCCTATTATCGGGCGCCTGCTTCGCCTGATGGACCCGTCTCGTCACAATGGTGCCAGCCTGCTAGGTCTGCAGGGCGTGGTTATCAAAAGCCATGGTAACGCCAATGAGCGCGCCATGCTTGCTGCTATTCGGCAGGCTGTGCGCGAAGTTGAGCTGGAAGTGCCAAGGCGCATCAATGAGCGTCTTGATGATCTGATGCTCTGACCAGTCAAGGCTGGAGTAGCTTGTCATTGGTACGGCTTACTCGCGCAAAATCCGTCGAGCTTGTACTATTGGCTAATCTCCTGAAACCTCCAATGACGATAAGATCCCGCTTATGAAATCAGCCTTTATCTTTCCCGGACAGGGTTCCCAGTCAGTTGGCATGCTTTCCGAGGCTGCTGTGACTTGGCCCATGATCAACAAAACCTTCGCCGAGGCTTCCAATGTGCTTGGTTACGATCTCTGGCATTTGTGTCAGAAAGGCCCGGCAGAAGAGCTTAATCAGACGATGGTCACCCAGCCGGCAATGCTGACCGCCAGCATCGCGCTGTGGCGCCAGTGGTTGGTGTCAGGCGGCCCAAAGCCCGATTATCTGGCGGGGCATAGCCTGGGTGAGTACAGTGCGCTCGTCGCCGCTGAAAGCCTCGATTTCGTTGAAGCTGTTAAGCTTGTCCGCTTGCGTGGCGAGCTTATGCAGGAAGCCGTGCCCTCTGGAGAAGGTAAGATGGCTGCCATTCTGGGTCTTGAGGATGCAGATGTTGTGGCCGCCTGTGAAGAGGCTGCTAATGGTGATGTTGTTGCAGCGGTGAATTTCAATGCCCCTGGCCAGGTAGTGATTGCCGGAGCCGCTGCTGCCGTTGACCGCGCTATCGAGGCTTGTAAGGCAAAAGGTGCCCGTAAAGCCATGCTTCTGCCTGTCAGTGTTCCCTCCCATTGCGCCCTGATGAAAGGTGCTGCCGAGGAACTGGGTCAGGCGCTTGACGAAGTTCGCTTTAACGATGCGCTCACTCCGGTTATACAGAATGTTAACGCTGCAGCAGAGACAGATTCGGCTACACTGAAAGCCAATCTTCTTGAACAGCTTTATTCGCCGGTATTGTGGGCGGACTCAGTTCGTACACTGGTCGGTCGCGACGTCACCGTTGCCATAGAGTGTGGCACGGGTAAAGTACTTGCAGGGCTGGCCAAGCGGATCGACCGGGGACTTTCAGTTCACGGGATCGAAGACCCGCAGGCACTAACAGCAGCCATTGCGGCATTTGAACCGTCTTGAAAACGTCTTGAAGAAAGGGAGTTGCGCATGTCTCTGGAAGGTAAAACAGCACTGGTAACCGGTGCTACCCGAGGAATCGGAAAAGCCATCGCGCTGGCCCTCGCAGAACAGGGTGCAGAGGTTGTGGGTACTGCGACCAGTGCGGATGGTGCGGCAACCATCACCGATAGCCTTCAGGCCGCGGGCGTGAGCGGTTATGGTATTGTGATGAACGTGGCCGATCCTGAAAGCATCGAAGCGGGTCTGAAAGAGATAACTGAGAAATCCGGTGCGCCTCTGATTCTGGTCAATAACGCTGGCATAACCCGTGATAACCTTCTGATGCGTTTGAAAGATGACGATTGGGCTTCTGTGCTCGAAACTAACCTTTCAAGTGTGTACCGTACGAGCAAGGCTGTTTTGCGAGGTATGGCAAAGGCTCGGTGGGGTCGCGTTATAAACGTCAGCTCCGTAGTTGCCAGTATGGGCAATCCCGGTCAGGCGAACTATTGCGCTGCCAAGGCCGGTGTAGAGGGCTTTACTCGCAGCCTGGCCAAGGAAATGTCGAATCGGGGTATCACAGCGAACTGTGTTGCACCCGGGTTTATCGACACAGATATGACAAAAAAACTGGACGACAGGCAGCGTGAAGCTATGCTGGGAATAATACCTGCGGGTCGTCTGGGGCAGCCGGAAGAAGTGGCGGCTCTGGTTGCTTTTCTGGCGTCGGATATTGCCGGCTATGTGACTGGAGAAACCATTCATGTAAACGGCGGAATGTACATGGGATAAGCCCCAATTCGGGGCTCGTGCGCAACCCCTTGTCGCACAACATGTTTAACCGGATCCCTGCTTGTTTGCAGGTAGGGTTTACACTAAACTGGCAGCACTTGAGTTGCTTGGTTGATACACAAAGTGAGGACATTATGAGTACAGTTGAAGAGCGCGTGAAGAAGATTGTTTGTGAACAGTTGGGCGTAAAAGAGTCCGAAGTTCAGAACTCATCTTCTTTTGTAGAGGATCTTGGCGCTGACTCACTGGACACCGTTGAGCTGGTCATGGCACTGGAAGAGGAATTTGAAACCGAAATTCCTGATGAAGAAGCCGAAAAGCTTGCCAGTGTTCAGGACGCGATCGACTACATCGTCGCGCATACCTGATACTCTGCATTTAAGTAAGCCAGGCAAAAAGCCGTCCTTGTCATTGTACGAGGGACGGCTTTTTTATTGCCTGAGAATTACCCATGCTTCGGGTGTATTCAGCAATAACGACAGATGAATGATCAGGTGGACGTGTTTATGAGTAAGCGACGGGTGGTTATCACTGGTATGGGAATGTTGTCGCCTCTGGGAAATGACGTTGCGTCTTCCTGGGAAGGTATTTGCGCGGGCCGCAGTGGCATCGGTATGATCGACCGCTTTGATGCATCCGAGTACAACACCCGCATTGGTGGAGCGATCAAGGATCTGGACCTCGAGTCTTACCTGTCTCCGAAAGAATCCAGAAAACTGGACGCGTTTATTCACTACGGATTGATTGCGGCTCAGCAAGCGGTCGATGACAGCGGGCTCGCAGAATACGATGAGCTGGACCTTGACCGAGCCGGCATCGCAATAGGTTCAGGCATTGGTGGCCTGGAGTATATTGAGAAAAGCGTGCTGGCGATGGACAAATCTGGCCCGCGTAAAGTGTCGCCGTTCTTTGTTCCAGCCTCAGTGATTAACATGATTTCCGGTAATGCCGCGATTCGGTTTGGTTACCGGGGGCCAAATATTGCGATTGTTACCGCCTGCACGACAGGCACTCATAATATAGGCTATGCCGCCCGCACTATTGCCTATGGCGATGCGGATGTGATGCTTGCCGGTGGCTCCGAAATGGCGACAACGCGAACAGGTATTGCGGCTTTTGCATCGGCCCGTGCGCTTTCAACCCGCAATGATGAGCCGGAGAAGGCCAGCCGTCCATGGGATCGGGACAGGGACGGTTTTGTACTCAGCGATGGCGCCGGAGTTGTGGTGCTGGAAGAGCTGGAACACGCAATAAAGCGCGGTGCAACCATCTACGGTGAGTTGGTCGGCTTTGGCATGAGTGATGATGCTCACCACATAACAGCGCCGCCAGAAGATGGGGAGGGTGCTGCGCGCTCCATGACCAACGCGCTACGTGACGCAGGCCTGGAGCCGGAAGATGTTGATTACATCAATGCCCATGGCACCTCGACGCAGGTAGGTGATGTAGCGGAGATTGCCGCGGCCAAGCGGGTCTTTGGCGCTCACGCAAGTCAGTTAGCCATGAGCAGTACGAAATCCATGACTGGGCACTTGCTGGGCGCTGCTGGTGCGGTGGAGGCCATCTTTTCCCTGCTTGCGATACGTGATGGCATGCTGCCGCCAACGATTAATCTGGATAATCCTGACGAAGGCTGCGATCTGGACCTTGTTCCGAACACCTGCCGCAAATCTGATGTTCGCGTGGCACTGTCTAACTCCTTTGGCTTTGGTGGCACTAACGGCACCTTGATTGTTCGCCGCTACGAAGGTTGAAGTGTCATGTTCAATCTGTACTGGGCTGATGAAAGTGGCTTTCCCGCTGGCGATCGCGGTGCTGCGTACGGAGACGGCCTGTTCGAAACCATAAGGATGTACGGTAACCGGGGAGTCCTTTTATCTCGCCACTTGGCTCGAATGGGTCGTGACGCTGGCAGATTGGGTATTCCGATTGCCCCTACAGATCTTCGCAAAGCCTGCACCGCAGCGGTCAGTCGTTACGCAGACCGTTTTCCCAACAAGGAAGGTGAAAGTGGCTGGGTGCTCAAGTTAACGCTCACCCGTGGAGAGGGTGGTCGTGGGTACCAGCCAGGCTCCGGAATGCGGCCTAACCTTATGGTGTCTGCCAGCCCTATGCCTGCAGCGCCCGCCACTTCCGGTGTTGCGGCTGATGTCTCCCGGGTTCCACTAACGGTGAACCCTCTTCTTGCAGGTATAAAATCGCTCAACCGGCTGGAACAGGTTATGGCGGCCCGAGAGATTACAGGCGAGCTGTATGAAATGATCATGTCTGATAGCGCCGGTAATCTGGTTGAGGGGACTCGTACCAACCTTTTACTCAAGGGGCCTGGAGGCTGGGTAACGCCTCCGGCCAAAAGCCTTGCGGTTGCCGGTATATTACGCCAGTGGGTTCTGGAGAAGCTCAGAGCAAAAGGCGAGGTTGTCGAAGAGCGGGCTGTGGGCATGGCGGACGTGTTGGGGTCTCATTGCCAGGGGCTCTATTTATTGAACAGCGTGATCGGCGTTGTTCCCGTGCGCAGTTTTGCCGGGCAGGATTTGCCTGCCGATGATGGACTTGCGACAATCTTTAATCCTCTCGAACTGCTGGAATAATTCGTTTGTTCAAAAAACTATTGATTGCAGGTATTTGTGCTGCCGTGCTGGTGGTTACAGGCACCGGCTTATGGGCCTGGCAAGGACTGGGTTCACTGTCAAAGCCGGTTGTTATGGCTGAGCCGGTGCTGTTTGATGTGCCCGGTGGTACTGCGTTCAGCGAAGTCGCCAGACAGCTGGAGGCTCGCGGCCTGGTTGAAAAAAGCTTATGGGTGCGTGTCTACGGGCGTTTGTTTCCGGATCAGGCCAGAATCAAAGCCGGGGAATATGAATTCACCGATGGAATGACTGCTGAAGCCATGCTCGCCAAAATGGTGTCGGGCGACACCAAGCACTGGTCTGTGCAGTTTATCGAAGGCTGGACGTTCAGCGATATGCGCGCAGCCCTTGCAGCATCAGAGCGTCTTGAGAAGCTTACCTCAGAGTGGTCGGTTGAGCAGATAATGGAAGCTGTTGGCGCCGAGGGTGAGCACCCTGAGGGGCGTTTCTTCCCGGATACGTATCTGTTCACCAGCAGCGAGTCGGATCTCGACTTGCTCCGACGCTCGTTCCGGCGCATGGAGACGGTTCTCGCTGAAGAATGGGAGAACCGTGAAGAAGGCCTGCCCTATGCCAGTGCCTATGAAGCGCTGATTATGGCCTCCATTGTCGAGAGGGAAACCGGTGCTCCTAAGGAGCGAGATCAAGTAGCAGGTGTGTTTGTGCGCCGCCTGCAAAAAGGTATGAGATTACAGACAGATCCCACGGTAATATACGGCATGGGAGACAAGTACCAGGGCCGCATAGGCAGTCGGGATCTGCGTACTCACACGCCATATAACACCTACCGTATTAACGGGTTGCCGCCTACGCCTATTGCTTTGCCGGGCCGTGAGGCCATACACGCATCCATGCATCCGGGCGCAGGTAAAGCTCTCTACTTTGTGGCTCGGGGCGATGGCACCCATAAGTTTTCGAACACGCTGGCAGAGCACCAGAAAGCAGTCCGGGCGTTTCAGTTGAACCGTCGTTCTGATTACCGGTCTTCACCCGCCCCCGACAAGGATGAGAAACCATGACTGTGCGTGGCCAGTTTATTACCTTCGAGGGAACTGAAGGCGTGGGAAAATCCACCCAGATCGCCAATGCCGCTGAAGCCCTGAAAGGCCTGGGGGTCGATTGCATCGTAACCCGCGAGCCAGGTGGTACGCCCATGGCCGAAGCGATCCGTGAGTTGCTTCTGGCGCCAAGGGACGAACCGGTGAACGATCTCACCGAGCTGCTCCTGATGTTTGCAGCACGGGCGCAACATCTTCACACGCTTATTCTTCCTGCGCTCGAGAGGGGGCAGTGGGTACTTTGCGATCGCTTTACCGATGCGACCTTCGCCTATCAAGGCGGAGGGCGTGGTGTTCCAGGCGAGCGGATTGCGCTGCTGGAAAACCTGGTGCAAGGCGAGGTGCGCCCCGATCACGTGGTATTGCTGGATGCCCCCGTCGAAACCGGCATGATGCGGGCGAGGCATCGGGGACAATTGGATCGCTTTGAGCAGGAAGCAGTGTCTTTTTTTCAGCGGATTCGCGATACCTATCTGTCTCGCGCTGCAGCCTCGCCCAAACGCTATAATATCGTTGACGCAGCTGCGCCATTGGAGAAAGTAAGCGCCCGAATCACCGAACTTATGTGCAAGTTCCAATCAGATCTGCTTTAATTGAGTCATATTCTCAATTAGAGGTTCCGGTAGTGTCTATGCTGGATGCCCGATTACTCAAACTTCCAACAGCCTCTCACCAGCATCGTCATGAGCACCACCAGATCGTGGTCGGTGTTCAAGGCGAGGCAGATTTGAGTGTTGATGGAACCGGCTCCCATCTGGACACCTGGAAAGCCTGCCTCGTTCCAACGGAGGCTCGTCACGATTATTGTGGTGACCTTCAGAATCACGTGATGGTGATTAACCTCGATCCCTCAAACCCAGCTATTTCGACGCCGAGTCACGCCGATTACGAGCGGATGGTACGTGTGTTTGAAAAACCGCGTACGGTCCATATGGATAGCCGCCTGCAAGGGCTGGTTCAGTTTGCTGCTGGCGAGTTCGATCGTTCGCCCGGCAACCTGGCGATGCACAGCCATCTCGCGTCCAGTATTCTTTACTGTATGGCGGACAGGATAGTTGATCGAACGGCAAGTACGCCGAGCCGACACAGTCTCAGCCCCGACGCAATACAGCGCTATATAAAGGCGAACCTCCACCGGAAGATTACGGTACAGGATCTGGCGAGTGAAGCCTGCCTGAGTGTCAGCCGGTTCCATGAAGTGTTTCGAGAGGTGGTTGGAACAACGCCTCACCAGTTTCTTTTGCAGGCTCGCCTCAATCAGGCCATAAATCTCCTGGCCTCGACGCCCCTATCGGTATCTGAAATCAGTTATCGGGTAGGCTTCTCCTCGCAGAGTGCTCTTACAAATGCCTTACGTAAACATAAGGGAACGACTCCTGCGAGATTGCAACTTCGTGAAAACGTTGCCTGATCTGGTCTGGAATGGGTTTGGCTTCGTAAAGCCTCCGCAGAAGTCCCGTAGAATTCTGTAAAAGAATCGTAGGATTTTGTAAGCCGGTAATACGTAGCAATACTAACCTAGTGCGTGTTGATTCTCATCCTGCTGGCTTGGTGCATTTTAATGACTTGGCGATTGTTACGGTCGCAAATCTGCGGCAATTAACTATAGTTAAACGCGAACGTGCGATGATCGCGATCAGGTTCGGAAGGATTTCAAGTAAACAAGAAAAATGACGCAGCAAGCTGGTACCCGTGCCAGCTCTGTGCTTTGAGATCGGATTCAATCCGACTCATTAAACCGGAGGAATTCCATGGCTATTGGTGTTTGGATAAGTCTATTTGCTTATTTTGCGGTGATGATTGGCATCGGCCTTTTTGCGATGCGCACATCTACTTCTTCATCAGAAGATTACATGCTTGGTGGCAGGGGGCTAAGTCCCAAGGTGGCAGCCTTGTCTGCGGGCGCCTCAGACATGAGTGGCTGGTTGCTTCTGGGTCTTCCGGGTGCGATGTATGTATCGGGTCTGGCTTCTGCCTGGATCGGTGTCGGTCTGTTTGTCGGTGCGTTCATTAACTGGGTTCTCGTTGCACCCAGGCTGCGCGCTCAGACAGTTCATTATGGCAACGCGCTGACTATACCAGCATTTCTGGCCAATCGTTTTCCCACTCAGGCATTGCCACTACGAACCGTGGCGGCGATCGTTATTGTTGTGTTCTTTTCGGTTTATACAGCCTCAGGCCTGGTAGCGGGTGGCAAGCTGTTTGAAAGTGCATTTGCGGGAATTTTCAACTTCGGAGGTATGGGTGATTACGGAGTGGGTATCACCATAACGCTGGGTGTCGTACTTGCCTACACAGTGGTTGGCGGGTTCCTGGCTGTGAGCATGACTGACTTTGTTCAGGGCTGCATCATGATGGTTGCGCTGGTTCTTATGCCGGCAGTTGTGCTATTCGGCGAAGGCGGCGGCGGTTTTGCCCAGGCGACACAAACGCTGAATGAGGTGGATCCGACCCTGCTGTCCTGGACAGAAGGACTTACCTTTATTGGATGGCTCTCAGCAGTGACGTGGGGCCTGGGCTACTTTGGCCAGCCGCACATTATCGTTCGCTTCATGGCAATCCGTTCAGTGAGAGAAGTTCCGACGGCTCGTAACATCGGCATGTCCTGGATGGCTATTTCCCTGATTGGCGCGATTGGTCTGGGTATTTTCGGCCGTGCTTACGCAGTGCGTAATGGCATTCAAATTGATGATCCCGAAACCATCTTTATTATTCTTGCAGACTTGCTGTTCCATCCGCTGATCACAGGCTTCCTGTATGCAGCCCTGCTGGCCGCGGTAATGAGCACCATTTCCAGCCAGCTTCTGGTTGCGTCGTCGTCCCTGACAGAGGATTTTTACCGCTTGTTCCTGCGCAAAGAAGCAGGAGACCGCGAGTGCGTGAACGTTGGCCGTGTATGCGTAGTGCTTGTTGGTCTTGTTGCCGCGGTCATCGCCTCTGACCCCACCTCAAACGTTTTGAGTCTGGTCGGTAACGCATGGGCGGGCTTTGGTTCGGCGTTTGGTCCTCTGATCATTCTCGCACTTATGTGGCCGCGCACGAATGGCGCTGGCGCATTGGCGGGCATGATTGTTGGTGCCGGTACTGCAATGATCTGGGTTTCCCTGGGTTGGAATGGCGAGTTCATGGGCGGCCCTGGCGTCTATGAGATTATTCCCGGCTTCATTGCATCCATGATTGCCATCGTAGTGGTAAGTCTTGCTACCTCAGATGCCAATGAGTATCAGGCAGTCAGCCATCACGGATAAAAGAGCGTAAGGTGCTTAAAGCCAGAAAGGGCTCCTGCGGGAGCCCTTTTTTTGTCTGGATATCAGTGATACTCAACTGGTAGATCCGGTGCGGGGCAGCTATCTTTACAGGGTTACACTTTTAGGCATGAGCCAGAATAATGATAAAAAGGAGTCACTTCATGAGCAAAAAAAGAATGCTGAAATGCGCCTCGGGCCTGTTGGCGGCGGCCGTGGTCTCTCTTTCCAGTGGTGTTCAGGCGGAAGGCAATTACGTGATGGGTACTGCCACAACGGGAGGAACCTATTATCCTGTGGGCGTGGCTATTTCAACGCTGATCAAGGTGAAACTTGAGCCGTCTACCAATATATCTGTTTCAGCTATCAGCTCTGCCGGTTCTGGTGAAAATCTGAAGCTTATGGACGAAGACCAGATCCAGTTTGGTATTCTTCAGGGGCTTTATGGGGCTTACGCCTGGAATGGAACGGGTCCGGTTCCAAAGGCGTATAAAAATCTGCGTTCAGTGTCCATGCTGTGGCAGAACGTTGAGCACTTTGTTGTGACCACAAATGTCGCGAAAACCGGCACAATCGAAGACATGACCAGCTTGTATGGCGAGAGCTTTTCCATCGGAGCCCGAAACTCGGGAACAGAAGGCTCCGGCCGCTTTATTCTTGGCAAGGTTGGCATCGACCTGGAGAAGGTAAACCTTGCATACCTGGGCTATGGTCCAAGTGCAGATGCTCTGCAGAATGGCAATATTGATGGCATGAACATACCGGCCGGCGTACCTGCCGCTGCGGTAACAAGAGCTTATGCCAATATGGGGAACAAGATCACCACGCTGAACTTCACCCCGGAGCAAATTGCTCAGGTGAACAGCGATTTCGAGCTCTGGACCGCGTACACCATTCCTGCGGGCACCTATCCGCAGCAGGCTGAGGATATCAACACCATTGCGCAACCCAATATCCTGGCTGTCCGTGACGATGTCTCGGAGAACGATGTCTATGAGATCACCAAAACCATCTACGAAAACCTCCCGTTCCTGAACAACATTCACCCGGCAACCAAAGCGATGGCCCTCGAGAAAGCGATTGCCGGCCTGCCAATGCCGCTTCATCCCGGAGCCGCACGTTTCTATCAGGAGAAAGGTCTGAAAATTCCTGATCGTCTGATTGCACAGTAATGGTGCCAGATAAAACAAAAAGCGAACCGGTTATTGCGGTTCGCGATGAAAGTGTCAGCGAGGCGAGCGAGCGTCTGGAGCACCGGCTGATCGGGCCGGTGGTCTTCTGGCTTGCGATCGGCACGGCACTGGTTCATCTCTACTTCAACACCATCTCGACGTTTTCGGAGCTCTGGAGTTCTGCTTTGCACTTCGGCCTGTTTGGTTTGATTTGCACACTTACAACACCGATGCTTAAAGCGCGCTCAATCGGCGGCCAAAGGATTGTGCTGGGTGTTGATGTGATACTGGGTTTTACCGCGCTTGCCTGTGCTTTCTATCTGATTTTCTTTGAAGATGATCTGTATCAGCGTGGATTCAACTTCGACATGGGTGACTGGGTTGTCTCAATTGTGTCGGTAGTCTTGGTACTGGAGTTGGCTCGCCGCACGGTTGGCTGGTTTATTCCCGTGCTTTGTGTGGTGGCGCTGACTTACGTGGCCTGGTGGGGCCAGTATGTTGATGGCATTTTTAATTTCCCCGGTTTGTCCTGGGAAACCGTTCTTTATCGCTCTTATATCGGCGGCCAGGGGATGCTCGGGTCTATTGCCCGGATTTCCTGGACCTACGTGTTCATGTTTATTCTGTTTGGTGCGTTCCTGGTAAAATCCGGGGCAGGGGATTTCATTATCGAACTGGCACGCTGCGCTGCAGGGCGGTTTGTGGGCGGTCCCGGATTTGTGGCGGTGTTCGCCTCCGGTCTCATGGGGTCGGTCTCAGGCTCCAGCGTCGCTAACACGGTGTCTACTGGCGTCATTACCATCCCTCTAATGCGCAAAGCCGGCTTTCCGGCGCGTTTTGCCGCGGGTGTAGAAGCGGCCGCCTCAACCGGGGGACAGTTGATGCCACCGGTGATGGGGGCGGGCGCGTTTATTATGGCCTCCTATACCCAGGTTTCCTACCTCACCATCATTGGCGTGGCGGCATTGCCAGCCCTGCTTTATTTCATTTCGGTGGCCATGTTTGTGCGCATTGAGGCCAAACGCAGCCATGCCGTCAAACTGGAAGACGATGCTGCGCCTTCGCTCAAAGACGTCCTTAAAGGAGGCTGGCACTTTCTGTTGCCCCTTGTCGTTCTGGTCGCGGCGCTTGTCTATGGGTACACGCCCACGTATGCGGCGGGCATTGCGATTTTGTCTGTGGTTGTGGCGTCCTGGCTCTCGAAGAATCCGATGGGGTTTCGGGATATTCTCGACGCGCTTGCCATGGGAACACGAAACATCACAACCACGGCGATTCTGCTGATTACGGTTGGTCTCATTGTGATGGTTGTATCTACCACCGGTATCGGCAACACCTTTTCACTGATGATTACTGACTGGGCCGGTGGAAGCTTACTGATAACGATTTTGCTGGTTGCACTGGCGTCCCTGATTCTGGGGATGGGATTACCGGTAACGGCCGCCTACATTGTGCTTGCTACGCTCTCTGCACCGGCGATCTATAACCTGATTGCCCAAAGCCAGTTGGTCGAACTGATGGTAAGCGGCAATCTGCCGGAGCAGGCCAAGGCCATCTTCATGCTTGCTGCACCCGACAAACTGTCGTTGCTCGACGGGCCCATGGATGCGGCAACGGCTCAGCAGATGCTCGCGCTGGTGCCGGACACCTTCAGCAGCCAGCTTCTGGAACAGGCGCTATCACCCGCATCGCTTTCCATGTTGCTGGTGGCAGCCCACATGGTCATCTTCTGGCTATCCCAGGATTCGAACGTGACACCTCCCGTTTGTTTGACTGCTTTCGCTGCAGCCGCTATTGCGGGCACACCGCAAATGCGCACCGGGTTTACAGCCTGGAAGCTCGCCAAGGGTCTTTATATAGTGCCGCTTCTGTTCGCATACTCGCCCTTGATAACCGGAGATTTCACGGAAATGATCCGTGTATTCTGCTTTGCCCTTTTCGGCATTTACGCCATCATCGCGGGCCTTGAAGGTTACCTCGAGCATAAGCTTAATCTTGCGGTGCGGGCGTTGATGTTTCCGCTCGGCGCACTGATGCTCTGGCCCCATGGGCAGATACTGGTAGACGGAGCCGGGCTGATTATTTTCCTCGCTGTTCTGGTATGGAGCCGTCGTTGTGGAAAGCGTCAGGGGGGCGATCATGCGAGGCGCAAGCCGGGCGTTTCGAGCGTTGCATGACGGCAATTGAGATAGCAGGACTGCTGGCGCTGGGCGGTATTGCCGGATTTATCAACGTACTCTCGGCAGGCGGATCGATGCTGACCTTGCCGCTTTTGATGTTTCTGGGGCTGCCGCCACAGGTTGCGAATGGCACCAACCGGGTTGCGATCATTCTGCAGAGCACAACGGCAGTCGCGGGTTTCAGGCGCCTTGGCCATGGCAACCTTCGGGTTAGCCTGCACTTGGCGGTGCCGGCTGTTATGGGTTCGCTGCTGGGGGCCTGGGTGGCCACCTGGGTGGCAGACGCGATTTTTGAGCTGGTACTGATCATAGCCATGATCGGCGCCTCTGTATTCATGCTGCTGCCCCAGCCCAAACTGGACACCAATCCGCTGACGCCGGACCGGCTTGGGCCGGTGATCTATATCGCGATGTTTCTGATCGGAGTGTATGGCGGCTTTATTCAGGTCGGTGTAGGCGCACTATTTATCGTGGTTTTGTACCGCATGCTGCGCATTGATCTGCGCCAGGTTAACGTGTTCAAAGTTTCGATCATCCTCTTGTACACCTTGCCGGCGTTGCTGATTTTTGCCCTGAACGGGCAGGTGCGCTGGGGTATGGGGCTGATTCTCGCAGTCGGTAATGTCACGGGCGCATTTGTTGCGGTGAAAGTGAATTTGAGTGAGAAGGGCGCGCAGTGGGTTAAGTGGATTACGCTTGTGATGGCAGGTGCGATACTGATCCGGCTTATGGTCTATTAATCGGAAAGTGGAGAGAAGCTGCAATGAAAGCAATGGTTATTGAGGCGTTTGGCGGCCCCGATGTCTTCGTGGAGCGGGAAGTGGAGACTCCGGAGCCGGCTGCAGGGCAGGTACGTATTAAAGTCGTGGCTTCCAGCGTTAATCCGATTGAAACCAAGATTCGCTCAGGCCTGGTCAAAGCCGGGCCAGCTATGCCCGCTATCCTGAACGGGGATGTGGCAGGCATTGTGGACAAGGTGGGGGCGGGCGTTACGTCGTTTTCGGCGGGCGACGAGGTATTCGGATGCGCGGGTGGCACCAAAGGCTGGCCTGGGGCGCTGGCAGACTTCATGATCGCAGATGCCCGTTTATTGGCGAAGCGCACTTCGTCGATGACCTTGCCTTTGGCGGAGTGCGCTGCACTGCCACTGGTATTTCTTACGGCATGGTCGGCTCTTGTGGAGCGAGCCAATATTCAGGCCGGTGAGCATGTACTGATTCACGCCGGCACCGGGGGCGTAGGCCATGCCGCAATTCAGATAGCGAAACATCTGGGCGCTCGAGTAGCCACGACGGTGTCCACGCATGAGAAAGCTGAGATGGCAAAGAAGCTGGGGGCGGATGATATTATTTTCTACCATGACGAGTCGGTTGATGCCTACAAGCAACGACTGACTGGCGGGCAGGGCTTCAGCCTGGTGTTTGATACGGTAGGAAGGGAAAATCTTGATCGAGCCATTGAGGCAACGGCAATTTCCGGGCGGTTGTGCTCCATCAATACCCGCTCAACCCACGATCTCAGCCTGATGCATGCAAAAGGACTGACGCTGCATGTGATTTTTCGCTCGATCCCGTTGCTTCACGGTATCGGTATGGATAATCAGCCGCGCCTTCTATCAGCATTGAGCGAGATGCTGGAGGCGGGCGCCATTCGCCCACTACTGGATCCAAAGCGTTTCTCCTTTGCGCGCATAGCCGAAGCTCATCGACATATTGAGTCCGGTCGCGCCGTAGGTAAAATTCTCCTGGAGCGCTAACAACCAAAGGACTTACTTACCGCCATAAAAAAACGCCAACCCGGAGGTTGGCGTTTTTCGTGGAGCTAAACCTTTAAGGTAAGAGCTTAAGCGACATTCGCTTCAGCGGCCTTGCTGGTGTAGTTCTCCATCTGGTCAAAATTGAGATACTTGTAGATCTCTTTTGACATGCTATTCAGATCTTTGGCGTATTCCATGTATTCTGCCGGAGTTGGCAGTTTACCCAGAATTGCCCCCACCGCTGCCAATTCCGCAGAGGTCAGGTACACGTTTGCACCATCGCCCAGGCGGTTCGGGAAGTTACGGGTAGAGGTAGACAGCACAGTGCTCTTGGCCGCTACGCGTGCCTGGTTACCCATACACAGTGAACAGCCCGGCATTTCGGTGCGAACTCCAGCGGTACCGTAGATGTTGTAATAGCCTTCTTCCATTAGCTGCGACTCGTCCATCTTGGTTGGTGGCGCCATCCACAGACGGGTTTTCAGCGGTGCCTTGTTCTGTTCCAGCAGCTTGCCAGCCGCGCGGAAGTGACCGATGTTGGTCATGCAGGAACCGATGAAGACTTCGTCTACGTTATCGCCAGCCACTTCAGACAGGAAGCGGGCATCGTCAGGATCGTTCGGGCAGCATACGATGGGCTCTTTGATGTCAGCCAGATCGATTTCCACAACGTGGGCATACTCGGCATCTTTGTCAGCACGCATCAGCTTCGGTTCAGCCAGCCAGGCTTCCATCTGCTGGGCACGACGTTCCAGGGTACGTGGATCGCCATAACCTTCGGCAATCATCCAGCGCAACATAGTGATGTTGGAGCGCAGGTACTCTGCAACAGACTCTTCAGACAGGTTGATGGTGCAGCCCGCTGCAGAACGCTCGGCAGACGCATCAGACAACTCGAATGCCTGCTCAACCGTCAGCTGTTCCAGGCCTTCAATTTCCAGTACGCGACCCGAGAACTCGTTGATCTTGCCTTTTTTCTCAACGTTCAGGATGCCGTTTTTGATGCCGTACAACGGAATGGCATGAACCAGGTCACGCAGGGTGATACCAGGCTGCATCTCGCCTTTGAAGCGCACCAGAACGGATTCAGGCATGTCCAGTGGCATAACGCCGGTAGCAGCTGCGAAAGCAACCAGGCCAGAACCCGCAGGGAAGGAAATGCCCATCGGGAAACGGGTGTGGGAGTCACCGCCGGTGCCAACAGTGTCTGGCAGAAGCATGCGGTTCAACCAGGAGTGGATAATGCCGTCACCCGGACGCAGGGCAACACCGCCACGAGTCTGGATAAAGTCGGGCATGCTGTGCTGCATTGCAACGTCAATCGGTTTCGGGTACGCCGCGGTGTGGCAGAACGACTGCATCACCAGATCCGCCTGGAAGCCCAGGCAAGCCAGGTCTTTCAGCTCGTCGCGTGTCATCGGGCCGGTGGTGTCCTGGGAGCCGACGGTTGTCATGTGCGGTTCGCAGTAGGTGCCTGGACGAACGCCCTGGCCTTCTTCCAGACCACAGGCTTTGCCGACCATCTTCTGGCCCAGGGTGAAGCCTTTGGTGCCAGCCTCAGGGTCACTCGGCAGACGGAACATATCCGTAGCACCCAGGTTAAGCGCGGCACGTGCCTTCGCGGTAAGGCCACGACCAATGATCAGCGGGATACGGCCGCCGGCCTGAACTTCGTCAAGGATAACGTCAGACTTGAATTCGAACTCGGAGATGGTTTCACCCGCTTCGTTCAGAATCTTGCCTTCGTAGGGGCGAATTTCAATCACATCGCCCATGTTCATATTGTCGACAGGCGCTTCGAATACCAGGGCGCCGGCATCTTCCATGGTGTTGAAGAAGATCGGGGCGACCTTGTTACCGATACAGACACCACCGGCACGCTTGTTTGGCACGCCCGGGATGTCGTCACCGAAGAACCACAGAACCGAGTTGGTGGCAGACTTACGTGAAGAACCGGTACCCACTACATCGCCAACGAAGGCAACGGGCAAGCCTTTGGCTTTGATTTCGTCGATCTGGCTCATGGGGCCAGTTACGCCCGGTTCTTCAGGCTTCAGGCCGTCACGTTCCATTTTGTAGGCAGCGCGGGCGTGCAGCGGGATGTCTGGACGGGACCAGGCATCTGGCGCCGGGGACAGGTCGTCGGTGTTGGTCTCGCCGGTTACCTTGAACACAACCATCTTGGTGCTTTCGGGAACCTTGTTCTTTTTGGTGAACCACTCACCATTGGCCCAGGACTCAACAACGGATTTGGCAACGGCATTGCCAGCGTCCATTTTGTCCTTCACATCGTTGAAGGCGTCGAACATCAGCAGGGTGCGCTTGAGCTGCTCACCGGCGAGTTCTGCCAGTTCGCTGTTGTCCAGCAATTCAACCAGAGTCTCGATGTTGTAGCCGCCCTGCATCATACCCAGCAGCTGTACAGCTTTTTGCTTGTCCAGCAGGGGAGATGCTGCTTCATCTTTAACAATGGCGGTCAGGAAGGCAGCTTTCACGTAAGCGGCCTCATCCACGCCTGGCGGAATACGGTTTTCCAGCAGGTCAACCAGAGTTTCCTCTTCACCAGCCGGCGGATTCTTCAGCAGCTCAACCAGAGCAGCAGCCTGTTCAGCGTTAAGTGGCTGGGGTGGAATATTCAGAGCCGCACGTTCTGCAACGTGTTTACGGTAGGCTTCTAACACGATTTGGACCCTCATCAGTTGGTATGTCCCGCGCTCAGGCAAAGCGCCTTGCGGGAGTTTTATGGTGGAAAGACGGTAAGTTGGCGCTGCATTCTATAGGAAACCCCTTATAAAGTTAAGTTGGACAGAGGTCGGAGAAGTTTGTTAGCTGCGTTATAATCGCGCACCCATTTGATTGACACAGTTACTCACCATGAATAACAAAACCGACACTATGGTTCTGGCCCTGCAAGAGATTCACGATTTTCTGCCGTGTACTACGCCGCAGCAGTGGATTGATAACGCACTGGCCAATCAGGATCTGATGCTGATAGATCACGCCCACTGCGAGAAAAAAGCAGCGTCTACGGCGCTCAGCCTGATGTACCGTTATGTGGATAACTCCAACCTGCTTAACAAGATGTCTCGCCTGGCCCGGGAGGAGCTGCGCCATTTCGAGCAGGTACTCGCTATTATCAACAAGCGCGGTGTGTCTTATTGCCATTTGACCCCATCGCGCTATGCCGCAGGCCTGCGGGCGAGCGTGCGCACTGATGATCCGGGTCGCCTGGTGGACGTTATGGTTGTGGGAGCCATCATTGAAGCGCGCTCATGTGAGCGGTTCGCCGCACTGGCTCCGTTTCTGGATGCGGAACTGGCGGAGTTTTACAACAGCTTGCTCAAATCCGAGGCGCGTCATTACCGTGATTATCTCAACCTGGCGGAACAGGCCAATGGTGGATCGGTCGATGCACGAGTGGCTGAGTTTCTGGCTATCGAAAAACAGCTGATTCTGGAGCCTGATGAGGAGTTCCGGTTTCACAGCGGGCCTGTCGGCTGAGCGTCAGTCGAGCGCGCGGCAAAGGCCGATCCACGCATCGATACCTGCACTCCGGTATTTCTGTTTGTGCAGAATAAAATAGAACTGCCGCGCGAAGTTACGGCTCCCCGGCGTTTTCAGAGGTACCAGGCTGCCACGTTTGAAGGCATCCGCAAGAACGACTTCTGACAGGCAACCTATGCCAAGGTTAGCTTCCACGGCCCGTTTGATTGCTTCGGTATGCTCCAGTTCCAGCAGCACGTTCAAATCCGGAAGCAGGCCGTGCATGCCGCGTTCGAACGTCTGTCGGGTTCCCGATCCCTGCTCTCTCATGATCCAGGTGGCGTTCCGTAGATCCGTATCTGAAATGTTTTTCTTCGCGGCCAGTGGATGAGTAGGTGAACAGAACAATACCAGCTGGTCTCCGCGCCATGGCAGAACCTCAAGCTCGGAGGATTGCAGCTCACCTTCGATCAGGCCAATATCGAGTTCGAAATCCTTTACCCGGCGCGCGATGGTACTGGTATTGGCCACTTCCAGGGATACCCGGGGCCGGGTAGTGGTATTCATGTATTGGGCCATAACGCCAACGGCCAGATAGTTACCTATTGTTAAAGTGGCTCCGACTTTAAGAGCGCCGACTTCGGAATGTTTGCTGAAGGCTTGTTCGAGCTCCGTTGCCTGAGCGAGAACGGCTTCCACTTTGGGCCGGTAGAGCCGCCCAAGTTCGTTCAGCTGCAGGCGTTTGCCAACGCGGTCGAACAGCTGGATATCAAACTGGTTTTCCAGTTCTTTGAGAGCGCTGCTGGCGGCAGACTGCGACATAGCGAGCGATTCCGCGGCGCGGGTAATGTTCTGAAAGTGCGCGGCCGCCAGAAAGACTTCGAGTTGTCGGAAGCTGTATTTCATAACAAAACGCTCTAAATCGATGTAATCGAATAAGGTTATGGGAATATCCCATTTCATCGATAGGTTAGTGATGAGTTAGACTTTAGGCAATTCAAATTTGCAACATTCGCCGCCGTTCGTTAACCGGGCAGCCAAGAGGTTTAAATGAGCAACCTGATAAAAGAAACGGTAACCAGCGTACATCACTGGAACGACACCCTGTTCAGTTTCAAAACCAGCCGCGACCCGGGTTTCCGGTTCAAGAATGGCCACTTTGTGATGATCGGCCTGGAAACCGAGGGCAAGCCCTTGATGCGCGCCTACAGTATTGCCAGCGCCAACTATGAAGAAGAGCTTGAGTTCTTCTCGATCAAGGTGCAAAACGGCCCGCTTACGTCACGCCTGCAGAAAATTCAGGTAGGGGATGAGATCCTGGTTAGTCGCAAACCAACCGGCACGTTGATTCTCGATAATCTTCTGCCGGGAAAAAATCTTTGGTTGATCAGTACCGGAACCGGTCTGGCGCCGTTTATGAGCATCATCAAGGATCCCGATGTTTATGACGCTTTTGACAAGGTCATCCTGACTCACGGTGTGCGTTACGCCTCAGAGCTGGCGTATCAGAACGAGATTGAAGAGTTGCCGGAAAATGAGTTTTTCGGTGAAATGGTCAAGGGCAAACTCGAATATTATCCCACTGTAACCCGTGAGCCTTTTCGTAATGAGGGCCGACTGACAGCAGCCATGGAAAGCGGCAAGATAACGAGCGATTTGGGCCTGCAGGACTTTGACCCTGAAAACGATCGTTTCATGATCTGCGGAAGTCCGAGCATGCTGAAGGATACCTGCTCCATACTTGACGGTATGGGTTTCAAGGAGGCCCGAGGTGGCGACATGGGGCATTACGTGATCGAGCGTGCTTTCGTAGAGAAGTAGATTGGGCTCTGACTTTCAGGTCTGCCTTGAATCCTGCGAAATCTGAAACCCGAAGCCAAGTCTTCGGGTTTTTTTATGAAGATTGGAACTGAGTGTATAGTACCCGGTTTTAATCATCAGGAAAGACTGCATGTTTTATTATGAGCTTCAGCCCCGTTTCAGTGACACGGATGCCTTGGGTCACATCAGCAATACCACTTTACCGGTATGGTTTGAGCAGGCCAGAATGCCTTTGTTCAGGATTTTCCATCCGACACTGGATGTGAAAACCTGGCCGTTGATTATCGCCCGCGTGGAAGTGGATTTTGTTGCTCAGAGCTTTTGGCATTTGCCCGTTGAAGTTCGCACCGGCGTTGGCAAGATAGGTAACAGCTCGTTTCAGGTGATTCAGGAAGCTTGGCAGGATGGCAAACAGATTGCCCGCGGCGCGGCGGTGCTCATTCATTTCGACTACAGCTCAGAGAAAGCACTCGCTATCCCTGATGACATCCGGGCAGAACTGTCCCATCACCTCGTTGAATAGCCCGATCCATGCACCAACCGGTAATCCGTCAATTTAGCGAGGTAGGTCAGTGAGTAACCGAAAATTCGCACTAATTTTATTGTGGGTCGCCTTGCTCGTCGGTGGGTGCGATCCCGTTTCGCAAACGACAGATGCCGTTGGAACGGCTGCGAAGGGTTCTGCGGAAGAGGGTGTGCGAACGGACGTTTTGCTGGCGCTGGAGCCAGACGAACTGGATTGGGTCGGTCAGCAGATTTTTCAGAATGAGTGCGCGGGGCAGTTTCGGTGCCTTGTCCACTGGAATGAGGGAGAAGCGTTCCCCTCCCTGGGAATTGGGCACTTCATATGGTACCCGGAAGGTGTGGATGAACCGTTTGTAGAGAGTTTTCCGAGGCTTGTCCAATATATGATCCAGCGGCAAGCGCCGGTGCCAGAGTGGCTCAGGGAGCTTGAGCCATTTGATGCACCTTGGCCAGACAGGGCGTCGTTTGAGTCTGTCAAAAACTCAGCCAGGATTGCTGAACTTCGGGAATTTCTTGCGGGCACTCAGGGGATTCAAGCCGAGTTTATTGTACGGCGCGCCCAGTCCTCGCTTGCAGCCATTGTCGAGTCGGTGCCCACCGACCGTAAACCACAACTGAAAGCTGATCTGGAAACCTTGACCTCTACCCCGGGTGGTATCTATGCCGTCATGGATTATGTCAACTTCAAGGGCGAAGGCCTTTCAGACACGGAGCGCTATAACGGAGAGGGGTGGGGGCTCCGGCAAGTGCTTCTGGCCATGGAGCAAAACCCCGAGGTGTCCGCTTTGGACCGGTTCCGGGATGCGGCCGCAAGGGTTCTTACCAGAAGGGCCGAAAACGCAGTGAACCCGATCGAAAAAGACCGTTGGCTAAATGGTTGGCTCAAGCGTCTGCAAACATACAAGCAACCGGACGGCGAAATCAGCTCTGCAAAAAATAGCTGATGAAAACTAGTTGTTTTTCTGAACCTTGTCTATCTTGTAGTGACATGTAACTGTGCTGCTTTATCTGTGGTGTGTTGCGTTGCAATACATACAAAATTTTGGCGTGGGCTCATGGTCTCAAGTAGATAACCAATAACCGTTCGGAGAAACAATAATGAAAAAAATGATATCGGCAGCCATTGGTATGGCGTTTGTTGCAGGTGCACTCTCGACCACAAGCGTTCACGCGGCCACAACCCTGGAAAGTGTGAAGGCAAAGGGTCACCTGCAGTGTGGTGTGACCAGTGGTCTTCCCGGGTTCTCCCAGCCAGATGAAAAAGGTAGCTGGACGGGCATTGATGTGGACACCTGTCGGGCAGTGGCTGCAGCAGTCTTCGGAGACGCCAAAGCCGTAGAATTTACACCCCTGACCGCCAAGGAGCGTTTTACCGCGCTGCAGTCGGGTGAGATTGACATGCTGTCCCGGAACACCACTTGGACGCTTACCCGCGATGTTTCACTGGGGCTTAACTTTGCTGGCGTGAACTACTACGACGGGCAGGGTTTCCTGGTTAACAATGACATTGGTGTAGACGATGCAGAGCAGCTCGACGGCGCCACCGTGTGCATTCAGTCAGGCACGACGTCCGAGCTGAACCTCGCGGATTATTTCCGGGCCAAGGGCATGGAGTTCAAGCCGATCGTGTTTGATACATCTGAGCAGACTGTCCAGGGTTTTGCTGCGGGCCGCTGTGATGTACTGACGTCCGATCGTTCCCAGCTCGCGGCTTTGCGCTCCAAGCTAGCCGACCCCAGCTCCGCAAAGATTCTGCCCAATACGATTTCAAAAGAGCCTCTCGGCCCTGTTGTTCGTCAAGGTGATGACCAGTGGTTCAATATCGTCAAATGGGTGTTGTTTGCACAGATCAACGCTGAGGAACTGGGGATTACCATGGATAACGTAGGCGAGATGCTGAAGTCGGATAACCCGAACGTTCAGCGCTTGTTGGGAACCGATGGTGACATGGGCGCTAAACTGGGGCTGCCGGACGATTTCGGTCATGCCATTGTGAAGCAGGTTGGCAACTACGGCGAAATGTACGATCGCAACGTGGGACCTGATACGGCGCTTGGTCTTGAGCGAGGAATTAACGCCCTCTGGACAAACGGCGGTATCCTCTACGCGCCGCCAGTACGCTGATATCTGAAAAGCTATGCCGGGGCGCCCTCTTGGGCCCCGGTGTCTACTCTGACGCTGTGTAATGCAGGGAAGCTTTTCAGGACAAGGCATGAAAAAACAATCTATTGATTCCAGATCCGCCAGGCCCAAACCCTGGTACGACCCCCGCGTTCGAGCACTGTTTTTCCAGGTTATTACACTGGCCGTAGTGTTCTGGGCCGGCTGGGTTCTGATTGACAATACTCTCTCGAATATGGAAAGCCGTGGCATCAGCACCGGTTTCGGATTCCTTGATGAAACTGCCGGCTTTGGCATCATCATGCACCTGGTGCCTTTTGATGCAACCATGTCTTATGGACGCACATTCTGGGTGGGTTTGACCAACACCCTGCTGGTGTCGGCCATGGGTGTCGTTGCTGCGACCATCATCGGGTTTCTGGTTGGCGTTGCACGCCTGTCGAGTAACTGGCTGGTGGCTAAAATCGCGCTGGTCTATATCGAAGTCATTCGCAATATCCCGCTTTTGCTGCAGATATTTTTTTGGTACTTCGCGGTGCTCGCCAGCCTGCCAGCGCCACGACAGAGTGTGGAAATTGCCGGTGCATTTTTCCTCAATAACCGGGGTCTGTATTTGCCAGGGCCGGTAACCCAGGATGGCTTTGGGCTGGTTTGGGGCGCCGTTCTGGTGGCCATCGCAGCGGTTTTCGGCCTGCGGAGCTGGGCCAAAAAACGTCAGAAGGCGAGTGGCCAGATCTTTCCGACGGTCAAGGTGAGTATCGCGATTCTGGTCCTCATACCGCTTCTCGCGTTTCTTATGGCGGGTCAACCTCTGGAGTGGGATTTGCCTGCGTTGAAAGGGTTCAATTTTGGAGGCGGTATTTCGCTGATCCCGGAATTGGCTGCTCTGTGGGTTGCGCTCTCGCTTTACACGGCGAGCTTTATTGCGGAAATCGTACGCTCGGGCATTCTGGCGGTCAGCAAAGGACAAACAGAAGCATCCAAGGCCCTTGGTCTGCCAAATGGCCTGACTCTGAGGCTGATTGTCATACCTCAAGCGATGCGGGTAATTATTCCGCCGCTCACCAGCCAGTATCTGAACCTCGTCAAAAACTCTTCACTGGCGACCGCCATTGGTTACCCGGATCTGGTTTCTGTATTCATGGGCACCACCCTGAATCAGACAGGCCAGGCGGTGGAGGTTGTTGCAATAACGATGGGCGTATACCTCACGATCAGTCTGCTGATTTCACTGCTCATGAACGTGTATAACCGAGCCGTGGAGATCAAGGAGCGATGATGACCGAATCGACGATTAAACCACCCAAAAAGAACCTCGGGCCGGTCAAGTGGATGCGCACGCACCTGTTTTCCAGTTGGTACAACACTTTGCTGACCCTGGTAGTTGGCTATCTGCTGGTCACCAGTGTTGGGCCTTTGGTGAGCTGGGTGTTTCTGGACGCCACCTTCCAGGGCTCCGGCCCGGGGGAATGTGTGGGGGAGGGCGCTTGCTGGCTGTTTGTAAATCAGCGCCTGAATTTCTTTATCTATGGTTTCTACCCCGACGAACTCCAATGGCGGGTCGATATCATGTTTGCACTGTTGGCTCTCGCGTTCGTGCCTCAATTTATTGAGGGGTTCCCCGGTCGTAAATGGCTAGGAATTTTCGGTATGACCGGTCTGCCGATAATCGGTTACGTGCTGATCCCGGGAGGAGTTCTGGGGCTGGAAGAAGTGGAAAGCTCAAAGTGGGGCGGTCTCATGCTCACACTCATTCTGGCTTATATCGGAATCCTGGCCTCTCTGCCTATCGGAATTCTGCTTGCCATCGGGCGCCGGTCGGACATGCCTATTATTCGCGGCCTTTGCGTGGTGTTCATCGAAGTCTGGCGGGCCGTCCCGCTGATTACGGTGTTGTTCATGGCCTCAGTGATGCTGCCTTTGTTTCTTCCGGAGGGGATAAGCTTCGAGAAACTCGTACGGGCATTGATCGGCATTACTTTGTGGCAGTCGGCGTACATGGCAGAGGTAATAAGGGGCGGGCTTCAGGCTATCCCTCGAGGGCAGTACGAGGCGGCTGGCGCTCTGGGCCTTGGCTATTGGCGCAAGATGGGGTTGGTTATTCTGCCCCAGGCATTGAAGCTGGTTATTCCCGGCATCGTGAACACCTTTATATCGCTGTTCAAGGACACCACCCTGGTGCTAATCATTGGCCTGTTCGATATTCTCGGCGCGGTTCAGTCAACGATTGCAGACCCGGCCTGGCAAAACGTCGCGATAGAGGGCTATGCCTTCGTGGCCTTCTGTTTCTGGGTGTTCTGTTTCGGGATTTCCCGCTACAGCCAGAACCTCGAACGCAAACTCGATACCGGCCACAAAACCTGATGGTAAAACTATGACACAACAATTCGAATCTGCAGAAACTCAGGCTGAAAAAAAGCCGGGCATTATCCGTGTGGAAGGTATGCACAAGTGGTACGGCGACTTTCACGTGCTCAAAGACCTCAACCTGGCGGTTGATCAGGGCGAGCGAATTGTGATCTGTGGCCCGTCCGGCTCAGGGAAATCCACGTTTATCCGGTGTATCAATCGCCTTGAAGAGCATCAACAGGGCAAGATTATTGTAGATGACGTTGAGCTGACCGATGATGTCCGTCACATAGATAGCGTGCGCCGGGAAGTGGGCATGGTGTTTCAGCACTTTAATCTGTTTCCTCACCTCACCGTGCTGGAAAACTGCTGCCTTTCGCCTATATGGGTGCGCAAGCTGCCTCGTCGGGAAGCCGAAGCAGCTGCCATGGAGTACCTTGAGCGGGTAAAGATACCGGATCAGGCTACCAAGTATCCCGGGCAGCTATCAGGTGGCCAGCAACAACGTGTGGCCATTGCCAGGGCTTTGTGTATGAAGCCCAAAATCATGTTGTTTGATGAGCCTACGTCGGCGCTCGATCCGGAGATGATCAAAGAAGTTCTCGACGTTATGATCGAGCTTGCCGGCAGCGGCATGACCATGATCTGCGTGACCCATGAAATGGGCTTTGCCAAAACTGTCGCGGATCGCGTGATTTTCATGGACGCCGGCGAGATTGTCGAAGAGGCGCCGCCCACGGAATTTTTCAGCAACCCCAGAGAACCTCGCACCCAAAAGTTCCTGCAACAGATTCTGCAGCATTAACGAACAGGAACCTGTGTGAGATGCACCCTAACGGGTCTCCGGCAGGGTGCGAACATGTATATCCCGTTGTGGGAAGGGGATGTTGATACCGGCCTCTGCCATTGCTCGTGTGATGGACGCATGTATTTCATGGGATAGCGGCATGATGTCCAGCAGGTCTTTGACAAAAACCCGAACTTCGAAATTGATGCTGCTGTCCGCAAGGCCGACACAGAAAACCGCAGGGGCCGGGTCATCCACCACCCGAACGTTGTCATGCGCAACCTGAGTGAGCAGTTCCTGAACCTTGTCCACGTCGGATCCGTAAGCAACGCCGACACGGAGAATAACGCGGGTAATCGGATCCGAGAGCGTCCAGTTGGTCAGGTCCTGAGTGACGAAGGTCTTGTTGGGAATGATCTGTTCTTTCCTGTCCCAGTCCACCAGGGTTGTTGCGCGTATGCGTATGCGTGAAACCGTGCCCGTTATGCCATCAATGGTCACCGTATCGCCTACCCGGATCGGGCGTTCAAAAAGAAGGATGATGCCCGATACAAAATTGGCGACGATTTCCTGCAATCCAAAGCCAAGCCCCACACCGAGGGCGGCAATCAGCCACTGGAGCTTGGACCACTGAACTCCGATCACGCCAAGACAGATAACCACGCCCAGAAGCACAAGAATGTAAGTGGTAATGGTTGTAATGGCGTAGCCGGTGCCTGGTTCCAGATTCATTCGGCTTAGCAAGGTCACCTCCATGGTTCCGGGGAGGTTTCTTGCGGCAAGAACAGTGCCGGCAGCAACGAGCAGAGCGAGCAGCAAATCTGCAAGCGTGATGGGCAGTGGGTCGCCGCCCTGCAGATCAGTGGCAATTGTCCACAAAGTAATATCGTTGAACAGTTGCAATGCCGGTATGACACTGGCCCAGAGGAACAGCAGGCCGGTGATGGCAAGAGCAGAGACAATTATCCTCAGTAACGAAGAGCTCTGTTGGCTGATGTCCTTGAGATCCATCTCGGGCATGTCGAGGTTCTGAAGCACGCCTTCGCCGGACGTATCTGCTGACTCCCGGGCTTCTGCTGCCCTGCGCTCAGCAGCGCGCTGCTCTCGGAGACGCTCAAGGGTGAGTCTGCGCTCACGCACAGACAGCGCTCTCAAGCCTACATAGTAAATCAGTGTGTTAAAGGCCAACCAACAGATGGTAACGAACAGATTGCGCTCAAGCTGCAGCGCCGTGTAGTGATAACCGATCAGCGACGCCGAGGCCAAGACAAGGGGTGCTGCTACCGCAGTCACATGAAGCAGCATTAAAAAATTACTGTCGAGTTTGCCAGCACGCACAGCCTTCATGATCCGGTGCGCGAACAAGGACAATACGATGGAAACCAGAGTAAAAAGCAGGCGGCCAAGGCTGTCATCAAATTGTGCGCCTTCAGGCGTCGAGTTTGTCGACGTGGTGATCACGGTCACCGGTATAACAAACGCCATGAGCACGGGCAATTCGCGTCGGATAACCAGCAGGGTGTTGGTGTTCCAGTGAAAGTGACTTTCTCCGAGCCCTTGTTTGCGGGCAACGTTGCGAACAAAAGCGAGCAAAAACATGATAAAGGCGGCGGCCGTGAAGCCTTTTGAGAGCGCCGCATAAAAAGCATTTCCTTCCATCAGAAACAGGGCCGCGAGAGAGAACAATAGTACGCCCGGTAGCGACAGCAAAATGCTGTTGATCAGTGCCTGCAATGTAAAAATGGTCCGGTCATGCCCGACGTTTCCGATATGTTGGCTGTTGCTCCTAAGATTGTTCTTGATTGCTTTGTGCTTTATCAGCAAAACGATAAGGAATAGCGCTACAAGTCCTATGCGCGCGCCGCGTTCGTTTACAGAGCGGGTGAGGCTGTCACTCAGCGCATCAAAACTTAGTTGGGAGAAAAACCATCTGGCGGATTGGTAAAGCTCCCCTGCAGTTTCCAAACTGACTGCGGCCGCGCTGGGGAGCCAGAACAGGCGTTGCTGCAAGAGCTTCTGATACTCCTGAACCTGATCCTGAAGGGTCGTCACCGTGCTGTAGTATTCATTGAGCACATCGATGTGATCGGTCACGGCTTTGTGCAACCCACGCAGCAATTCTGCACGCTGGTTGCGCAGTTGGCCGCGGGCATCGTCACCCGGTTCTGCTATCGCTTCAAATTCCTCCAGCCTCAGCTGTTCTTCTCTTGCAGTAGAAAGCTTGTCCTCAATGCCCTCAATAAGGTCGCTGGCAATACTCTGTCTTTGCAGGCGCTCAAGCCTTTGTTTCAAAAGGTCGGCATAGCTGGCGGTCAGATTGAGCCCGGCCTTCTCAAGCCTCAGCTCAAAGCTTTTGTACTCATCCTGCAGGCGGGTCAGAATGGACTCGGCATAGGACAACCGCTCCCGGCTTTCCCGGACCGCAGCCTGGCGTTGTTCGAGCGCCACCTGCAGCGCACGAACCTGTTGCTGTATGTCGGCGTTGATCGCATCCGGCAGTTTGATTTCCGGAGGCGTGTCTGTGCTTTCCTCCAATTCAGGTTGCACCGCCGGGCGTGCTTCCTCCGGTTGCTCGGGATCCTTCTCGCTGGTGTCTTCGGCCAAGGCAGCGAAGGTGGAAAAGCAGAGCAGAAGAACCCCGGCCAGCCATGTTGCTAAAAATGCATAACGGGTTAGGCGTTGCTTCATGTAGTTGCGTTCCTTGCCTGGGCGGTTGCTGCTGAGTGTCGATTCAAGGTTAGACTATTTTATCTGCGCATCAACGCAACCAGTTGTGGAGTTTGGTTGCCAGCAGCTCGGTATCAGAAAGGTTTTTCCGTTCCTGAAGGATGTCGGCAAGCATCTCTGGGCGGTCCGTAATAATGTTATCCACACCCATATCGATAAAGCGTGACATCGCACCTGGATGGTTAACGGTCCATACATGCAGCTCGTTTTCTGCCCGGTGGGCTCTTGCAATGGTGGCCGGCGTTACCCGGTTTGCGCGCAGGGCCAGTATGTCGTAGTTATCTGCCCATAATGGTCCCATCACAAACTGTGCGATCAGTGCTGTTTTCAGTCGAGGCTCCCGTCTTTTAGCATCCTGAAGGGTCAGCCAGTCTGCGGCAGCAACGATTGTTCCATCTACGGCTTCCATACGCTGGAGAAGCTCGACGACAGTTTGCGTCAGATGCGGTGTGTTGCGGTCAGGTTTCAGTTCGATGAAGAGCTTTGCCCGACCATCGGCAGTTTCCAGAGCCTGGGCCAGCGTTGCAATCCTGTCTTCCGAAAAATCGGTGCTGAACCAACTCCCGGCGTCAAGATCCCGGATGTCCTCATAGCGAACATCGCTGACTCGCTCTTTTAAACCAAAAATCCGGCTCATGTCGGCATCGTGCCAGAGAACCGGTACGCCGTCTGCGGTCAATTGCACATCGATTTCAACATAGTCTGCGCCACCCTCTATAGCTTGCTCGATGGAGCTAAGAGTATTCTCCGGTGCTTCCAGCGAACTGCCTCGGTGCGCTGTGATTGTGACGTCTTCCCTTTGCTCAAGTGCACCAAACACCAGCCAGGCTTGGCTCAGTGCAAGGATTACCACGAACAGTTCGGCCGCCCAAGCTTTGAATCCGGCATGCTCTGGTATGGTGAGGCGTTCAGCGATGCGCTTCGCTGACACGACACCGCTTGCCCTTTGGTGCAGGCTGACAATAAATGCACCGTAAACTGAGGCGCCCAGAAACGTCACTGCAATGCCTATAAAAATATAGGCAGCGATAAACACCAGCACCACTGTCGCAAGCATGTCTTTATGAGCTTGCAGAGCGGCAAACATGCCTGTTGCTATCTGGTCGAACGCGAATGTCACCAGAACAGGTAATAGCAACAGAGTTATCAGCCCGCAGAGCAACAGACCGCTCGCCTGCCCTCTGTGCCCCCGGGTCAGCCGCGTACTTTCCTTTAGCGCCTCAGTGGGCGAGCAGCTCTGTAGCATCAGGCAAGGCACAGCCAGTATCCAGCGCAAGTAGAGAAAACCGTTGCACAGAAGAATACCAAGGCTTGAAAGCGTCGCACAGGCGATAAACCACCAGAGCTCGGGTGGCTTTTCAATGCGCAGCAGATAGGGGTCGTAAAGGTTAAGTAGCCATGACCATGCCAGCCCGGTTACAGCAAGGAAGGGCAGGGCGATCATCAGATGTGTGAACACCTGAAGCAGGGTCAACTTTATCAGAGGCAGGAGGCTGCGGGTCGTTCCCCATAGAGCGCGAAGTGCCGTCCGGTAGGGCTGGTGTTGTGGCGCTGCCGCAATGAACGTGATGCCGGCCTGTTGCAACACGAATGTCAGTGCCGCCAAATTAAGGCTGACCACCACCCAGAGGATGCCGCCAGGAGATATCAGGAACTCGATGATCCCACCCGTGCTAATGGCCCCTTCCCCCGTTACAGGCCGCAATGATGCCAGTGCCCATGAGAGAGTTGGCGTAATAACAGCCAGTGCGAGGCCGGAAAAAAACAGATAGAACGTCAGGAACGCCCTGCGATGGAGCCGAAGAATGTTCAGTGTGCTGGCTATCAACGTTCTCATAGATCAGGGTTTCAGAGGCTTGAATGCCGTTTGGCGTGTATCCGATATTAATCTGCCGGTGTCAGCATGGTTGCGTTTTTAAACAGAGCCAGGCGTTCGTCCAGCGAAAGAAAGGGCGGCTTGTCCGCCTCCCTGAAAGATCCGAAGACCCGGTCAGGATTGAACATCCATGAAGTGCAACGAGTAAGCAGCTCTGTGCAAGCCAACAACTCTCCTTTTTCCCTGAGAAAGTACTTGAGCCCGGTATAGGTGTCTGCAAGGAGTATGTCTCTGGGCTTCTGATCGATTTGGACCAGCAGGCTGCGGCCAATCATATCGCCTGCGTATTCGCCACGACCGGTGGCGTCCAGGATGGTCAGAGGAATATCCAGTTGTGCGGTGATCGCATGTGGATCTGCATATTTCTGGAGGTCCTTCGGGTCTGGCGGGCGAACCGCGAGCATGCCCAGATTGCTGTTCAGTGGCAGGGTTTCATGGTCTGCCCGCACAAAGCCACCCGACTCATCGGACGTCAGTATGACAAGGGTGTCGTCCAGTGTCCCGTTTGCGGCCAACGCCTCAAGAAAGTGTCCGAGGGATTTCTCCATGACCTTCATGGCGTCGCGTCGCGCCTGCTGGGGCTGCAATAAAGGGGCCTTCGTTGCAGCTTCCTCACTGTTCGGTTCTGTTTTCTCCAAATCCTGCTCTGCCTCTTCGCCAATATCGAAGGGGTGATGGGTGCCGATGTTGAGAAGCGTAACAAACCAGGGTGAGTTGCTCCGGTCCAGTTCTTTCAGGCGCTTGGCAACATTGGGAAAGTACACCGGGTCAGCCGGGCCCCAGCCTTCGATGTCTTCGGCGTTATTGAACGCCTCCGCTCCCGTTACGTCCAGAAAGCCCGCTTTAGGCATGAACTCATCTTTTTGCATATAGCTGGTTGGCGCTGCTTGCCAGTAAGCGGTGTGATAACCGGCATCGCGGAGCTTGGAGGGCAGGCAGTCTGGGGTGGCGCGTTCCTCAGCTACGTCGAGCAGTTTTCTGGAGGCTCTGCGGAAATCCGGATAACGCCCACAGACAATTGAAAAAGTGCCGCGATCCGTTTGACGTTCCAGGCTGAGGTGGTTGCGGTACATCCGGAATCCCTGCGCTTTCAGTACGCTTTCCAGACTGTCCAGTGTGATCAGTGGCTGCAGGTCGTGGTACTGGCTGACCTCCGGAAAGTAGCCGGCCGACAAGCCTTCAATCATGATCAGTAGTACATTCGGTGGCTTGTCTACCGAGTTGGCTTCAACGCGCTGGTAGAAGAAGTTGGTTTCTTCCTCGTTGTTATCCATGGGCGTTCCGGCAATCTCAACCGCTTCATCGCCAATTGCTGTGCCCAGTGGGTTTATGGCGGTGGCAGGAATCTGAGCCAGTGTGCTTGCCACCACGTTGTTGGCCGGGGTGGTCAAGCTCGGGAATGACATGGCGTATACCGCCAGCATCGCTGCACCGGAGGCGAGCAGTCCGACGGATCCGCGTGGCGGGCTCGGAACCAGTGACCGGTGCAGTCGATGTAGCGCCCATGCGAGGAGCAGATAGAGGGGCAGCAGGGCAAGATAGGCATTGAGCAGGCTGCCGCTTATAAAGGTAGGGTCCATGCCCTTGCCCGCGAACGCCAGTTGAAACAGGGTGCCGTGTGCCGTCAGGTGCATTCCGGCAACGTAGGCAGCAAAGCCGAGCAATACGACCAGCGCCGCTCGCAGGGGGCCTCGCGTTATCGTCAGCAGTATGGCGAGAACAAACGCGCCGACCAAATCGCTCCCAATCATTCCGACCGTGCTTGGCCAGACGCCGCTTTGCAGAATCAGACCAGCACGGATCAGCAGAAGCCAGCCCCATGCGAGCAGAAAGGTCAGTAAAAAACGGCGATCCCCGAGGGTCGCAACGAGTCTCATGGCGATTGCAGTCCCGTGTACAGTGTCTTTATACAGTACGCGTTCGTGGATCGGGCATTCAACCGCTATACCCTATATGGAGGCCTCTGTGTCGCAGATTTAATCCATGGGAAAGGTTGCGTGCTGAGCTGTTACAGCGGAGCTTTTTTCAGCTCAGGCTCCAGCCCCGGATTCGCTTCCAGCCACCAAAGGTTTTTATCCCAGTCGCCCAGAACAATCCGCTTAGCGGTTTTGTTGTTCACTTTCAGGGTGTGCTCGGCGGGCCTGTGGGTGTGGCCATGGATAAGTCGTGGCACATCATGGGCTTCCATAACGCGCACGACTTCGTCTGCCGTCACATCCATTATGTCCTCGGCTTTGTCACTGTTTGTGGCCAT